>ERZ856578.492-NODE-492-length-80438-cov-17.000572_pt1 | contig 80438 bp, 68 predicted proteins | sample MGYA00514384_ERZ856578 | MGnify/ENA primary metagenome ERZ856578 (study PRJEB29103, sample SAMN06111958) | human gut metagenome | biome: human gut; feature: ankylosing spondylitis patient; material: healthy_person | host: Homo sapiens | place: China:Hangzhou... | reverse complement strand
GCTTCAATGCTGCGGGACGAATCTACGGCGTAACTTTCATTGACCATGAGCAGGGAATCGTAGCCAACGGTTCCCTGCTGGGCCGGAATTTCTCGGCCAACGCCTTCGAACAGTTGTTCCATGCTGAAGCAAAGGGTAGGGGAGTCTCCCACGAATCCTCGGAGCAGGAGAGACCATCCTCAAAAGAATCTTTCCGGCCGGGGCCATCTATCCATCCGCTGGACGCTATTTTGGAATTGGCGGATGTGCAAGCCTACGAAGAACAGCAACAAGTCTCCAAACGGAAAAGATGGCCGCGTATCAGGCGATTATAAAAAGAAAAGGATGTTTGTGTTCATCAAACATCCTTTTCTTTTTTGGAAGGATAGTTTATCGGCGCAAAGAAGTCCGATATGCTGATATTATATAACTTGCAGAGTTTAAGGATGGATAGCGTGCTTGGCATGGACGTCCCCGATTCATATCGGGATATGTCCAAATGCGTATACTCAATCACATCTTCTTGAGAATAGCCATATTCCGCACGTAATTGTTGCATACGTTCGATTAGGAGCCTCTGAAAGACCTGATCTTTGTATTTTGTACCCTTTGTATCCATTTTATTACAAAGGAAAGAGGCCGCTTATGTTTTTTATACATGTGATTTCACGTGTATTCAAATATTTTGCCTAAATTTGTATCGTAGGAAATAATCGAGTGGTGAATTTCTCTTAATCTGAAAGTGTATTTGTTTATATGCATGCTGCAATAAACTTGGAGCAATAAAGAACGAGCAGACAAGAATATTTCCTTCAGATGCACTGAATAGAATTTCTTATCAAGAAAACATAAGGGACGGCTAGCGGAATTAGTTCACGATAAATTCGTTGCTAAATCATAATCACATTTCGGCCGTCCCTTTTTATTTGTCAAGGAAATGGGGAAATAACAGAATGGCTACGGGAAGATAATCGCCGAGATCCTCTCTCAGGAGTTTCAGGCAGCGTTGAATTTCACGGGTGACCTTCCGAACCGAGATGCCATAGCGTTGAGCAATCTCCTGATAGGTCTGATTCTCGAACCGATTTGCGATAAATATCTGGGCCGAGAGTTCCGGCATTTCGGCCAATCGCCGATGAAAAATCTCCTCGACCTCGCTGCGGAAGAGAATCTTGGCCAAATCACACTCCTCAAGAGCGGCCAGATTTTCCCGGATGCTGCGCATCTCGAGTTGATAGATCTGCTGTTGTGTCATCAGATGCTGCTGCCGCGTGCGCAGGGCATCAATGCATTTATGCCGGACCATGCCGAGGATGTAGGCGGGAATATTTTCGGTCACGGGAACAATCTCTTCCCGCTTTTCCCAGAAGTGCATGAAACAGTCCGTGACCAGGTCTTCAGCGGCGGAGCGGTCCCGAAGATAGGAGCAGGCTATGAGTATGAAGCGGGGCTTGTACTCTCCATACAACCTGTCGAACTCATGCATCTCCATTCGCTGAATCATTCTTGTCCGGGAAGTTGATTTTCAAAATTCAAAGTTACGACTTTTTCGAGAAAAAAGACAGTCTCCCGTGCGAATTGTACAATGCGCACAGATACAGCGTGTTAAGTTTTGAAAATATTTATCGGATTTAATAAAAATATTTATTTGCAGACAATGCCGGAAAATGGTGGTAAGGATTGTTCCCGTCACTCGACTATATAATAGAACAGCAGATAAAATTCATCCATTTATTACGATTGACTGCACATGGAACAGGAACTTTTATTCAGATATTTTCGGGGCGAAACCTCTCAAGAGGAGGAAGAACGTATCCTCTCCTGGGTGGAAACCTCTCCGGCCAACCGGGCGGAATTCCGGAAAGCACACCTCCTTTTCGCGGGGTTGGCCCTTTATGCACCGGCTCCTGCATCAGATACTGCCCGTCCGAAGCCTCGTCGCACCCTTCTTCGGATTGCACGATATGCGGTTCGTACGGCGGCTGCCGTGATTGTGATGGTCGGAGCCGCCTACCTGGGAAAGGTTGTCTACCATCACTCGCTGGCAGAGCGTGAGATGTCTGTTTTCGTCCCGGCCGGGCAGCGAATGCAGGTGACCCTGGCGGATGGAACCCATGTACAGCTCAATGCCGGAACGACCCTTGAATATCCGATTGTCTTTTCCCGTAAATCACGACGGGTCAAACTTTCGGGGGAGGCTTTGTTCGAGGTGACGCATGATCCGTCTCATCCTTTCATTGTGGAGACCTTTGCAACGGACATTCAGGTGCTGGGTACGAAATTCAACGTCCTGGCCGATTCCGGGAACGAGATGTTCTCGACCACGCTGGTCGAAGGGCGGGTCAAGGTGACCAGCCGCAAGGACCCGGCCGAGTCCATTATCCTGCAACCGAACGACAAGGTTGTCCTGGAGAACGGACGGCTGTACAAGGAGCGGGTTCCCGATTTTGCCGACCTGTGCTGGACAGAAGGGTTGATCCATCTCAAGAAGATGCCGTTCGACGAGTTGATGTCCATCTTCGAGCGAGCATTCGATGTCCGGATTGAAATTGCGCGGGAGGCCCTGCCGCAAATCAATGTGATGAGTGGCGACATCCGTATTTCGGATGGGGTGGATTATGCCCTGCATGTGGTTCAGCAGGTATCCACGGGCTTTACCTATGTCCGGGATGAAAAGTCGAACGTGATTACGATCCGATAGTGTGATTATGAATCCGGCAACGATTTATCCAGATTGTGCCTTTAAAAAGAAATGCCTATGAGAAAATAAATCAATATAAACTCCCAGACTGTTATCCAACGAAAAAGGTCTGCAGATTTGGAGGAATCCGCAGACCGCAGATAATAGTCAGCCTAAAACTTAAGTAACCTATTATCCTTAATTCTACAAAAGTATGGAAAAAACAGGATTCGCCCAAAAAAACGGAAGACTGTTTCGACTTGCCTTACTTGTTTGCCTGAGCTGTGCCCTATTTACGGCCAAGGCCCAGACTGCCCGTATCACGCTGAATCTGCAAAATGCGACCCTGGAGCAGGCGATGGACAAGATCAAGGCGCAGACACGGTATCTTTTCATCAATCGGGATGTGGAAGATCTGGAGAGCCGCAAGGTGAGTATCAATGTCTCGAATGAATTAATCACCAAAGTTCTGGATCAACTGTTCACTCCATTCGACATCGGTTACGATATCGACGGACGCAGCATTTTCATTTATAAACAACAAGCCGCAGCGGCACGGCCGGTGCCGGTCTCCGGTCGCGTGACCGATGCCTCCGGGCAACCGATTATTGGTGCCTCGGTGATTGTGCGTGGCACAACGCTGGGTGTCTCGACCGATGCCGAGGGTCGCTTTTCGCTGGAAGTGCCAGCCCCGGCGGCCTCGCAGACCCTCGAGGTGAGCTACCTGGGTTACGAAACGGCTTCGATTCCGGTCGGTTCGCGGACGTCGTTTGCCGTAACGCTTCAGGAGTCTTCGTCGGAGATCGAGTCGGTTGTGGTGACGGCCCTGGGCATCAAACGCGAAGAGAAGGCCCTTTCGTACAATGTCCAACAGGTCGGGGCCGAAGATATCACCACCGTGAAGGATGCCAACTTCATGAATTCGCTCTCGGGCAAGGTGGCCGGTGTGACGATCAACGCCTCGTCATCGGGTGTGGGCGGTGCCACGAAGGTGGTGCTGCGCGGTAACAAGTCCATCTCGCAGTCGTCGAACGCGCTGTACGTCATCGACGGTATTCCGATGTACAACTTCGGCGGCGGAGGCGGCACGGAGTTCGATTCGAAGGGTGCCACGGAGTCCATCGCCGATCTGAACCCGGAGGATATCGAGTCGATCTCGGTGCTGACGGGCGCTGCGGCCGCGGCTCTGTACGGTTCGAATGCAGCGAATGGTGCGGTGATGATTACGACGAAAAAGGGACAGGCCGGCGCCTTGAAGGTGACGCTCTCGAGTAACACGGAGTTTCTGAATCCCTTCGTGCTGCCGGAGTTCCAGAACCGCTACGGAACTGGGTTGAACGGTTCGAGTTCGGGTTCCGCCGTCTACAGCTGGGGCGCGAAACTCACCCCGGCTGCGCAAACCGGTTATACGCCCAATGATTTCTTCGAGACGGGCCATGTCTATACGAACGCCTTCACACTTTCGGGTGGTACGGACCGCAACCAGACCTATTTCTCGGCTGCTGCGGTCAATTCGGACGGCATCATCCCCAACAACACCTACGACCGTTACAACTTCACCTTCCGCAATACCAGCTATTTCCTGAAGGATAAGTTGCGTTTGGACGCCTCGGCAAGCTACATCTACCAGCAGGACCAGAACATGACCAACCAGGGTGTCTATTCGAACCCGCTGGTCCCGGCCTACCTCTTCCCGCGGGGAACGGATTTCGATGCCTACCGAATCTTTGAGCGCTACAATCCGGCCTCGAAACTGATGGAACAGTTCTGGTCTTCAGACCTCGAGGGTGGTGACTTGCGCATGCAGAACCCCTACTGGATTGCCTACCGCAACCTGCGTAATACGGACAAGAAACGCTATCTGCTCTCCTTTTCGGCTTCGTACGACATTCTTCCGTGGCTGAATGTGGCCGGGCGCGTCAGGATTGACAATGCCAATTCGCTCTACACGCAGAAGCTCTACGCCTCGTCAAACACCACGATTACGGATGGCGGCAAGAACGGCCACTACACCGAGCAGCGCGAATACGATACGCAGACCTATGCCGATGTGATGGTCAATATCAACAAGACGTTCGGCGACGACTGGTCGCTGCAGGCCAACGTCGGCGCGTCGATCAACAACGTAAAGACCGACCTGCTGTCGTACCGGGGCCCGATTCAGGAGAACGGCCTTCCGAATGTCTTCAACGTCTTTGACCTCGACGATTCGAAGAAGCGTGCCGAGAAGTCGGGCTGGCAGGAGCAGACCCAGTCGATCTTCGCCTCGGTGGAGGTGGGGTGGAAGCAGATGCTCTACCTCACGGTGACGGGCCGCAACGACTGGGCCTCGCAGCTGGCCGAATCGCCCGAATCGTCGTTCTTCTACCCGTCGGTCGGATTGTCGTGGGTGCCTACCTCGCTCTGGGACATGGGTCGTGCGCTGACCTATCTGAAGATCCGCGGTTCGATTGCCTCGGTGGGTATGCCCTTCCCGCGGCACTTGACCATCCCGACCTACGAGTACGATGCCACAAACAAGGTCTGGACTGCCAAGACGCACTATCCGATCGGCGACCTCTACCCGGAGCGGACTCGCACCTACGAGTTGGGTCTCGACGCCCGGCTGTGGCGCCACATCAGCCTCTCGGCATCGTGGTACTGGGCCGACACCTATAATCAGACCTTCGACCCGCAGATCTCCGTATCGTCGGGCTACTCGACCATCTACCTGCAGACAGGTCATGTCCGCAATACGGGTGTTGAACTCTCGGCGGGGTATGACAACACGTGGCGGGACTTCCGCTGGGCAACGAACTTCACCTTCTCGTGGAACAAAAACGAGATCGTCGAGCTGGTCCACAACTACCGGCATCCCGAAACCGGTGAAATCATTTCGAAAGACCGGCTGGAGATCAAGGGCCTCGGCAAGGCGAAGTATATCCTCAAACCGGGCGGTACGCTGGGCGACCTCTACACCAATTCCGACCTGGTCTACAACCGTGAAGGTTTCATCGAGGTGGACAAGAGCGGCAATGTGGCCGTCAAGGACGACTACATGGAGGATATCTATTTGGGCTCGGTCTTCCCGAAATACAATCTGGCCTGGCGCAACGACTTTTCGTGGAAGGGGTTGAATCTCGGCCTGCTTTTCACGGCCCGCATCGGCGGTATCTGCTACTCCGCGACGCAGGCCAACATGGACCTGTACGGCGTTTCGGAGGCTTCTGCTGCAGCTCGTGACGCCGGAGGTGTCATCATCAACGGTCGCCAGACGATCGACGCCCAGAAGTGGTATCAGGCCATCGGCGCCCAGTCGGGACTGCCGCAGTACTACACCTATTCGGCGACGAACTTCCGCCTGCAGGAGCTTTCGCTGGGCTATACGCTGCCCGCAAAGTGGTTCCGCGACAAGATGCGGATGACCGTCTCGTTCGTCGGCCGCAACCTCTGGATGATCTACTGCAAGGCACCCTTTGATCCCGAGGCCGTGGCCTCGACGGGGCTGAACTACCAGGGCATCGACTACTTCATGATGCCGTCGCTGCGCAGCCTGGGCTTCAACGTCAAATTCCAATTCTAAATGAACAGCAAGACCATGAAAACTACGAATCATAACGCGCAGCGGCTGCTGCTTGCGGTCGTGCTGCTCGGCATGGCTGCCTGTACGGGCGACTTCGCGGATATCAACCGAAATCCCAACGAAGTGACCGACGAGCAGCTGCAGGCCAACAACTACAAGATCGGCACCAATCTCAAGACCCTGCAGGGGCTCGTTGTTCCGACTCAGGAGCACATGTACCAGTTCCTGGAGAGTCTGGTCGGGGGACCCTATGCGGGTTATATCGGCGCCACGGTCGACACCTGGCAGAACAAGTTCGAGACCTTCAATGCTTCGGCCGACTGGCGGAAGTGGCCCTTCGTGAACGTCATCAGCGAGACCTACCCGGCCTACCGCGCCATCATCAACGGTACGGACGACGTGACGGCCCACGCACTGGCCGCCGTCTGCCGCATAGCAATCATGCAGCGCGTGACGGACTCCTACGGTCCGATTCCCTACACGCAGATTATGGCCGACAAGACCGAATCGCTCGAGGTGGCCTACGACACGCAGCAGGAGGCTTATGCGGCGATGTTTGAGGAGCTGGACGCAGCGATTGCTTCGCTGGAGGACAACCTCACGCTGCCGTCCGACGCCTTCGGCCGCTACGACGGGGTCTATGCGGGCAATATCGCGCAGTGGCTGAAGTTCGCCAACTCGCTCAAGCTGCGTATGGCGATGCGCCTGACCTACGTGGACGAGGCAACGGCCCGCACGAAGGCCGCCGAAGCGATTGCCGGGGGCGTCATCACGACGAATGCCGACAATGCGCGGATGCAGACCTCGGACAACCGCATGACGCTGATTTACAACGACTGGGGCGACCATCGCGTCGGAGCCGACCTGATTAGCTACATGAATGGCTACAACGACCCGCGGCGCGAGAAGATGTTCACAACGGTGCGCCTCGTGGAGAACGGACAGGAGGTGCAGGGCTACGCCGGCATCCGCATCGGCATCAACGTCTCGAGCAAGGCGACGGCCGTCTCCTCCTATTCGAACATGCTCATCACGGGGACAGATCCCTATCTGTGGATGAATGCCGCGGAGGTGACCTTCCTGCGCGCGGAGTACGAACTGCGCTGGGGCTCGGCTGCCGAGGCGAAGTCGCTCTACGAGGATGCCATCCGCCTCTCGTTCGAGGAGCGGGGTGCCAGCGGTGCCGACGCCTACATTGCCGATGCCACGCATACGCCGGCGGCCTATGTCGACCCGATCGGCAAGTATTCGGTCTCGACGCCGCAGAGCAGCGTGACGATTGCCTGGGACGACAAGGCCACGGACATCGAGACGAACCTCGAGAAGATCATCACCCAGAAGTGGATTGCCATCTTCCCGCTGGGGACCGAGGCGTGGGCCGAACACCGGCGCACGGGCTATCCGCGGCTGCTGCCGGTGGTTGAGAATGCCAGCGGCGGGACGGTAGATTCGTCGCTCGGGGCACGGCGCCTGCCGTACCCGGTGGAGGAGTACACCGAGAATCCGACGAACCTCCAGGCAGCTATCGCCGATCTGAACAGCGAATCCGTCAACGGCGCGGGCGACACGCAGGGAACCCGTGTGTGGTGGGACCGCAAAAACCTTTAATGACCAACGCTATGAAAAACCATATCATCACCAATCTGTTCCGCTGCATGGCAGTCTCGGCGCTCGCTTTAGGGGCCGCCGCATGCAGCGACTGGACCGAAACGGAGGCTGTCGAGCAGCAGGTCCAGCGCCCCGCAGATCAGGATCCGGCCTTCTGGGCGGAGTATACGGCTGCGCTGCGCGAATACAAGCAGAGCGAACATTTCCTGACCTATGCCCGGCTCTATAATTCGCCGACCCCCTCCGCGAGCGAAAAGGACTACATGCGCTGTCTGCCCGACTCGCTGGACATCGTGTCGCTGACGAATGCCGACAACTTCTCGCGCTTTGACGCCGAGGACATGGTCACGATGCACGAAAAGGGGACCCGGGTGCTCTACCAGGTGGATTACGCCGCGCGCAAGGCGGAGTTTTCGGGCGAGACGGCCCTCAAAACCTACCTCGACGGCGTTATTGCCGCGGTAGCTGTCAATGGGTTGGACGGCTATTCGTTCACGGCCGATCCGTTGGACGCCGTAGCCACGGCCACAATCGTCGCCACGCTTTCGGCGGCCAAAACGGACGGCCAGCTGCTGGTCTATGAGGGTAATCCGCTCTTCGTGGCCGAAGCCGACCGCGCGAAACTGGACTATGTGGTCCTCGATACCGAGGCGACGACCGACATCACGACCCTGAAGCTGCAGGTGGTCAATGCCACGGGCTATGCCGGCATCGCACCTGAACGACTGCTGCTGGCGGCTGCGGCTGGGGCTCCGCTCTACGACGAGGATGTCGTCGAACATGCCGCCATTACGGAGATGGCCGAGCGGGTCGTTTCGCTGGGTCCGCTGGCCGGACTTGCCGCCTACGACATTGACAACGACTACTACGATGTCGAGCGCAACTACCCGCTGCTGAGCGATGCCATCCAACTGTTGAACCCTTCCAAATAGTGAACCATGAAAACACGGAAAAATATGCTGTTGCTGGCCTGCATCGGAATGGTTGCGGTCCAGACGGCCTGCACCAACTACGACGCCGACGACCACAAGTTCGGCAACGTGGTCTACCTCGACGTGGCGGAGACCTCCGAGGTGCAGGCGGCAACAATCAAGAATACGCTCGATGTCTTCGACCGCACCTTTGCGGCGACGCTGGCCTATCCGTCGGAGCAGGACGTGACGCTCTCCGTGGTGGTCGATCCGTCGCTGGTCGAGCGCTACAACGCCCGCTACGGCACCGCATGGCCGATGCTTGACGCGAAGTATTATGCGCTCTCGTCCGAAACTGCGACGATTGCCGCGGGCAAGACGACCTCCGAGACGCTTACGCTCCATCTGCAGAACCTGCTGGGTGAGGGCGCCGAGCAGACCGGGGCTCTGCCGCTCGACGAAACGTACCTTGTGCCGGTGACGATCACGCAGTCGTCGGTCCCGATGCTGGCGACCTCCTCGACGGTCTATTACGTGGTGAAACGTTCGTCAAACATCACCGTCGCGGCGCAGCTCGGCGAGGGCAACTGGATTAACTTCCCGACGCTGGACACCTACGGGACAAACAGTCAGGCGTGGAACGGCTTGACGGCCGTGACCTACGAGGCCCTAATCTACATCGACCAGTTTGCCACCTCGACCGTCACCTCCGACGGGAACACCAATGCCGTCAATATCTCTTCGGTGATGGGTGTCGAGCAGTACCTGCTGCTGCGTATCGGCGATACGAACTTCGAGCGTCAGCAGCTGCAGTTCGACGGTTCGGGTGCCGGTTCAAAATTCGGCAAGTTCCCCGAGCGCGACGCCACGAAGAACCTCTCGGCAGGGCAGTGGTACCATGTGGCCTGCACCTACGACCAGGCAACCCGCCGCGTCTGCGTCTATGTCAACGGCGAGCTGCAGAGCGAGGGCACCGAAATGGGTCTCACCTCGATGAATGAGGATACGCGCATCAACCTCGCCATGCGGGCGCTCTATGACTTCTATCTGAAGAATCCGACGGAGGACAACGAGAAAAAGTACGGCGGTTTCGGCGATGCCTACCAGTTCTTCATTGGCAAGTCGTATGATGATTACCGCCCGTTGAACGGCAAGATTGCTGAGGCGCGTGTCTGGTCCGTGGCCCGCACGCAGCAGCAGATCTGGGAGAACATGTACGAAATTGCCAATCCCGAGACTGATCCGACCCTGTTGGGTTACTGGAAATTCAACGAAGGGGCCGGGAATACCGTTAAGGACTACTCGATGTATGGCAATGACGGTGTGGCCGAGACTGACATTGTTTGGCCCGACGGTATTGAAATTCCGAAAATCAACGAAACCGAGGAATAACTATGAAACGGAACTATGATATGAAACAGGGAATCTTTGTATTCCTGATGGCCATGGGGGCGCTCTTATTGGCCTCCTGTGAGGCGGATCCGGTAGATACGACACGTGGAGAACTCCCCGACAGGGAGCCGCTGGAGAATACCTATGCACGTCTGAGAAGCACGCGGTCTGCAACAAATATCGCAGTGATAGGCCTTACCGAGGGGAATTCTACGGATGAGGATTATATCTATTGCGGTTTGACGCAAGCTGCAAAAAACGACATGCAAGTGTCTGTTCACGCCGATATGGATCTTGTCGAGGTCTATAATCAAAAGTATGGAACAGAATTGGAGCCCTTCCCCAGTGAGAATGTCGAATTTTCTGAAATGGGGAATCTCCATATTGCCGCTGGTGAAAAATTCTCAGATCGAATTACCGTGTCAGTTAAATCTGATGGAATAGCAGAAGGCACTTATCTTCTCCCGATTACGATTGCATCAGACAACGTCGCTTTTTCCGAGGAGAATCAGGTAATCTATTATGGTGTTAAGGTCCGAGGCGTGTCGGTTGGGGAATATGATCTCGATACGGATTATGTCTCTGTCTTTTATCTGAATACGACCGATTATCAGCCCCTACTGGCGGATATATGGACTTTGGAAAAGATCGAAATGCCTTCTTTCCAAACCCTGTGGAAGCATCTGTTGGGAAATATCATCAATCTGCGCGTGGTAAGAATCGGATATGACGCAACCACTGGCCGTGCCTTGTTGGACCTCAATTCGGACATTCGCTATGTTCTGGAGCATACCGACAAATATATCCGTCCGTTGCAGGACAAAGGCCGTAAGGTCTGCCTTTCGATTGAGGGCGGCAATACGGGTTTAGGGTTCTGCAATCTCTCGGATGCGCAGATCGCTGATTTCGCAGCACAGGTCAAGTCCTGTCTTGAAACCTATGACCTCGATGGAGTGAATCTCTGGGATCGCAATTCCGGGTACGGAGAGATGGAGGGAATGCCGGAGACCAACACGACTTCTTATCCGAAACTAATCAAGACTCTGCGCGAAACACTCGATTCGGATAAGTTGGTAACGCTCACTGATTACGAGGAGCCTACCGAATACTTCTGGGATACCGAAGCAACCGGCGGAATAGAAGTCGGGCAATACCTCGACTATGCCTGGTCCGGATATATGGATCCTAATGAAGAATTACAGATTGTTGATCCGTATGTAGATGCAGATATGGCTGCTCAATACGGTATCATATTGCATGACCGAAAGGTAATAGCAGGTTTACCCAGAGACCGATTTGGATCTGTCGCGATGCCATGGTATCCATTGACCAGCCCAATTCTAAATGATCCCAACATGACCTGCTATGTTAATGTCGGTATGTGGGCTATGATGTTCCCGGAAAGAAGTAAGGTCGTGGTATATAGTGATCTGATTACCTTAATGCAAGGTGCCGAATGGGAAGGAGCAATGAGAGCTGTTCCTGATCTTTTTTGGGGAGTTGCATTTGGAGAGGGAGCCTTAGAAGGAACATATTATTATCAGACTGATGTCCTTAATACATATAATGGAGGGGTCCCCTTCGAATATGGACATCTTGAAAAAGATTGGTAAAAACTCGATAGGGCTTACGTCCGTCTCAAACTAAATTTATTCTAACCTAAATTCTCAGAAATTATGAAAAAACATCTTTTAACTTTGGCAACGGTGCTGTTTGCAGCAGGTGCTCTGTTTACTTCGTGTGCAAACGATCCGGAGGAACCGCAAGGTCATAAGATGTAAGTCTGTATATCGAGTACCCAGATCGTATTGTCGGGCCCGCGCATCTCATGGATATGCGGGCCCTTTTTATCCAACAGGCCCGGCATCCAACAGGCCCGGCATCCAACAGTTCCGGCATCCAACAGTTCCGGCATCCAACAGTCCCGGCAGTCGGGATAAAACGCCCCCGGCGGCCCTTCAGTTCCGGCGGCCCTTCAGTCCCTTCGCCCCTTCGCCCCTTCAGCCCCGGCGACCTTTCAGCCCCGGCGGCCCTTCAGTCCCGGCGCCCTTCACCCCCCCCATGCCCAAAAACAAAAAACCTGTAAACTTGCGGTTTACAGGTTCCCGGCCTCTTCGCGGCCTTGTCTTGGTGGAGAATACGAGATTCGAACTCGTGACCTCTTGCATGCCATGCAAGCGCTCTAGCCAGCTGAGCTAATCCCCCGTTGCGGATGCAAATATAAGTCATCTTTTTGATTCCTGCAAGCGTCTGCCGAAAATTAGCCGTTTTTTTCTCCCGAACCCCGCCCGCGGGAAAAATCGCCAACCTTTCCGGCCGTTTGTCCATTTCACGGCGTGAGAAAAAGCGCGATCTTTGCATCATGAAAAACAAAACCATCCACAGTGTAAAAACGGTATTCGCAACGGCGATGGCCCTGCTGGTCGGTATGACGGCGTCGGCACAGGACCGTTCCGAATCGAAAAACGAAACGACCATGAAAGCAATCGAATTGAATGCGGCGGAGTTCCGCAAGCAGATTTACGACTACGAGAAGAATCCCACGGCCTGGAAATACGAGGGCGACCTGCCCGCAGTGATCGACTTCTATGCCACGTGGTGCGGCCCCTGCAAGATGATGGCGCCCGTCATGGAGACGCTGGCGGGCGAGTACGAGGGGCGCGTGCGCATCTACAAGATCGACGTCGACAAGGAGCAGCGGCTCGCGGCCCTGTTCGGCGTGCGGAGCATCCCGACCTTCCTCTTCATCCCGCAATCGGGCGATCCGCAGCATGCGATGGGGGCGATGGACATCACGCAGATGCGCCGCATCATCGACGAGGTGCTCCTCAAGAAGTAGTCGCATCCCGCAGCACACCGGCCGCAACGGTTGACCCAGCGCACCGGCTGGCCGGGCTGGACGACATTCCGACCCCCCCCCTCGGCCGCATCGGTGAAATCCGGTGAAAAACGACGAAACGGACCTTTTTCGGGTCCGTTTCGTCGTTTGCGGTGTTTGGAAAATCCGGGTTCGGGAGCCCCTCTCTTCGTGAGCGTGGCAATGCCCCCCCCGCTCGTGCGGCGCGGAATTACTCGACCTCCCAGGTCTCGCCCGAGTGGAGCAGTTCGTCCACCGAGTGGATCTTGCTGGCGGCCTTCACCTCCTCGACCTGCCGTTCGACGGCCAGGTCGTAGACGGCGTCGTCCTCGACGGCGCGGATCACGCCGAGCGCCACCGGATAGTCGGGGTACTTCATCGCGGCGAGCATCACGTGCAGCGTCGTGTCGCGCTCGTGGGCGTCGTGCGTCAGGATGTCGTCGAGCGTGTAGCCGTCCTGACCGACGGTCACGACCTTGAGCTTCATGTTCTCGAAGACGAGGCCCTTCTCCCGGTTGGCGCCGAAGAGCATCTTCTCGCCGTGGCGCAGCGTGATCGTGTGCTCGGCGCGCGTGGCCTTGTCACCGGCGTAGGCTGCATGGGTCTTGTCGTTGAAGATCACGCAGTTCTGAAGCACCTCGACCACCGACATACCCTTGTGCATCGCGGCGGCTACGAAGCACTCCTTCGAGAGGTTGACCTCCATGTCGACCGAGCGGGCGAAGAACGTGCCCTTGGCGCCGATGACCAGCTCGCCCGGGTTGAAGGGCTTCTCGACCGTGCCGTAGGGCGAGGTCTTGGTGATCTTGCCCAGCTTCGAGGTGGGGGAGTACTGTCCCTTGGTCAGGCCGTAGATCTCGTTGTTGAAGAGAATGACGTTCAGGTCGACGTTGCGGCGGATGGCGTGGATGAAGTGGTTGCCGCCGATAGCCAGCGAGTCGCCGTCACCGGTCGTCACCCAGACCGCGAGGCGCGGGTTGGCCACCTTGACGCCCGTTGCCACGGCGTTGGCGCGGCCGTGGATCGAGTGGAAGCCGAAGGTCTTCATGTAGTAGATGAAGCGCGACGAGCAGCCGATGCCCGATACGAACGTGAAGAGGTTGTGGGGCGTGTCGGTGCGGTCGGCAATCTCGGGCAGTGCGCGCTGCACGGCGTTCAGGATGGCGTGGTCGCCGCAGCCGGGGCACCAGCGTACCTCCTGGTCGCTTTTGAAATCCGCAGGGGTGTATTTGAAGTCTGCCATGGCGTTATTTCAATAAGGATTCAAATTTGTCGCGAAGCTCGACCACCGTGAAGGGCTGGCCTTCGCACTTGTTGTACTGTTCGTAGTGGAACTCCTGCAGCGAGGAGCGCAGGTAGGAGGCAAACTGCCCTTCGTTGAGCTCGCAGACGACGATGCGGCGGAAGCGGGCGAAGATCTCGCGCACGCCGCGCGGCAGCGGGTTGATGTAGTTGAAGTGGCAGAGCGAGACGCGCTTGCCTTCGGCGCGCAGTTCGTCGACGGCATTCTGGAGGTGTCCGCGCGTGCCGCCCCAGCCGACAACCAGCAGGTCACCCTCGGGATCGCCGTAGACCGTCTGCACGGGGATGTCCTCGGCGACGCGGGCCACCTTCGCGGCACGCGTGTTGACCATCTTCTGGTGGTTGGCCGGATCGTGCGAGATCGAACCCTTGATGCTGTCCTTCTCCAGACCGCCCACGCGGTGCTCGAGCCCCGTCTTGCCGGGGAAGGCCCAGCCGCGCACGAGCTTCTCGTTGCGCACGTAGGGCATGAAGCCGCCTTCGGGGGCCTGGTCGACGATCGGCGGGCAGATTGTCGGGTAGTCCTTCATCGAGGGGATGCGCCACGGTTCGGAACCATTGGCGATGAAGCCGTCGGTGAGCAGTACGACGGGCGTCATGTGCTCCATGGCCAGACGTCCCGCCTCGAAGGCGTAGTGGAAGCAGTCGCTCGGCGACGAGGCGGCCACGACGATCACCGGGCACTCGCCGTTGCGGCCGTAGAGGGCCTGCAGCAGGTCGCTCTGCTCGGTCTTGGTCGGCAGACCCGTCGAGGGGCCGCCGCGCTGTACGTCGACGACGACGAGCGGCAGCTCGGTCATGACGGCCAGGCCCAGCGCCTCGCTCTTGAGCGAAAGACCCGGTCCCGAGGTGGTCGTCACGGCGAAGTTGCCGGCGTAGGCGGCGCCGATGGCCGTGCAGATGCCGGCGATCTCATCCTCGGCCTGTACGGTCTTCACGCCGAGGTCCTTGCGCTTGGCCAGCTCCTCGAGGATGACCGTCGCCGGGGTGATGGGGTACGAACCGCAGAAGAGCGGCAGCCCGGCCTTCTCGGCGGCGGCGCACAGTCCCCATGCCGTGGCGACGTTGCCGCTGATGGAGCGGTAGGTGCCCTTTTCGAGCTTGGCCGGCGCCACGCGGTAGTTGTTGGCGAACTGGTGGGTGTTGGCCGCATAGTTGTATCCCGCGTCGATCGCCAGTTTGTTGGCGGCGGCGATGGCGGGGTTCTTTTTGGCGAATTTCGTTTCGAGGTACTTGTAGGCGTGGTCCTCGGGACGCTCGAAGAGCCAGAAACAGATGCCCAGGGCAAACATGTTCTTGCACTTGACGATGGCCCGGTTGTCGAGTCCCGTCTCCTTGAGCGCCTCGCGCGTCATGGTGGTGATGTCGGGGATGACGACGTTGTACTCGTCGAGCTTGAGCTCGGCAATGGGGTCCGTCGTGGCGAATCCGGCCTTCTTGAGGTGCTCCTCGGTGAGCGAGTCCCCGTCGAGGATCACCGTGGCGCCGGGCTTGAGCCATTTGCGGTTGGCCTTCAGGGCCGCGGGGTTCATGGCCACCAGCACATCGCAGTAGTCGCCGGGATTGAGTTCGCGGCGGTTGCCGAAATGGACCTGGAATCCCGAGACGCCCGCGACGGTTCCCTGCGGGGCCCGGATTTCGGCGGGGTAGTCGGGGAAGGTCGAGATGCCGTTTCCCAGCAGCGCCGAAGTGTCGGAGAAGAGCGTGCCCGTGAGCTGCATGCCGTCGCCCGAGTCGCCCGAGAAGCGAATCACGACGTCCTGTAACTCCCGCACCATGTTTTCGTTCATGTTAGTTTTGGGTTTGGTTTTAAAAACGATAACACAAATATATGAATTTATTGTTATATTGCTAACAAAACGCAAAAAATTTTAATGGATTGAAACTTTTTGTGCCGTTTTTTCTTCCGGTGCAGCTGTCGCGGCAGGTTGCGGACGATTGTCCGGTGCCGTGTCTGTATGAATAGGTGGGGGAGAGGTGTTCCGCTCGGGCGCAAGTGTGGCCGATACGGGTGCGGGAACTTTCGGAATTTGGTAGTTTCGCAGCGAAGATTTATCTTTGCCGTCGCAAAAATTCTGGACCATGCGATTCTCGGGTGGACATATCTATTTCGGAGCACGGTGCGTCGTGGCGCGCGCCTTCACGCTCGTGCATGTTCACTGGTTCAGCGGCTTTATCTGACTGACGTAGCCGTCCGCTGCCGCATTCCCCTTGGGTTGCGGCGGCTTCCTCCTTTCAATTCATTCATTTTTGTTTCACGGCCGTCGCGGTGTGTCTGCGGTCCGGGGTGGATTGCGCTGCGCCCGGCGGCCTCAAAAAGTCAGTCAACCATGTTCCGCATACTGTTGTTTCTGTTGCTGGGAATCGGTGCAGGGTATCTGCTGCGCCACCGTCCCGTCGTCCGGCTCTCGGGCTATGGCACCCGTGCGGCCGTTGTCGCCCTGCTCTTCGTCTTCGGAGCCTCGATCGGCGCGAACCGCGAACTCATCGCGTCGCTCTCGCGCTTCGGCCTGCAGGCCGTGGTCTTCGCCCTGCTGGGCGTAGCCGGAAGTCTTTGTGCCGTGCGCGTTGCACGGCGTCTGCTTACTCGGAAAGGAGGTGCGCGATGAAGGGGATGAAGGAGTCGCTGCCCGTATTCGCAGCCTTTCTTGCGGGTCTTCTTTTCGGCGCCGGGGGCCTCGTGCCGTCGTGGCTGCTCGCTCCGTGGCTGCCCATGGCGTTGCTCTCCGTGCTGGTCTTCCTGGCCGGCGTGGGGCTCGGGGCAGGAGATGACCTGCCGCAGCTGCTGCGCGGCTTCCACCTGCGGATGCTGCTTCTGCCGCTCTGCACCGTTGTCGGGTCGCTGCTCTTCTCGGCTGCCGGGGTGTGGCTCTTTGCCGGGCGGGGGTTGACCGACTGCCTGGCTGTCGGCAGCGGATTCGGCTACTATTCGCTTTCCTCGGTGCTCATCGCCGAGCTGAAGAGCGCGACGCTCGGGGTGGACGGAGCTGCCGAACTGGCGACCGTCGCTCTCGTGGCCAATGTCGCCCGTGAGATGGTCGCGCTGCTCTTCCTGCCGCTCTTTGCCCGCTGGGGCGGGCGGCTCGCCCCGATCTCGGTGGCCGGGATCAACTCGATGGATGTCTGCCTGCCGATGATCGTCCGCTGTACGGGCGACCGGCAGGTCGTGCCGCAGGCGCTGCTGCACGGGGTCGTGCTCGAAGTGAGCGTCCCGGTGCTGATCGCGGCCTTCTGCTGATCTGCGGGGGCAGAGCCTCTCTCCGCGTGCGCCTCTCTCCGCGTGCGCCGTTTGCCGGCAAGACCGCTGCCGTATACGAAAATGCCGGGGCCCGTTGCGGGTCCCGGCATTCGTTTGTCGGCGGGCGACGATTATTTCGGCTGCTTGCCGATGTAGGCCAGAATACCGCCGTCGACGTAGAGAATGTGGCCGTTGACGAAGTCCGAAGCGTCCGATGCGAGGAAGACGGCCGGACCCATCAGGTCTTCGGGCGTGCCCCAGCGGGCAGCCGGCGTCTTCGATACGATGAACGAGTCGAACGGGTGGCGCGAACCGTCAGCCTGACGCTCGCGCAGCGGTGCCGTCTGCGGCGTGGCGATGTAGCCCGGGCCGATGCCGTTGCACTGGATGTTGTACTCGCCGTACTCCGAAGCGATGTTGCGCGTGAGCATCTTCAGGCCGCCCTTTGCTGCGGCGTAGGCCGATACGGTCTCGCGGCCCAGCTCCGACATCATCGAGCAGATGTTGATGATCTTGCCGTGGCCCTTCTTGATCATCGACGGAATGACGGCCTTCGAGACGATGAACGGACCGTTGAGGTCGATGTCGATCACCTGGCGGAACTCGGCGGCGGTCATCTCCGTCATCGGGATGCGCTTGATGATGCCGGCGTTGTTGACCAGAATGTCGATCACGCCGACCTCCTTCTCGATCTGTGCGACCATGGCGTTGACCTGCTCCTCGTTCGTGACGTCGCAGACATAGCCCTTGGCCTCGATGCCCTCGGCCTTGTAGGCTGCCAGACCCTTGTCGACGAGCTCCTGCTTGATGTCGTTGAAGACGATCTTGGCGCCCTGCTGTGCGAAGGCCGTAGCCAGCGCGAATCCGATGCCGTAAGATGCACCCGTTACGAGTGCGACCTTACCTTCCAATGAAAAGTTTACCATAGGTGTATTGATTTAGAATCGGTTTATTTCAGATCGGTGATTTTCGAGAAGTCCTGGTCTCCGTAGTCGAGGTTCTCGCCGCCCATGCCCCAGATGAAGGTGTAGTTGTGCGTGGCGGCGGCGCTGTGGATCGACCATTCGGGCGAGAGGACCGCCTGATCGCCCTTCATCCAGATGTGGCGCGTCTCGTCGACCTGGCCCATGAAGTGGCAGACGGCCTGATCGTCGGGCACCTCGAAGTAGAAGTAGGCCTCCATGCGGCGCGAGTGCACGTGGGCCGGCATCGTGTTCCAGACGCTGCCCGGACGCAGCTCGGTCATGCCCATCTGCAGCTGGCAGGTCGGCAGCACCTGCGTGACGATCATCTTGTTGATGTCGCGGTCGTTCGAGTACTCGAGCGAACCCATGTGCGCCACCACGGCGTCGGCCTTCGTGATCTTCTTGTCGGGGTAGTTGCGGTGGGCCGTCACGGAGTTGAAGTAGAACTTGGCGGGGTGTGCGGCGTCGAGGCTCTCGAAGGTCACCTCGCGGTCGCCCGAGCCGAGGTAGAGCGCCTCCTTGTAGTCGAGCTCATAGACGGCGTCGCCGGCCTTTACGCGGCCCTTGCCGCCGACGTTGAAGATACCCATCTCGCGGCGCGTGAGGAAGTAGGGGGCCTTCAGCGGGTCGATGGCCTCGAGCTTGAGCGCCTCCTTGACCGGCATGGCGCCGCCAACGACCATGCGGTCGTACATCGAGTAGACCATGTTGACCTCGTCGGCCGCAAAGACCTTCTCGATGAGGAAATCGCGGCGCAGACGCGCCGTGTCGTAGTGCTTCGCATCCTCGGGATGCGCTGCATAGCGGATTTCGTAGTTGGTTTTCATTGTGTTATGGAGTTTTGTCTTTTGGTTGTTCCTGTTCCCGAAAATTGGCTAACCAATTTTACATTCGCAAAGATAAAAAAAAATTCCGAATTGCGCATGCAAATTCGGAATTAATTTACGGTCCGGGGCCCGGTGTCGTCCAACCGCTCCAAGAGGGCGGTTGCGGTTGCATTTGGCCGCTCCGCAGGGGGCCTTGCCGGTCGGCAGCCACCTGATTCCTTATATATAAATGTGTCGGCCGGAGAGGAGGGACCGGGCCGAAGTTTGGGTCGGACGTGCTGCCTGCCGTTGTGCCGTGCCCGTGCCCGGCGTCACCGCATGGAGTTCATGCGGATGCTCGCCTTCACGAGCGCCAGGGCGCGGATGCGCGACATGGCCACCTCCTTGTCGGCGTGGTGGGGGTTCTGGCTCACCAACTTGACGTAGCCTTCGCGGTCGGACTTCTGGATGTACTTGACCGTAACGTACTCCTCGCCGTCGATGTCGATCGAGAGCAGGTACATGTCGCCCCAGAAGATGTCGTTCAGGTCGTGCAGCTGCTTGTAGAGCACGATGTCGCCGCTCTTGAGCAGCGGGTACATCGAGTCGCCGACGACGTAGATCGCCCCGTCGCACTTCGGCAGGTTGGGGATGTGGATGAAGTTCACGGGCTTGGCCTGCGTGCGGTCCGTGAAGAGCGGCACGAGCCCTGCGGTCCCCTCGATCGAGTAGAGGGGTACGCTCTGCAGCGGCACCGAATTGTCCGTGCGGTGCATGTAGGCCGTCAGGTCGGGTTCGGCGTTGAACATCTCGCCCTCACCCGTCTCGAGCCACTCGGGGTTGACGTTCAATTCCTGAACCAGGATGTTCCTGTTGCGGGCCGACAGTCCCGCCTTGCCCGTCTCGATCATCGAAAGCGCCGCCTTGCCGATGCCAAGTCGCTGTGCGAGTTGCTCCTGCGTCATGCCGAGCTGCTTGCGTATCATTTTTACCCGTTCGTTCATGATTTTCTATTGGAAAAATTTATATAAAATATTTGAACTTTTCGGTACAAAATTCAAAATTTGAACTTATCTTTGTGCTACAAAGTTAAACAATTTATTTCGATCCGCAAATCCTTTTGCGAAAAAACAACACGTTCAATGCTTTATTCCGTATCCCCTGATCTTTACCGGGAGACTGCCGGACGGCTTGCGGAGGCGATCGGTTCGGAGGGTTACTTTTCCGGATCGCTCAGCTTCCCCTTCGACGGGCTCGACTGCCGGCTCACCGCGTCGGTGATCGTCTACCGCGGCCGGGTCTCGTACCCCGAGGGTGAGACGAACGCCATTCGGGACCTGGTGCCCGTGTGGTGGGAGTTCCACACCGTCGGCGGGGAGGGCGAGCGGCTCAACGACTTCTCGTTCTCCGAACTGCGGCGTTGGCTGTAGCGCGTGTGGCGACGCCCCGCGACGGGGCCCGCCCCGGCACCGACTCCTTCCGGCCGCCCCCGGCGGTCTTCACGTTCCGGCCTCTTCCCCTCTGCGGGTTCGGCGCAACCCGCCGGAACGGCTTCAGAAAACCTCCCGCCGCGGCGCCGCGCACCGGGTTTTCTCTCACCTTTTAATTTATCCGAATGGCTGCACAAACCGTTCCGACCTCTGCGGAGTACCCCTCCGCAGAGGTTTCCGTGTCCGGACCTCTTCCGGACGCGGCCGCTGTCCCGCCTCCGGGCAGTGCCCCTCCCGTTTCCGATGGCGCTTCTTTTGCTTCCGGTTGCGTTCCTTCCGTCTCCGGTGACACCTCTTCCGGAGCTGACCGCACGCCTCCGGTATCCGATGGCGCTTCTTTTGCTTCCGGTTGCGTTTCTTCCGTTACCGGTGACGCCTCTTCCAGAGCCGGTCGCACACCTCCGACCAAATCCCGGTCCCGATCCAAAACCGGGGCGGCATCCCGATCCAGGGCCGGGGCCTGCTCCAAAGCCGGTACGGGCACCCGTTCCAAAGCCGCGTCAGCTTCCCGGTCCCGGACTGCGGGCAGCCCCGATCCCGAACTCTTCGCCGAGGAACCGCCGACCAAAACGATTGCGCCGCTTCCCGTCCCGCCTGCAACTGTGCCTCCCGCCGCTGCTCCGGCTTCCGCTTTGGAGACTGCGCCCCCGGCATCACCCCCTGCTCCGGCGCCGCCTGCTGTTACCTCCGTGCCTCCTGCCGCTGCTCCGGCTTCCGCTTCGGAGACCGTGACCCCGGCATCACCCCCAGCTCTGGCGTCACCTGCTGTTCCCTCCGTGCCGCGCGCTGCCTCCGCGTCGCCTGTTGCCCCGCCTGTCACACCTCCGGCCTTTGCCGACTTTGCGCAGTCGGTCTATCCCTTTCTCGAGCTGCAACCCTTCCACCGGGTCTACTACCGCGTGCTGGAGGCCTTTGCGCAGGGGCGCATCCGGCGGCTCATCGTCACCATGCCGCCCCAGCACGGCAAGAGCGTCGGGGCCACGACGCTGCTCCCGGCCTACCTGCTGGGGCTTGACCCCGACTGCCGCGTGGCGATCGCCTCCTACTCCGGCGCCCTGGCCTCGAAGTTCAACCGCCGCGTGCAGCGCATCCTCGACTCGCGCGAGTACGGGGTCTTTTTCCCCGCCACGACGATCAAGCAGGGGACCCGGCCGCCGAGCTACATCCGCACGGCCGACGAAGTGGAGATCATCGGGCGCCGCGGCAGCCTGCTCTCCGTCGGGCGCGAAGGGGCGCTGACGGGCAACCGCGTCGACTGCTTCATCCTCGACGACCTCTACAAGGATGCCATGGAGGCCAACTCGCCGCTTGTGCGCGCCAACTGCTGGGAGTGGTACACCTCGGTCGTCCGCACGCGCATGCACAACCGCTCGCGCGAACTGATTGTCTTTACGCGCTGGCACGAGGAGGACCTCATCGGCTCGATCGCGGCGCGCGAACCGGTCGAGATGCTGCACTCGTGGGCGCAGCTCGACGCGCCGCCTCAAGCGGGGTGGCTGCACCTGAACTTCGAGGCGCTCAAGGCGTCGCCGCCCACGGAGCTGGACCCCCGGGCCGAGGGCGAGGCGCTGTGGGAGCAGCAGCAGGGGGCAGCGCTGCTCGCCGCGAAACGGCGGCTAGACCCGCTGCAGTTCGAGGCGATGTATCAGGGGCATCCCACGGCCCGCGAGGGGCTGCTCTACGGCCTGCACCTTGCGGAGTACGACGCTCTGCCGCGCGAGATCGTCCGCCGCGCCAGCTACACCGACACGGCCGACACGGGCGACGACTACCTCTGCTCGCTGGCCTATGTGGTCGATGTCGACGGCCTGGTTTACATCACCGACGCCGTCTACACGCGCGATCCGATGGAGGTGACCGAGCGGCTTGTGGCCGAGATGTTCCTGCGCTCCGACACGCGGCAGGCGGCCGTCGAGAGCAACAACGGCGGCCGCGGCTTTGCGCGCGCCGTGCAGGCGCTGGCGCCCGACGTGCGGGTCGAGTGGTTCCACCAGAGCGGCAACAAGGAGGCCCGCATCCTCTCGAATGCCGCCACGGTGCTCCACCTGGTGCGCTTCCCGCGCGGCTGGGCGCTGCGCTGGCCCGAGTTGTACGGCCACCTGACCACCTACCGCCGCACGTTCCGCGCCAACCGCTGGCACGATGCCGCCGACGTCGTCACGGGGATCGTCGAACGCGAGGTCGCCGACCGCGGCCGCAAGCGGGTGCGGGGCGTGCGTTTTCTGTGATCGGCTGCGCCGGGCTTCCTGTGATCGGCTGCTGCCGGGCCGCTCTGCAGTCCGCGGCCGAACGAAAACCCCTGCCTCCGGAAAGGCAGGGGTTTGTGTGTTTGCGGGCGGCCGGCGGGTGCCGTTTCCGGCCGGGCCGTGACGGGGGCCGGATGCCGCGATCAGGGCGCCACGCGCTTGCATTTGCCGCTGAAGGTGCGGATGTCGAGGCGGATGATCTGCGTGCGGTGGAACGACTTTTCGGCATACTTGCGGCCGACGGCCTCCAGCCCCGGGGCGTATTTCGCCACGAGCAGTCCGAGTGCCCGCATGCGCTCCTCTTCGGACAGTCCGATGCGGGCGTCGCAGGCCGTGACGACGCTTTCGTAGGCCGTCGTGAAGCGTTCGGGCACCACGCGCGTAGGGCCCGTCACGCAGAACGAGACCCGTGGCGAGGCGGCCACGCAGCGCAGCTTCCGCCCCTCGGGGGCGCAGTGGATGTAGAGGCTCTCGGCGCCGTCCCACACGTAGCTCACGGGGATGCCGTAGGCCTCGCCGCCGTCGCACATCGACAGCACGCCGTATTCACCCGCGGCGAGAAGCCCGCGCGCTTCGGCTTCGGTCAGCAGCCGGTCCTGACGGCGCACGCCGCTGTTGTCGTAGATCATCTCTTCGGTCTGTTTTGTCCTGCGGATTTCGTGGCGGACGGTTACCGCTCGGGCGCGGCGTAGGTCAGCACGAGCTGCGAGACCTGGGCGTTCTTGGCGTTGAGGATCGTGAGCCGGCAGGGGGTGGCCATTACGTCGTCGAGCAGCGTGAAGGTCATGCTCATGCCGTCGTCCGCGAAGTCGAGCGCGTGGTTGAGGCTCTCCCCGGTGTCGGTCGCAAGGTCGAACGAGGGCAGCTCGCCGGCTCCCGTTGAGTTGACGTAGAGGATGGACGAAAGGCTCAACCCGTCGATGGCCGGGAACTCCACGTAGGCCCCCTCCTTGCTGAAGTAGAGCGCCTTGTTCGGCTCGGGGGCCTCGTAGTACTGCGCCTGGTTGTTCCAGAAGAACTTGCCGTTGGCGGCCGCGTCGGCATAGATGGCCAGCGTGTAGCCCTCGAACGTGTATTCGTGGCGTCCCGTGAGGGCGTCGGCCGAGGTCGAGGGGAGGGCCGGGGTCACGATATCGGGTCCGGCGGTGAAGTCGAGTGTGAGGGTCACCGGATCGGGGGCCGGGGCGAGCTCGGCGCCCAGCTGGCTTACGCGGATTGTCCGCGGAGAGTCGGCTCCCGGGGCCGTGATCGTGATGGTCCCGAGTTCGCGGGTCGCGGTGTCGGGGTTCGCCTCCGTGGCGCTGATGCGGAGTGAGGCGTCGCCCGTTCCCGCCTGCGGGTCGAGCGCGAAGCCGCCGCCCGAGAGCGTGGCGCTCCAGCGGGCCGTCGTCGTGAGGCCGACCGTGGCCTCGGCGCCCGATTCGGCCCCCAGCGTCACGGCGTCGGCCGTGACCTCGAGCGTGACGTCGGAGCCCTTGTGGTCGTTGTCGTTCTTCTCGTCGCAGGCCGTGGCCGCGACGAGCATCGCCGCGGCAAGCAGTCCGGCCGGGAGGCGAAGCAGTTGCGTAAGTCGCATGGTCGCTTGTTTTTGATCGGTTCGTTTCAGAGTTCCTCGAGCCGCGCCGCGGGCGAGACGTCGAGCGACGCGAAGTCGCCGTGCTGGTAGTGGTAGTAGCCGGCCATGGCGATCATGGCGGCGTTGTCGGTCGTGAACTTGAATTCCGGGAGGAACGTGCGCCAGCCGCGCCGCTCGCCCGTGCGGACGATGCCGTTGCGCAGCCCCGAGTTGGCCGAGACGCCGCCCGCGATGGCGATGTCGCGGATGCCCGTCTCCTTCGATGCGCGGACGAGCTTGTCGAGCAGGATCTCCACGACGGTCGCCTGCAGCGAGGCACACAGGTCGGCCTTGTGCTTCTCGATGAAGTCGGGGTCCCCGGCCACGGCGTCGCGCAGCATGTAGAGGAACGAGGTCTTCAGCCCCGAGAACGAGTAGTCGAAGCCGTCGACGCGCGGATGGGCGAGGTGGAACGCCTCCGGGTCGCCCTCCTTGGCCAGGCGGTCGATCACCGGGCCGCCCGGGTAGGGCAGTCCCATCACCTTGGCGCACTTGTCGAAGGCCTCGCCTGCGGCGTCGTCGATCGTCGTGCCGATGATCTCCATTTCGAGCGGGGAGTCCACGCGCACGATCTGCGTGTGGCCGCCGCTCACCAGAAGACACAGGAACGGAAAGTCCGGATGGGGCAGCGTGCGGTCCCGAAGGTCGATGAAGTGCGAGAGGATGTGCCCCTGCAGGTGGTTGACCTCGACCATCGGGATGTTGCGGGCGATCGAGAGCCCCTTGGTGAACGACACGCCCACGAGCAGCGAGCCCAGCAGGCCGGGGCCGCGCGTGAAGGCGATGGCGTCGAGGTCGGAGGCCGTGAGGCCTGCGTCGCGCAGCGCCGTGTCGACCACCGGGATGATGTTCTGCTGGTGGGCGCGCGAGGCGAGTTCGGGAATGACGCCGCCGTACTTCATGTGTACGGCCTGCGAGGCGATGACGTTCGAGAGCAGCACGTTGTTGCGCAGCACGGCTGCCGAGGTGTCGTCGCACGAGGATTCGATGCCGAGTATTGTGATGTCCATAATTCTCTTCGTAGGAATTTTGTCCCGGGCGGTTTTCGGTCCGTCCGGCTGCAAAGGTACGAAAATATCGGCAAACCCGGCGCGTGCGGGACGCTTCCGTCCGATTTTTTCGGCAGCGGCCCCCGGTGGGGGCTTCGGCCGGGCTTCGGCAGAGCTTCGGACGGGGCTGCGACAGGACTTTGGACGGGGCTTCGGCGGGGTCTCGGGCGGCTGCACGGGCAGGTGTGCGGGCTCCGGACGGAAAGATCGTGCCCCGAGCCGAAAAAACCGGTCATCCCGTGCGGCTTTTCAGCCTTTTTTTCGTATATTTGAGGCGTAATCAGGTTGGCAACGGTTGCCGGCGGAATCGGGAAGAAGGGAGCAGAGGGACAGGCATTTCCGCCGGTTGTTTTTTTCGATGGTCCGCCGGGCGTTCCAACGGGTGAACCATTAAAAAATTACCGTTATGAAAAAAATCTTCAGCATTTCCTGTCTGCTCCTCTTTGCGGCGTTCAGCCTGGTTGCCTGCAAGGAGGACGATCCCGAACAGACGAAAGTGACGCTCGAGCCCGAGCGGGTGACGGTCACCGTCGGTGAGACGGCGCAGCTGACCGTGCATGTCTCTCCCGCCTCGGCTGCCGGAGCCGGCGTCGTATGGCGCTCGGAGAACGAGTCGGTGGCCACCGTGGCCGACGGACTGGTCTCGGGCGTCGGCATCGGTTCGACGCGCGTGACGGCCGAGGTCGATGGCGCGATGGCGGCCTGCGAAGTGGAGGTCGTGGCGCGCGCCGTCAGCGAGGTGCGGCTCGAACCGACGGAACTGTTGCTGACGGTCGGCCAGACCGGGACGCTCACGGCGACGGTGCTGCCCGAAGATGCGACCGACCCGAGTGTGACCTGGAGCTCGGACGACACGTCGGTGGCGACGGTGGCCGACGGCACGGTGACGGCCGTGGGTGTCGGACAGACGGTGATCCGGGCCGTGGCGGGGGCGTGTGAAGCCACCTGCGCGGTGACGGTCGAGCAGGTCGCCGAACCCAAGGTGGGCGACTACTTCTACTCCGACGGCACGTGGAGCGACGGCGGACTGGTGAGCATCGGAGCCGACGGCACCGATGCCGTGTGGGCCGAGACGAAACCTGCGCCGCAGGCCGGCAAGACCGTGATCGGCATCGTCTTCCAGACCGATCCCGAGCGTCTGGCGGCATCGGACGTGGCGGCCGGATATACGCACGGATACGTCATGGCGGTCAAGACGGCGCACGGCGCGGACAAGCTGACGACCTACTGGGGCAACGACTGGGACTTCTCCTGTCTGGACGACTTCAAGCTGGCCTCGTCGTGGTACGGCAATGTCAACGGTTATGTCGAGACGATGACCGTGCGCGACACCTACGGCGAGAGCCTCGCCCAGTGGATGCCGGCCTTCGATCTGGTGCTGAATGCCTTCTCGCAGGCGAATCCGGCACCGGCCGGGACCAGCGGCTGGTTCCTCCCGAGCACGGGCCAGTTGTGGGACATGGTCGCCAACCTGTGCGGCGACGAGGCCGCCCGGATCATGCAGGAATGGCAGACGATGGACTACGACGCCACGTACTACTGCTCCGAGCAGGTCTCCTACGACGCGCTGGCACGCTTCAATGCCTGCATGTCGGAGATCCCCGACGCGGACAAGGAGGAGCTGATCGTGGTCGACACGTGGCGGAACTACGCTTCGGTCTGGGCATCGACGCCCTACGATGCCGAGGCGGCCTGCCAGATGAACATCGGAACGGACGGACTCATCGAGTGCATGTGCGACTGGTATGACGGCGATGCCGTGGCCCGTCCGATCCTGGCCTTCTGACCGGCCGCCTGCCTGTCCCGACGCGGGGCCGCAATCCATTACCGGATTGCGGCCCCCGTTTTGCAATATCGGGGCCCCGAATTTCGTTTTTTTCGACGAATTTGGTTAACTTTGCAAGTTAAAAGCCCCATATCCGTACCAGTCCGTGCGCAAAGGTGTGAAAATAGTGGGAATGTTGCTCTCGGCGGCCGTGCTGCTGCTGATGGTCCTTCCCGTGTCGCTCTCGATTCTGCTCGACATCTCCGCCGTGCAGAACTACGTCGTGCAGGTGGCCGCACGGGTCGTGTCGCAGCGCCTGGGCACCACCGTGTCGATCGACCGCGTGCAGATCGGGCTCTTTTCGCGGGTGCGCGTCTACGGCTTCTACGTCGAGGATCTTCAGCGCGACACGCTCTTCTACGTGGGGCGTCTCGACGCCCGCTTCTCGACCCTCGGACTGCTCGGCGGCGGGCTCGAACTGAGCCACGGCGAGATCGCCGATGCCAAACTCTACCTGCGCGAGACCCCCGGGGGGGAGATGAACATCAAGCAGGTCGTCGCCCGCATGAGCGATCCCGACCGCGAGCGCAAGGGCAACTTCCGGCTGATGCTGCGCAAGGCCACCATCGAAAACATGGACCTCTGCCTGGAGCGGCAGCGGCGGCGCGATCCCCCCTTCGGCATCGACTACGGCCACATGCACCTCTACGGCATCAACGCCCGCGTGGAGGACTTCACCGTCGACGGACAGATTATCCACGCCGCCGTCTCGGGGCTCTCGGCCCGCGAGCGCAGCGGCTTTGTCCTCGACCGTTTCGACGGCCGCTTCTACCTGACCAACGGCTGCCTCGGATTCCAGGACGTGCGCATTGTCACCGGCCGCTCGGACGTGACGATTCCCCACATCTCGCTCGTCGGCGACTCGTGGCTCGAATACCGCGACTTCCTCGGCAGCGTGCGCCTCGAGGGCCGGCTGCGCCGGACGATCCTCTCGAGCGACGACGTGGCCTACTTCGCCCCGGCGCTGCGCGACTGGCACTTGACCTTCTCGGATGTCGACCTTGAGGTCGCCGGCAAGGTCGCCGACTTCGCGGGCCGGGTGTACGGCATGCGCATCGGCGAGGGGACGTGGCTCGAGGCCGACGCCGAGGTCCGGGGTCTGCCCGACGTGAAGACCGCGCACTTCGATCTGCGGATCCCGCATCTGATCTCCTCGGCGCCGGCCGTGGACATCCTCTCCTCGTCGGTCGCGCGGCGCGAACTTTCGGACCGGCTCGTCGCGGCGCTCTCGCGAACCGGCCGCGTCGACCTTACGGCCCGTTTCGAGGGACTGCTCTCGTCGTTCGACGTGCAGGCGGCGGCGACCACCGACGTGGGGGAGGTCGACTGCCGGCTGCGGCTGCGTCCGCTCCCGGGCGGTCTGCGCAGCGTGCGCGGTGACGTGGCGGCCCGCTCGCTGCAGCTGGGCAAGCTGTTCGACCGCCGCGACCTGTTCGACCGGGCCTCCGTCACGGCGCGTGTCGACGGCTCGGTGGGCCGCGGCCAGACCGACGCCAACATCGCGGGCAACATCACGCAGCTGGGCTTCAACGGCTATGTCTACGACTCGTTGCGGCTGGACGGCCGCCTGCGCAACCGGGAGTTCGACGGCCGCATCGCCTCCCGCGACCCGAACCTCGACTTCGACTTCCTGGGCATGGTCGACTTCAACGATTCGATCCCGCTCTACGACTTCACGATGGAGCTGCGCCACGCCGATCTGGCCCGGCTGCACGTCAACCGCCGCGACTCGGTCTCGCAGCTCTCGGCCCGCATCGTGGCCAAGGCCGGCGGCCGCTCGCTCGACGACCTGAACGGCCGCATCCAGGTCACCGATGCTGTCTACCGCTACAACGACAAGCAGCTCGAGGCCCGTAACGTGACCGTCACGGGCGAGAACTCCGCCTCGAGCAAGCTCGTCGAACTGCGCTCGGACTTTGCCGACGCGACGTTCCGCTCGAAAACCAGCTACCGCGTCGTCTTCGACTACCTGCGGCAGAGCGCCTGGCGCTATCTGCCGATGCTGCGTGACAGCGCCGCGACGACGGGCCCGGCCCGCCGCAAGGCGGCCGTGGCCGACGACTTCTCGCTCCTGTCGGTCAACATCCGCAACTTCAACCCGGTGGCCGATGCCGTGGCGGCGGGGCTGCAGATCGCCGACGGGTCGTCCATGCAGCTGCTCTTCAACCCGGCGAGCGACCAGCTGTCGTTCCGCGCCTCGTCGGACTATGTCGAGCGGCGCCGCATGCTGGCCACGCGCCTTACGGTCAACGCCTCGAACCAGGGCGACTCGCTGACGCTCTACGCCTCGGCCGAGGACCTCTATGCCGGGCAGCTGCACCTGCCGCACCTCTCGCTCACGGGCGGTGCGCGTCAGGGGCGTGTCGAGGTCTCGACGGGCTTCACCGATACGGTGCGCCGGGTGTCGGGACTGATCGGCCTGCATGCCGAGGTCGACGACGAACCCGGTCCCAACGGCCGGGTCATGGACCTGCGCATCCGCCCCTCGCACGTCACGCGCGGCGACAAAACGTGGCAGATCTTCGCTCGCAAAATCCAGATCGACACCTCGCGGGTGGTCATCGACCGCTTCTTCGTGCTGAACCAGGACCAGGAGCTCTTCCTCGACGGGGTCGCCTCGCGCAGCCGCGCCGATTCGCTTACGCTGCGCCTGCGCAACTTCGATCTCACGCCCTTCACGCAACTGGCCGACCGCTTGGGATACACCATCGAGGGGCGCAGCAGCGGCAGCGCCTCGATGAAATCGGTGCTGCGCGCCGGCGAGGTGACGGCCGACATCGCGATCGACAGCCTCGAGGTCAACGGCCTTGCGGCTCCGCCGCTGCGCCTCACCTCCCGGTGGGACTTCGCACGCAACCGTGCGGGCGTGACGATCGCCGACCGCACGACGGGCGACATGCTCGTGCGGGGCTTCTACGCGCCGGCGCAGATGCGCTACTACGCCCGGCTGAATGTCGACAGCCTCGACATGGCGCTGCTCGATCCGCTGCTCTCGGGCGTGATCTCCTCGACGGGCGGCCACGCCTCGGCCGACCTGGTCCTGCAGGGGCAGGGGCGCGACGCCGACCTCACGGGCGAGATCCGCATCGCCGACCTGTGCACGACGGTCGACTACACGCAGGTGACCTACCGGGCGCCGTCGGCCGTGATGCGGGTGAAGAACAACCTCTTCAGCACCTCCGACGTGACGATCGTCGATCCGCAGGGCAACCGCGGCCGCATGGACCTCGATCTGGACCTGCGCCACCTCTCGAACATCGGCTACGACCTGCGCGTGGCGCCCGAGCGGATGCTCGTGCTCGACACCGACGACGAGGACAACGACTACTTCTACGGCCGGGTCTACGCCACGGGCACGGCCCGCATCTCGGGCGACAAGGGCAGCGTGCGGATGGACATCGCCGCCGCGACCGACGACAACTCGTCGTTCTACATGCCCATGTCGAACCGCTCGAACATCTCCTATGCCGATTTCGTCACCTTCCGCCAGCCCGAGCGGGTCGACTCCATCGACAACGTCATGCGCAAGAAGATGCTCTTCGAGCGCAAGCGCCGGCAGCGGACGGCGGACGGCAGCCAGATGGCCATCTCGCTGGCGCTGAACGTGCGTCCGAACGTCGAGGTGGAACTCATGGTGGCGGGCAATGCCGTGCGGGCGCGCGGCGAGGGGATGCTCAACCTGCAGATCAACCCCCGCTCGAACGTCTTCGAGATGTACGGCGACTACACGATCAGCGAGGGAAACTACAACTTCTCGCTGCAGAACATCATCAACAAGCGATTCCTCATCGAGAACGGTTCGACGATCCAGTGGACCGGCTCGCCGACGGATGCCGTACTCGACATCGACGCCGTCTACAAGCTCAAGGCATCGCTGCAGCCGCTGCTGCAAACCTCGGTCGGCACGACCGACGGCGGCAGCGTGGGCAACGACCGTTCGGTGCCCGTGGAGTGCGTCATCCACCTGGGCGAGCACCTGACCAATCCATCCATCGCCTTCGACGTGCGCGTGCCGGGCTCCGATCCCGAGACGCAGGCCGTCATCTCCAATACGCTCAACACGCCCGAGACGGTCGACCTGCAATTCCTCTACCTGCTGCTGTTCAACAGCTTCTACGCCGAGAGCGGCACCGGCACGACGGCCGATCTGGGCACGTCGGCCTCCGCGGCCATGAGCATGGAGCTGATGAGCAACATGCTCAGCAACCTGCTCTCGATCAACGACTACAACATCGTGCTGCGCTACCGGCCCCGTTCGGAGCTGACGAGCGACGAGGTGGACTTCGGCCTCTCGAAGAGTCTGATCAACAACCGGCTGCTCGTCGAGGTCGAGGGCAACTACCTGATCGACAACAAGCAGGCGGTCAACAATTCGGCCATGTCGAACTTCATGGGCGAGGCCTACATCACCTACCTGATCGACCGGGCCGGGGCGCTGAAGTTGAGGGCCTTCACGCAGACGATCGACCGTTTCGACGAGAACCAGGGTCTGCAGGAGACCGGTCTGGGCATCTATTTCAAGGAGGACTTCGACAACTTCCGCGACTTCCGCCAGCGCATCAAGGAGCGTTTCACGAACCGCAAGCGCAGAGAGCGGCGCGAGGCGCGGCGTGCGGCCCGGGCCCTGCAGCAGGAGCAGGAGGGGGCGCCGAGCGAAGGGGACGAACCGCCCGACTACGATCCGATGGAGCCCGAGAGCGAGATTTACTATTGAAACGGTCTTCCGCGGTGCCCGCACCGGGCGGCCGGCGGAAAACCGATGGAAGCGGAACAACAGGACAAACAATAAAAACAACAAACGCAAACTGAACTATGATGACATTTTTGCAGGCTGCCGAAGCGGTGGCCGTGAGTGAGGAGACCCGCATGGGTCTGTGGGCCCTCTTTACGAAGGGCGGTTGGCTGATGTGGCCCCTGCTGGCGCTGGGCGGCGTGACGATCTTCATCTTCGTCGAGCGCTTCCTGGCCATCCGCAAGGCGTCGGTGTTGGACATGAACTTCATGAACCGCATCCGCGACTACATCTCCGACGGCAAGATCGCCGTGGCGGTGAACCTCTGCAAGAAGACCGACACGCCGATCGCCCGCATGATCGAGAAGGGCATCGAGCGCATCGGCCGTCCGATGAGCGACGTGCAGTCGGCCATCGAGAACGTGGCCAACCTCGAGGTCTCGAAGCTCGAAAACGGCCTGCCGTTCCTGGCGACGATCGCCGGCGGCGCCCCGATGATCGGTTTCCTCGGCACGGTGCTCGGCATGGTGCAGACCTTCATGGACATGTCGGCCGCGGGCGGTACGGTGGACCTCGGACTGCTGGCCAGCGGCATGTACGTGGCCATGGTGACGACCGTCGGCGGTCTGATCGTCGGCATCCCGGCCTACTTCGGCTACAACTACCTCGTGGCCCGCATCGAGAAGCTGGTCTTCCAGATGGAGGCCAACTCGATCGCCTTCATGGACATTCTGAATCAACCCGTTCAAAAGTAGCAGACCATGGCAATCAAACACGGATCGAAGGTCGACAAGAGTTTCTCGGCCTCGTCGATGACCGACCTGATGTTCCTGCTGCTGCTGTTCCTGCTGATCGCCACGACGCTCATCAACCCCAATGCCCTGAAGCTGATGCTGCCGAAGAGCTCGAACCAGCTCAAGGACAAGGCGATGACCACGGTGTCGATCAAGGACGAGGGGCAGGGCCACTACCGCTACTTCGTCGAGCGGCAGGAGGTCGGCTCGCTCGACGGCGTGGAGCAGGCCCTGCGCGCGCGTCTCGACGGACAGCAGGAGCCGACCGTCTCGCTGCACGCCGAGAAGTCGGTCGTCTGGGACGAGGTGGTCAAGGTGATGAACATCGCCAAGCGCAACGGCTACAAGTTGCAGGCGGCGACCCAACCCGAATAGATCATGCACTATTACGATCCGAACGACCGCAGGCCCCGGCGCTGGGCGCTTCTGGCGGCGGCACTCTACCTGCTGCTGCTGGTGTGCTCGTTCGCGTTCGTGTCGTTCGACTTCAGCCGTCCGGCGCCCGCCGTCGGCCAGATGATGGAGATCGAGCTGACCGAACCCGAGGAGCCGCCCACGCCGGTGAAGACGGCCGAGGAGCCGCGAGTGCACCAGACGGCGGCACCCGAGGAGCGGACGGCCCAGGCGGACGGCCGCGACGAGGTGACGCAGACGCCCAATCCGCGGGCGCTCTTCAAGATGAGCAAGGGGGGCGTGGACGAGCCCGACAATGCGGGCAACCCGCAGGCGCCCGAGGGCGAAGACAAGGCCTCCGGCACGGGCCGCGGGCTCAATCCCGACGGGCTGGACCAGCTCGACAAGGGGCTGCAGGGCCGCGGACTGGTGGGCGCATTGCCCAAACCGTCGTATCCCGGCTCGAAGAGCGGCAAGATCGTCGTGCGCGTGACGGTGGACGCCGCGGGCCGGGTCACGAGCGCCGCCTACGAACCCAAGGGCTCGACCGAGAGCGATGCGGCGCTGATCGACGCGGCGCTTGCCGCCGCGCGCAAGGCCCGCTTCACGGAGAGCCGCGCCGCCGTGCAGGGCGGAACCATAACCTACATTTTCCGGATGGAATAATACCCGAATCGGATGAAACCGACTTTATTGATCCTTATCTGCTGCCTGCTCTGCGCAGGCGTCCGGGCGCAGGACGACCGACGGCCGTCCGCACCGGTGAGCGCCGGCAACCAGGCCGCTCCGGCCGCCGGGGAGGCTCCGGAGGCCGAAGGGGCGGTGCTGCGCCTGGCCGAGACGCTGTGGAATGTCGGCGACGTGCCGCGCAAGGGCGGCGACGTGACGCACGACTTCCACTTCCGCAACGAGGGCACGGAGCCGCTGGTCGTGCTGCGCGTCATCACGTCGTGCTCGTGCGTCAAGGCGTCGTTCCCGAAACGTCCCGTCGCACCGGGCGGCGAGGGGGTGATCCGCATCACCTACCAGCCCCACAAGAGCGAGCCGGGCACCTTCCACAAGGTGATCCGCATCCAGTCCAATGCCGAGGCGGGCGATGACCTGCTTGTCGTGCAGGGCTGTGCGATCGAGCAGCAGCCCCGGACCAAGGTCAGGGACGGGAAGGTCAAGGTGAAATACAAATAACGAACCCGGTCCGGTCCGTCGGTCGCAACGGCAGGAAACACCTGCCGCCGCGGGCGTCGTCGCCTCCTCCGCCAGCGGGCGCGGCGGCATGCCTCCTTCCGGGCGGACCGCACCAGAAGCACAATACGACAATATGAATGCCATTCTCTTTTCGCATGCCACCGTGCTGCCGATGACCGGCTCGGCCGATGCCTCCCGCACCTTTACGGGATCGGTGGGAGTCGTCGGCAACCGCATTGCGCTCGTCACGGCGTCGGATGCCGCGGCGGAGGACTTCCGTGCGGCACATCCCGACCTGCACGAGATCGACTGCCGCGGCAAGCTCGTCATGCCGGGCCTTGTCAATACCCATTGTCACATCGCCATGACGCTGCAGCGCAGCTATGCCGACGACATTGCGCTGATGTCGTGGCTGCACGACTACATCTGGCCCTTCGAGGCGCGGCAGACGCCCGACGACGTGGCACTGGGCATGGAGCTCGGCATCGCCGAGCTGCTGCTGGGCGGCGTGACGTCGGTCGTCGACATGTACTACTTCCAGGACCGCTGCGTCGAGGTGGCCGGGCGCACGGGCATCCGCGCGCTGCTCGGCTGCAACTATTTCGACAACAACATCGACGAGGTCTTCCCGCAGGTCGAACGGGCCGTGGAGCGTGCCGCCGGCTGTGGCCGCGTGCGGATCGCCGTGGCGCCCCATGCCCCCTATACGGTCTCGCCCGAGAACCTGCTGCGCGGCAAGGAGCTGTGCGACCGCTACGGGCTGATGATGATGACCCACATCGCCGAGACGCGCGACGAGGTGCGCATCGTGCGCGAACGCTACGGTGCGACCCCTGTCGGACACCTCGACCGGCTGGGGCTGCTCTCGCCGCGCTGCATCGGCGCGCACTGCGTCCATGTCGACGAGGCCGACATCGCCACCCTCGTCGATCGCGGCGTCACGGTGTCGCACAACCCGCAGAGCAACATGAAGATTTCGAGCGGCGTGGCGCCTGTTGCGCGGATGATCGAACGGGGGGCGCTGGTGACGGTCGCCACCGACGGCACCTGCTCGAACAACGACCTCGACATGTGGGAGGAGCTGCGCACGGCGGCCTTCCTGCAGAAGTCGGCCACGGGCGATCCCTGCGTCCTGCCGGCATACGAAGCCCTCCGGCTGGCCACGGCCAACGGCGCCCGCGCGATGGGGTGTGCTGATGGCGAGCTGGGCGTGCTGCGCGAAGGGGCACTGGCCGACGTGATCGTCATCGACCTGCAGAAGCCCCACCTGCAGCCCGTGCACGATATTGTCTCGAACCTGGTCTACTGCGGCAAGGCCGCCGACGTCGAGACGGTCGTGGTCGACGGGCGCCTTGTCGTCGAGAACCGCCGCCTGCTGCACATCGACCTCCCGTCGCTCTACGAACGTGTCGGCGAGGCCGTGCGGCGCATCACGGCGAAGTAGCAGCGGCGAAGTCCTGCGCAGGTGCGGCATGGGGTCTGGCCTCTTTTCGGCCGATGCGGCCCCTGCGTTCCGCCTGCCTGCGGCCCGGCCGGCGCCGCAGACCTTCCGGCCCGAAAACGGAGCACCCCGGCGACGATTCGCCGGGGTGCTCCGTCTGTCTGTGCCGCCGGAGCGGCGCTGCGTGCGGCGGTCGGGGTGGTTACCGTTTGCGCAGGTAGACCGTCGCCGTGCGCGAGGTGTTGTAGATGCGGATGCGGGGGTAGTCGCGGCCGTCGTCGCCGTGGATGTTGAACGAGAAGTGCTCGACATCCATTGCCTGCCGCTCCTGCCCGCCGAAGCGCTTTTCGTCGGTCGAGAGGATCGGAACGTAGCGTCCCGGTGCCGGGACGGGCAGCTCGTAGTCGGGAATCGAGGCCGTGGGGTGCCAGTTGAAGACGAAGAGCAGCCGCCCGTGCGAGAAGACCATCGTCTTGTTCTGCTCGTCCATGAGCTGGTTCCAGGCGTAGCCGTCGGCGAGCACCTTGTATTTCTTGACGAGGCGGATCATCGCCCGGTCGAAGTCTCCGAGCCACGAGTAGCGCAGCAGCTTGTTGCGCGAGAGCGACCACAGCCGCCGGGCGTGGGCGTAGCTCCAGCCGTTGCCCTCGCGCGGGAAGTCGATCCACTCGGGGTGTCCGAACTCGTTGCCCATGAAGTTGAGGTAGGCCTGCCCGCCCGTCGAGATGGTCATCAGGCGGATCATCTTGTGCAGCGCCATGCCGCGGTCGATGATGAGGTTTTCCGACGCGCGGTCCATGTGGAAGTACATCTCCTTGTCCATCAGGCGGAAGGCGATCGTTTTGTCGCCCACGAGCGCCTGGTCGTGCGACTCGGCGTAGGCCACGGTCTTCACCTCGGGCAGGCGGTTGGTCATCACGGACCACATCTCCCAGATGTTCCACTCCTCGTCGGGAACATCTTTCAGCAGCTTGATCCAGAAGTCCGGGATGGCCATGCCGAGGCGGTAGTCGAAGCCGATGCCGCCGTCGTCGATCGGGCTGCACATGCCCGGCATGCCGCTCACGTCCTCGGCGATGGTCACGGCCGCGGGCCGGAAGTCGTGGATCAGGCGGTTGGCCAGCGTGAGGTAGTCCAGTGCGTCGTTGTTGACCCCGCCGTCGAAGAAGCGGTCGCGGCTGTCGAAGTCGACGTAGCCGTGGTGGTGGTAGATCATCGAGGTCACGCCGTCGAAGCGGAAGCCGTCGAAATGGTACTCGTCGAGCCAGTACTTGACGTTCGAGAGCAGGAAGTGCTGCACCTCGGGACGCCCGTAGTCGAAGAGCTTCGAGTCCCAGTAGGGCTGGTTGCCCGCCTCGCCTGGCAGCGAGTAGAGGTGGTCCGTGCCGTCGAGTTCGTTGATTCCCTCGTTGAGGTTCTTGACGTAGTGCGCGTGCACGAGGTCCATGATGACCGCCAGCCCCATTTCGTGGGCGCGGCGCACGAGCTCCTTGAGCTCCTCGGGGGTGCCGAAGCGCGACGAGGGGGCGAAGAAACTCGACACGTGGTAGCCGAACGACCCGTAGTAGGGGTGCTCGGCGATGGCCATCAGCTGCACGGCGTTGTAGCCGTCGCGCTTGATGATCGGGAGGATCTTCTCAGTGAATTCGCGGTAGGTGCCCACGCCTTCGCGCTCCTGGGCCATGCCTACGTGGGCCTCGTAGATGAGCAGGTTGCCGATCTGCGAGGCGTCGAAGGCGTCGCCGCGCCAGTCGAACGGCTCGGCGGGGTTCCAGAACTGCGCCGTGTAGTTCTTCGTGGCGTCGTCCTGCACGACGCGGCGCGCATAGGCCGGAATGCGGTCGAGCCAGCCGTTCTGGCCGTGGACGTGGATCTTGTAGAGCGAGCCGTGCGTCAGGCGGTCGCGGTACATCGCCGCGGGGAAGAAGGCGCTCCAGACGCCCGCGGCGTCCTTGTGCATGCGGATTTCGGTGCGCTGCCAGTTGTTGAAGTCGCCGAAGACGTAGACATCCTCGGCGCCGGGCAGCCACTCGCGCAGCCACCAGCCGTCGAGCGTCTCGTCCCACTGCCAGCCGTAGTAGCGGTAGCCGTTGGCGTAGTCGACGATCGAACCGGCGCCGCGTTCGATTGCGGCGAGCTTGTCGAGGTAGCGGCGGTGTCGGGCGGCGATGGCGCCGGCAACGGGGCGCAGCCATTCGTCGCGTTCGACGATCGGAAGTATTTCGGGGGTTTTTTCCATAACGGGGTGGGGTTTTATACAAATATAATCAAAATTTTTCTATATTTGTCCTCGGACAAAACCAGAATCACCTCTAAAACCAAAAAACAACTATGTTCAAAGGACAACCCAAAGGTTTGTACGCCCTCTCTCTCGCCAATACGGGTGAGCGGTTCGGGTACTACACGATGCTTGCGATCTTCACGCTCTTCCTGCAGGCGAAATTCGGTTACACCGAGGCCGCAACCACCCAGATTTACGGTATTTTCCTCGCCGCGGTCTACTTCATGCCCTTCTTCGGCGGCATTCTGGCCGACAAGTTCGGCTTCGGCAAAATGGTCACGCTGGGAATCTTCGTGATGTTCGGCGGCTATGCGCTGCTCTCCATCCCGACGGGACCGGGCTTTGCGGGCAAGGCGCTGATGTTCGGCGCACTGGCGCTCATCGCCTGCGGTACGGGCCTTTTCAAGGGTAACCTCCAGGTGCTCGTGGGCAACCTCTACGACGATCCGGCCTACCAGGCCAAGCGCGACAACGCCTTCTCGATCTTCTACATGGCGATCAACATCGGTGCGATGTTCGCGCCGTCGATGGCCACGTGGATCACCAACCACTTCCTCGCGCAGGACGGCCTGGTCTACAACGGACAGATCCCGGCCCTCGCGCACCAGTACATGGAGCTGGGCGACAAGATGCCGGCCGAGCCGCTGGCCAAGTTGCAGGAGCTGGCCGCGTCGATGGGTGCTTCGGCCTCCGATCTGGGCGAGTTCTCGCACCACTACATCGAGAAGCTCTCCGGCGCCTACAACATGGGCTTCGGCGTGGCGTGCATCTCGCTTGTCATCTCTTACCTGATCTATGTCGGCTTCCGCAAGACCTTCAAGCATGCCGACGTGACGGCCAAGCAGCAGGCCGCCGCCGCTTCGGCCGCCGGTGTCAAGGCCGCCGAGCTGACCCCCGCACAGACCAAGTCGCGCATCACGGCCCTGATGCTCGTCTTTGCCGTGGTGATCTTCTTCTGGATGGCCTTCCACCAGAACGGCTCGACGATGACCTTCTTCGCCCGCGACTACACGACCTCCGAGGCAACGGGTGTCACGCGCATGGGCTTCGACATCTTCAACCTCGTGCTGGTGCTCGTCGGCGTCTACGGTCTGGTGGGCTTCTTCCAGTCGGACAAGGGACGCGGCAAGATTATCAGTGCCGCCGCCGTGGCCGTGGCCGTCGGCGTGCTGATCTACCGCTACACGATTACGCCTGATCCGGTACACATCCTGCCGCAGGAGTTCCAGCAGTTCAACCCCTTCTATGTCGTGGGTCTGACCCCGATCTCGGTGGCCATCTTCACGGCGCTCGCCCGCCGCGGCAAGGAGCCCTCGGCCCCGCGCAAGATCGGAATGGGCATGATTATCGCCGCCGGCGGCTTCCTCATCCTGACGATCGGCTCGATGGGTCTGATGTCGCCTGCCGAGGTGAAGGCTGCCGGTGCGAGCAACATGTTCGTGTCGCAGAACTGGCTGATCTCGACCTATCTGGTGCTGACCTTCGCCGAGTTGCTCCTCTCGCCGATGGGTATCTCGTTCGTCTCGAAGGTGGCGCCTCCGAAGTACAAGGGCATGATGATGGGCTGCTGGTTCGCCGCCACGGCCATCGGCAACTACGCCACGTCGCTCATCGGCTACCTCTGGGGCAGCGGCATGGCGCTGTGGATGGTTTGGAGCGTGCTGATCGTGCTGTGCCTGCTCTCGGCGCTCTTCATCTTCTCGATCATGCGCAAGCTCGAGAACGCCACGGCCGCCTGACGTGCACCGCGCGTCAACGTGCAAAAAGAGCCCGGACGATCAACGTCCGGGCTCTTCCGTTGTCGGAGGAGGGGAGGCGGAGCGCTCTGATGGGGCCCCGGCGGGGAGTATTCACGCAAGGGGGCCGGTGGGAAGCCCTCACAGGAGAGGAAGTCCCGGCGGGGAACATTCACGGAAGGGGGAAGTTCCGGCGGTGGGGCGTTCTCGGATGGAGCCTCGGCGGCGGAGCGCTCTGATGGGGCCCCGGTGGGGAAGCTCATGGCGTGAGAGCGGTGCGGTTACATCGCCTGCTCGATGTTCCAGACGAAGGCGCGCGATCCCTGCATGCGCGTCGCCTCGTCCATTGCGCGGAAGGCTTCGAGCAGCGGCGCGACCTGCTCGTCACCGACGATGGCCAGGATCGAGGCGTTTACCGAAGGCCACGCATGCGTGCCGTAGTGGGGTTCGCCGTCGACCGATCCGCGCCCCTCGGTCAGCGCCCAGCGCGTGAAGCCGCGGATGCCCTGTCCGTCCAGAATGGCGTTCACGCGGTCGGTCAGCGCCTGGTTGTAGGAGAGAAATACTGCTTTCATGGGTTGTTTTGCATTTATCGGTTGTCCGCGCCCTGCGCTGCGGCGAGGCGGGCCTGCTGCTCGCGGGCCTTGCGCTGCGAGCGGTTGACCAGAATCGAGTAGAGTGCCGGCACGATGAAGAGCGTCAGGATCGTCGAGAAGGTCAGGCCGCCGATCACGGCGATGCCCATCGGCTGCCACGTCTCCGACCCGGCGCCCGTGCCGATGGCCAGCGGCAGCATGCCGAGGATCGTCGTGAACGAGGTCATGAGCACCGGACGCAGACGGCTCTTGCCGCCGGCAACGACGGCCTCGGAGACCTCCGCGCCGCGTTCGATGAGCAGGTTCATGTAGTCGACCATCACGATGCCGTTCTTCGTGACGATGCCGACGAGCATGATGGCGCCGATCAGGGCGATGAGCGACAGCGGCGTGGAGGTCATCCACAGCGCCAGGAAGACGCCCGTGCAGGCGAACGGGATGGTGAACATGATGATGAAGGGGAACTTCAGCGACTCGAACTGCGTGGCCATGACGATGTAGACCAGCAGGATGATGAGCACGAACAGCATGCCCAGGTCGGAGAAGGCGTCGCCCTGATCCTCGACCGTGCCGCCGAGCTCCAGATCGACCCCGTCGGGCAGCGGGTAGTCGTCGATGAGCCGCTGCGCCTCGGCCGCCACGTCGCCCAGCGCCACGCCCGCGCCGAGCGACGACTCGACCGTGATGACGCGCTGACGGTTTTCGCGCTGGATCTCCGGCGCGGCGAACTCCTCCTGCACGCGGCCCACCTCGCGCAGCTTCACGGGGCGACCCTGCGCATTGTGGAGCGTGATGTTCTCGATGTCCTCCACGCGCGTGCGGAAGGGCTCGGCATAGCGCACGACGATGTCGTACTCGTCGCCGTCCTCGCGGTACTTCGACGCCACGAGGCCGTCGATGCGGTTGCGCACGGCCTGCGACGCCGTGGCGCTGTTCATGCCGTAGTAGGAGAGGCGGTCGCGGTCGAAGACGACGTTGTACTCCGGGCGCAGGTCCTCGCGCGAGAGCCGCACGTCGCGCGTGCCCTCGAGCTGCGCCATGCGGTCGCGCAGGTCCGTGGCGATGGCGTTCGTGAGCTCCATGTCGTGGCCGAAGACCTTGATGTCGACGGTCGACGAACCGCTCATGTTGCCCATCTGCCCGCCGGGGGTCACCGTGTATTCGCGGATCTCGGGAATGCGGTCCAGCTTGCGGCGCAGCAGGTCGGAGATCGTGTAGATCGAGCGGTCGCGCGTCTCGACCTCCGCGAGGCGGATGTTGTAGTTGATGATGTGCGACCCGGTGGTCTGCATCGCCGCGAAGGCGTTGTCCGAGGAGTTCGCACCGGCCGAAGCCGAGACGAGGCGCACCTCGGGGAATTCGGCGTAGAGGATGCTGTCGATCTGCCGCGCGATGCGGGCCGTATACTCGACCGAGAGGTTCTGCTCGAGCCGGACGGTGGCGGCGATGCGGCTGTTGTCCGACGGCGGGAAGAACTCGGTGGGTACCTGCGTAATGAGCCCCAGCGAGAGGACAAAGAGCCCCATCATCGAGAAGACCGAGATGCGGCGGTGGCCGACGACCCAGCCGAGCGAGCGTGCGTAGGCCGTGTCGAGCCACGCCAGTGCCCGGTCGACGGGCTTGTAGATGACGCCCAGCCCCCGGTAGTCGTGCACGCCGCCCTCGCGGCGGAGCAGGTAGGCCGACATCATCGGCGTGAGCGTGATGGCCGCGGTCGTCGAGACGCAGACGACGATCGAGACGATCCAGCCCAGCTCGCGGAAGAGGATGCCCGCCATGCCGGGGACCATCGTCAGCGGCATGAAGACCGCGACGACGACGAGCGTCGTGGCGATGACCGAGAGCCACACCTCGTTGGTGGCGTAGATGGCCGCCTCCTTGGGGCTCGAACCCCGCTCGATGTGGGTGGTGATGTTCTCCAGCACGACGATGGCGTCGTCGACGACCATGCCGATGGCGATCGAGAGCGACGAGAGCGAAATGATGTTGAGCGTCGAGCCCGTGGCGAAGAGGTAGATGAACGAGCAGATCAGCGACACGGGGATCGTCATGCAGATGATGAGCGTGGCGCGCCACCGCCCGAGGAAGATCATGACCACGAGGACGACGAACAGGAAGGCGTAGAGCACCGTCTCCGAGAGCGAGTCGATGGCGTCGGTGATCTCCTGCGACCCCTCGAAGATGAGCTCCATCTTCACGTCGCGGGGCAGCGACTGCTCGATGGCGGGCAGGCGCCGCTGGATCTCGTGGACGATGTTCACGGTGTTGGCGCCCGACTGCTTCTGGAACATCACGCGCACGCCCCGCTGGCCGTTCACGCGCTCGTCCATCGTCGCCTTCTCGAGCGTGTCGCGGATTTCGGCCACGTCGGTGAGCATCACCGTGCGGCCCCCGGCGTTCGAGACCACGACGCGGCGCAGCTCGTCCGAGAGGTCGAATTCCCCGTCGGCCTTGACGTTGAAGGTGTTGTTGCCGATGTCGATCGTGCCGCTCGGAATGTTGACGTTCTCGGCGGCGATGATCTGCCCGAGCTGCTCGACCGTCAGGCCGTAGGCGTCGAGCTTCGTGGGGTCGACGTTGACCTGCACCTCGCGCTCCGGCGCGCCGATGACCGACACGGCACCCACGCCGTCGACGCGGTTGAGGACGTTGACCAGCTTGTCGTCGAGAATCTTGCTCAGGGCCGGATAGCTCTCCTCGGCCGTCACGGCGAGCATCATGATCGGCATCATCGAGGTCGAGAACTTGAAGATCGTCGGGTAGTCCACCTCGTCGGGCAGCATCGACTGCACGCGCGAGACGACGTCGCGGATCTCGTTGGCCCCCTCGTTCAGGTCGGAGCCGTATTCGAACTCGACGGTAATCATCGAGACGTTGTCCTGCGACTTGGAGGTCAGCTTCTTGAGGTTGTTCACCGTGTTGAGGTTGTCCTCGAGCACGCGCGTGATGTTGGTCTCGATGTCGGCGGCGTTGGCGCCCGGATACATCGTGATGACCGAGATCTGGGGAATCTCGATCTCGGGATACTGGTCCACGGAGAGTCGCGACAGCGAGAAGAGTCCGAAGACCATCACGCCGACGAAGAGCAGGACCGTGGAGATCGGTTTGCGAACGGCACTTTCGTAGATTTTCATAGCGGAAGGGGCTCTCTGGCGGGTTGATCGTTGCGTTGGACGTCGGACTGTGCGGCGCTACTCCGCCGCCAGCTCGACCCGGGCTCCGTCGTAGAGCCGCGAGAGGGCCGTCGTGGCGACCCGCTCGCCCGGCGCCACGCCGCGCAGGATGTCCACGCGGTCGCCGACCTGACGCCCGGGTTCGACGGCGCGGCGTTCGGCCACCGTGTCGCCGACGATGACGTAGAGGTAGCGTTCGGCCGTGCCGACCTGCTTCTGGATGGCGACGTCCGGTACGAGCGTGCCGCACTTTTCACCCATGTCGAAGGTCGTGCGGGCGTACATGCCCGGGCGCAGCGTCCCGTGCGCGTTGGGCACCTCGACCTCGACCTTGAAGGTGCGCGTCGCGGCGTCGAGGGCCGGGTAGATGAGCGAGACCTTCCCGGCGAACGTCCTGTCGGGGAAGATGTCCACGCGCAGGTCGACGGGCATGCCGACCCGCACGGCCGGGTAGTACTGTTCGGAGATGTTGACCACGACCTTCAGCGGGTCGATCTGCATCACGTGCAGGATCGGCTGTCCGGTGAGCAGGTCTCCGGCCTCGGCGTTGCGCGCCGTGACCACGCCCGTCAGCGGCGAGCGGTACTCGATGTTGCGCCGGAGGTTGGCGACCACCTCGCGCTGCACGTCGAGCTGGGCCCGCGCCTGCTGGATCTGCTGCGCCGAGATGCCGCCCGCCTCGTAGACGGGCAGCAGGCGGTTGTAGTCGTCCTCGATCGTGCGCAGCTGCACGAGCTGCTGCGTGTACTGCGTCGGGTCGAGCGTCACGAGCAGGTCGCCCTCGCGCACGGCGTCGCCCACGTCGACCAGGATGCGGTCGATGTGTACGCCCGAGGCTGCCGGCGTGATGTCGTTCTCGCGGAAGGGCTCGATCTCCGAGGTGAAGACCTCCGTCAGGTGCACGGTGTCCGCCTCGGCCGCCGCGCAGCGGGTCAGCACCCGCACGTCGGTCTGCGTATCGGCCGCGGTGCGGCTCCCGCCGCAGGCAGCAAGGGCGGCGGCAGCGGCGGCAACGATCGGAATCAGGATTCGGTTCATAGCGTTCATGTCCGTTTACGGGTTTGCGGCTACTCTTCGCGGCCGATGAGGCGGTCGTACTCGGCCTTGGCCGAGAGGTAGTCGTAGATGGCCTGTGAATAGTTGAGCTGGGCCTGCGTCTGCGCCAGCTGTGCGGAGTTGAGCTCCAGGATCGTCCCGGCACCCGCGCGGTAGCGCGTGTCGGAGATGCGGTAGGCCTTGCGGGCCTGGGCGACGGTCTTCTCCTGCGCGAACATCGTCTCGCGCGCCGTCATCAGGTCGTTGAGCGCCGAGCGCAGCTGCACGTCGAGCTGCTGCCGCGCATAGTCGCGCTGAAGGGCGATCTGCGCGATCTGGTTGCGCAGCTCCCGCGCGCGGTTGGCCTTCACGAGCCCCGCGAAGAGCGGTACCGAGAGGCGCACCCCGGCGTAGAGGGGATGCTGCCAGAAGTAGCCGTCCTTGATGCTCGACATGCCGCCGCTCGCCATGTCGAACTTCACCGTGCCCATGTTGTTGCCCGTGAGCGTGAAGTTGCCGAAGGCGCCGAGCGTCGGCAGGCGGCCCGCATTCTCGGCCCGCAGCTGGAGCCGGAGCATCTCCTCCTGCAGTTCGAGCTGCCGCAGGTCGCTGTTCTCCCCGAGGTCGGAGGTCAGGCCGTCGGTGCCGGCAAGCACCTCGCCGCGCAGGGCGTCCAGTTCGCCCGCCGCCTCGATCTCGACCTCCTCGGGAATCGAGAGGTACATCTTGAGCAGGAGCTTCGCCAGGCGGATCGAGGTTTCGGTCTGCAGGATCGCCGGGCGCAGGTTGCTCAACTGCACCTCGGCCGTGAGCAGGTCGTACTCCGAGGCCAGGCCGTGGTCGTACTGCAACTGCGTATCCTCGACCGTGCGGCGCACCGTGGCTTCCGATTCGTGCAGCACGGCGAGCGACTGCTCGGCCAGCAGGATGTTGTAGAAGGCCTTTTTGACCTCGGCGACCAGGTCGATGCGCGATGCGCGTGCCGCCTCGACGGCCGAGGCTATTTGTGCGGCGTTGAGCCGCAGCATGCGGTAGACCTGCGGGGCGAAGAGCGGCAGCGAGGCGTCCACCGCACCGCTTACGGTCGTGTAGGGGTCGTTGCCGAGCGAGAAGCCCTTCGACATCTGCTGCACGATGAAGTTGTGGTTGAGCTGCCCGCTCACCGAGACCTGCGGCAGCAGTGCGCCCCACGTCTGGCGTTTGACGTAGTCGTAGCGCTCGACCTCCATCTCCGCCATGCGGATCGTGGGGTTCTCGCTCAGGGCCAGCCGGAGCGCGTCGTCGAGCGTCAGCCGCAGCTGCGCCCGGGCGGCGAATGTGCCGAACAGCAGCAGAAGAGTCAGGATCGTTCTTTTCATGACGGTGGATGGCTGTTCATTTTGTCCTGCTGTGGGCGGGGTCGTAGCGTTTCAGGTAGTCGTCCACGAGCTCCAGTCCCCTGGCCGTCGCGATGCCGCGGAAGAAGTTGCTGACGATCTGCACGAAGGCCTCGCGTTCGGTCATCCCCTCGGGCAGCAGCAGGTCCTTGCGCGAGACGATGGCCGAGGCCGTATAGTAGAGGACCGTAATGGCGAGGTCCATGTTGAAACGGTCGATGAAGAGCCCTTCGGCGATACCCCTTTCAAGCATCTTGCCGAAATCGCTGCGCGTCTTTGCGGTCCCCTCCTTCGTGTAGCGGTCGTAGACCGCAGGGTAGAACTTCCGCAGGTTGTCGAGCATGCGGTTGGCCTCGCCGGCGGAGTCCAGCACGTCGGTCAGGACCATGAAGAGTGCCTCGAGCACGTTGCGCGCGCCCTCCGTAAGCGCTGCGCGACGGCGGCGCGTGTGTTCAAAATAGCAGTTCAGCGCCAGATACAACAGCCCCTCCTTGTCGCCGAAGAGTTCGTAGAGCGTGCGTTTGGAAACACCCAGCTGGCGGGCGATGTCGTCCATGCGCACCGCCTTGATGCCCTGTGTCGCGAACATGCGCATGGCCTGTTCGACGATCCGTTCCTTCTGAGTCATGATCCTGCCTTGTTGATCCGGATACAAATATAAAAATAAAACTCAAAAAACCAAAAAAGTTTTCAAGTTTGTTTCGCAATGCCCCTTTTGACGCGACGGATGCACCTGTCGGGCGTATGGCCGGGGGATGAAGTGTTGCCGGGCAGCGGCAGTTTGGCAGTGGCAGTTTGGCGGCGGCAGTCCGGCAGTGGCAGTCCGGCGGCCGGGTCGGCCGGAAGGGGAGGACGGGCGAGCCGGGCGGGGTTGTTGGATCGGGCAGGGACGTTGACCCGGCGGCGTGGATCGGGCGGGAGGATTGGTCGGGCAGTGAGGATCGAGGCAGGACGGGCGGCTCGGCGCGACAGCCTGGATGAGGGGCACGGCAAGCCGGATCGAATGGGCGGAGGTCCGGCTATTCGACCGGAGCTGCGGCACCGACCTTTTCCGGCAGCTCCTCCGCCGGCGTCTCCGCTCCGGGCAGGGCGGCGGACTCCGCCGGCTGCGCTTTGGATTGGGCGTGCTGCTCCTGCCACCGCTGGGGCGTCTCCCCCTTCTCCTTGGCAAAGGCCCGATAGAAGGTCGTCGTGCTGCCGAATCCGGCGAGCAGGGCCAGCTCCTCGATCTTGTAGTTGTGGTCGGCCATCAGCCGCACGGCGTGCTCCACGCGGCAGCGGTTGATGTAGTCGCGGAACGAGAGGCCCAGCTCGTTGTTGAAGAACTGCGAGAGGTGCGTGCGGTTCGTACCGCATTCGGCCGCCATGTCGACGATCGTCAGCCCCGGATTGAGGTAGAGCCGCCGCGTGTCGATGGCCTCGGTCACCTGTGCCCGCAGGGCTTCGATCCGTTCGTTCTTCTCCGAGACGTTCTCTTCGGGCTGCTGTTCGCGTGCGGGCTGCGACCGCCAGTAGTTGAGGATGATCTTCGGGATGCGGTACTGGATGACACAGCCGTAGAGCACGCCCCAGACGGCGAGCGAGAGGGCGAAGGTGAAGACGATGTAGTTTTCCGAGGTGGTGAAGGCGATGATGCCGATGTAGGAGATCAGGTAGAAGGCCAGAATGCCGGCCATCCAGCGCATCCAGCGCAGGTGGATGCGCTCGGTGAAGGAGTAGGCCTGGGCGATCTGCTCGGTGTAGAGGAGCGAGAAGCGCACGATGCGGATGAAGGCGAAGATGCAGTATCCGGCGGCGTAGACGACATAGAGGAGCAGTGTTGCGGGCAGCAGGGCGGGCAGGTCGTCGATCACTTCGTCGAGCGACAGGTAGACTGTCCGGTCGAAGAAGAGGAGTCCGACGAGGTAGGTGCCGCCGAGCAGCGCGAACGGCGCGAGCAGCCGCAGGGCGTAGCGCAGGTTGATGCGTCCGGGCATGACCAGCTCGAAGAAGAAGAGCGAGAGCAGCGGCAGCGTGAACAGATCGGGAAAGGTGAAGGCGGGGCCGAGCACCTCGTAGTTGTAGAAGGGGATGAAGTTGCAGAAGAACTCCTTGACCTGGATCAGGGCCATCCAACCCAGGCAGATGGCAAAGAGCAGGTGGGGCCGGGAGCCGGTCCTGCGGGCGTAGAAGAACATCCGCATGCCCGCCGTGATGAAGAAGGCGAGGGAGATCCCGTTGAGGAAATAGATGAGGGCGTAGAGTATCATTTCTACAAGGTACGAAAAAAAATACGAACATACAAATATGTCCCGACAATACGACTATGACCCGACAAAACGACACCCGGATCCGTGTGTCTCCGGGTGCCGTACTGAAGGGCGGAAGGGGAGGGAATCCTCCAGGCGCAGAGGATGCCGGTCCCTGCTTCCGCCCGCGGGGGCGCTGCGTTGCCGCGGCGCCGCGACGGGTTGTATTTGATGGGTGTGTGGTCGCGGCGTGAACCGCTTCCGGGAATAAAAATAGGGCTGCGACGCCGTTTGTACCCTTTCAAAACGTATATTTAGGCTTGCAAATGGTACAAAGCCTGCGAAAAACTCTGTCGGACTCCCTGCGGGTCCCTGCCGGATACGGCTGCGGGCCTTCCGATTGCACCCCTCCCTTCCGTAGTCCCTCCCCTCCGCGACCCCTGCCAACTGCGGGCTCTTCCGGCTGTGTCCTGTCACTCGCCGGCTTTCCGGCTGCGGATCCTGCCACCCGCAGTCCTGCCGGATACGGCTGCGGGCTCTTCCGATTGCGCCCCTCCCCTCCGCGACCCCTGCCAGCTGCGGGCCCTTTCGGCTGTCCCCTCTGCCCCTTTTGGCTGTGGAGGGGCGGCGGGGCCGTGAAACAACCGTCTGCTTCGCGTGAAGACCGCCTGCGCCGTGCGGCAGCGGTTGGGCCTGTATGGAGAAGGGCGGCATGACGGGCGGACGGCGGTTGCCGGGTCTGCAAGGTGGGCTGGTCGCATGGTGGACGGCAATTGCCGGGGCTGCAAGGTGAGGCTGGTCGCATGGCGGGCGGCGGTTGCCGGGGCTGCAAGGTAAGGCTGGTCGCATGGTGGACGGCGGTTGCCGGGTCTGCGAGGTGGAATCCGGGTCGGGAGGCGGCCGTCGGACCCGCTTGAGGATCAACGGCGGCACCGTGTGACGGCCCGCAGCTCGCATGGCGGGCGCCCGGGCGGCGAATCTTCCGCCACGCGGTGCGCCGTTGACATATTTTTATTAATTTTGCCGTCATGAAACTCACCTTTCTGGGAACCGGCACCTCGCAGGGCGTGCCCGTCATCGGATGCCGCTGTGCGGTCTGCACGTCGGACGACCGGCGGGACCGGCGGCTGCGCACCTCGGCCATGGTCGAGACGCGCGGTGTGCGGCTGATTATCGACGCCGGGCCCGACTTCCGCTACCAGATGCTCCGCACGGGCGTGCGGCACATCGACGGCATTCTGCTCACGCACGAGCACAAGGACCACATCGGCGGTCTGGACGACGTGCGGGCCTTCAACTTCGTCGACTACCCGCCGACGATCCACCGGGTGGACATCTACGCCGCACCGCGGACGCTGGCGTGCGTGCGCAAGGATTTCGACTACGCCTTCGAGCAGGACAAGTACCGCGGCGTGCCGGAGATCGAACTGCACGAGATCGACGTCTCGCGCCCCTTTACGGTCTGCGGCGTGGAGATCATCCCCGTTTCGGGCCACCACTCCGAGCGTTTCACCGTGACGGGCTACCGCATCGGGCCGCTGGCCTACCTGACCGACTTCAAGACGATCGAGGATGCCGAGGTGGAGAAGCTCGCCGGGGTGGACACCCTGGTGGTCAATGCCCTGCGTTTCAAGGAGCACCCGTCGCATTTCAACGTGGCGGAGGCTCTGGCGCTCATCCGGCGCGTCGCGCCGCGTGTGGCCTACCTCACGCACATGTCGCACGAAATCGGCCGCTATGCGGAGACGGAGCCGACGCTCCCCGCGGGTGTGCATCTGGCCTGGGACGGGCTGTGTGTGGAGATCGGCGGAAAGGAGAGCGAATCGACGACGGAAAAACAACAATAACATATGAAGAAGACACTCAAGGAGAAGGTGATCGTCATCACCGGCGCCTCGTCGGGCATCGGTGAGGCGATGGCGCGGGTCTACGCCGCGCAGGGCGCCCGCGTGGTGCTGGGGGCCCGCAGCGTGCAGAAGCTCCAGCTCATCGTGGGGGAGATCCGCGCACAGGGCGGTCAGGCCGTCTACTGCGGCGTGGATGTCACGGTACCCGACCAGTGCCGCGAGCTCATCGAAACGGCCGTGCGCGAGTACGGCCGCATCGACGTGCTGATCTGCAACGCCGGGCTCTCGATGCGTGCGATTTTCGACGACGTGGAGCTCTCGGTGCTCCACCGCCTCATGGATGTGAATTTCTGGGGGGCGGTCAACTGCTGCAAGTACGCGCTGCCCTACCTGCAGGCGACGAAGGGTTCGATCGTCGGCATCTCGTCGGTGGCGGGTCTGCACGGACTGCCCGGCCGCACGGGCTACTCGGCCTCGAAGTACGCCATGACGGGCTTCCTGGAGACGCTGCGCATCGAGAATCTCAAGAAGGGGCTGCACGTGATGATCGCCTGCCCGGGCTTCACGGCCTCGAACGTCCGCTTCTCGGCCCTTACGGCCAACGGGTCGCAGCAGGGCGAGACGCCGCGCGACGAGTCGAAGATGATGACTGCCGAGCAGGTAGCCCGCATCGTGGGGCGCGGCATCCTGCGCCGCAAGCGGCTCTGCCTGATGGAGATCGAGGGGCGTGCGACATATTTTGTCAAGAAGTTCGCCCCGGCTTTCCTCGACCGGATGTTCTATCTGGTAATGTCCCGGGAGCCGGATTCGCCCCTCAAGTAGCAGGGAGCGGGCCGGCGGGCGGTGTTTCGGACTGACGGCAGTATTTCGGACCGGCGGCGAGGTTTTGGAACTGCCGGGCAGTGTTTCGGCCCGGCGGGCGGTGCTGCAGCAAAATTTACGGGTCCGGTGGCGGGGCTGTTTCCGTCGGGACAGACACACAAAACAAGCGCGGGGGAATACATCGGTGTATTCCCCCGCGCCTGTGTCTATGCCGGTCGGGCCGGTTACTTGAAGAAGATCGAGGAGATCTCCTTGTAGTTGTGCACGCGTTCGATGACGTCGGCGAAGATGTCGGCGACCGACAGCACCGTGAACTTGTGCAGGTCCTTGTTGGGGTTGAGCGGAATGGTGTCGGTGACGATCACCTCCTGCAGGGCGCTGTCGTTGATGCGCTCGTAGGCCGGACCCGAGAGGACGGGGTGGGTGATCGCCGCGCGCACGCTCTTCGCACCGCGCGACATGAGCATGTCGGCGGCCATGCAGATCGTGCCGGCCGTGTCGATCATATCGTCGACGATCAGCACGTTGCGGCCCTCGACCTCACCGATGGCGGTCATCTTGCCCACGACATTGGCCTTGGCGCGCTCCTTGTGCGAGATGATGATCGGCGTGCCGAGCAGCTTGGCGTAGGTGTTGGCGCGCTTGGCACCGCCCATGTCGGGCGCGGCGATCGAGAGGTCCTCGATCTGCAGGCTCTGGATGTAGGGGATGAAGATGCCGCTGGCGTAGAGTGCGTCGACGGGAATGTCGAAAAATCCCTGGATCTGGTCGGCATGCAGGTCCATCGTCATGATGCGATCCACACCGGCGGCCATGAGCAGGTTGGCGACGAGCTTGGCGCCGATAGGCACGCGGGGGCGGTCCTTGCGGTCCTGCCGTGCCCAGCCGAAGTAGGGGATCACGGCCACGACCTTGTAGGCCGAGGCGCGGCGTGCGGCGTCGATCATCATCAGCAGCTCCATGAGGTTGTCCGAGGGCGGGAAGGTCGACTGGATGATGAATACCGTGCAGCCGCGGATCGACTCGTTGTAGCAGGGCTGGAACTCGCCGTCGCTGAACTTCAGCACCTCCGATTGCCCGAGCGTGGTGCCGAAGCTCGCCGCGATCTTCTCGGCCAGGTACTCGGAACCGCGGCCGGTGAAAATTTTGATTTTGTGGATTGCCATAACAGCGGGATATTATAAGATGTTGCAAAGATAGGACAATAGGATGAAAAAACAGTCGTTTGGTCGGGTGATTTTTCAACAAAGAATCAAACTTTCAGACATTCGCCGATCAGGTCGAGGATTGCGTCGCGTCCCGAGGCGTCGGCCGACGAGCTGACCAGCATCGGCGGCAGCTCCTCCCACTCTTCGGAGAGGGCGGCGCGGTAGCGGTCGACGCTGCGCTGCGCCTGCGCACGCGAGAGCTTGTCGGCCTTGGTGAAGATCAGGCCGAAGGGCACGCCGTGCTCGCCGAGCAGGCGGATGAAGTTCAGGTCGATCACCTGGGGTTCGAGGCGGATGTCGACCAGTACGAACAGGAAGTGCATCTTCTCGCAGCGCAGGACGTAGTCGGTGATGAGCTTCGAGAACTCGCCGCGCTGCGTCTTCGAGGTGCGGGCGTAGCCGTAGCCCGGCAGGTCGACCAGGTACCAGCGGTCGTCGATGCGGAAGTGGTTGATGAGCCGCGTCTTGCCCGGGGTCGCCGAGACCTTGGCCAGCCCCTTGCGGCCGGTGAGCATGTTGATGAGCGACGACTTGCCCACGTTGCTGCGCCCGATGAAGGCGATGTCGCGCAGGTCGTCCTTCGGAACCTGCGTGATGCGCTCCGAGGAGCATTTGAATTCGGCTTTGGTGATCTGCATGGCGCTCCGTTTTGCCTGCAAAGATAATGCAACGGATCGGAGCCGCCAAATAAATCGGGCGCCTTCGCCGGCGACCTACCGCAGACGGGGCGTGCGGTTGTTGAAGCGGTATCCGATGCCGAGCATCAGGAAGTTGGGGTCGCGGAAGTTCTGCAGGCTGTAGCCGATGTGGAGGTAGGTGCTGCGCGTCGCGGCGATCTTGAGTGTCACGAGCTGGTAGACGGCCGCCAGGTCGCCGCCCTTGTGCAGGACGTTGGCGCCGATGCCGATGCCGACGGTGAAGAGCGGCATGACGAACTCGGCACGGGCCGAGAGGCCGAGGCTCAACTGCCGGTCGATGCCGGGCTTGTGGAAGGTGTAGCCGGGGTCCTCCTCGCCCCAGCCGACGATGTAGTCTTCGGTGCGGACGTTGGCGCTGCCGTCGTAGACGCCGTCGGCGGCGAGGCCCGCGCGGAACCGGTAGCCGAAGTTGTACATCGCCGCGAAGCTGATGCCCGCGACGGGGTAGGCCTCGGGCGAGGGGATCAGCCGCCCGTCGAGCCGCACGCCCTTGCGGCGCCACGATCCGAAGAGGGTGAGGTCGTAGCTCATGTGCCGCGGAAAGGGCGGGCGCACGGCCTGCGGCTGCCGGACGGCATCGGCCGGTGTGCCCAGATCGCACGTCAGGCCGACCTTCGTCCCGACGGTGTTGAGCCCGGCGTTGGGGAATTTGGTGTTGCCGTTCGAGAAGTGGGTGAGTGTCGGTCCGACGACGAGCCCCACACGCCGCGAGAGTGCCCAGCGCAGGTAGAAGTCGACGTTGAGGTAGGCGTTCAGGCGCGACCCCGTCATGCCGTTCCAGCTGTTCGTATCGGGATGGTAGGGGTGCCAGCCGAACGAGAGGCCGAAGTTCCACTCGTAATGGAGCGTGAGGCGCGGCGCCAGGCGGGCGATGCGCGCCCCCTGGAAGAGGTAGACGGCCACCGGGTCGCCGGTTTCGCTGGGACTGCCGAAGTCGTAGCGGGCGATGCCGATGCCCTGGTAGACGTCGCCGTAGATGCGCGCCGCGGCGGTTTCGGGCCGGTATTGCAGTGCGTAGCGCAGATGCAGCGACTGCGCAAAGTCGATCGGCTGCCCGGAGGCGTTGCGCCCGGCCACAAAGGGATTCGACGGGAATATGTATTCGGGACGGTACTCGATGCCGAGCCGGTGGATAAACTTTTTGCCCGGCAGGTTGTCCGGTACGCTGCCCGGCCCGTTGCCGGCGGGCTCCTGTGCTGCGGCTCCTGTCCACACCGACGCGGCCAGCAGGGTCAGCATGCCCCGGACCATTCGTCTCCCATACCCGCTTTTCCTGCTCCTCCGTTGCTCCATTGTGTCCGTTTTATGCCCGTTTCGGGGTCGCAAGGTAGGAATTTTTGGGCTGTTTCCACGCTGTCTGCCGCAAAAAAACGGGCGGAAGAGCACGCTCCACCCGTAAATTTACCTTGTCGTGTGGTGCGACGCGAGAGGTATCCGGTCAGTCGCCGTAGCGGTTGCCGCCGTCTATCGGTGTGATGCGGACGATCCGCCAGCGGCCGTCGATCCGCTGCGCCTTCAGCGGAATCTCGATCTGTCGGGTGTCGGTGCGCCACCAGCGGTAGCGGACCATGTACCAGTCGCCGCCGAGCGGCTCGACCGTCAGCGTGGCGAGGGCATCCTCCGTGGTGTCCTGCGCGCGGAGAAGCGGATTGGCATCCGTGGCTTCCACCTCGCGGTAGAACCATTCGTAGCATTCGGGCGTCAGCATCTCCCGCAGCAGCGTATCGCCCCGACGGCCGCCGCCATGGAGCATGTCGTTCAGGTACTCCGCGTAGCAGGCCCGGATGGCTTCACTGCCGTCGGCTGCCGGTTGTGCCTGTCCGGCCGGAGCCGGTTGCGTCGATGGTGTCGTTTGCGTCGGCGGTGCGGCAGTGCTGCCGAGCAGTGCAAGTAGCAGCGGGAGAGTGGCCAGCAATTTGCGTCTCATCGTGTCGTGATCGGTTAGTCCGGACAAATGTATAAAAAATAATATAAAAAAACAGGATGGTCCGCCTCGTGCGATCCGGATTCGGATTTGCCCGGGCGGCGGGACAAACAAGGAGGAGCCCGGCATTTTGCCGGGCTCCTCTATAAAACGGTCGGAGCGGAAGTCGGGCCCCGCAGATTGGCCGCCCCGCAGGCGATGGCCGGATCGCGCCGATTGGCCGAAGCGCATCAGCTCACCCCCCCCTGCGGTGTCAGTAGCCGAGGATGCGGAGCATCGAACGGTAGGACTGCTCCTTGGCGAACAGGCGCGTGTAGTACTCGTTGTCGGACTTGTCGCGGTCGATGATGACGTGCTTCGGCGCGGGGATCAGGCAGTGCTGGATGCCGCCGAAGCCGCCCAGCGCCTCCTGGTAGGCGCCCGTATGGAAGAAGCCGATGTACTGCGTGTTGCCCTTCTCGAGCTTCGGCAGGAAGATCGCGTTGGTGTGGCACTCCGAGTTGTAGAAGTCCTCGCTGTCGCACGTCAGGCCGCCGAGGAAGACCCGCTGGTACTCCTTGTCCCAGTTGTTGATCGCCAGCATGATGTAGCGCTGGTTGATGCCCCACGTGTCGGGCAGCGTGGTGATGAACGACGAGTCGATCATGTACCAGTTCTCGCGGTCGTTCTGCTGCTTCTGGTTGACGATCGAGTAGAGCGCCGCGCCGCTTTCGCCCACGGTGAACGATCCGAACTCGGTGAAGATGTTGGGCTCCTCGATGCCGTTGCGCTGGCAGATGTTCTTGATCTGGGCGACGATCTCCTCGGTGAGGTACTCGTAGTCGTACTCGAAGTTGAGCGAGTTCTTGATCGGGAAGCCGCCGCCGATGTTCAGGCTGTCGAGCTCCGGGCAGATGGTCTTCAGCTCGCAGTAGACGTTCATGCACTTCGACAGCTCGTTCCAGTAGTAGGCCGTGTCCTTGATGCCGGTGTTGATGAAGAAGTGCAGCATCTTGAGCGAGAATTTCTTGCTGTTCTTGAGCTTGGCCTTGTAGAAGTCGACGATGTCGTTGTAGCGGATGCCCAGGCGCGAGGTGTAGAAGTCGAACTTGGGCTCCTCCTCGCAGGCGATGCGGATGCCGACCTTGCACTTCTTGGTGAAGGCGTCCTCGAAGAGGTCGATCTCCTCCTTGTTGTCCAATACGGGGATCGTGTTGGTGAAGCCCTCGTTGACGAGCTGCGCGATGTTCTCGACATACTGCGGGCGCTTGAAGCCGTTGCAGATGATGTAGCGGTCCTTGTCGATGATGCCGCCGTCGTAGAGCGCGTTGATGATGTGAATGTCGTAGGCCGACGAGGTCTCCAGGTGGATGTCGTTCTTCATGGCCTCCTCGAGCACGAACGAGAAGTGGCTCGACTTGGTGCAGTAGCAGTAGTTGTACGACCCCTTGTAATCGACCTTGGCCATCGCCACGTTGAACATGCGCTTGGCCCGGTTGATCTGCTGCGAAATCTTCGGCAGATAGGTGATCTTCAACGGCGTTCCGTACTGCTTGATGAGTTCCATGAGCGGAATGTCGTGGAAATTCAGCTCATTGTCCTCGACCGAAAACTCGTCCTGCGGGAAGTCGAACGACTGTTCGATCAGGTCGATGTACTTGTCTTTCATGGCGCGCTTGCTTGGTGTTTGAACAATCCGGCTTCGCTACTTCGCTTTTTTTCGGACAAAGTAGCTCGTCCGGATTTTTGAAAATTACGGGATGCAAAATAGGCGAATATTTTTCGTTTAACCAATACTTTGCCCGATTATTTTGAATAATGCCCCCGAGATTTTGGTTTTTACCGTGAAAAACGGTATTTTTGGTGCGGATTTTCAAGGAGGATTTCAATCGTGCTGACCGATCTCATCGCTCAATACCTGACGGCCCACAAGCGGCTGGTCGTGCCCCAGCTGGGCGCATTCATCGTCAAGGAGCCGGACCATACCGTGCTCTTCTCGGAGCTGCTGCGGCGCGACGACGGCGTCCTGCGCCAGGTGCTGCGCGACGCGGGCATGGCCGAACTGGAGGCCGCGGGCGAAATCGACCGCTTCGTCTTCGAGGTGCGGCACGCCGTCGAGCACGGCGGCACCTACCGCATGCGGGGCTTCGGCCAGATGGCGCCCGGTCCCAACGGGACGATCGCCTTCCACTACGATCCGCAGCTGGATGTGGCGCCGCAGCCCGCAGCCCCGTCGGCCGCGGAGGAGCCTGCTCTCGCGGCTCCGGCGGACGGTGCCCGTGCGCACTCCGACGACGGAAACGGCGGAGAGGAGGGCGGAAAATCCCGGCACCATGCCCCCCTGCGGCCGGACAAGGTGGCCGAAGCCGTTAAGGCGGCCTTTGCCGAGACCCGGATTTCGCCCTCGGCGAAGATGAATCCCGACCCCTCGCTGCGGGGCCTGCGCTACGGCAAGCCCCCCAAGACGACCGACGCCTACACCTACGTCGACGAGCCGCCGCGCCGCCGTGCCGACCGCTTCCTCTGGATTGCGATCATCGCCGCGGCCATTGCCGTGGCAGCCATCGCCTTCGGCTATTACCGCGAGGCGCAGGAGCGGCGCGCCGAGGAGCAGTACCTGCTCGAACTCACCGGCGGGGCCTCCGGCGACGAGGCCTCGGGCGACGTGTCCGCCGAAGGGGACGATGCGACAAACGAATCCAACCACTGACGGAAAATGACGGATATAGCAAGTGTCAAACAACGTTTCGGAATCATCGGTACGTCGGAGCTGCTCGACCGGGCGCTCGACGTGGCGCTGCGTGTGGCGCCGACCGATCTGACGGTGCTTGTCACGGGTGAGAGTGGTGTGGGAAAGGAGTTTTTTCCGCAGGTGATCCATGCCTATTCGGCCCGCAAGCACAACAAGTACATCGCCGTGAACTGCGCGGCAATTCCCGAAGGGACGATCGACTCGGAGCTCTTCGGACATGAGAAGGGCTCCTTCACCGGGGCGCTCGAAGCCCGCAAGGGCTACTTCGAGGAGGCCGACGGGGGGACGATCTTCCTGGACGAGGTGGCCGAGCTGCCCCATCCGACGCAGGCGCGCCTGCTGCGCGTGCTGCAGACGGGCGAGTTCCTGCGCGTGGGCTCCTCGAAGGTGCAGAAGACCAACGTGCGCGTCGTCGCCGCCACGAACGTCAACCTGCAGGAGGCGATCGCCGCGGGCCGCTTCCGCGAGGACCTCTACTACCGCCTGGCCACCGTGCCCATCCTGGTGCCGGCCCTACGCGAGCGCCCGGAGGACATTCCGCTGCTCTTCCGCCGCTTCGCCGCCGACGTGGCCACGCAGTACCGCATGCCGGCCGTGACGCTCGACGACGCGGCGCGGCAGATGCTGATGAACTACTACTGGCGGGGCAACATCCGCCAGCTGAAGAACGTCGCCGAACAGATCTCGGCCATCGAGCAGACGCGCGTCATCACGCCCGAGATTCTGGCCAAATACCTTCCCGAGCAGCATGCCGGTACGCCCGTGGCGGCGGGAGCTCCCGCCGCGGACGAGGGCATGGCCACCGAGCGCGAACTCCTCTACAAGGTGCTCTTCGACATGCGGGCCGACATCAACGACCTGAAACGCATGCTCTCCGAGCTGATGCGCACTGTCGATACGCACCGCGCCGACGCGGCGCCCGACATCCGGGCGCTGCTGCCCACGCGCACGCAGAGTGCCGGAGCGTATGCCCCCGTGCCGCACGGCATCTACCCGCCGTCGGCCTCCGCACCCTGCTCCGCGCCGACCGCTCCGGCGGGCGGGGAGTCCGCTCCGGTCTATGTCGAGAGCGAGGAGGTGACCGATACGCCGCCGCGCGAGAAGACCAAGGCCGACATGCAGCGCGAGCAGATCATCCGCGCGCTGCGCCGCAACAACGGACGCCGTCGCGAGGCGGCCGCCGAACTGTTCATGTCCGAGCGCACGCTCTACCGCAAGATCAAGGAGCTCGGAATCGAGGATTACTGATACATGAAACGCATGAAACTGAAACTGGCCGTCGTGGCCCTGTGTGCCGCCGTGCTGACGGGCTGCGGCGTCGCCATCAACTATTCGCTCTCGGGCGCGTCGATTCCGCCCGATGCCAAGACCTTCTCGGTGGCCTACTTCCCGAACAACGCCCCGATGGTCTCGCCGATCCTCTCGTCGACGCTCACCGAGTCGCTCGTCGACATCTTTTCGCGCCGCACGCGCCTGACCCAGGTGGACGAGGGCGGCGACTTCGCCTTCGAGGGCGAGATCGTCAACTACGTCTCGACCACGGCCTCCGTGTCGAGCAGCGAACAGGCCGTGCTCAACCGCCTGACCATCACCGTGAAGGTGCGCTTCACGAACGCCCTCGACGAGAAGGCCTCCTGGAACAGGACCTTCTCCGCCTTTGCGGACTACGACACCAACATCCTGCTGACCGAGGCCGAAGGTACGCTCATTCCCGAGATCGTCGACCAGCTTGTAACCGACATCTTCCAGGCTTCGGCCTCGAACTGGTAAACCGCCTGCCATGACACGGATCAGGGAACTCTTGACACATCCGGCAGCAGAGCCCGCGCCCGATGCCGCGGAACTTGCGGCGCTCGTGGCCCGCTGGCCGTGGTTCGCCCCCGTGCGCACGCTGCACGCGGCAGCCGGCGGCGGGGCGGATGCGCGGCTGGAGCTGCTGGCGCCGTGGCGGGCCGAAAGCTCGCTGAAGGCCGCGCCGGTGGACCTCCGCGCGCTGGTCTCTCTCTCGTCCGACGACGTGATCGACCGCTTTCTGCGCGAGGAGGACCTGCGCATCGTGGCGGGCGAGGGCGAACCCGAGAGCGAAGTGCTCACCGAGGCGCAGCTCGACGACGAGGACGAGGTGGTGAGCGAGGAGCTGGCCGGGATTTATCTTGCCCAGGGGCTTCGCGACAAAGCCATAGCGATTTATCGCAAATTAAGTTTGCTAAATCCCGAAAAAAGTGTTTACTTTGCCGAGCTTATTGACAAAATAGAAAAAAAACAATAATCAAAATTCAACGATATGTTATACACGATTTGCATTGCGCTGATACTCGTGGCCAGTGTGCTGGTCATTCTTGCCGTATTGGTGCAGAACCCCAAGAGCGGCATGGCCGCCAACTTCGGTGCATCGAATCAGGTGATGGGCGTGCGTGAGACGACCAACATGCTGGAGAAGTTCACGTGGGCCATGGCCATCGCCATCTTTGTCCTGAGTCTGATTGCCACGCTTGCCATGGACAAGAGTCTGGTGGCTACGAGCAATACGGAGATCATGAAAGACGCCGAGACGCTGCAGGAGCGTGTGATCGAGTCCGAGGCGCCCGCCGCCATGCCGCAGGCCGAGATTCCGGCAGCCGATGCCGCTGTTGTCGCCGAGCCCGCGCAGGAGCAGCCCGCCGAATAATCCCGGGGCCGGGGGCCGAACGAATCAAGAGGTTGGAACCCGGGGCCGAAACCAGGGCAGCCGCTTGGGGTCGAAACAAGGAGCCGGAGCCGGGAGGCCTGAATAGACCCGAGGACGAAAGAAGAGTCTGGAGTTTGCCGTACAGACCGTTCCGCGAATCCGACGACGCGATAAGCGAAATTCCGGGCCCTGCAATCGGTGAAAGAACGACGACCGTTTTGTCCTGCCGATATGGGTGGCAGCCGAAACCCCCGCGCGAAAATTCAACTCCACCGTATGACCGCGATTTTTTCGCGGTCTTTTTTTGTACCTGTTCCTGGCCGTTCCTATTTTCAGCCCCGCCACGTAATTCCACCGGCGCAATCCACCACAGCAAACCTCTGCGCCGATTTCGCGGCGCAAACCTCTGCGTTAATCTTTGCTCCGATACCCCGCACCGACTCCGAGGCGTCCGCCGGTCGGAGGCCGTTCCCGGTTTCGGGCGGATGCGGTAAGGGGCGGAAAAGCGCTACCTTTTCCGCCCCTCGCTGCGTTGCCTGTCGGGGGTGAATCGCCCGCATCCTGCACGCTCCCCGGCCGTGGATTATTCGGCCACCTCCTTGTCCGTCCGCTTGCGGGAGTTGATCGTCAGATAGCGTTGCAGGGTCTGCTGCAGCCGCTGGGGATCGATGTTCTGCCGGATGCTTCCGCCCTGGGCGATGGCGATGTGACCCGTCTCCTCGGAGACGACGATGATGATGGCATCCGAAATCTCGCTCATGCCGATGGCGGCGCGGTGGCGCGTGCCGAACGACTTGGGCACGTCGCTCTGCGTTACGGGCAGGATGCACTTCGCCGCCACAACCCGGTCGCCCTCGATGAGCACGGCGCCGTCGTGCAGCGGGGCATTCTTGAAAAAGATGTTCTTGAGCAGCGCCGTCGAGATTTTGGCATCGAGCGCAATGCCGCCCTCGGCGATCAGCCTCAGGTCGCTCTCCTGGCCGATGACGATCAGCGCTCCGGTCTTCGTCTCGGCCATCTCGCGGCAGGCCGTGACGATCGGTACGATGTTGGTCTGCACCTTGTCGTCGCCCGTGGAGAAGATGCGCGAGATGAAGTTGAAATGCTTTTGCCGCATGCCGATCATCTGGAGAAAGCGGCGCAGCTCGGGCTGAAAGACGATGATCAGCGCGATGGTTCCCACCGAGATCAGCTGTCCGAGGATGGTCGAGAGCAACTCCATGTTGAGGGCGCGCACGACGACCCACAGCAGGTAGATGGCGATGATTCCCGAGAGGATATAGGGCGCGTTCGTGCCTTTGGTCATGCGGTAGATCCAGTACATGATCGCAGCCACGAGGAGGATGTCGATGAAGTCGATGAAGGTGAACGGTACGAAACCCATGTCTTGTCCTGCAAAAAAAATTCTACGTGCAAATGTATAAAAAAATACCGATTCCGCGGGGATGCGGAACCGGTATTTTCTTGTGACGTCCTTTCCGGGGCAGCGGCGGGATTGGCGCCGTGTCGGGGTCGGAGGCTGTTTGTCGCTTTTCTTTCAGGGCAATGGGCATTTTCAGGGGCTACTCGGGCTCCTTCACGGCCTCTCTTTCTGTCCCTTCTCACGGCCTCCGGAGCGTTTCTCCACGGCCTTTCCGGGTCTTTTCACGGTCTCCGGGGCCTTCCTTCACGTCATGGCCTCCGGATCGTTTCTTCACGGCCTCCAGGGCTTTTTCCCTGCAACCTTCCCGCGGATTTCGTCCCGCCCCCTCGGTTCGGCCCCCGGCGGAGGCTATTTCTTCTCGGCCTTCTTGTCGGCGGCGTAGAGCTCGTTGACCTTCTCCAGTACGAGCGGCGTGATGTCGAGCGTCGAGTCGGCGTCGATCAGCGCCGAGGCGTTGATGATGAGCCGGTAGCGCTTTTCGGTCTGGCCGTTGATGGCCTGCACGGCGCGGTGCAGCAGGTCCTGTGCGCGGTTCGTGAAGACGAAGTTCTCCTCATCGAGCGCCTGGGCCTCCTTCTGGGCCGAGCTCTGGTAGGCGGCTATGCGCTTCTCGATGCTCTGCTGCTGGTTCTGGGCGTCGATCGTCGTGATGAGTCCCTTCTGGTACTTCTCCTGCAGGGCGGCAGCCTCGGCCTGGAGGTTCTTCTCCTTCTGGGCCCAGCTCTTCTGTGCCTTCTGCGTCTTCTCCTGCAGGGCGGCGCCTTCGTTCTTGTAGAGGTCGCTCTGGGCCAGCACGGCCTCGACCTGAATGTAGGCGATGTCATTCGTGATGGCCTCCTGCGCCTTCTCCTCGGCGATGACCTCGACGGGCTGCTCGGCCGGCTTCGATTCGCAGGCCGTCAGCGCCACGGCTGCGGCGAGGGCCATAAAAAGCGTTTTTTTCATGATCGGATATGCGTTATTAGTTAAATAATCCGTTTCGGAGTCACAAAGGTAAAAAAAAATCTTTATTTTTGCTTGGTTCGATGCAAAATTATCGGGCTGCGCAGCCGCCTGCCCGGCCTGCCCGGAGTACGCTCCGGAAGAGCCGCCGCGGCGTGTGCGCACACCCCCTTTAACGGATTGACCGCCATGTACGAATATATTTCCGGCCGCGTGGCCGAAGTGGCCCCGACCTATGCCGTCATCGATGCCGGCGGGGTGGGGTACTGTCTGAACATCTCGCTCGAGACCTTCTCGGCCATCGAGCACGCCGCCGAGGCGAAGCTCTACGTGCACTTCGTCGTGCGCGAGGACGCCCAGCTGCTCTACGGATTCGCCACGAAGATCGAGCGGGAGCTCTTCCGCCTGCTGTTGAGCGTCTCGGGTGTGGGCGGCAACACGGCCCGCATGATCCTCTCGACCTACTCGCCGCACGAACTGCAGGGAATCATCTCGACGGGCAATGCCGTGCTGCTGAAGAATGTCAAGGGGCTCGGACTGAAGACCGCGCAGAAGATCATCGTCGAGTTGAGCGGCAAGCTCACGACGCTGGCCGTGCAGACCGACATTGCGGGCATGCCGGCGTCACCCTCCGCCGAGACGGCCGACGAGGCCCTCGCGGCGCTCGTGATGCTGGGTTTCGCCCGCACGGCCGCGGAGAAGGTGCTGCGTGCGGTGCTGCGCGAGGCGCCGGGGGCCTCGGTCGAGGAGATTGTCCGAATGGCTCTGAAAAGATTATGAAACGTCCTTTTTGCCCGAACGGACGCCGCTGCGTTTGGTCGGGTCGAATATTTGCCTTATCTTCGCGGCCGCACCGGTTGCGGTGAGTGTGACGATTATGGAGGATATACCTTTCGGATTCATTGTCATCCTGTTCGGCTTTTTCGTCGGGGCCCTGGCCCTGACCATCGCCTTTTTTGTGCTGAAACAGAAGCGGCTGCAACGGCTCAAGGACCCTCGCAAGGACCATTTCCGTCCCCGGGGATAGCCTGCCTTACCTCGTTTTTCCCTCTTTTTTTGCGCATGACGGACAATTCCGTGGCGTTTTTTCGCGTTGCATGCGGTGGAATCGGATTGTTTTTGTAAATTTGCACGATTTCGTACCGATGAAAAAGATATTCCGGATATTGTTGCCTGCATTCGGGCTCTGCGCAGCGCTGCTTTGCGGCTGCTCGAACGAGGAGGACGTGCTGCCCACGCAGCGCGACAAGATTGTCAGCTTCCTGGAGGGCTCGCACCAGCCGCCGCTCATCCCCGAGGAGGAGGTCGAGCCCGGCTCCGACGCGTTGTACTATACGACGCTGGGCAATACGGTCTACCGTTACATCCGCGATGTCTACGATCCGGAGCGGGTCAACCGCGCGGAGGTCACGCGCTCGTCGACCGTGTCGATCACCTTCCGCCTCTACATCTTCACCTACGCGACGATCCCCGACACGCGGCTTCCCGAGTACACGAACGATCCCGAACTGGCGTCCGCCTACGTCGCCGCGGGGCTCAACGTGGAGCACTGGTCATTCGAGCCGCTGCGTCTCGACCTGCGCAGCGCCGACATACTAAACGGGCTCCGTCTTGCGTTAGTGGGTTGTCGGCAGGGGGACCGCGTGGAGGCCTACATGACCTACAACATGGCCTTCGGTGACACGAATTTCAGCTTCATCCCCCGCGAAAGCCCCATTTGCATCACCTTTACGGTGGAGAGCGTGGAGTGAGCCCGAAGGATGGCGGACGAATGGATAAATTGAAAAAGGAAAAGACGAAAATATGAAGTTCTGTACACGCATGCTGTGCCTTCCGGCCCTTGTGATGCTGCTGGCCGCCTCCTGTGCCAAGGAGGCGAGCGAATCCTACGACAAGTTCGAGACCCTGGCGCTCGGGGCCTGGATGGAGAAGTATCACCCCGAGCTGGTGAACAACCTCCAGGAGGACGGCGGCTACTACGTCGATGTGCTCGATGCCGGTGACATGGAGGCCAAACCGATCAACGATACGATCTGTTGGGTGAAGTTCGACTTCTCGGGCCGCGATCTGGCGGGCAACATCATCCTCACGCGCCGCGCGACGGATGCCAAGCTGGCCGGGTCGTACACCAAGTATACGCACTACGTTCCCTACTACCGCTATTGCGGCGAGTTCAACACGAGCATGATCGAAGGCTCGCACCTGGCCATGCGCAACACGCTGCACCTCGATCCGGCCTATGCCGCGGCCCGCGGGCTCGATGCGGAGTTGCAGCTCCGCCCCGGGTCGAAGGTTACCCTTTACCTGCCTTCGCGCGTCGTGGGCGGTGTTTCGGGTACGGGCGGCTATGAGGGGCAGACCGACTACACGCTCTCCTCGGGCAAGCCCTTCATCATCACGATGGAGATCTGCGAGACGATCAAGAACCCGCTCGAGGCCGAGGGCACGCAGGTCGACGACTTCTGCAAGCTGGCCGCGAACGGCGGGCTGCGCATCTACAGCAACGACGAGGAGGATGCGGAGTCGGTGCCGATGCCTGCGGATCCCGACGACGAGCTCCATCCCTACCACGTCGCCGAGCGCTGGGTGAGCGTCAACGACACCATTCCGCAGGTCTATGTCAACCTGCGCTACAACCCGGCCACGGACCGCATCACCTATCCGAATCCGTACAGCTCGCCCTATGAGCCCTACAACGCCTTCGAGGCCACGCAGGAGAAGGTCCGCAAGGCGTTGGTCGAGCGCTTCCATCCCGACGAGGAGTCGCCCTACGGCGGTGTCGAGTCGCTGACCGACTCGGTGAAGCTCGACGGGACGGCCAAGGTGTGGTATGTTGAGCGGCTGCTCGACGGCTTCATCGTCGACACGAACATCGACGAGGTGAAGGAGATCATCTACGGCGATGTCGCCAAGAAGGGCTCCGTCGAGGAGTATACGCCCAACGACAACAAGCGGCCCGGCGCCTGGTACTACTCGATTCCGAACCTGCGCTACGGCCAGTGGGCCGCCGTCATCACCACGTCGACCTACGGTTACGGCGCCACGGGCGTGAGCGGAACGACGAGCTCTTCGTCGTCGAGTTCGTCGTCGAGCAACTACTACTATGACTACCTGAACTACTACAACTACTACAACAACTACTACGGCAACAGCTACTACAACAGCTATTACAACAACTACTACTACAACTACTACAACAGTTACTACTACAACAACTATTACTACGGCGATTCGAGCTCGACGACCACGACGACCACGACGACGATCACGACCGAGGTGCCGCCCTATACGCCGGTGCTCTACGAATTCTATATCGAGCCGCAGGACGACTGATCCATCCGGCAAGACGATCCGACGGACCGCATTCTCCTGTGGGAGAGTGCGGTCCGTTCCTTTTCGGGACTGTTACGTTTTTATGACACTTTTTCAGGCAGAAATTTTGCAGTTCCATAAAAAAGTATTAATTTAGTGATGCAGAACTATCAACCAAAAACTCAACGGATATGATTATCACATTTAACGAGTTGCGCCGTATCAAGGACAGACTGCCGAGCGGCAGTTCGCAGCGCATTGCAGATGAATTGGGAATTGACGTAGAGGCTGTCCGCAACTATTTCGGAGGCAAGCACGAGGCGAAGGAGTGTGTGGGTGTTCATTTTGAACCCGGGCCGGACGGCGGTGTGGTCACGTTGGACGACACGACGATTCTCGACGTTGCAATGCGTATCCTCGGCGAACAGAACCGATAATATATGTAGTCCGGACCTCCGGATACGGGCCTGCGGCAGCGCAGGCCTTTTTTGTGCCGCCGGCCGGCCCCCGAGCCCGCGGCCGGAGTTTTTCCTTTCTGCCGCCGTCACTTCTTTTCGTCGCCGGTTCATCCGCGCCGCCGACAGGCCCCCGTGCCCGCGGCCGGAATTTTCCTCCTCTGCTGCCGTCCCTCCTTTTCGCTGCCGGTTCATCCGTGCCGCCGGCCGGCTCCGTGCCCGCGGCCGGTGTACCTCCTCCTCCGCGCCGCCGGATGGCCCTCTTTCTGCCAAAATGCCCGGTCGCGAAATGCCAATCTGCCGTGCCGCGCCGCGATCCTGCCATTCTGCTGACAATTTGGCAGAGATCGCCGATTGGTACGACCTTTGTTTGTTTTATGGCGTCGCCGGTCAAGGAGCCGGCGGGAAAAATGAAAACAAACAATTAAAAACAAATAGCACTATGGCAAAGATTATTGGTATCGACTTAGGAACCACGAACTCCTGCGTGGCAGTGATGGAGGGCAACGAGCCCGTAGTGATCCCCAACTCCGAGGGACACCGCACGACCCCTTCGGTCGTGGCATTCACGAACGACGGCGAACGCAAGGTCGGTGATCCGGCCAAGCGGCAGGCCATCACGAACCCCAAGCGCACGGTCTTCTCGATCAAGCGTTTCATGGGTGAGCGTTACGATCAGGTAACCGCCGACATCGCCCGTGCACCGTATCAGATCGTCCGGGGCGACAACAACACCCCGCGTGTGGACATCGACGGACGTCAGTACACGCCGCAGGAGATCTCGGCCATCATTCTCCAGAAGATGAAGAAGACCGCCGAGGACTATCTGGGTCAGGAGGTGACGGAGGCCGTCATCACGGTTCCTGCCTACTTCTCCGACTCGCAGCGTCAGGCTACGAAGGAGGCGGGCGAAATCGCCGGTCTGAAGGTTCGCCGTATCATCAACGAGCCTACGGCCGCTGCGCTGGCCTACGGTCTGGACAAGAAGGCGAACGACATGAAGATCGCCGTATACGACCTCGGTGGCGGTACGTTCGATATCTCCATCCTGGAGCTGGGCGACGGTGTCTTCGAGGTAAAGTCGACCAACGGCGATACGCACCTGGGCGGTGATGACTTCGACCACGTGCTGATCGACTACATGGCCGAGTCGTTCAAGGCCGAGCATGGAATCGACCTGCGTCAGGACCCGATGGCGCTGCAGCGTCTGAAGGAGGCTGCCGAGAAGGCCAAGATCGAACTGTCGTCCTCGACGACCACGGAGATCAACCTGCCGTACATCATGCCGGTGAACGGTATTCCGCAGCACCTCGTCATGACGCTTACGCGTGCCAAGTTCGAGCAGCTGTGCGACCATCTGATCCGCAAGACGATCGAGCCCTGCAAGCTGGCGCTGCGTGATGCCGGTCTGGAGGCTTCGCAGATCAACGAAGTGATCCTCGTGGGCGGTTCGACGCGTATCCCGGCCATCCAGAAGATCGTCGAGGAGTTCTTCGGCAAGACCCCGAACAAGTCGGTCAACCCCGACGAGGTCGTAGCCATCGGCGCAGCCATCCAGGGCGGTGTGCTGACGGGCGAAGTGAAGGACGTGCTGCTGCTTGACGTGACGCCGCTGTCGCTCGGTATCGAGACGCTGGGCGGTGTGATGACGAAGCTCATCGACGCCAACACGACGATCCCGACCCGCAAGTCGGAGGTCTTCTCGACGGCGGCCGACAACCAGCCTTCGGTAGAGATCAACGTCTGCCAGGGTGAGCGTCCGCTGGCCCGCGACAACAAGTCGATCGGCCGCTTCCACCTCGACGGCATTCCGGCCGCACCGCGTGGCGTGCCGCAGATCGAGGTCACGTTCGATATCGATGCCAACGGTATCCTGAACGTATCGGCCAAGGACAAGGGTACGGGCAAGGAGCAGAAGATCCGCATCGAGGCATCGTCGGGTCTGACCGAGCAGGAGATCCAGCGCATGCGTGACGAGGCGAAGGCCAACGAGGCGAAGGACAAGGCCGAGAAGGAGCGTATCGACAAGATCAACGCCGCCGACTCGAACATCTTCACCACGGAGAAGCAGCTCAAGGAGTACGGCGACAAGCTGCCCGCAGACAAGAAGGCGGCTATCGAGTCGGCTCTGGGCAAACTGAAGGAGGCGCACAAGAACGCCGACGTGGCTGCCATCGACACGGCCATGGCCGAACTGAACGCCGCATGGCAGGCTGCTTCACAGGATATCTACGCACAGCAGCAGGCTCAGGGCGCCGCAGGCCAGCAGAGCCAGCAGCAGTCGCAGAGCAACGCCGGCAACTCGAACGGCAACTCCGGCCAGCCCGAGGACGTCGAGTTCGAGGAGGTAAAATAATCCCGAAACGGCTGGGCGGCAGGGGTGATCGGATCATCCCTCCCGTCCGGGAGAGGGCAAGGGGCGCGATCCCAAAAGGGTCGCGTCCCTTTTTTTGTGTTTTTTCCGCTGCGGGTGCATCGCGGCCGGCTTCGGTTTGCTATCTTTGCACCCGGTGCCGGATGCGGGCTGTCGTCGGGATGGCAGCCACCAAAAAACCGGCATGTGACGGATATTTACGGACAAAGAGATGGCCTGGTTCTATCTGCTGCTGGCGGGACTCTTCGAGATGGGGTGGCCGCTGGGTTTCAAACTGGCGGGCGAGTCCCCGCGCTTTCACCTGCTCTATCTGTCGCTCGCCGTCGTCTCGATGGCCTTGAGCGGCTGGCTGCTCTACCTGGCGCAGCGCGACATCCCGATGGGTACGGCCTACCTGGTCTGGACGGGTATCGGCGGCATCGGCACGGTGCTGATCGGCATCCTCTTTTTCCACGATGCGGTGACCGTCTGGCGGCTCTTTTTCCTGTCGCTGGTCCTGATCGGTATCGTGGGGCTGAAGATGGTCCATTGACCGGCCGGCACATCGGCAAAAAGACAAAAGGGGCATCCGCTTCGACGGATGCCCCTTTTTGTGTGCGCGGCTGCCCGGTTTGTCCGCTCTCCGGTTGGCGGTTGCCTGACACTTTGTTTCCCGGCGGTCCGAAGGGCCCGTTGTCTGACTTCCTGACTGCCCGGCTGTCCGGCTGTCAGTCGGCCGTGACCCTCCGGAAGGGCTTGTTGTCCGGCCGCTCTGATGCTGCCAGTCCGCCGGCTGCCTGACGTTCTGGGTCCCCGGTTGGCGGGCACTTACCTGCCGACGGTCAGCTCGACGATGCAGTCGGGGCCCTGCGGCCGGCTGCCCAGCACGACCGTCACCCCGTGCGCATCCTGCCGGAAGGCGAGCTTCTCCCCGTCGGCGAACCGCACGGCGCGGCGGATGCGCTCGTCGCGGATCGGCACGAACAGCTCTTCGTCCTCCCAGTCGAGGATGTGCAGGTAGATTTTGTCGCCGCGGCGCGTCGTGACGCCCCAGTTGCGCGGGGCGACGGGCCCGGCGTCGGTGCCGTAGATCGTTTCACCGCAGCTGCGCAGCCACTCGCCGATGCCCGCGAGCCGCTTAGTCGCCTCCTCGGGCAGCCGGCCGTCGGGCTGCGGCCCGACGTTGAGCAGCAGGTTGCCGCCGCGGCCTGCGGCCCCCGCGAGGTAGCGGATCAGCTCGTCGGTCGACTTGTAGTTGCGGTCGGTGATGCGGTAGCCCCACGAACCGTTCATCGTCTGGCACGTCTCGAGCGGCAGGCGGCTGACGGCCTGTCCCGAGAGCCCGGCGGTATTCTCGCCCGGCAGGTCGCGCTCGAAGGTCTGCACGTCCTCGCCCTCGAAGGGGGCAAGGTGGTGGTTGTTGACCACCAGACAGGCGGGCTGCAGGCGGTGGATCAGACCGTAAAGCTCGTCGAGCCGCCAGTCGAAGTCCGGATGCTGGTCCTGATCCCACACGCCGTCGAACCAGATCGCCCCGACCGGGCCGTACTGCGTGAGCAGCTCCGTGAGCTGGGCCTTCATGAAGTCGAAGTAGGCGTCGGTATCCTCCCGCTCGGCCGGGCGTCCCGTGCCGAGCCCCGTGCGGCCGCGCGGGGCATCCTCGCGCCACCAGTCGATGAGCGAGTAGTAGAAGTGCACGCGCAGCCCCTGCCGGTGGCACTCTTCGGCCAGCTCGCGCACGATGTCGCGGGCGAAGGGCGTGGCCTCGACGACGTTGTAGGGCGATTGCGCCGTGCGGAACATCGAGAAGCCGTCGTGGTGGCGCGTCGTGAAGCAGACGTAGCGCGCTCCGGCCTCGCGGAAGGCCGTGACCCACGCCGCGGCGTCGAAGGCGGCGGGGTAGAAGGCCCCGGCGAGCTTCTCGTATTCGCGGTAGTTGATGTCGAGATTGGTCATCACCCACTCGCCCTGACCCATCAGGGCGTAGAGCCCCCAGTGGATGAAGATGCCGAAGCGGTCGTCGGCGAACCGGGCGCGGGCGGCGAGGTTCTCGGGAGCGGGCACATAGCCCGTCTGTGCCGGAGCCGACACTGCGAGGAGTGCGGCACAGCAGAGCAGGATGAGTTTTTTCATGGATTGTTCGGGATGTTTCCCCAAAGATAGGAAAAAATCGCGAAAACGGAACCCTTTCCGGCCTCTTCCGCGCAAAGGCGGCATCGGGGCGCGTTATTTCCCGCCGCGGCTCCGCTCGGCGAGCCACATGCCCGAGAGGATCAGCGCCGCACCGCAGAGGGCCGCCGGGGTGATGCGCTCGTCGATCACAAGGGCGGCGGTGAGCATCGTCACCAGCGGGTTGAGGTAGATGTAGTTGGTCGTGCGCACCGCCCCGAGACGGGTCATGGCGGCGTTCCACAGCACGTAGCAGAGCAGCGAGGCCACGACACCCAGGAAGAGCAGGTTGCCCCACACGGCCGGGTGGCGGAGCGTTGCGGCCGGAAGGTCGAAGGGCTCCCATGCGAACCACGGCAGGATGGTCACGATGCCGTAGAAGAAGACTTTGCGCGTGACGTATGCCACCGGCAGACGGTCACCCAGCCGTTTGATTACGAGCGAGTAGAGCATCCACAGCAGCGCCGCCGAGAGGGCCAGCAGGTCGCCCCGCGGTGAGAGGTGCAGCACGAAGCGGCCGTTGAGTACGACGAGCACCACGCCGACGAAGGCCAGCGCGCAGCCCGCGATCTGCCGCCGCGTCATGCGTTCGTTGCGGTAGACGAGGCTCAGGAGCAGGGCCGTCCAGACGGGCGCCGTGCAGACGATCAGCGAGACGTTCGACGCCGGGGCATACTCCAGCGCGATGTTCTCCGTGAGGAAGTAGAGCGATCCGCCCGTCAGCCCCGCCGCCGCGAGCAGCAGCTCGTCGCGCAGCCGGGCCCTGCACAGCCGTGCTCCACACAGCCGCCCGAGGAGGCCGTGCCGGGCCGGACTGCCCGTGTCGTTCCCGGCGGCCTTTTCCCGCCCTGCGGCGGCCTTTTCCTGTCCCGCGGCACTGCTGCCGGCCGTTCTGCGGCGGAGCGTGAAGGGCAGCAGGCCGAGGTAGGCCATCGCGAAGCGCAGCAGGAAGATCTCGGCCGGGGCGAGGCCGTGCGCGATGAGGACCTTCGTCGAAACGAAGGTCGCGCCCCACACCGTCACGCAGAAGAGCGCGGCCAGGTGGTATCCGTATGGGCCCGATCGCAGCATGCGGCCCCAAAAATACGGTTTTTTTGTCGTTCGCGCGCAATTCTTGACAGCGATATTCCGAAATTTGATTCTTTTTTTCTATCTTTGCGTGCTATTGTGCGCAAGGACGATAAATCAAACAAACAATAACAAATTTTTATCATTCCAATGCAAAGTAAAGGTTTTATCAAACTCGTCGCGGTGCTGCTGGCGCTGGCGTGCGTGTACCAGCTCTCGTTCACGTTCAAGACGAGAAGCGTCGAGAAGAAGGCGGCCGAGTACGCCGAGCAGTTCCCGCTCGAGGAGCGCTCCACGGCCGAACAGCACTACCTCGACTCGGTGCAGAATCTGCAGGTCTTCAACCTCGGATTCAAGAAGTTCACCTACAAGGAGTGCAAGGAGAAGGAGCTCAACCTGGGTCTGGACCTCAAGGGCGGCATGAACGTCATGCTGGAGGTGCAGGTCGAGGATGTGGTCAAGGCGCTTGCCGGTGACAGCCAGAACGATCCGACCTTCATCGAGGCCATCGCCGAGGCGAACGCCGCGCTCAAGGCCGGTACCTCGAACGACTACATCGGCGACTTCGTGAAGGCCTACGAGCGGCTGTCGGGCGGTCGTCCCATCGCCGAGATCTTCGTGAGCCCCGACCGCAGCGACATCACGCTCGAAAGCTCGGATGCCGACGTCGAGAAGGTCCTCAAGCGCGAGACCGAGGCGGCCATCGCCGCATCGTTCAACGTGCTGCGCAGCCGTATCGACCACTTCGGAGTCACGCAGCCCAACATCATGCGTCTGCCCAACTCGCACCGCATCCTGGTCGAGCTGCCGGGCGTGAAGGAGCCGCAGCGCGTGCGCGACCTGCTGCAGGGTACCGCCTCGCTGGAGTTCTGGCTCTGCTACGACGCCCGCGAGCTGCTGCCCGTGCTGAGCCAGGTCGACAACCTGCTCCGCGGCCGCGTCGAGGAGCAGGCCGCTGCCGCCGTTGAGGAGCAGACGGCTCCCGCCGCCGAGGCTGCCGCAACGGCTCCCGCCGCTGCCGGTGAGGAGCTGCTCGCCGAGGTCGGCAGCGACACGACGGAGATGACCGACGCCGCCCAGATGCAGCGTTACGACCGCGAGCGCAACCCCTTCTTTGCCGTGCTCGATCCCTACTATGCCGGCGGCGGCGCCATCGGTGCGGCATTCAAGGCCGACATCGCGGCGGTGAACGCCTACCTGGCCGATCCCGCCGTGCGCAACCTCTTCCCTGCGGACGTCATCTTCCGGTGGGGCGTCAAGGGTGACGACAACATCGGCGGCCGCTACTACCTCTATGCTTTGCGTGTCACCACGCCCGACGGCAAGGCGCCGCTGGACGGCAGCGTCGTCACGGAGGCCGTCGAGCGCTATGCACAGCGCGGCGCCGAGGCCGAGGTGGAGATGCACATGAACGCCGAGGGCGCCCAGGAATGGTCGCGCCTGACGGGCGAGAACGTCGGCAAGTGCGTGGCCATCGTCCTCGACGGCTACGTCTATTCGGCCCCTGTGCTGCGGACGAAGATCGACGGCGGCATCTCGACCATCTCGGGCAGCTTCACCATCCAGGAGGCCAAGGACCTTGCCAACGTCCTCTCGTCGGGTAAGGTGCCCGCTCCGGCCAAGATCATCCAGGATACGGTCGTAGGTCCCTCGCTGGGTCAGGAGTCGATCAATGCGGGTATGCTCTCGTTCGTGATCGCCTTCATCCTCGTGCTGCTCTACATGGGTCTCTTCTACAAGACGGCGGGCTGGATGGCCGACGTGGCCCTGCTGACCAACGTCTTCCTGCTCATGGGCGTGCTCGTATCGTTCGGCGCCGTGCTGACGCTGCCCGGTATCGCCGGTATCGTCCTGACGATGGGTATGGCCGTGGATGCCAACGTCATCATCTACGAGCGCATCAAGGAGGAGCTGCGCGGCGGCAAGGGGCTGTCGCTGGCCATCAAGGACGGCTTCTCGAAGGCCTACTCGGCCATCATCGACGGCCAGCTGACGACGATCATCACGGGTATCGTCCTCTTCGTCTTCGGCAACGGTCCGGTACAGGGCTTCGCCACGACGCTGATCATCGGTATCATCACCTCGTTCTTCTCGGCCGTCTTCATCACGCGCCTGCTCATCGAGTGGATCGTGAACCGCTGGGGCAACATCTCCTTCTCGCACAAGTGGTCGGAGAACTTCCTCAGCAACACGCATGTGGACTTCATCCGCCTGCGCAAGATCAGCTATGCGGTGACGGCCGTGCTGATCGTCCTGTCGTGCATCTCGTTCTTCGTCCGCGGTCTGAACCTCGGCGCCGAGTTCACGGGCGGCCGCGCCTACGTCGTGCGCTTCGACAAGGCCGTGTCGGCCGAGGACGTGCGCCACAACCTCGCACAGATCTTCGCACAGCAGCCCGATGCCGACGCCGCATCGGTCAGCTTCGAGGTCAAGCAGTACGGCAACGAGAACCAGATGCGCATCGTGACGCAGTACCGCTATGACGATACGTCGGACGAGGCCACGGGCGACGTGGAGCGCATTCTCTACGATGCCCTGAAGCCGCTCTACTCCTACGACATCACCTTCGAGCAGTTCCGCAACACGCAGACCGACGCCAACGGTATCCTGACGGCCGACAAGATCGGCCCCTCGATCGCACAGGACATGACCTGGAACGCCATCTACTCGGTGCTCTTCTCGCTCATCGCCATCGGTCTCTACATCAACTTCCGCTTCAAGCGCTGGCAGTGGGCTACGGGCGCCACGCTGGCCCTGGCGGTCAATGCGCTCTTCATCATCGGTCTCTTCTCGATGTTCTACGGCATCCTGCCCTTCAACCTCGAGGTGAACCAGGCCTTCATCGCCGCGATCCTGACGATCATCGGTTACGACATCAACGACACGGTGGTGGTCTTCGACCGTATCCGCGAGTACCAGGGTCTCTACCCGAAGCGCAACCTCAAGGAGAACGTGAACAACGCCATCAACTCGACGCTCTCGCGCACGATCAATACGTCGGGTACGACGCTCGTCACGCTGCTGGCAATCTTCTTCTTCGGCGGCGAGACCATCCGCGGCTTCATCTTCGCGCTGACGGTCGGTGTCGTTTTGGGTACCGCCGCAACGATCTTCATCGCTACGCCCATGGCCTACGACCTGATGACGAAGCGTGCCAAGATCGACGACGAGACCAAATAGGCTCTCACTTCGCATTTTGCATAAAAACGGACTGCGCCTTTTGACGCAGTCCGTTTTATTTTTAACTTTGCGGAAGTTTACAACGGAGACACACCTATGATTATGGAGAATCTGCTGAAGTGGGTGCACCGCTACGTCTCGCCGGTCTTTCTGGCGCTGCTCGTCGCGTCGTTCATCCTGTGGTATATCGCCAAGTTGAGCTACACCTATACGACGGACCAGACCGTGCGCGTCGATGTCGACGGCGTGCCGTTCGAGGTTACGTGCGTGGTCGAAGGCGTGGGCACCAACCTGTTCGGCTACCGCGTCTACATGAACAAGACGCTGCACATTCCGCTGTCGGACCTCCGCTATACGCGTTCGCAGGAGGAGGGACACGAGGGCAAGCTGGTTCTCGATCCGCAGTCGCTGCAGAGTGCCATTTCGCTGAAGTTCAGTGATATCAAGGTGGTCTCGATCCGCTCGGTTCCCGAGATCGACGACCCCCGTAAACTCGGAAAGCAATGATGAAGGTGGGCATTACGGGCGGTATCGGCAGCGGCAAGAGCACGGTCTGCCGGTTGTTTGCCGCGCGCGGCGTCGCGGTCTACGATTCGGATACGGAGGCCAAGCGGCTGATGGCGACGACGCTGCGGCCGGCCATCGAGGCGCGTTTCGGCGCCGGAGCCTTCCGCGACGGGGTGTTGGACCGGGCCTACCTGGCCGACATCGTCTTCCGCGATGCGCAGGCCCTTGCGGACCTCGACGCCCTGGTGCATCCGGCCGTGCTGCGCGACTTCGAGGCGTGGGCCGCGGCGCAGCCGGGCGACTACGTCATTCTGGAGAGCGCCATCCTCTTCGAGGCGGGGCTGGAGCACGCCGTGGACCGCACGGTGGCGGTGCTGGCGCCCGTCGAGCTGCGCGTGCGGCGCACCTGCCGGCGTGACCGCTGCGACGAGGAGGCGGTGCGCCGCCGCATCGCCGCGCAGGCGGACGACGACACGCTCTGCGCCCGGGCCGACTACACGATCGTCAACATCCTGGAGACGGACCTCGAACCCGCCGTCGCCGACCTCGACCAGCGATTCCGCCATGAAGCCCATGAACTCCGCCGTACCGATGCCTGACCTTTCGCAGCCGTGCGTGATGGGTATCCTGAACGTCACGCCCGATTCGTTCTATGCCGACAGCCGCCGCACGACGCGCGAGGCGGTCGAGCAGCGAGCCCGCGAGATCGTGGACGAGGGGGCCGCGATCATCGACATCGGCGGCTACTCGTCGCGTCCGGGAGCCGACGAGGTGCCCGTGGAGGAGGAGTGGCGGCGCGTGGCCCTCGGACTGGAAGCGGTGCGGCGCGTGGCGCCCGGTGCGGCCGTTTCGGTCGACACGTTCCGCAGCGAGGTGGTCGAGCGGGCCGTCGCGGAGTTCGGTCCGGTGACGGTCAACGACATCTCGGCCGGGGAGCTCGATCCGCGGATGGTGCCGACGGTGGCACGTCTGGGCGTGCCCTACGTGGCGATGCACATGCAGGGCGATCCCCGGACGATGCAGTCCCTGACGAACTACCGGCGCGACATCGTGACCGAGGTGGTCGATTATTTTGAATGCCGCTGCGGGCAGCTGCTGGCGGCGGGCGTGAGCCGCGCACGGATCATCCTCGATCCGGGCTTCGGTTTCGCCAAAACCCTGGAACAGAACTACGAGCTGCTGGCCGGCCTGCACCGCCTCTGCGCACTGGGTTATCCCGTGCTGGCGGGCGTGTCGCGCAAGTCGATGATCTACAGGGCGCTCGATGCGACGCCTGCCGAATCGCTGGCCGGTACGGTGGCTCTCGGCTGGGAATGCCTGCGGCAGGGCGCCTCGATTCTGCGCGTGCACGACGTCCGCGAGGCGGCCGATACGGTGCGTCTGTTCCGCCTTTACGAAAAAATGAGACATGGAGATGGAAAATGAAAAGAGAACGGAGAGCCCGCAGGAGCCCCAACTCGAGGGTGCGGTGCATGATGCTCCGACCCCGCGACGCCGGCATCGCCGTCCGTCGCACCGCAATACGGCCGCCGCTTCGGCGGAGCCGGCCGCACAAACTGAAAGCGCAGCCGCCGCTCCGGCGGAGTTGGCCACGCAACCCGAACATGCGGCCCGCGGGACGGCTGCTGCCGAGCAGCCCGCATCCGATGCCGTAGCACCGGTAACTCCGGTCGCGACAGCGGCAGCTCCGGCTCCGCGCGATCTGGTCGCACAACCGACCCAAAAGAGCACGGCGGAACCCGCCGTGCAGCAGAAGCCTGCCGCGGAACCGTCCGGATCAAAGCCCGCCGTGCAGCAGAAAGGGGCCTCCGCACCGCAAAGGCCCGCAGCGCCGGTGCGGCAGAAGGGTGCCGCCCCGCAGCGTCCGGCTGGCGCCGCCAGTGAGCACCGGGGCGCTGCGCCGCAGCGGAGTGCGGAGCGGAACGATAGAAAGAGTGCCGCCCCGCGCAATGCGGCAGCGAACGACCGCCGGACGAATACCCCGCGCCGCGCCGCGGAGCCGCCCAAGCGCCCCGCAACCCCGCAAAAACGTCCCGCAGAGCGGTCGACGGGGGATGGCGGATGGACGTGGCGCGGCTATCTGTGCCGGCTGTCGGTGGTGATCCTCGGCACGGCCCTGACGCTCCTCGGTGCCGGGCTGATCGGCCGCTGGCAGGAGTTCCGGCAGGTGCGCGGGGCGATGCAGGCGGTCTACGAAGAGCTGACCGCAAACCGTGCCGCGGTCGGCATGGCCTGCCGCGGTCTGATGCGTGGCGGACAGGAGCTGCAGCCGCGTGCCGGAGCAGCCGACAACCGCTTGTCGGCCACCTCGCCGACGACGAATCCGATGACCCTGCGTGCGCCGGTCACGCCCGTGCTGCGCGACGAGGCGTGGCAGGTGCTCTGTGCCTCGGGCGTGATGGCGTCGGTGCGCGACGGCGAGCTGCTGCGCGACATGGCGGGCTGCTATGCCGACGTGGACCGCTTCGCCCGGCAGATCGAGAAGGGCTGGGCGCCCGATCCCGCAGCCGCACAGCTCGGAAAGGGTGCCGCAGGGCGGATCGACCGCGTGCTGCGGCAGCTTGAGGGCAAATACGGTTTCCGTCAATGATACGTGTAACGGACATACACAAGCGCTTCGGCACGCTCGAGGTGCTCAAGGGGGTCTCGCTGGAGGTCGCGGCGGGCGAGGTGGTCTCGATCGTCGGGGCGAGCGGCGCCGGCAAGACGACGCTGCTGCAGATCATGGGCACGCTCTCGCGTCCCGACGCGGGGCGTGTCGAGATCGACGGCCGCGACGTCTTCGCGCTGGGCGACAAGGCGCTGTCGGCCTTCCGCAACGAGCGCATCGGCTTCGTCTTCCAGTTCCACCACCTGCTGCCCGAATTCACGGCCTTCGAGAATGTCTGCATTCCCGGTCTGATCGGGCGGCGCCCGCGGGCCGAAGTCGAGCGCCGCGCCGCGGAGCTGCTCGCCATGATGAACCTCACGGCGCGCCGCGACCACAAGCCCGGGCAGCTCTCGGGCGGCGAGCAGCAGCGCGTGGCCATCGCCCGGGCGCTCATCAACTCCCCGGCGGTGCTGCTGGCCGACGAGCCGTCGGGCAACCTCGACACGCACAACCGCGACGAGATCCACCGCCTCTTCTTCGAGCTGCGCGACAAACTGGGTCAGACCGTCGTCATCGTCACCCACGACGAGGGGCTCGCGGCGATGGCCGACCGGAAGATTACGATGTCCGATGGCCGGATCGTGTGACGACGGGGTGCGGGAGCTGCTCGAACGGCTCCACGACCGCTACAACCGGCCCGAGTTCATCGACTGCGACCCGATCGCCGTGCCGCACCGCTTTACGGGGCGTGCCGACCGTGAGATTGCGGGCTTTCTGGCCGCGACGATCGCCTGGGGCAACCGCCGGACGATCGTCCGCAACGGGCACCGCCTGATGCACTTCCTGGACGACGCCCCGGCCGACTTCGTGCGCAATGCCTCGGAGCGGGAGCTTGCCGGCCTCGACGGATTCGTGCACCGCACCTTCAACGGCGCGGACCTGCGCGACTTCGTGCTGGCGCTGCGCCGCATGGAGCAGCAGTACGGAGGCCTCGGCGCCTTCTTCGAGACGCAGTATGCGGCGACGGAGAGCCTGCCCGCCGTGCTGGCGGCTTTCCGTCGGGAGTTTCTCGCCGCCGAGCATGCGCCGCATTGCGAGAAGCACCTCTCCGACATCGGGCGGGGTGCCGCCTGCAAGCGGCTCTGCATGTTCCTGCGCTGGATGGTCCGGCGCGACGACCGCGGCGTGGATTTCGGCCTCTGGACCGGCATCCCGATGTCGGCGCTCCGCCTGCCGCTCGACGTGCATGTCGGCGAGGTGGGCCGCCTGCTGGGGCTGCTCGGACGCCGGCAGAACGACTGGCGGGCCGTCGAGGAGATCACCGCCCGGCTGCGGGAGTTCGATGCCGTGGACCCCGTGCGCTTCGACTATGCACTTTTCGGCGCCGGGATCGACGGCTGCCTGCATGATAACGGATAGACGATGTTCCAGTTCAAACAGTTCTCCATCCGCCAGGACCGCTGCCCGATGAAGGTCGGGACCGACGGCGTGCTGCTCGGCGCCTGGGCCGACGCGGGAGCCGACGCGCGGCGCATCCTCGATGTGGGGACCGGCACGGGCCTCATCGCTCTGATGCTGGCCCAGCGCACCGCCGCGCTGCCCGGCGTGCGCATCACGGGGGTCGATGTCGACGACGTGTCGCAGGCGCGCGAGAATGCTGCCGCCTCGCCGTGGGCCGCGCGCGTGGAGTTCGTGCAGTGTCCCGTGCAGGAGTATCGCCCCGGGGAGCGCTTCGACCGCATCGTCTCCAATCCGCCCTATTTCGTCGATTCACTCACCTGCCCCGATGCGGGGCGCACGACGGCGCGTCATGCCGTGACGCTCCGCTACGGGGAGTTGTGCGATGCCGTCGTGCGGCTGCTGGCTCCCGGAGGACGCTTCGCCGTGATCCTGCCGACGGCCGAGGCGGCGCGTTTTCTGGCGGAGTGCCGCGGGCGGCTCGTGCTCTGCCGCCGCACGGACGTGCGCACCACGCCGCGCCGCGAGACCCGGCGCGTGCTCATGGAGTTCCGCCTGTTCGACGCCGTGCCCGATCCTGCGGCGCCG
>ERZ856578.490-NODE-490-length-80621-cov-8.879917_pt1 | contig 80621 bp, 68 predicted proteins | sample MGYA00514384_ERZ856578 | MGnify/ENA primary metagenome ERZ856578 (study PRJEB29103, sample SAMN06111958) | human gut metagenome | biome: human gut; feature: ankylosing spondylitis patient; material: healthy_person | host: Homo sapiens | place: China:Hangzhou... | reverse complement strand
GCAGACCGGCCCTGTTTTATAAGCTGCGGCACCTTCTGCACCAAAAACAAAAATATCGATTTTAACCGTCCTTTGCAAAAGCACGCCACCACAAGCAAAATGCTTGTGGTGGCGTATTTCTTGTCCTCTATTACGTTCAGTATTTCAATGCTATAGCCGCGCTTTTGTGATTCATCTGAAAAGGAACAAAGCTGCATCATCAAAGTTCGGAAGTTGAGCTGCTAAGGGCTTTGTGATAAAATTCAAGAGTATTCTCACAGTTTCGGTCGCAAGGTTGGTTACATAAAAAAGCAAAATCTTTTTAGCTTCCCTAATCATCTTTATGGGAGTGAATTTGAATGGACAAAATCACAGAAGTTACACGTCGAGATATAATGGATGCTATTCGAGATGGTTTTGAGGTTTCATTTGACGAACCATTATATGTCGGTCTCGATGATGAATATGAGACCAGTTATAAAGTCAAAATGCCTTTCTATGGAAGATTGGATGAACTATCTTTCTTTTCCCGGATATATGATTTGAAGAATCTTCCCTCTCTGGATTGTCGATACAATAATGCTTTGGAAGATATACAATGTCATCTTCTGTCGAGGAACACTCTTGAAGACTGCTGGTTTTTCAAAGATGAGAGATTCAAGTTGCGCCACGGGGATGGTGATGCAACCTTGCTAACATTTATATGTGAAATGCTTCACCCGGCAGTGCGCGATGAAAGTTCTCAATGGAAAGATTATCTGGAAAAGTTCAATTCTCTTTTACGTGTAGATGGTTACGAATTATATCCAGCACAGCGTATATCTGGCCGAGACGTCTACAGGGCAAGACTTTATATCCAACCACTCACCCCAACATTACCAGCAATGCTGTTTTCTGAACGCTACAAAGAACTGCTAAAATATGGAGATGGAGCACCCATAGACAAAATCAGCAATAAAGTTGGCGCTAGAGCAAAAAATCATTTAGCTCAGATAATGGTTGAATTTAAAGAACCGATTCGGCGTTGTCAATCCCGCTATGATAATTGGGTGGAAAACACAGATGCACTCGAAGAAGCTGTTCGGCGGTTAAATCGATTTTTGGATATTTGTGCTGTGGATTTTTGCGATGCTTCTCTTACAGAAGAACACGTGCTCGCAGGAATCTTTACACCATTTCTTTTTGATTTAATCGAACTTCAATATGATGAGTTGTCAGCTAATGAAAAGTTTCTATTCAAAGAAAGAATAAATCAATCACTGCAGGGAGACAACTTGCCATTTAAACTTTCGGATTCTGGATTGATTGGACTAGTGGCAGAATATGAACCCTTAGCATCCGAAGCACTAGAACGAATCCATGATATTCAAGAAGATGGCCTAAAAGAACTTTTAAACTTGGCTATAGCAAAGCATTTGCAAGCAGACGCACAAGCTCATAAAGATGCAGTGGAAAAAATATGGGCTACTCTAGAACGGCTAAAAACTTACTATTCATCCGTAGATAAAAAAACTTCCGCAGAAAAAATAGTAAATGATATGGCTGGTGGGCAAGCTGCGTATATTAGTTTATTTAATCAGGAATTTCGAGCTCTCACAGACCTGGGGAATGATTTTAGGATACGTCACCATGAAACCAACAAAATCGATATTATAGATATTCGTCATTACGACTACTTCTTTAATCGTTGCCTATCTCTTATTTTGTTGGCAATTCAGTATTTGGAGTAAAATCGTCCAAAAATAATACACAAGGCCCCGCAGCAAACGCTGTGGGGCCTTGTCCTTTTTTTCTCTTCGATTCCGCGTAGTTTTACATTGAGGTCTGCTCCTCTGTGTAGGCACCCTCCTGCAGCCTTTTCAAGAGCTTTAATTCCTTTCTCAAAAGCTTATCGACGACATTTCGTGTACAGTCTGCAACCGCCTCTTCAAAGCTATCCGATTCTTCAATTTGGTGCCAACCGGTGCGAAACAGGCGTTTATAGCGAAACTCATTCCTTCTTTTATCATTTGGCTTTTCTATGTCTATCATTCGCTGCATAATCTGCATTTCATCCTCTGGTACATTCCAGCCGCCAATTTCAAAAATCCCACACATCTGCTCCTCCTGCACAGCAAGCCAATACGTGTACACATACTCGCTTCCCCACGAACTGCTTTCCTCTTTTAGTGGCGGCAGGCACTCGTTCATCGCACTCGTGTGAAAAGCTAGGAAACTGGCGTTTGAAGATGGCACCGTAATGATGACGTTCTCCTGAGAAAGGGTCTCCAACACCGTTTTCACGATATCCACAAGGCGAGTTCGCCCATCGATTCGATGCTCAAAGATCAAATCGAGCGCCTTTTTATGTTTGGCGTAAATTTTATTGCATATCTCAATCAATTTTTCGTCTTCCACGATGTCTCTCCTTAACACGTCCAGATAGTTTTCCACAACCAGCGCAACGTCCGGCGCCAGTTCCGTCGCCTCTCTCAGATCTGACAAAGCTTCCACAACGTCTCTATAACTCAAAGCGTCCCAGCAATCAGCATCACTGGGTTCCTCGCCCTCTGGAGTGAGGTACAAGTGCATCTTCCTATAGTTGAGATAATCTGTTGCCAAAGTATCCCGGTACTTCTTTAGCTGATCATCATGTTCGTGCGAGTCGATTTTATTCTCTATGGCAATTAAGAATTTCTCTGCGTCCGACACCAACAGAATATCAATATTCTTCCATTCCCGATATACCACAAAGCTGTAGAAATCTATCAGCAACGTCTCCAGAACATTGTACCGACCATTGTCATCGTTCTGCACCACTATCTGAACGATCGCCTTCAGAAACGCATCCCCAAGTCCGTGGTTTTCGTTCGGATTCAGCAGCCAAGCCAGCATATTGCTATGCCGAATCTCCATACGCGATATCTTTAAAACATCGAACAGATTGAAACGTTTTGTCCAAGGCAGCAGTTCATCCAAGCAGTCTATATCAAGCAAAAAGTTTTGCAATGCCTCTTCGTCCGAAAGGTTCACTTCTATACCATGCATTCGCAATTCTCCTTCATTTGTACATTCCACTCTGGCAGAAGGATTCACCCCATCATTTCAAAATACTCCGCCAGCTTCTGGTCGCAGATTCGCTCCATCTCCGCCTTTTCTTCTTTTGTGAGTTTCTTCCACACTGCGTCGTCGACCTGGACAACGCCCAAGGTCTTAGTATGGCGAAGCATCTGCATATCTTCAAAGCGTTTGAATGGATTGGCCAGGATATTCCGTTCCGCCTCTTTGTCGGTGTAGCCGCCCTTGGCAAAGATGCTATTTGTCTTTTCCACCACCAGCCCGGCGGCTCGCCGGCCTTCGTAGTAAGAGCGGAAATAGGAAACGATGTCCTCCAATTTGATGCAGCCCTTATCGTCCGCACAGAGCAGAATGGCCTTGATCAGCACCGGCTTGTAGGAATAGCTCATGTCCATCTGGCGGATCATGTCCAGGAACAGCTCCTTGCGATTGGAGTCATCGATCAAGGTCCAGCCGTACTGGGCAGCATACTTCTCCAGCGTTTCCTCCTTGAAATACTTGAAGGTCCGGTGCTCACTCATGGGCACAACCAAGTCAGGCACCAGCTTTCCTTCCCGCACATAGCGCTCGATCGTCTCGGTCTGCACGTCCACACGACGGACGAACTCCATCTGGGAGATCATCCCTTCCACCTCATCCTGCCAGTTGAAGATGTCCACCAGTTCATAATCGGTGGCATCCACCGGCCAGTCGATCAGTGCTTCTGGTTTCTCTCCTTTCGCGTACAGTTCCGCTTCCGCAGCCTTTCTGGCTCCGGACGCTACCGCCAGTTGACCGGGGCGGTATTCCTTCAGCTTGAACAGACGATGCAGCGACTGGGGCATATTGTACTGGCTGGCATTGTCCACAAAGTCAAAGACCATTAGGCTTTCTTTGCCCGGATAGAGCCGCATTCCGCGGCCCAGCTGCTGGGTGTAGAGCACCCGGGACATGGTGGGACGGGCCATGAACAGGACTTCCGTTTCCGGGCAGTCCCAGCCCTCGTTGAGCAGATCGCAGGCGCAAAGCACCTGGATCTCCCGGCTGACGAACTTATCCTGAAACTCCCTGCGTTCCGCCTGCTTCATACCTCCGGAAACTGCCGCTGCCCGTACGCCTGCCTTCCGGAACAATTCTGCGATCTGATCGGCGTGCTTTACCGAAGCGCAGAATACCACCGTGCGCTTGTCCCGGACGTATTGCAGCCAAGTATCCACAATAAGGCGGTTGCGTTCCGGCACATAGATCTTGCTCTCCAGATCCCGGATGTTGTATTGCACGCTGTTAAACCGCACCTTGGTCAGGTCGATGTTGGTATGGATGCGGATGCAGCGGATGGGCACCAGCTCGCCGATCTCCACCGCTGTCTGGATGTCCAGCTTGTGGGCGGTGTTTTTGAAGATTTCCAGAATGACCTTTCCGTCCTCCGTCCGCTCCGGCGTGGCAGTCAGCCCCAAAGTGAAGTCAGGTTTGAAGTAGGACAAAATTTTCTGGTATGTATCGGCGGAAGCATGATGAGCTTCGTCCACAATTAGGTAGTCAAAGGCATCGTCCCGGAACTCATCCAGATGCCGCTCCACACTCTGTACGCTGCCACAGACCACATGTGCGTTAGGCTGCTTCATGTTTTCCACATACCGTCCCACCGTAACGCTCGGCCACAACTTGCGGAAGGTATCCGCCGCCTGGTTCACCAGCTCCTGTGTATGCGCCAGGAACAAGGTGCGGCCACCGCAGTTTTTCGCGTCCATCACCGCTGTTACCGTTTTTCCCGTACCGGTGGCGTGGTGCAGCAGGGCAATCGTTTCGCTGTTGTCCCGCATGGCTTGCAGCGACTTCAGCGCCTCGATTTGATGCTTTTTCAAATCCAGACGGGAACCGTCCACCTCTTTGCCCCGCTGGGGCGGAAGGTAGTCCTCGATCTCCTTGAACTGGGGATGGCTGCCGAGGAACACGCGAAGCTCATCCTTGACCGCATCTGGCTGAATCTGCATCTGCCGCACAGCCCAACGGTAGACATCCCACCCCAGATATACCATGCTGTTTTGTTTGAGTAGGTCATCGTAAAACTTGGTGGATGACACCAGGTTTTTGTTGTGGGAGGCTTCGTCGTCAATCTCGATGGCAATCCGATGCACGCCGCTTTCCAGCATGAAGTCCGCATAGCGACTGTTCTGATAGATGTCGTAAAAATGATACTGTGAATACAGGTACTTGGTCTTCTCCGCACCGAAAGTCTCGCTGAACAATTCGATGAAGAGATCCTCGGCCGCACTGCCGGATACGGAATGATAAGCAGGCATAAAATCTCTCACCTCACACGATTCGCTGCAGGCGATGGGAAACAGGAACTTTCTCCTGTAATTGGTGGAGCATAGTCAAAGAAATAGGGCGCTGTCCGTTTTTCTGCATCTTTCCGCAATGAGTCCAGACTAAAGCGCCAGGGCCATTGTACTCCTCAGAAAATGTTCCGTCGCGATGAATTTTCAGAACGAGCAGCCATTCCGGCTCACTGGACAAGGAAACTCGCTGGATTTGGGTTGCTTTGATTTGTACCAGTCGGCCATCCGGCGCCTTGGCGTCATGTGTTTCTTCCGAAGCTGTGAACAAATCCAAGCCATAAAAGCTGGCTGCCAGCGCTTCCCCAATGCTGCCGATCATGTGGCCGTCCGGAGTATAATGCCGCCCCGGGAATAATGTCTCTAAATCCTGCGAAATTTTGTAGAGCAGCTGTACCTTCTCCGCCACCTGCTCTTGCAACATAGCAGTATTCATTCCCACACTTCCTTTAGCAGGATCTTTTTCTCGAATCCACCGCGTTCGGCGGCTTTTTCAGCGCGCACCCTCTCCAGCTCTTCCATCGTCCAGCCACGAGCCTTCACCACAGCCTGGATCACTTCCAGCAAATCAGCCAACTCCTCCAAGGACTTGCTTTCTTGATACTCCGCCAATTCTTCGTCCAACTTATAATCCAGCAGGCGCAGATATTCCTCGTTCGAAAGGGCTTCCGCAATGCAGCGCTTACCGTCCGCATCGATAATTTCGGGGATGCGATCGCGGACAAGTTTGTTATATGTTTTTATAGACATTTTTCAACCTCTCCAGAATCGTTTTGTCCGCCGGGCAGAACGCATACTGGTCGATCTCGTTCACGGTGATCCAGCGAATATCGTTGTGCTCCAGCTTTTGGGGTACGCCTTCCCGGATGGTGGCGTGGAAGAGGGTCAGGTGCACCGTCAGGTCGGGGTATTCATGGGTCACATCCATGAACACGTCCCCTACGTCCAGCGTGATGGCCAGTTCCTCTTGGCACTCCCGAATGAGAGCCTGCTGCTTTGTCTCGCCCGGCTCCACCTTGCCGCCCACAAACTCCCACAACAATCCCCGGGCCTTGTGGGCGGGGCGCTGGCAGATTATGAACTTGTCCTTGTCCCAGATCAGGGCTGCTACTACTTCGGTCATAATTCATACCTTCTTTGGTCTGTTGTGCTGATCATTATAGGTTTTCAGAAAAACGCCAGAAATGAAAACACCACATTGGGAATCTTTCGCTTTTTCACCAGCACAAATAAGATTCAAAATGTCTTGGCAGCAGCACCCCAATATTCCAATAATTTATGAGAATACCTTGTTAAGAGCTTTGCCTTTGCAAGTTCTGCAATCTATCTTTCAGTTCTTTGTTCAGTTCTGCTAATGTCCCTGCACATTTTTCCTTTTTCAGCTGGCATTCCCAAATGTCAATCACATACCATCCCTGTTCCTGCAATACGCTATGATTGTGCAGGTCACGCATCATATTGCCGGAAATCTTTTTTCTCCAAAATCCCGCATTCTTTTCTGGCCACACAAAATAGGGGCAGCCTTCATGGCCATGCCAGAAACAGCCATTCACGAAGATAACTGTCTTATATTTTGGCAGAACTATATCTGGTTTTCCAAGCAGCCTGTTATCATTTTTTCGATATCGGAACCCTTGAGCAAATAAGTATTTTCTAACGATTTCTTCTGGTTTTGTATCTTTACTGCGGATTCGGGACATGTTATAGCTTCGCTTTTCCGGAGTATGTACGTCAGCCACAACAAACCCTCCTGCCCAAAAGAGTCAATCATCTTCCTCAAACCTATCCGCCAAAGCCATTGCAACATGATATGCCAAACACACCGGTACTGCATTCCCAATTTGTTTGAAAGCAAGAGTTCGTGTCGGAACATCTTTCTTGGATTCAAAATAGTAGTTATCCGGGAATGTCTGAAGTCTGGCCGCTTCGCGCGGCGTTATTGAACGATTCTGCTCAATATCCGGGTGAATATAGTAATGCCCATCCCGTGCAATATGGGCGACAACTGTCTGTGCCCGTGGCAAATTTCCCGCGACAACCTTGAAGCGATCCAGGAAAGACTCTCTGTTCTCATGGCTTTGAAGGGTACTTGGCAAATCCGCATACGACACCCGAGTACCCGTTTTATTCCATGTATCAACGACGATTCTATAAATTTGCAAATCCTGATCTATATGGGGTCTCGCCTGGTGAAATGTGACCGGCTCTGTGTCATACTCTTTTATTCCGGATTCATATAAATACCTTCCATCATAGTGTGCTGTTGGAACCGGCTCAATTGTACCGCCGCCAGCCTGTATAGCAGGCAAGTCATCAAATATTTCACTTACATAATAATTGTTTGGAACAACAGGAATATTGGGGTAGAAGCCCTCATGTTCTCCTCTCATGCCAATTAGGATAATTCGTTTCCGATTCTGCAAAACGCCGTAATCTGAGGCATTCAACGTGCGGAACTCTGTGGAGTACCCACATTCCCGGAACAACGCTCTCATATTATCGAAATGAAGCGTTCCATCTTCATCTTTGGCAGATAAAAGTCCCAAGACATTTTCAAAAACGAAATACCGAGGTTGGTATCTTCTCAAAAAATCAGCATAATGCCTGTAAAGATAGTTGCGCTGATCTCCCACCATTCCTGTTTCAGATCTGGAGCGACCAACAATGGAATAAGCCTGGCAAGGCGGCCCACCAACAATCAAATCCAGCGGGTCATCACCAATCAAGGCATCCACTCGTTCAAAAATCGCCGGCAATGTCTCCGTAGAAATCTCATAATTTAAAACAGAGTCCAAAACATTCTGGGGGATATACTCATAAAATTGACTGCGAGTAATCGCGCCATTCAAATACTGCTCGTACACTTCAAGCTGATGATGCTCTCTCAGCCAATGATACGCTGTACGTGTTTTCAAGGTATAACACGCTGCGACATCCATCTCCACATGGGCTACTGCCTGATAATCTGCCCGAAGAAAGCCTTCGGATAGCCCTCCCGCGCCCGCAAACAAATCTAAAAACCTGGGCATACAGCAATTCCGTCCTAACTCACATTTTTAAGATAATTGACACACTCATGTGCCTATTTGAGGAAACCCAGATCTAATCATATCTTGGCGTTCCTGTTCGGCCTTGCAATCATAGAGAACATAGAGCATTGCGCAGGCACGGGAAGCCGCCACATAATTCAATAATCGTGCATCCTCATCCGAAAAGCGATCCACATCGATCATAATCACAATTTTTGACTCCAGTCCCTTAAAGCCGGAAATCGTAGAGAATCTGACATCATCCTTCTTGGCCTTCCACAGTGGGGTAGTTGTCTTTAGCGTACCAAGATGTCCGTCCAGACCTGTAAATCCCAATCCATTCTGCGGATTGGATAACATATACCGCGAAAGAATAATAAAATCGCTTCCTATTGCTCCGCTGCCTTTTATTTCGCGGACAATACTATTGATCATTTGTCTTTCTTCTTCTTTGCTACTATAACTCCGATATTCAACTTGCGGGCCCGACACCGCCGGTTTACCTTGGTTGGGGATATTGGTCATCAGAATGTTTGCATTGGCAATCTGTTTAGTATTTCTGCAATTTGTATGTAGTCTCCACGTCATCGCATATGCTTCATTCCTGAGTTTTCCAATCATTACGTCAAGCTGTGCATACGAATTGAAGATATTTTGATTCGGATCATAATAAATCGCCCAATTCCCGTCGCCAATGCCGTTCAATAGAATTTTGTCAATGCAATGGAGATAGGTTTCGGTCAGCAAATCCTGTCCCTCATCAATAATAAGTAAATCATACACAGGAATACTGCTTGCTGCCATAAACATCGCCGGTAGCTCGTTCTCGTAGAAAACTGTCCCCAAACCCGAAGACCACTTAATGTCACAAACGTGCATCATAAAAGCATGGAGAGTTACAGCTTCCACCGAAATATCTTCCTTTTCAAAGCGATACTGTACATATTGCGCGATGTTATGATTATAACAAAGATATAACACTCGCTTTCCTTCCCAATATGCTCTGCGCGCTTGCTCCATGGCAATCAGAGTTTTGCCGGCGCCCGCTACACCCGAAACCAAAGTGCGGGGATTTTCAAATAGAGACTCCAGAACCTCATATTGTTCAGCTGTCAGCGCGCACAATTCCTTTACCGTGCGTTCCACAGTATCTTTCATGGATGGAACAAATCGAAAATCCCCACGAAGAAGGTTTGCCATTTTCTCAACTTCCTCGTCGGTCAACCGTCCGCCTTCAAATCCATGCTTTTCCCTGCAAGTTCTCCTCCAATATTCAAAAGCCTGCTTGACCAAACTGTCCAGATCCCATGGGTGTTTCGCATCAACTAAAATTTCAGGAATCTCATCAATACCAAGACCGGTTGATTTAAACTTGCAGTCAGGCATAGCAACCGCACAAGCGTATTGGCAACGCGCTAACGGATCATAGTTTCCCAATCGCCGTCTCATATATTGAAGCAAGGATTGCATATTACCCTGCACTTGCTGGAAAGGGCCTTCATTCTTTCGCGACACTTTACCATAGCGGTTAGTAAACTCCCACACACCTTTCCCGCGGGATACTTCCCCGCCTTTAACTTCAAGGCATAGTACACCTTCGTTGCACAAAATCAGAAAATCAATTTCCCCAAAAATATTGTTTTTGTGCTCTGCAATCCCCAACGAATGCAAAACAATATATTTTTTACTGGTTATGTAATCCCGGAATTCAATAAAGAGCCTCCTTTCAGCAGGACTCTTTATTTCCGGAGCTAAAATATCCGGTATCAGCTGGACCATAACGCGCCTCCTGTTATTCCAATAAGGCCCCAAAAAAGCCTCTCTTTCTGTCTTTTATGGTGCCGACAACAGCAGCCCGATCCAGCAGGCAATTCCTCATTTCACAACTGGTTTCAGGCAAAAGTGCACAGGCATGACAAGCTGCATAATTCAGCGAATCATATCCCTGTGCATGAGATTCAATGCAGATGGGATCCGAGGAGCACCAAGATGCCTCCTGAAGCATATTTCTAAAAATCATTTCGAAGGATTCAGGCAATCCTTTACGCACCAAACCACCAAGACTCCCGTCAGAATCAGACGAAGAGGTATACAGCAAAATCCCTGCCATCTTCACATCAGACTCTGGATATGTGCTGTATATCCGCTCCTTGATGGAAGCGCCAGAGTAACCACACTCCAGTGACAACTGCCGAATCAACAAGTGGGAAAGCGTGTGCAGCAACACATAACGGGCGGAAAAGTTTTCGCATCCTACATTACTGTTTTCCAACCTTGCCTGCATAGGTTGGTATTCTTTTTCAAATGCATTTTCCCATTCAGCCAATGAATTTTCTCTGATTTTGATAAACAGGCCTTCCCCAAGCATTTCGATTGCTGGGAGCCAGTTTAGTTCCACATCTCCAAGTGGCACACAATCTCCAGAGAGATGATACCCCTTAAACCGATCATCGTTGGCATTTGGCTGTTCAGGAGTTATTCTCCGAAAACCACGCAAGGCAAGCACTTCGCGGAGTCGTTTTACAAGAATGATATCATCAACGAAGCCGTCCAAAAAATCCGGCACTGCTGTCCGAGCAATTCTGAATTGCACATCGTCCGGATCATCATAATCGCCCATGCAAAAAACCCGATATTCATCTTCGAGCAGGTTTTGTTTGGTATACTCACCACTGGCACCGCCATTATGACGCTTTTTCACTTCATAAACCAACTCGTCCATTGTGCATATTTTTGCATCCAGTAACGGCTGAAATACAGCTTGCACTACAAACCTTAACGACCGATCGTCAGGATTGCTCTCAAGGATTGGCTCTATCCTTTCCCAATTGGCGGAAATTTCCTGCTGAACTTTACTGCTCCACGGGGGAATAGTCAATGCGCTGGCTGTCATGGAAAAATACACATTGGAAGCTCCTCGCTGGAGCACCCGCAACTGCGCGGTGCATGGAACCGGATCGTAGTACTCTTTTCTTCTTCCCAGCCAGGGGCGTTTTCCATGGCAAGCATAGCCCTTGAGGGCATCCTTCGCCATGCACCCTGCCATTGTACGGCTTTTTCCACAAGCAGTACATGTGATAACGATGCTGTCCAAGCCGCCAGTCTCATCGGAGAAACTGATTCGAAGGGCGCCACCACGCTTATCAGCCGGACAACCGCTGAAATTGCCATAATGCACCCACCACTCATATGGAAAATCCTCCAGATGGCCATTTGTACAAGCAGCAATAAAACGGGACGGCACAATATTTCTTTTAACATGGCCTTTAGAACAGGAGCGGTCAGCCACATCGCCAAATCCCCAGTATGGCATCAGTCTTCCACAAGTCGGATCGGGGCAAAAATGATAGTATGGGAACCGAAATGCCGGAACATCTGGGGTCAACTCATCATCCTGTGAATTGGACACATATGGCTCTTTGAAATGTGATACTTTCAACAGTTTCTCCAGATTAGGCTCATGCAAAACCGGGCTTTTATCTTTCCAATAGTTGGCCCCCGCCATAATGACGGAATAATCCGGCATGTCCACGATTGAACCGTTACCAAAAGTTGTAACCAATTGTGTTTTTCGCAATCTGCCAACCACTTTTTTTATTTTCGTCTGTCCCCCGTTTGGTCCGAAATGCAATCCAGCCATAATTACATCCCTCCAAGTAGGTAAATACCCGACTGCCCATCCACATTTCGCATGCTGTTCATAGTGCGGAAACGGTCATTTTCGGTATCACCTTTCAGCAACTTTTTTTCATTTCTCCTGCTTCTGTATACAAGAGAACCGGTCGCGGCAATATCCCATGCATCTTCTATGTCTTTAAGTTCATCCATAACCGCAGACAACTCACAGGGATCAACTTTTCTGACATAGTCAATGATGATTTTTTCTACCTTCTGAACATTTGGATCATCAGAATGATAGTTTACCGCCTGATTGTTTCCACGCAGGTTATCAATTAGGTAACGGCATAGCGAGACATACAATGCATGTAATCCACGATCCCGTGCCCTGTCTGAGAAAGGTGTCAAACTTGTCGCTTCCACATATCGGTACAAGGCAGAATGATACTTCAGGAACTGTTCGTAATGGGAGCGATCACGCGAGCGGGATGCATTATATACCGTGATTACTAAGCCAGGATTATCGCGTCCAACTCGACTGGTGGCCTGGATATATTCCGCATTCGTTTTCGGTTGTCCCGCAACGACCATCGCGCCAAGACGTCCCACGTCGACACCGACTGAGATCATATTGGATGCGAGCAGATAGTCGAATACATCTGAATGATTTCCCTTGGTATAGCTGCGTTTTAACTTGACCTGAATTATCTCTGTTATTTCAGAGTTATTCATTCGACTCGTCAGTTCTTCAGTATATGCATAGCCCTTGGAGGTATCCACGCCTGGATATGCCGATACAAATTTGGTTTTTGCGAGGTAATCCAAACGACTCTGAACGTCATCCAGAAGCTGTGTGCTGGCTCCCCCCAATTCACGAAGGCTATTAAAATAACCTGTAATCGTCCAAAAATTATCAACGACCGCGTCAGAGTATCCTAATACTGCCAGATAACGTGTAGCAAACAACATTGCCGCATTAACTCTAATCAGTGCGGTGGTAGCAGTTACTCCGATCCCCATTACGCCAAAATACCGGCGGGCTGGCTTTTCTTCCGGCGTGGATTGAACAGCAAAAAAAGAATCTTTCGCCGAAAGTCCCTGTGGGGGAAACTGTGTATGCTTCCTGCCATACAATGCCAAGATCTGATTTGCTGCATTCCGAATCGTAGCCGTGGATGCAATCACCTTTGCACAAATGCCCTCACGCTCACACAGCTTTGAAATCGCTGCTTCATAGATACCCGTCATCGTCCCCAGCGGACCAGATATTAAATGAAGCTCATCTTGAATAATCAACTCTGGCGGCTTTTTGTTGTTTGTAATGCCAAACAATGTCGCCGGCTTATCATTCAAAGGAATCTGTGCAAACTTATCGACCGTAGCGACGATAAACGAAGGCGTATGGTAATAGATTGCTTCATCAATAATATGTATTGGCAATCCATTGTCCGCCTTATGAAAAGGACATTGTTGATTCGGGCACCTGATTGTCATCCTGTTTTGCACAAGATTGACATCATAATCGTGCACTGACAACTTTTCTCCACACCAAGGGCAAATCTTAATCTGGACGGGATTTGATTTTTCGTCAGTACCGCCCACTTTTTGTTTATTAATACTTGTCCGAGCCTCTTTCAGGTGGTTTGGTGTAAGATTGCCTCCAACCCAGAGGCCAATAGAAATTTCACTTCCTCCCATATGGTATTTTTGACGCAACAGATCACAAGCCAATATCAGCATACTGGCACGTTCAAATTGTTGGAGCGTAAGGAGCCGAAGTGTATAGCGCATAATGACAGTAACGCCATCCGCATTGATATCGCGAAGTCTGCGCAAAAAGATAACAAAGGCCGTAATACCAAGGTACGCCTCGGTTTTTCCGCCGCCGGTCGGGAACCACAGAAGATCCACCAGCTGTCTGTCCGGAATCTTTTGCCCGGGATAACCTTTTGGCTCGATAAAAGATGCCAGTTCATGAAGAACAAATGCAAGCTGAAAAGGATACCAGCAAACCTTGGCCGGGTCAAATGGTTTCCCGTTTTTAAGAAGCGTTTGTCTTCGCTGAAGTAACATTGCTTCATTTGCAAGCTGAAACGCCCGGAACGCTTTCCCGTCGCCCGCACCGCTCTCCCGCAACAGCTGAATGGCATGGTTGATTCTTTCACACGCATCTTGGCACTTTTGAATATTACCCTTGGCAATCTTCTGCAGCTCCTCTTTTACCCCAGCAACTAAATCATTCTGCCCTTTAATCCATTTTTGGTATTTTGCCGCAAAAGCCTCCAACTCCCGAACAATTTCGTCAACCGGAGCGGCAGACAGGAACTGCATAGACAATACATTTCCGCTTACAACTTCAGCCGCTTTCATTTGGCAGAGATTGTACGTTGGAAAAAACGCAGACTCCACCCACTTCGGTTCCGGATTGTCCATGTCCCACATAACAGAACAACCATGTCCATGTGCAAAGCAGTGGACATCGGAATACAACATATCCAGTTCTAGAAGTTCAGGATCTGTAGTCATATATGTTTGGCGGTTTACACTGGTAAAAACAGGTGCTCCGCCCAAACCGGTCACCCTGATAACAGGCTGAAATGCGCAGCGCCGGGCTGTATCTACCATATCATTTTCCGACTGATTCTCATTAACGAGTGCAATCGTAATCACCCGTTCCCCGGTACTTAGAACAGAATGGGTATACACCTGCAGTTGAAGTTCTCCCGGCAAATTCACATACACTACCCGCTCTTTGCTGAACGCTATTTGCTTGACATACGGGTATGAATGCCGACTCCATAATTCCTTTGGTTTTTTGTCCAAATTGTTCCATTTGGATATATCAATTCCATTTTCTTTTGCATTCTCAAATAGAACCGGCTCATAAAATGCGTATTCCCCAGAAACACAGATTTCATTGACGCCGCTTTTAAGCGTAACTGTTATGCCCATGGAAGACGGATTATTCTGATTACTGAGAGAAATTGACGCGTCGTAGGTCTCGATATCATTCTCCAGCAACGGGTTACGTGCAAGATCCAAAGCTTCCGCTGTATCTTTCTGAGGGTACAGTTTCCCCATAATATAATACTGAATCGGGAGTTCAGCAAGGCATTCATCTTTTGCAACAGGACCGACAAAATCCTTTTCCAGAATGTGGGATACTGTTTTCCGCGCTTTATAAAATTCCGAATAGTCAGCCATACTCAAACCTCCGATTGTGCATCATCAGTATGTATCTCTGTCAACTGCCGCAAACCCTGTGATGGTCAAACCAGACCAAACACCGACATCTCCAAACAGTTTTGCACCTGCTGGGACAGGCCTCATTACCGCAACACAGCTGGTGACACTTTGAATATATACATCACAAAACGCATGAGGATAGACCCTGTAATACACCGGGCAGCTAATGCAAATAATTTTCTGAATGGCTTTCTCCAGTTCGCGGGCGAAAGATCTGCTGGTGTAGCCCAGCACAATTTTTTCATTGTCTTCCGGCACGAGTTGATATACAATATAGTCCTTTGTTCCCTCCGGACACTTTATAAGTTTCATCCTCATTCCAGAGTCAATGCTTACTCTGATGTACTGCTGACGGTCTTTATTCTCTGCAAAAGATTCTGGATCCAAGTCAGTATCATACCCTACTTCAAAGTGAGACAAGTATTTTTTGGCTCCATTAAATCCACCAGCTTTTGCATAGCGCTTACTCTTGTCTTCGTTTTCGATAGAAATTGTCCAGTCCGCCAGCTCAAATTTCTCAATTCTTTTCTTCGGGCGAGTCAATGCAACATAGCACACCTTGTGTTCCTGAAGATTATCTTTATCCGGATCCACCATCGATCTGATCACGCCATCCATTACCATCACCGTATCAAACTCCCGGCCTTTCGCTCGATGAATGTTACTGACTGTAATTGCATAGTGTTCCGAACCATCTCCAGATTCATACAATACTGGATCTTTAGAATTTTGCAGGAGGCCTTTGAGCAGATCCGAGATCTCATACCGGCTTCGTATCTTACCGTTCTGTGTCGAAGTGAGAGCCAACCAGCGTATTTTTGCAATTTCATATCCCGCTTCAGGAAACAAAGCAAGATGTTTTCTCACAAATTCAGTTTCATCCATGGATTCGTTTTCACAATTACAGAGAAGACGCGCAATCCAATCACCCAGTGCTTGAGAGTCCTGTCTGATACACAAGGAATGCGGAATGTCTTGGTTCCGCAGCCATGCAGAAATCTGCAAAGCTTGGCTATTTTTTCGGGTAAGGATCCCCAGTGTTTGACCTTGTCCAATATAGCGCAGTGCATCGTCCCGCGAAAATCGGGAAAGTTTTACTGGTGTTGGAGAAATGCGATTCAGAATATCACGTGCTGCAGTAATGCGGCCTTTCACGTCTCCCGAAAGAATAGCTTTCCTGTATGGGACAGTCAATTGCCCAAAAGCGCCATCCTGCCGATAGTTCTCTGTTAAAGTATAGTAATTAGCATTTGGGAAACCTCTAAAAATATCCTGATAAAATTGTTCCGAGGTCATCGAAGAAGTGGCACTATAATCGTAAAGCGCTTGGCAAGAATCCCCCAAAAGAGTAAATCCGCAGGTCTCGGGAAGTCCTTTCAACATCGCCAAGACCAATTCCGCACGAACACCAACAAGGTCCTGCACTTCATCGACAATAATATGGTTGTAGCTTTCCAAGATATCCTTTTTTTTGATAAAAACAGAGGTAGCGATTTTGATTCGCTGGTCATAGTTAAGCGCTTCCAGGCGAAATCCTTGGGGAAGCAATTCTTCACTATTCTCGCGCACCCACCCCAACATATGTGTTGAAAATGAATCAAACGTACGTACATCCACATTGCACCACTCATAACCAATGCGCCCGGATTCAGCCGCATCGGACAGCCTTGTACGTATTACTTCCACGGCGGCGCGGGAAAAACACAACACTAGGATATTGTTCGCCTCAACCTGTTCCTCATTAACCATGTATATGATTTTTTCAATCAAAGTCCATGTTTTTCCAGTCCCAGGGCCTGCATTTACTACACTGCGTTCCACAGGATCTGCTTCAATGATTTGATTTTGAGAAACTTCTTCAAAAGAACCAAAATCCGTCGTTCTGATTTTTTCTGGTTGAAGGACTTGCGTGACCGGCTTGGAGACAACAAACAAGTCTTTAGCAGGATTTGTCTTGACCTGCATCTGTACAGTCAAATTATCGGTGTGCACATATTTCGGCTGATTATCTTCAAACAGATACGCTGCAGAGACAGCATCTCCATTCTCTGCTTTTTGGCTCTTCCGTAACGTCTCCTCAAATTCAAAAATGGCAGGTTGAGCATTTTTATTTTCTTTACATACTTCCAGTTCTGCAGGATCAAAATCCGGACGGCAAGCACGAAAGTGGGGACATTCCGTATTGAGGCATCGACATACCACCTGCTCCTGTCCATTCGCATTTCGGATTGTTCCCCAAGGATAGTCCTTGGGAGCTGCGTACAAGCAATGAACCGATGCGCGGTTATATTCTAATTCCTGTAAGTTTGTTAAAAAATATTGCTTTTTAAGAATTTCCAGCGAAAATGGATCGTGAATTTTTGAGCGGAAAACGGAATCATCGCGAAAATCCTTTCTAACAGGATACAGGTTGCTTCGGAACACAACTGTACTAACGTTACTCACCATGCCGCACATCCCTTTCCGGCAGCTTATAATAGCATTTCAACTGGGTATATTCCCACAAACGTCGGAATTCATCAGCCCTCATATTGCTTCCCGCAACTACGGTAAATACCATATTCCGATCAATTGATGCTTTCAGGATGATTTGTTCCTGGAGGAAGCGATATGCCGGAACAGAAAGTGTTTTATACCGTTCTGGAGAAGCTTCAATATCAGGACTGCCTCCAAAAACAAAGCGAGCTTCCTTACTGGAATCCACAATTCCGAAATGGCAAGTGTGTTCCCACCCCTGAATGAAAGTATCCGGTTTGAGAATTTCGTAATATGCGTCGTCGCTCAATACAATGCCAATAGACTGGTTTGAGTAATAGCCGCCGGGAGTCATCGCCAGCATTGCCGCTCCCTGACCCACATTCCACATGGTTTCTTCTGGGAAAAACAGCTTATCCCCATACTTAGCGACCATTTTTTCCTGCAATGGCCGCAGGTTGCTGCTCCCTCCCACCATAACAATTCGGTCAATATTGGCAAGCCCAACGCCCGATTGCCGAATCGCTTCCTCAAGACACTCCATTGCCATATCAACTTCTGGGCTTACGATATCGGCAAACCAGTCATATTCCAGTGTCTCACGGCAGGCACCATATACACCATAGTTGTTAATAGAAATGGTAGCAGTATCATCATCGCCCAGCATGCGTTTTGCTCTCTCGGCACGAACTCTCATCATGTCCTGTGCTCCAGAGGGCATATCTGTAAATTCCGTTTCAATTCCCTTTTTGCGTGCTATTTTTGCATGAATTCGCCTGGCAATTTTATCATCAATGAAATCACCAGCGGTATTTCTGCCAGCTGTTGCCAGCTCAGATATCTTTCCATTGGCATGTTGAAGGACCGAGACATCAAGCGTGCCCCCTCCCCAATCAAAGACCGCAACAATAGAAGAGCTTTTCAACTCAGCATAATTTGCAAAAAAGGCCGCGGTAGGTTCACTGATAAAGGACTGTATCTGGATTCCTGCTTTCGCGGCGGCTTCACGTAACTTTGTACGTTTGGAGGCACTGAACCCAATGGGGATTGCTACCGTTGCCTCTTCCATATCGATTCCGGTTCGGTTCTGCACATTACTTCTCAAACACTTAAAAACCTCGCTGGCTACATCAACAAATGTCCATTCCCGCCCAGCCAGCGTTAATACTCTGTCAGAGTCCAGAATAGTTTTAACAGATGAGATATACTCGCAGGATTCGCTCAATTCCATCTTTTTATCCCAAGCATCTCGTCCAGTAAAAACTTGGCCTGTGTTTTTATCGATTGCAACAACGGAAGGAATCGGCCGGCCTTCTTCGTCACCATATTGAATGGCTTCTGGTTTCTGGTCCATCACCACATAACCGACCGTGGCACTGTTGGTCGTTCCAAAATCAATGCCAAAATAGTATTTCAATCCCGCCTCCACAGCGTTTCACCTCACCTGATTTTCATACCGCCTTTTTCAAGGATGTCAAAAATACTTTGGATCTGGAGCCTAAGGTTTTCTCCAAGGTCACATGTCATCGGAACATCTTGGGCGTCCGCAAAGTCCCGGTATTCCACTTTGATTTTGTAGGCTAGCTTTTGTAAAGTTTCATCAGCCTGCTTACTTCTATCACGGCTTAGAATCTCCGCCAATTTGGTCCTTTCGGCGATTTCAGTGTCTTTTTTCTTCACATCCCGACTCAAGGTTGCAATACTGTTTTCGGCATCGGATAACCTTTGATGTAATTCCTTAATTGTATCCTGATACTCCGCGATTTGCTGTCTGGCTCTTCGAAGTTTCTCGTCGCTGCTTGCCAAAGATTGCGTTAGTTCCTCAACTTTCGCTCTTTGCTGTATTCCCTCACTCTTCAAAATAGTTGCGGCCCTTCCTGCTTTGTTGAGCAAGTCGATTAGATACGCCGGCGTGTCAGGGCCCATTTCTTTTACGTACCAATCATTCTGAAGGGAACTTTGTGCCTCTTGCTGGCCATCCGATTTGTGCAATTCATCGCCCAATTTTATTGGCATTATACAGCTTCTATCATTTGCTACAGAAGCTCTTTCTTCTGATTCATAAGCGCGGAACCACTGGCGGACTTTTTCGATATTGTTAACAACAACTTTTTTACCAGATCCATTCTTTTCGATGCCATCCATCAAGGAGGAAACAAGTTCTATGAACTCCTTGACAAATACTGGCTTTATTTCGATATTGGAAAGAGGACACAGTGCGGCATTCGTCTGCAATTCTGCCAAAAAATATTTTTCCAGTGTTTTCTCGGCCGTGCCAAGCCTTTTTTTGTCCTTGTTAATACAGGTTCCCGGCAACCGTTTGATAACAGGAGCAAGAATATTTTGAGAAGCATTTCCGTTGAGCATCAACACAAGTAAATGTGTTACCAAGCGAAAAGAAACATTACTGTCCAAACCATAGTATTTTCCATTAAATAACGCCGTCAGTATAGCGTTTTGATCTTCTGTTTGCATTAAATATGCATAAAATGATTCTGCACCACAGAAAGCAAATCCCTGATAGAGAAAGTATTCTGCGCGTCCGGGAAAGCCATCCTGGGAAACCAAGCCCAGCCAAGCATTCCGGAATGCTTCTTTTTCTTTTGCGGTGGGCTCTTTCTTCTTTTTTTCTTTTCTTCCTTGCATTAACGAATCGAGGACCTCAACATATTTTTCCATCCTTAACCTCCGGTCATAGTTGTTGAATAAAATAAATCAGAGTAATACAAACTCTCTTTTTACCAGTCATGCCCTTATTCTAGATTATTCACATACAAGTTCGGTTAAAAATCGTCTTTTGCCGCAATACACAATCTTTCTGCTCTCTTTTTCCAATTTATCCTCACAAATTATTTTTACTATTAATGATTTGCCGTATAAATTTAAATAGTAACACAGCCAATCCGAAAGGATAAACAAACAAGACTATGAAACAAAATCCACCCTTATTAATCTATTCTTATTATAGAAAATCCGGTCCCGTTCGGCAAGGCGCAGTTAGCCCCCATTTTCCCTCTCCGCCACGTTCCACACCCGCAGGCCCTGCTTTTGCACGTAGCGCAGGGTGTAGGCGGTGCCGCCGGTAGCGCGGGTGCACCAGGCGATGCAGCAGGAGGAGCCGTCCACTAGGTGCCGGTCGCGGGCCAGAAAGGCCTCACGGTTGGGCGTTTGGCAGAAGACGACCACCTTGTCGACCCGCGCCTCCACTGCGGCCGCACGGGCCTGCTGAGCGGGCGTCCAGCGGCTCTGGTAACCTTGGAAGGGCTGCACTAGGATAATGCGTATCTCGGGTCGGCTCTCCCGCAGCGCCAGCAGTTTTTCCGCCACCAGCATATCGAACCCCAGCGCGCCGCCCACGCCGAAGTAGCGCACGCCCTCCTCCAGCAGCGGTTCCAGGTAAGTGTGCACCCGCCGCCATATCTTCTCCTCTTGCCCCGCCGGCAAATTGCGGTGCCCTGTAAAACAACAGGTAAAAGGCCGCTTGTCCATGATCTTGTTCTCCCTTGAGTTACGTTTTATACTACATATTTGTAATATATAAATAATACACCATTGTGCGCCATAATAACTACAAGAAAATACTGGCGGAGGTGCAACATGGCGCAGGAGGACAAGTTTATCGTTCCGCACCGCAGACCGGCTGTAGGCAAGTCCACGGTGGTTTCGGTGCGTTTGCCGGACACGATGCTCGCCAAACTGGAGGATGTGGCCGCCCAAACGGGCCGTACCCGCAACGAACTGGTGCAGATGTGCATCGACTACGCCCTGGCCCGGCTGGTGATCCCCGAAGAATGACAAAAGCAGCCTCCCGGCAAGGAGGCTGCTTTCTGTTTCTGCAGAGTGGTATTCGAACACGAATTCTGGCCTTGGCCGGGCTTTTCGAACAGCAACGGGCAGTTCAAAAGGCTGGAACGAGCGGCACAGAACCTGTATAATGGCAGTAATGTCAATCGACCATCCGCTATGCAAACAGTTCACACAAGACTTCATGAACAATCTGCCGATCTGAAGGAGGATTATCCATGCAAGACCGCTATACGGGCGACATCGGTGATTACGGCAAGCTGGGTATGCTCCGCTACCTCGCAGCGGCCGGGCCTCGGGTTGGCGTCAACTGGTATCGGACGCCCGACGAAGACCACAACGAGGACGGGAAATTCATTCAGTATGTTCAAGCCTCGGGCCAAACCTCTTACCGACCATACGATCCACCGTTGTGGGACGCGCTGGCGCAAATCGTAAATAGCGGACAGCGGCGGGTGGAATCTCTGGAAACGCCCGCCATCCTTGACGCCGTCTTTTTTAACGAGCATCTGGATTTCAGCAATGTTCCCTTTCGGGAGCGTGAAGAAAAGCGTGCTGATTGGCATAGCCGGGCCTTGGCCGCGCTGGACGGCTGCGAGATTGTGTTCGTCGACCCGGACAACGGCCTGATGGTGCCTTCAGCCCGGCGAAGCAAAAAAGCCAACAAATATGTGCTGCCGGAGGAATTGTTCGACTACTATCGGCAGGGGGCCAGCGTCGTCTACTACCAGCACAAAGCTCGCCGTCAGGACGGTTTTTACACGGACCAGCACAACAAGTTGTTGCAGGACGAGCGGATACAAGACGCGGAGGGTCTGGGGCTAAAATTCACCCGCACCTCCCTGCGGTATTACTGGTTCCTGCTGCGCCCCGAGCATGCGGAAACCGTGCGGCAATGTGTCGCTTCCCTGTTGGCTGGCCCATGGGGCGACTGTTTCGAACTGTGCTGAATTGAGGGGGATCCCCCAAGGAGATATGCATGAGCCTTATCATTTTGTCCGACACCCACGGCCTGCTACGGCCCGCGGTGCTGGAATTGCTGCAAATCGCTGACGCCATTCTTCATGCCGGTGACATCAACTCCCAAGTGGTGGTGGACAAGCTTGCCTCCTTCGCACCGCTGCATGTGGTGCGGGGCAACAACGACAAAGACTGGGCCGAAGCCATTCCCCACGATCTGACTGTCACCCTGGAAGGCGTTCGGTTTTACATGGTGCACAACAAGAAGGACGTGCCGGCGGACCTGACCGGAGTGGACGTGGTGGTGTTCGGCCACTCCCACAAGTACAGCGAGGAGCGGCGCGGGGATGTGCTGTGGCTCAACCCTGGCAGCTGCGGGCCGCGACGGTTCCACCAGGAGATCCCCCTGGTGCGAGTCCAGGTGGCCGGCGGGGACATCTAGGTGGAGAAGATCCTCATTCACCACGAGGTGAACTGATGGAACTGGGACTGATCTTTCCCTTGCAGCGGTTTTTGCACCAAAAGCCGCCGCCCTACGGCAGCGAAATCGGCCGGTACTTCTGCTGGGATCTGCATGTTATCCAGCTGCGGGGCCGCAACTGCCTGCTGGCCGTGCAGTGCCACAGCCGGTACGCCTTTGTCCGCTTTGATGTGCCGGGGCTGCTCTGGGCCGACCTGCCCGGGCTGTTCCGCGCCGGCCTGACCGACAGCTTGACCGCTGCAGGCTTTGGCCCGGCGAAGATAGAAGCGTATCTGCAAACGGCGGGCGAAGTGCGGCTCACCCGCACCCACGGGCGGCGGGAGGTGGCTTTTCTCAACCGCGCCTGGGAGGATGTGCTGGCGCTGGACACCTGTCTGGACGCTTCCGGCAGAAAGAGAAACAATCCCTGGCCCATTTAAAGTATAGGCTAGGGATTGTCGCCTGTACGCCTCTTTACAACCCCATCGCCTTGCTGAGTTTCTGCCCGGCGAGGCGTTTGTTTTTGTCGAAGGCGTGGCTATAGATATCCAGGGTGGTGCTGGGTTGCGCGTGGCCCAGCAGACCGGCCACTGTGCGCACATCCACTCCCTGGGCGATCAGCATACTGGCATTGGTATGCCGCAGGCTATGCACATTCAGGTTATCCGGCAGGCCGTTCTCCCGCAAGATCATCTTGAACCGATAGGTGAAGGTACAGGGCACCATGGGATCGCCATTGGGCTGTTGGAACAGGTAGTCGTCCTGCGTCAGTTCATCATCGCCCCGCTGCTCTTTTTCCCATTGACATTCCTTTTCCCAGGCGCGCAGCAGCTTGCACATATCTTTTGAAAGGTACACCACCCGCACACCTGCTCTGGTCTTGGGCTCTTTGACCATGATGGGCTGCCGGCTCAGCTTGACCACGTTTCTGCGGATATGCAGCGCCCGCTGCCGCCAGTCAATGTCCGACCAGCGCAGGCCGCAGGCTTCGCCCCGACGCATACCGGTGGCGAGGATAAGTTTATAGTACACTTCATACTTCAAGCTCTGGGTCTCTAGCGCCGCGATAAGTCGCTGCACCGTTTCTTCGTCTGCCACCGGCCGCTCCTTGGAGATTCCCTTCTTCTTGTAGGCTCGCCAAGCGGGATTGTGGGTGATGTAACCGGCTTCTACCGCGTCGGACAGGATACCGCACAGGCAGGAGTGGATCCCTTCCACCGTCCCCTCAGCCAAGAGATGGCCGGTGTTTTCATTTCTCTCCTGGCGCATGGCATCGTAGAAATCCCGGAGGATCTCCTTGTTGAGTTCCGTCAGTTTGTAGTGCCCCAGGGCCGGCAGAATGCGACGAATGTCCTGCCTGTCGCGGGACAGTGTGCTGGCTGCTAGCTTTTTGGGTGCCACCTGTTCCAGCCAGACCTCGATGTATTTGGCCAATGTGATGCTGCGGTCCACCGGCTGAGCAGGGGTATGTTTTACTTCCTGCTCGTAAAGTACCGTCTGCTCGTTCAGCCACTTCTGCGTCTGTTTCGCCGTCAGGCCCAAGGGCGGGTGAACGGTCTTTTGCGCCGGCTTCAACCGATTCCCCTGATAATCGTACCCGCGTGACACCACCAGCAGATAGCTGTTCTCGCCGCGTTTTCGGATGCTTGCCATGTTGACCACTCCTTCTTTGTTTGGTACCACAAAGCATACCGACAACTGCGACAGATAGCTATCACCAAACCCAACAAGAAATGGGCTCTGTATTTTACGCATCCCATCAGTCAGGACCCCCGGCAAAGCCGGGGGCTTGAGTAAGCCCTGGAAGGGCAACGTACCGGCAAGCCTCTCAAGAGGCACTGAAAAATCCGCCACCTGCATCGCTTGCCCCACGGCCCGTAAACGGGCGCCGTTCATCTAAGATCTACTTTCTGACAATAGTAAAGTTGTTGATCTCTTCGCGCTTCGCTCGATGCTTGAAGCTAAAGCTTTTTGACACTCCCCGGCAGAGCCGGGGAGTGCCTTTTTGCGCTTAAGCAAACAACAGCAACAGGGGCGACGGATTTACCCGTCGCCCCTGTCGTTCAGTTTGCCGCGCTCACCCGCTGCGCTTCACGCTGTTCCTTCTCCCATGCCTCTTGCTCCGCCGGTTCCAGCATACTCTCCAGAATGGATGCCGCCTGCTGCTTGCTCTCCAGCTGGGGATGGCAGTAGGTACGTTCCAGGAAGCTGGTATCGGCATGGCCCAGCAGATCCGCCGCCACCTGTTTGCTGGTATTGTTCTGCAGCAGGTAGGTGGCGAAGAAATGCCGCAGGGTGTGCAGATGATACTCTGCGGGGAAGTCGTTCTTCTGGTAAAGCCTGCGAAGCCGCCTAGTAAAAGAGTCCGGGTGGGCCGGCCCTTCGACGGTGGAGAAAATGTAGTCATCCGGGCGGATGATTCTCCCCTCTCTTGCCTGCTCCAGAAACAGTTCACCCATGTAGTCGTGCACCAGATCCGGGATCACCACGGTGCGGGCGCGGTGGTTTTTGGTGCTGCTCTCTACAATGCCCTGTCCCAACACTGAGCTGCGAGAGCGCTGCACCGTCACGGCCCCGCCACCGTGCAGGTCGTTCCAACGCAGGGCGCACAGTTCGCCCCGGCGCATCCCCGTGGCAATGGCGGTCAGATAAAACACCCGATAGAGTAGCGGCTCCTGCAAAATGCATTGCAGCAGTTTACGCATCTCGAACTCGCTGGGGATGGGTTGCACCTTCTTTTCCACTCGGATGCCCCGCACCCGATGGGCAGGGTTGTAGAGCAAAATGTCATTCCGCTTTGCGTCCTCCAGCACCGCCGAGACCGTCTGGAGATACTTGCGCACCGTGACTTCACACACCGGTTCGCCGTTGCGTTTTTTCCGTTTGCGCAGCTCCGCACACATTTCTTCCAGAATCAGCGGCCGGAGCTTGTTCAACGCAATGCCGCCAATGTAGGGATAGACGATCTTCAGCTCCCGCTGATAGCCGGCCAGCGTGCTGGGCTTGTAATGGGTCTGCCGCGTCAGCCAGCTTTCGGCGTACTGTTCAAAGGTGGTGCGGTCGTCCTCATCCATCCCACAGCGGAACCGCTTTTCCAACCGCTGCGCTTCGGCGTGGACGTATTGCAGTATGCTGCGTTTTGGCACCTCCCTAGGCACATCGATGGTTCGGCTCTGCATCCGCTTTTGACCTCCGGGGCGGTACCCGTTGCAGACGGTGATCTTGAATTTCCGATCGCCCCTCTGCTGAATTGACGCCATTCGCATCCTCCTCTCAAATTGCTTGCCGGCAGTTGGTGCTGACAACGGAGCTTTGAAAACTTTTCTTATGTAAACAGGGCCAAAAGGATTTTTGCAAAAAGCCCGTTGCCACCGTTGCCGATCACCGAAAAGTCGCTTATTTCCGCCATTTCCGCCGGCAACAGACAGATGGCAACGAAAGGCGATTTTCTCTCCGTAAACCATTTCTTTAAGAGATATCGACTCTTTGTTGCCGCGTTTTGTCCGGCCCTGTTGCCGGGCTACGCCCGTTCCCAGCCTTTTTGGCGTCCGTAGGGGCTGGGGAAATGACGGGGATTGGAAAAGGCTTTCCAACCGGTGATGGTATTGTTCATAATGTCGTTGATCTCGCGGATGTCCCGCTGTTTCGGTTCCTCGGTCTCGCGACCCAACGCTTCCCGGAACAACTGACGGGAACATACCACACGCTTTCCGCACTGTTCCAAGTAGTCGGCAATCAGTCCAGCCTTGGTGTCCTCTGGCATAAAATCTCGCTGGTGCCTGCGCAGATAGTCCTCCATCTCCCGGCTGAAGCAAAGCCGGAAATCCCCGGAGCGATAAATTTCCATGGCCTGCGCCCACACCTGAGCGAAATAGGCTCGAGAAGCCGTCTCGTCTTCCAGGACGTGAATTTCCGCTCGTTCGGGATGAACCAGCACCGGCACGAACCGGCGGTTTCCTGTGCGGTCCAGCGGCAAAAAGTCCATCGTATTGGAAGAACCGCAGAACACACACTGACGCGGCCGGTCGGCGGGATGAGTCTCATAAGGGACTTTGTAGGTCTCTTTCTGTCGGCTGAGAAAGGCTTTGATCTCCTCGATGCTTTTCGCATTGGCTGTGGCGATCATCCCGGACATCTCGATGATCCAGTGTCCCTGCATTTTGCGGTACACATTCTCATCGTCCAGCCGTTTCAGGTCATCGGAGAACCAGTCGTCCCGGCCTGCCAGCAGGCGAAAAAAGGAGGACTTGCCCGACCCCTGGCCACCCACCAGGCAGAGCATGAGTTCGAACTTGCAGCCCGGCTCAAACACCCGGCTGATGGCGCCCAGCAAAAACAGCCGCAGCGCGGCTTCAGTGTAGTCATCCTCGTCCGCGCCCAGAAAGCGATGCAGGCAGTGCCGAATGCGGTCTTCACCGTCCCACACAAGGGAGTTGAGGAAATCCCGGACGGGATGGTAGCGGTTTTCATTGGCCACCACCATGACCGCGTCCTGCAGCTTCTTTTCCACTACCAAACCGTAGGTCTCCTCAAAGTACATGAGCAGATATTTGATATCCACGTCGCTTAAGGTAGAGCTTTCCCGGTACCAGCCCAAGGGCCTGATCACGTCCACCTGCCCGGTGAGCAGGTTTTTGCAGATGGCGTCCTTCAGGAGCGGATCGGTTTGCAGAATCCTTTTGTAGTTCGCCATGGTGTTGGAAACCCTGCCGTTTTCTGTCCGTTCCAGGCTGAGCGCCACCGTTTCGGCGGGGGTCAGTTCTCGTGGTTCCTTTCGCATCTCATCCGCCAGTATGCATCACCTCCTGCAGCTTTGCCTTTTCCATTCCTGTTCCTTTTCTCGTTCCACATACCTCCTTTTGTGATGGCCTTCAACGGGCCTTTATCGTGCACGTTTCGAAGCTCAATGCGCCCGGTTGACTTGCAGCGCGTTTGCTCCGAAACGAACACATCAAAAATATACGCTCGTTCCGCCGCGGCGCAGTTTCGGTGTTTCACCTTTTCGACGCTCGGGCAAAACGGCAGCAGGGGTCTGGGGTCTCCCAGGAAGAGTCGCGTTTGGATATCCAAACGCTATGCTAGCAAAGCTAGACACCCCCTGGGAGAGATATTTTGATGAGTAACATCTATCCCACCACCCCTTATAAGCATAGCAAAAGACAAGTACTATAAACCGGATTATAAGTCCGTTCTGTCATTTTTCTCGCTGTGTTTTCCAAACCTGTTCCAGATACAAAGCGCAGATTTTGGCCTGGAGCCGGCAAAGGATTCTTTCACAGGGCTCCTTGTGCTTGGTTCAGCAGCATCCTAGGGTTCCTTATGTAGGGTTCCTTGTACCGGGTTCGGCAGCACTCCAGGGTTCCTTATGCAGGGTTCCTTGTACCTGGTTTTGCAGCACCCCAGGGTTCCTTATGTAGGGTTCCTTACTTGGGGAACCCCGATTATCAAGGAAGCCTAATTAGGCTTCCTTGATGGGATTGATTAGCGCATTATATAAAAACAAGGAAGCCTAATTAGGCTTCCTTGTTTTCACAACTGGCAGAAATAAAAACCACCCGATAATGCAAAGTTTTAGAAAGGGGCTCTCGCAAAAAGCACTGCACAAATCGAGGCTGAAGATTTCTAGTCTTCTGTTCTCACAGTCACGCTATGCATCTCCGCAACCTGATTCTTGCCAATCACAAAATTTCATACTACACTAAAATCAGAAAGCAAAAACGCAAAAGGAGGCGTACCATGCCCACCGTATTGATCGACGCAGACGGCTGCCCGGTGGTGGATCTGACCGTCCGCCTCTGCCACAGCAGAGGAATACCGGTGCTCATCTTTTGTGATACCGCCCACCGCATAGAGCGGGAGGGCGCACAGACACTGGTGTTTGACAAGGGCGCAGACAGCGTGGACTTTGCCCTGGTCAACCGCGTGTGCCCTGGTGACATCGTGGTGACCCAGGACTACGGTCTGGCCAGTATGTGCCTGGCCCGCCGGGCCCGGGTGCTGAACCAGAACGGTCTGGAATATTCCGCCGACAACATCAACGCGCTTTTGGAGCACCGATGGCAAAACAAAAAGCTCCTCCGGGCCGGCAAGCACCCGAAAGGGCCTGCCAAGCGGACGAGGGAGCAGGATGAGGCGTTCGCGAAAGCGCTGGCAAAACTGCTGGCAGAAAGCACGCCGCTGTAAAGGCATGCGTCGACATTGCAGAAAGGAAGAGTTGCGAAGTGGATACCTTTGTGGCAGACGGCAAAACCGTGTCTGTGTACCCCGCCGCTGAGCCGGGCGCTCCGGTGGTGTACCTGAACACCTTTGGCGAGGAAGGACAGGCTGTCTTTGACGCTCTGACGGCAATAGGCGGCCCGGCGCTGACCCTGGTGACGATCAGCGGCCTGGACTGGGACCGGGACATGTCCCCCTGGGACAGCCCGGCGGTGTTCAAAAGCGCCGCGCCCTTCGCCGGCGGAGCGGATGATTATCTGCGGCTTCTGGCTGAGGAGATCGTTCCCGCCGCGGAACGGCGGCTGCCTAGCACACCTATCTGGCGCGGCATCGCGGGGTATTCCCTGGCCGGGCTGTTCGCGGTGTATGCTCTCTATCGCACGGATGTGTTCTCCCGGGCGGCCAGCGTGTCCGGCTCGCTCTGGTTTCCCGGGTTCAGGGAGTATGTACTTTCCCACACGCCCCTGCGCCAGCCGGACTGTGTCTTTTTCTCGCTGGGCGACCGGGAGAGCAAGACACGGAATCCGGTGCTCCGGACAGTACAGGAAAATACCGAAGCCCTCTGCGAATTTTGCCGGGGCCAGGGCATCCGCACTGTCTTTCAGCTGAACCCTGGCGGCCACCACGACCATCCGGCACAGCGGACAGCCGCCGGAATCCAATGGATTACAAACGGATAAATCGTGCCTGCACGGCGGTATCGCATACCCCTGAGGCTGTGCTATAATTTCCGTAACGACGCAAAAGCGGGGTGAGTGTATGGCGGTAGAGAACGGCGAATGGATCATGCGCGGGCCAGATCGGGACGATCCGGCCTGCATCCGCAGCTGGGAGGCGCTGGTGGATTGGATCGACCAGGTGGGCTTTCTTCCTCTGTTCCGCAACGAGATCGAGGGCTTTTCCGCCGAGGAACGCACCTGCCCCTTCGACTGGTGGAGCGGCGATGCGGCCCGTGATCCCTGGGAATGGCGGCAGGTCATCGCCCGCAGCGGACGGGTGGCCTATGGCAAATTCTTCGGCAAAAAAGCCGGCTTCATCTCCCGCAGATGGTTCCCTCATTTTGCCAACTGGCGGCGGGACGGCTATGACTTCGACAGCCGCTGGGAGGATGAGCTGGCCACCTCCCGCCATAAAAAGATCATGGATCAATTCCTTGAGCGGGACGAACTGCTCTCCTTTGACCTGAAGCAATTGGCCGGCTTTGGCAAGGGCGGCGAGAAAAACTTTGAGGGCACGGTCACTGACCTGCAGATGGAGGGGTATCTGCTGATCCGGGACTTTCGCCAGCGCCGGAACAAGCGCGGTCAGCTCTACGGCTGGCCCCGTTCTGTCTACGCCACGCCGGAGGCGCTCTGGGGCAGCGACCACATTGCCTCCGCCTATTCCACCGACCCGGCCCGGTCCCGTGAACTCGTGCTTCAGCAGGTGCAGGCCTGTTTCCCCGCCGCCACGGACAAGGCCCTCAAGTCCGTGTTGGGCGGCAGCCGCTGAAAGGAGTTTTTCCTATGCGCATCCTCATGCTGGGCAACAGCCTGACCTTTGCCAACGATATGCCCCAAATGCTGGCCGCACTGACCGGCGCGGAGGTGGTCCACCACACCCGGGGCAGGGCGCGTCTGTCGGAGCAGCTGAACCCGGCCACACGGCTGGGAGCCCAAACGCAGGCCGCACTCGCCGGGGAACACTGGGATTATGTGGTGCTGCAGGAGATGAGCCACGGCCCCATCTCCTCACCAAAAAGCTTCTTTTCCAGCGTGGCACAGCTCTGTGAACAGATCCGGGCGAGCGGCGCAGCGCCGGTCCTCTATGCCACCTAGGCCTACCAAAAGGGCAGTGCCAAACTTGCCGCCAAGGGCTGGGACTACGATGAAATGAGCCGGGCTCTGTCCGACGCATACCGGCAGGCGGCCCGGGAGAACCACACTCTGCTGGCGGACGTCGGCCGGCGATTTTACGAACTGGCCGACACCCAGGACCTCTACGCCGCCGACGGTATACACCCCGAAGCGGGTTCCCGCCTCGCCGCCCAGGTCATCGCGACCGCCATTCAAACCCATAAGGAGAACGGATATGGTACAAGAGATTTGCAAGGATGTGCTGTTTCTGGCGCGAAAATCTGAACCCGCCACGCCGGATGATCTGCCGGTGGCGTCAGACCTTCTGGAAACACTGAAAGCCCACGCCGACGGCTGCGTGGGTATGGCAGCCAATATGATCGGCGTGGCCAAACGCATCATCGCCTTTGAGGACGCGGGGGTCTACCGGGTGCTGTTCAACCCGGAGATCGTAAAGAAAAGCGGCCCCTATGAGGCCGAAGAGGGCTGCCTGTCCCTGACCGGCACCCGCAAGACAAAACGCTGGAAGAGCATCAAGGTGAAATACCAGGACGAGCAGTTCCGCCAGCGGTTCAAGACCTGGAACGGCTGGCCCGCCCAGATCATTCAGCATGAGATCGACCACTGCGAGGGGATCATCATATGAAAAAATGCAGGATCACCGTCATGCGCATCACCCGGTACGAAAATCTGATGGCACGCTACGAAAATCCCATCGAGCACGCCTGTGAGATGCAGGAGGGGCAGGTGTTCATCGCCAACGGCTGGGAGCGGCGGCCGGAGGGCTTTTGCCCCAGTGCCTGGGATACCTTCTCCCCCTTCGTGCTGGCCCTGAGCCATGGTGCGGAAGACTTCTACGAGGGCTGGATGAAAAATCCCCGTTCCGCCATGCTCTCCTGCAACGACGGATTCCGTCCGGTGAGCTTTCTGGTGGAGGCGCTGAATGAAGATGCGGACTAAGGAGGAACCACCATGTTTACGAACAAAGTTGCCGTCGTGACCGGCGGCGCCAAAGGCATCGGCAGAGCCATTGTCCAGGAGTTCCGCAAAGCCGGGGCGGCGGTGTGCGTCATCGACCTGCTGCCGAATGAGTATTTTGTGGGCGATGTATCCGACAAGGCGGCGCTGGAAACGTTTGCCCGCAAAGTCATTGCGGAGCATGGCCATGTGGACTATCTCATCAACAACGCCCTCCCGCTGATGAAGGGCATCGACGAGTGCAGCTGGGAGGAGTTCAACTATGCCCTGCGGGTGGGGGTGACCGCCCCCTTCTATCTGACCAAACTATTCGCTCCCCATTTTGCGCCGGGGGCATCGGTGGTGAACATCTCCTCTTCCCGGGACCGGATGAGCCAGCCCCAGACCGAGAGCTACACGGCGGCCAAGGGCGGCATCTCGGCCCTGACCCACGCCATGGCGGTGAGCCTTGCGGGCAAGGCGCGGGTGAACAGCATCTCGCCCGGCTGGATCGAGACCGGCGATACGGTGTGGACCGGCCCGGACGCCGACCAGCAGCCCGCCGGGCGGGTGGGCAATCCGCTGGACATCGCCAACATGGTGCTGTTTCTCTGCTCGGACAAGGCGGGCTTCATCACCGGCGAGAACATCTGCATTGACGGCGGCATGACCCGCCAGATGATCTACCACAACGATTTCGGCTGGACATTTGAGGGAGGGGACAACGCATGAAAACGGCAATTTGCTATCTCTCCTGCCACCACGGCAATACCCGCAAGGTGGTGGAGGCCCTGGCCGAGGCGGGCGGCGCTGACCTCATCGACGTGCGCACCCGCCAGATGGTGCGGCTGGAGGAATACGACCGCGTGGGATTCGCCTCCGGCATTTATGGCTTTGAGATGCACAGGGCTCTGATTGCTTTTGCCCGGCAGTATCTGCCCGCGGGCAAACCGGTATTTTTCGTCTACACCTATGGCGGCGCAAAGGGCAACGGCACGAAGACGCTGCGCCAGATCGCCCGGGAAAAGGGCTGCCCGGTGCTGGGGGAGTTTTCCTGCAAGGGCTATGATACCTTCGGCCCCTTCAAGCTGGTGGGCGGCCTTGCCAAGGGCCGCCCCAACGAGGAGGATCTGGAAAAGGCGCGGGCGTTTTACCGGGGGCTGGCATCACGGTAAAGCTTTGGGGGAAGGGGCAAAGCAGATATGAGTTGTTCAACCCACGGATCTAAAATTGACCGCATCCAGGTGGATTACTGCCGCACCACCACTGTGTATCCCCGAACGGCCAAGGAACGAGCACATTGGCAATCCTTTACCCGCTCTCACTCGGAGCATCTGATCCTTGATCGCTTTTCGGGAACTCTGGAACTGCAGTTCGAGCTTGCCCCTGGATGCTCTGTCACCCATAAATATCAACTGAAAGAGCAGGTGACCGAACTCCTGGATCGTTTTTCCGAAGGAGCTCTGTTTGCGGACAGTTATCCCCAAACGGAATTGGGTGTAGAGCAAACCGACGGGGAAGAATACCTTGTACAGGATCTAAAGCGTTCGACCGCGTATCTGATTACCATCCGATACCGAGGAAATCGGGAGCGAAGGATTTCCGGCTCCTACGACAAAAATCGCCTCCCTGCAGATTATCCCCAGTTCATGCGGCCTATTTTTTCACTGATTCAGGAGTTCAGCTTCGGCGAGATGATTTTCCCTGAAGTATATGAGAAAAGGCGGCGGAAAAAGGGAGAATTGATTTATTGCAGCGTGGTGTTCGACAATGGCCTGAAAACCTACTATTACCGCACCGAGGATGATTCTCTCGATGCGGGCGATGACGTGGTGGTACCTGCCGGAAGTGACAATCACCTTTCCATTGCCAAAATTGTCAAAGTGGAGTATTTCGCACCGGCGGATGTCCCCTTCCCGATTGAAAAGACCAAGGTGATCCTGCGCCGGTGCACCGAGGATGACTACAACGAGATAGGTTGAGCGGCCAGCGAAAGGCAGCTTACGGGGCTCCTCCCGCAGCGTCTCCCTTCCGACACCAGCGCCTGTTATTGGAGCACTCTCCTGAACGCTTCGTATTCGGCGTCTTTAAAGCAGCAGAGGTAAACGTTCATCACGGTCTCCTTGTGGGCCTCGAACCAACGGACGATTGTGCGCAGCGCAACCACGGCCGCCTCGTCCAGAGGGTATCCGTACACTCCCGTTGAAATGCCAGGGAAGGCAATACTTCCGCAGCCATTTTGCCGCGCTGTTTCCAGGCTGTTCCAGTAACAGGCGGAGAGCAGGTCGGCGTCCCTGTTTTTTCCACTGTAAACCGGCCCCACGGTGTGGATAATGTGATCCACATCCCGGATCGCATAAGCACCGGTGATCTTGGCTTCTCCCGTTTCACAGCCGTTCAGCTTCCGGCATTCTTGGAGCAGCTCTTTCCCGGCCGCGCGGTGGATAGCCCCATCCACACCGCCGCCGCCCAGCAGGCTCTTATTGGCCGCATTGACGATCGCGTCCACATGCAAATCCAGTACGCTCCCGCGCACAAAGCAGATGTGCGATTTTGGAACATGCCGTTTTACAACTTCAAGGGATTCTTTTGTAAGAATCATTCTCTTGTCCCAAGGGTTGATCACAAGGCCCTGGCATTGCGGCCAGCGGTCCAGCGCCTTTATCAGATCACCAAAGGTTTGGTTGATGACCGACGAGGATTCCCCTTTATCCAGCTCTTCCTGGCTGGTAAAGACGGGGATCAGGTAGTTTCCTTCCGGATCCTCCGCTATGTGCCGAAAGCGTATGGGCACCTCCTGGTCACAGGTATAGGTATCCCCCGCTTTCAATTTTTCCGGATCTCCCAACATCCGGGCCAGGATATCCGGCGTCTCGATGGGAACATACACCTGCATGTCATGCCTGATCCCCAGCTGCAGCGTGTTGAACACCGGTTCCACCGGGGCATTTTCCCCGCCAAAATACCAATTGAAGATCGCCCGTTCCACAGCGGTTGCATACCGATCCAGCGCCACTTTGATTCCTCCCTGTTCCTCGCATTTTTGTCTCACCGCAAGCCATTACAGTTTGCTTATCCTAAGCATAGCACAGGTCCGGTCCCATAGACAGGGCTTTCAAGGGCCGTATTGTCAAAAAGGCCGTCGAAGACACTCTGCCGGAATGTTTCCGCCCGCTCTGACCGACCAAAAGCTGAGGGGGCAGCCCTTTTTAGGGCTGCCCCCTCAGCTTTTCACATGTTCTGCGCTTTATAGTTCTCCCCCCATGTCCGCATGGCGTCCAGAATGGGTTTCAGGCTTTTCCCCAGGTCTGTCAGGCTGTACTCCACCCGCGGCGGAACTTCCGCATATACTTTGCGGCTCACCAGCCCTTTTTCTTCCATGTCCCGCAGCTGGGCAGTGAGAACTTTCTGGGAAACGCTGCCAATGGACTTTTTGAGCTCTCCAAACCGCTTCGTTCCCGGCATGAGGTCGCGCAGGATCAGGACCTTCCATTATCACCGATCAGCATAAGCGTTGTCTCTACCGGGCAGGCAGGTAATTCTTTTGTTTGCTGCATGGTATCACGCCTTCCAATAGTTTCTTTTTAGTAACTACAGCACAAAAAAGTGCTTACTTTACAATAGATACTTACAGAATTATTATAATCCTGCAAGAGAAAAGTTGCAATTCCAAACCCCACATTCCAACCAGGAGGTATGTATCATGAATGATGTTGTAAAGTTTTTGCAGGAAAATCCCGTGCAGTATCTGGCCACTGTCGGCCGTGACGGAAAAGCCAAGTGCCGCCCCTTCATGTTTTCAGGAGAGATGGACGGCAAGCTGTGGTTCTGCACCAACAACCGGAAGGACGTCTACAAGGATATGCACGCCAACCCCAACATCGAGATTTCTGTTTCCAGCCCGGCTTATGCGTGGATCCGTCTGAACGGCGAGGCCGTGTTCGAAAATAACATGGCCGCCAAGGAGATGTGCATCCAGAACCCCATCGTCAAAGGGCAGTACGGCGAGGCCACCAACCCCATCTTTGAAGTGTTCTATCTGAAAGATGCCCATGCGGTAATCGCTGACTTCTCCGGCAATCCGCCCAGGGAGTACGACCTGTAAGGTTCATGTGCAGGGGTTCCCCCGGATCGTTCTGGGGGAACCCCTTGATTTTGAGAGGCTTTTTATGCAGACAAAAGAGTACCTGGAATACATTGTGGATCATATCCACTCTGCCGTTTTTGCCACCGTGGACAGCCAGGGACGCCCTGTCACCTGTGCTATTGACATCATGGATTATGATGAAAGTGGCCTTTACTTCCTGACAGCAAGGGGTAAGAACTTTTATGATCGGCTGAAAGCCAATGAAAATGTTGCCTTTACCGCCATGAAGGGTAAAGATACCCTTTCCTGTGTGGCGGTGTCTGTGCAGGGCAAGGCGAAGGAGATCGGGGCGGACATGCTGCCCGACCTGTTCCGTAAAAATCCCTATATGGAGAAGATTTATCCCGATGTGCGTTCCCGCAGCGCGCTTACAGTATTCAAAATTTACGAAGGAACCGGAGAATGGTTTGACCTCTCCAAACTTCCTATTGAACGGGCCAGCTTCTTTTTCGGCGGCGCACAGGCAAAAGAAACCGGCTATTTTGTGACGGATAAATGCATTGGCTGCAAGCTGTGTTATTCCAAATGTCCACAGAAGTGTATCGACATTTCAAAAAAGCCTGTGGTTATTCGGCAGGAACACTGTCTGCACTGCGGAAATTGCTATGAAATTTGCCCGGCAAGGGCGATTGAACGGAGATGAGAGGATGACGCAGGACGAACGATTGAATTTTCTGCTCCATGCTCTGCTGGCGGAACGAAACGAATATAAAGAGATCCCGGTGCCGTATTCCCTGCAGGAAAAGCGGCGGCTTTTGCGCAGCCTGATGAATGTGCGTCCGCCCGTCCCGGCCCGTGAGGATTTTTTGCAGGTGCAGGACACTTACCTGAAAGAGCGTCTCGCACAGCGGGGCGTGACAAAGCTGGATGACCTGATGCCGGTGCGTCCCGGGCTGTATCTCTGGCAGGGAGACATCACCACACTGGCGGTGGATGCCATCGTCAACGCGGCCAACAGCCAGATGCTGGGCTGCTTTGTGCCCTGCCACGGCTGCATCGACAATGCCATTCACACCTATGCAGGGGTGCAGCTCCGCCTGGAGTGTGCCCGCCTCATGGCCGGGCAGGAGGAAGAACCCACCGGCCGCGCAAAAATCACGAAGGCTTACAACCTGCCCTGTCGCTATGTACTGCATACTGTCGGCCCGATCATCTGTGGAGCCGTCACGCAGGCAGACCGGGAACTGCTGGCCAGCTGCTACCGCACCTGCCTGGAGCTTGCGGAAGCCAGCGGGCTGCACAGTGTAGCCTTTTGCTGTATATCCACCGGAGAGTTTCACTTTCCCAATGAACTGGCCGCAAAGATTGCCATACAAACGGTGGCAGAATGGCAGCGGCAAAACCCGGACAAAATCAAGGTGATCTTCAATGTTTTCAAGGACAGAGACTATGAAATCTACAAGCGCCTGCTGCGATAAGATCGCATGGCTCAAACAGGAATTGGACACGGCGGACGCTGTGGTGATCGGAGCAGGTTCCGGGCTTTCCACTTCCGCCGGGTTTCTCTATACCGGCGAACGCTTTCAAAAATATTTCGGGGACTTTATTGCAAAGTATGGCTTCCGCGATATGTATTCAGGCGGCTTCTATCCCTTTGACAACCTGGAAGAACATTGGGCGTATTGGAGCCGGTATATCTACATCAATCGCTATCTGGACGCCCCAAAACCAGTGTATCAGGAGCTTTTGAAGCTGGTGCAGGGGAAGGACTATTTTGTGCTGACCACCAATGTGGACCATTGTTTCCAAAAGACCGGATTTGACAAGCAGCGTTTGTTCTATACCCAGGGCGACTATGGCCTGTGGCAGTGCTCCAGGCCCTGCCACCAAAAGACCTATGACAACGAAACCATTGTCAAAAAGATGGTGGCCGAACAAAAGGATCGAAAAATCCCCAGTGAACTGATCCCCCGCTGTCCGGTCTGCGGCGCGCCCATGTCCATGAATCTGCGGGCGGATGATACCTTTGTGGAGGATGAAGGCTGGCACATCGCCGCCCGGCGGTATGAGGAGTACCTGCAGGGCCACGAGGGACAGCATATCCTCTTTCTGGAACTGGGGGTTGGCGGCAATACGCCGGTCATCATCAAATATCCGTTCTGGCGCATGACCCTGGCCAATCCCCGGGCTGTCTATGCCTGTATCAACCTGGATCAGGCATACTGCCCGCCGGAAATCGAATCCCGGTCTCTCTGCATAGGGAAGGATATTGGCGAAGTCCTGACCGCGCTTTTGTAAAGGGTGTCTTGCCGGCGGCAGGGACGCTACAAAGAGGTTTTCTCAGGATGAGCAAAGCCTAGATCTAAGATATGCAATAACCGCAGGCCTTCGAGCACAGATGGGGCATATTACCGTCCTGGGCCACTGAAAGAAAGCCCGCCTGAATGGCGGGCTTTCTTCGTTCCTGGCTGACCTTATACGTTCGTTGTCGCTTTTATCCGTCGATGGTGATGGTGATTACCGGCTCCTCGAGAGTCGTATATCCCTCTTTGATTTCGAATTTCAGCTCGATATCTTGTATATCGGATGTCGACGTGATCTGATTGTCCTCGAGGGAAGATTGCCACAATTGGATGACCAGAGCCGCGGATTCTCCATCTGCCAACTCCTGGAACTGTGACATTCGGCGATATGCAATGATACAGCGCGGGAATTTGTACAGTGTGCGCAAATTCCTGCGCTGATTGCTATGCCGAGAAAAGAATGTGAGAGCGTGAAAATTGACGCAAAAGGACAAACCCGAAAGGGAAGTGGTCAAACAGTAGTCACCGTCCCTCCCTGGTTGGGCCACCATACAACGATCCGGGGTCCGCACCTGCCGTTTTCTCTCTCAGTCAAAATCCTTACATCGATACCGGGTATTTTTCCCGTTCCCGATCTTCTGTACCTTGTCCAGCGCGGTTAACCGCTTCAGCAGAACCACGGCGCGGGTGGTGCCTATCCCAAGCAGTGATTCCAGCTCGCGGCGGCTCACCTGACCTGCCTGCCGGATCGCCTGCAAGGCCTTCTGCTCCGAGGCGGTCAGCGTAGCGCTTTCAGGTGCATACCTCGCACGACTCTCCTCCACCGGACGAGCTTCCTCTCGCATCGAGGTGGCGTGAATGTTCGGCAGAACGACCCGGAAGGCGCCTTCTACGCTTTCAAAGCTCGGCTGAATGGGGAGTCCCGCATAACAGTTCAGAATCTTTCCCAGCCCGGTCCCATAGGCTTCGATGAGATCCATACGGTAAAACAGGGCTGCCAGCTTCCCGTTGCGAGACTGAGAGGCGCCCATCAGGGCGGCTTCCAGCGAAAAGCCCGGCACCAGGCCGCCCAAGGAGATCAGTTCCAGCCGGTCCTGATACAGGTTGATGGAGATGCTGCCGCTGAAGCTGTAATCCCGATGGACCACCGCGTTCAGCAACGCCTCACGCACCGCTTCCATGGGGTAATCTCGCTCGTCCTTGCGCAAAAGCCCCTCAAACGAGGCGCGGGTCCCATTGTAAAAGTCGATGGCCTGGTAGGCTTCGTTCAACTGCTGAAAGATCGAGCCGCCGAATTCCTTGCGGTCCTTGAACAGTAGCTTGTTGGTTCCCTGAAAGACGGCCAGTTTGATGGAATGCTGGCACTGGTCCGAGACCAGAAGACCTAAATTGGTGTACAGGCCGTCGGCGGCCAGGATGCCAAGGGTTTGATACTGCGCCGGACCGCAGGAAAGGTGACGCTGCTGCATCTCCGACTCAAAGGTGTGAAATGTCAACTCTTGGATCAGGCTGCGGCCATTTTCATAGGAATCACCGTCTGTCAGGCGGATCATTTGCCGGATCGCATCCTCTGAGGCCGGTGCAGAACTGGCGCTCTGCCGCACATAGACGCCGGAAGGGCGCAGGCCTTTATCGGTCAGGTAATAGGGCCGCCGTGTGCCAGTGGATACCGCCACCATGACCACGGGGCAGCCGTCCATATCCCGAATGGAGATGCGCGTGAACATGGTCACGTCCGGGCGGATGCCATCCCGCAGGGCATTGGTAAGCTGCTGCACCACGGCGTCCGGATCCTGTACCCCCACCGGCGTGCCGTCGTCGTCTATGCCAATATAGACTGCCCCGCCAGCGGTGTTGGCAAAGGCGACCACTTCTTTCTTGATGTCGGGGGTGTACTGGCGCTTGTATTCCAGCGTTTCATTCTCATAGAAGGCCATCGTCTGCTCCTATCACAATATTATTCTAACACTGATAGTAACACTGTCAGAATGATGTGTCAAGAACGAAGCAGCCGCGACCTCTTATGCAACATCCGGATAACGGGTGTACACGTACTCGTAAATTCTTTGCCGGTAGCCAGAAATGCTGATCTAATCGTAACACTCCGGCAGCTCTGCCCAAAGGGTATCCCGGATCAGGTTGTCCACAGCCGCCTTTGTCTCCTGCTTATCGGTCCAGTGGTCCAGCTCTGCGATTTTTGTCTTTACCTTGGCCAGCAGGTCCACCGCCACCTGCTTGATTTTTTGAATGTCCTGTTTGGAGAGGTCCTCCGAAAAAAGCAGGTCGTACAGGGACAGTTCCTCGTCGCTGGAGAATCCCTCCCGGACGTAGCGCTGTTCTTCCCGGTCCATGCTGTTGGCTAGATCCATCAGGTCCATGAACGTCTTTTCGATGGTCGCCCGGTCCTGCTCCCTGTTGTAGTCCTCAATGATCTTTTGGTACCTCTCATAGTAGTTGATGCGCTGGGGGTTGGCGAACAGCAACTCGCTGAGGCGCTGTTGGATCAGGTCGTCCAGGTCCTTCAGGAGCAGATTTTTCCGCTTTGCCTTGGCAAATTCCCGGCGGAGCAGGTCAAAGTCGATCTTGCTGATATCGAACCGGCGGGAAGGGGCCAGACCTTCGCCGGGAATATCCACCTGCACATACTCGCTGATGATGCCGTTGATCTCCACCATCAAATCCACATTGCTGGCATGTTTGCACTTTTTCTGTAGCTGGTGGAAGATCGCAACGATCGCCTCATTTCTTTTCGGGTATCCGCCGGGATGTCCTCCCGGTCAGCGTATTTCATCATCCGGATCAATTCACTAGCGTAAGTCTGGAACGGTTTGCGTTCCGCCAACGTCCCGCTGACTGCATTGGCCCCATCCTCCAGCCGGGCCATTTTCCCAAAGTCCTCTGCATTGATCAACGTCTGTATGTCGAAACCATGGCCCCGCAAAAAATCCCTGGCGGCGGAGATGGCAGCCAGAATACGGGCAATCAGGGCTCCCTTATCTACGGTTGGATCTGTCCCGCACTGGCCGCCCGCGTTGGCGGTATAGTCTGCCAGTGCTTTCCGCAAAGCCTTCACAATCCCGACATAGTCCACGATCAGACCGTTGCTTTTCCCCTCGGCCACCCGGTTGGCCCGGGCGATGGTCTGCATCAGCGTGTGGGCCTTCAAGGGTTTGTCCAGGTACAGGCAGGACAGGCACTTCACGTCAAAACCGGTGAGCCACATGGCGCACACGAACACCACCCGCAGCGGATTGGCCGGGGCCTTGAACTCCTTGTCCAGTTCCTGTTTTCCCATCTTTTCCCGGTGGTATTGGATATGGAAGGCATCCAGTCCATTCCATATCTGCAGGATTTCCGCACAAAACACAGCGGGCGGCCTGCTAGCCGCCCGCTGTCAGATTTCATACTTGAAACTCGAACTTGAATATCTGCTTGTACAGGTTGAACAGGAGAATGGGCTTCCCTTAAAGTCAGGGCCCCGCCGGTCGCCGTGCGGCGGGACGCTTTCAGCAGCTGCAGGCTTCGTCCAGCCGGGCCAGCACTTCAGGCGGCAGGGCCTGCCCACCCATCGAGAGCAGCTTTTTAAGGCTCATGCCGTGCATCTGGGCGATCATCGGGCTGTCCAGCATGGGGCCGAGTACCTGGGCCAGCACGGCGCGGGCGGTGGGGTTGTCCAGCAGTTCGCCCAGCGGCAGGTCGGCGGCGCCGGGGCGGCACTCATGCACCGGCGGTTCGACCTCGGTCTCCAACGGGGCAAAGCCGATGCCCAGCTCAGCTTTGATGCTGCCCAGCGCCGCGGTCAGCAGGCCGCCCTTTGCGCCCGCTCCGCTGCGCACAACGGCCAGCGCGCGGCCCTCGTACAGCGGGCAGGCTGGCCCGGCAAAGGGCAGCAGGCGGTCGGGTTTGGGGTCGGCGGTGCCCAGCGCCGTCAGCTTGCCGCCGCCCAGCAGGCTGACGGTCACCTCGCCCTGCGCGCAGGGGACCGGGTTCCCGGCTTCGTCCACCGCCTCGATCAGCACAAAGCACAGGTCGTCGCCGTCGGCGCGGATGGCCGGGCGGTCAGGCGTCAGCCGCAGCGCGGCCACCGGCCCGGCGGTGGTCAGGGTATCCCGGCCGGTCTCGCGGCCGTCCTTGTAGCTTACGGCCTCCAGCGTACCCGGCTGGTAGGGGAAGCGGAACACCGCAATATACTCCTGCTCCACGGTGCAGGGCTGTTTGCCCATGCTCTTGCCGTTGCAGAACAGTTCTACCTCGTCGGCGTCGGCGTAGATGTTGACCTCGATCTCTTTTCCCTCGTCGCCGGGCCAGGTATAGCTGCGCTGCACCGGCAGCCAGGCCCAGGACAGCCGGGCCAGATGCTTGCCCACCAGCTCCGGCGGCAGGCAGAAGATGCGCGGCGCGGCGGTGCTGCCCCACAGCACGTCGCGGTAATAGCTTTGCGGGCGCTTTTGGCCGATCAGGTCGATGTCGGCGCAGCCGGCGGTCAGCCAAGGCCAGCCGGGCGCGCCGGGGCGGGGTGCGTCGCTGACTTCCCAGCGGCCGACGCCGTTCTCGCCGATATAGTCCCAGGCCGTCCAGACAAAGTCGCCGATGACGTTGGGGTTTTCCGCCGCGCCCTGCCAGCTCAGCAGAGCGGCGCGGGGGTAGCTCTCGGAACCGTAGATGACCCGGTCGGGGTACTTTTCGGCGTCGTAGGCGTAGCGGGCGACCTTATAGTTGTAGCCGGCCACGTCCACCGGGGCAAAGTATTCGGCGGTGCCGGGACCCCACAGGTCGCGGCCCTCGGCAAAGGTGTCGTAAGCCATATTCAGCGCCTGGTTGCCGGTGGTGCCGTCCGCCGGGCGGCTGCCGTACTCGCTGAACAGCGCGCAGGCGGTGGCCGAGACCGGGCGGCTTGCGTCCAGCGTGCGGACCTTATCCGCCAGCCGTTTGGCCCAGGCAAAGCCGTCGGCGCTGCCGTCGCGCTCCTCCACCTCGTTGCCGGTGCTCCACATGACGATGCAGGGGTGGTTGTAGTCCCGGCCGATCATGTCCTCCAGGTCCTTCTCCCAGCAAAGCTCAAAGGTGGTGTGCAAACCGTAGCTGGTGCGGCCCAGCACCCACTCGTCAAAGGCTTCCTCAATGCACAGCATGCCCAGCTCGTCGCAGGCGTCAAAGATCGAAGGCCCAAAGGGGTTGTGGGCCAGGCGCACGGCGTCAAAGCCGCTCTCTTTGAGCAGGCGGATGCGGCGGCGGTCGGCGGCGTCATGCTCGGCCGCGCCCAAAATGCCCAGATCGTGGTGGATGCAGCCGCCCTTCATGGTGCGGGGCCGGCCGTTGAGCAGCAGGCCCTGCCTGCTGGTGACTTGAATGGTGCGGATGCCGGTGCGCTGTTCGGCCACATCGGTGCCGCCGTTTGCGGTGACGGCGGCACGCACTGTATAGAGGGCAGGCGTTTCCGGGGTCCAGGGGGTGATGCCGGTGACCTCCAGCGTCGCCTGCTCGCCGCCGGTGACGCTGGCCACCGTTTGGCCGTCCCCGTCCACCAGCGTATAGGTGACGGAATCCGCCCGGCCGGTCAGTTCGGCGCGGATGTCCAGCGTGGCGCAGCCGCCTTCCAGCTTGGTGGTGGTGACGCGCAGCCCGTGGGGGGCGACGCTGACCGGCGCGGCCATGTGCAGCCAGACATGCCGGTAGATGCCGCAGCCCACATACCAGCGGGAGTTGGGCTTGGCGCGGTCGTCGGTGTAGACGGTGATCTCGTTTTCCCCGGCATGCAGAAGATCGGTCACCTCGGCCCAGAAACTGGTGTAGGGGTTAAAATGCTTGGCCGCCAGCTTTTTGTTGACCCAGACCTCGGCGTTGCCAGCGACGCCCTCAAACTCCAGCCAGAACCGCTGGCCCACGGCCTGCGGCTCGACGACGAAGCTCTTGCGGTAGTAAAGGCCGGCGGAGGGCATATACCCTTCGTCGGGGCCGTTGGGGGCGTTGGGGTCGCGGGGCTTTTCGGTGGCGTAGTCGTGGGGCAGGTCGGTCTTTTTCCAGCCCTGCAGTATGCCCACCATCAGCGGGTTTTGCAGGTTGCTTTCCAGGTATTCCCAGTTTTTATTCAGATCATAGCGTTTCATGGCGGGTTCCTTTCTGTGATGCCGCTGCCGGGATGCGGGCGCTTCGATTGATTGTATTGTAGCGAAACCGGGCCGGATATACCAGAAACAAATTTGCGCTTGGTGTCATATTTTTGCTTTGTTGCAAAAGGTGCGCTAATTTTTGGCAACAAACGCAAAATCCTGTCTCGCCCGGAGGGCACACCGCGCCGTATAATAGGGCCAGAAGCCCGGACGAGGCCCGGAGAATGTTTGGACCCCCTCTGCCGCTGTTTCATTCCCCATATAAAAGCGGCGCCTGCTGCGTCCGAAAGACTTGAGAGCCAGCAAGCATTTCTGCGCTTTTCGTCCCGGCAACCGCCGCTATTCAGAAAATGTTCCGGCAATTTGGGGCAAACACCCGCTGATCCCCCGTCCCACGCCCGATAACGACCACAGGAGGCATACCATGAATCAAACCTACTGCAACCCACTGGATCTCGGCTACCGATACCAGCACATGATCGAAAACGGCCGCCGCTTCGGCTTCCGGGAGGCCGCCGACCCCACGCTGGCCTGCTTTAAGGGCAGATACTATCTGTTTGCCTCGATGTCCGGCGGCTTCTGGCACAGCAGCGACCTGCTGCACTGGGACTTCCACCCCAACCGCGACCTGATGATCTACGACTACGCGCCGGACGTGCGCGAGATAAACGGGTATCTGTATTTCTGCGCCTCCCGCCGGGGCGAAAACTGCCCCATCCTGCGCACCAAAGACCCGCTGAGCGATACATTTGAGCAGGTGTCCGCCCCGCTTGATTTCTGGGACCCCGACCTGTTCCAGGACGACGACGGCCGGGTCTACCTGTACTGGGGCTGCGGCAACACCGACCCCATCTACGGCGTCGAGATGGACCCCGCCACGATGCAGCCCATCGGCCAGCGCAGGGAGCTGATCTTTGAGCACGCCGACGCTCTCGGCTACGAGCGCCCCGGCGAGAACGGCCAGGTCGCAGATAAGGAGGAGAGCCTTGTCTACCGCTCGCTCAAGCCTTTCATCGACCCGGTCACAGGCGACTTGAACCTGCCCGAAGGCCTGCCCACCGGCGGCGGTTTCAACAAGGAAAAGCTGGTCAAGATGTTTTACTCCATCGGCAAGCCCTACATCGAGGGCGCCTACATGACCAAGCACGGCGGCAAATACTACCTGCAATACGCCTGCCCCGCCACCGAGTACAACACCTATTCCGACGGCGTCTATGTGGGCGATTCCCCGCTGGGGCCTTTCACGCTGCAAACGAGCAACCCTTATTCCTCCAAGCCGGGCGGCTTTGCCCAGGGCGCGGGCCACGGCAGCACCATCCAGGACAAGTACGGCAACTACTGGCATGCCTCCACCATGCGGGTCAGTGTCAACTACAGCATGGAGCGCCGGCTGGGGCTGTTCCCGGCCGGGTTCGACGCCGACGGCGTGCTGTACTGCAATCAGAACTTTGCCGACTATCCGCTGCGCATCCCTGCCGGCAGGTTTGACCCCTGGGCGCTCAACCCGGAGTGGATGCTGCTGTCCTACGCAAAACCGGCCGCAGCCGACGCCACCGCCGCGGGCAGCGACCCGGCCCTGGCCGTGAACGAGGACATCCGCAGCTGGTGGAGCGCCCCCGACGCCGCCCCCGGCCACTGGCTGGCCGTTGACCTGGGCAAACAGGCCGACATCCGGGCCATCCAGGTGAACTTTGCCGACGAGGCGCTGGACGCCGGTTACCCCGAAGAGAGGTATGTCCCCAACAACGGCGCCAGGCGTTACATTGAGGAAGCGCCCCAGCCTGCCCGCTACACGATCGAAACGAGCGACGACGGCGCGCACTGGACGGTGCTGGAGACCGTCGAGCGGGAGGGGGCCAACGCCTACTTTGAGTTTGCCGATGGTATCGCCGCCCGCCGGGTGCGGGTGGTGGGCCAGGCGATGCCCTACGGCCAGCCCATGCGCATCAGCGGGCTGCGGGTGTTCGGCCTGGGCCACGGCGAGCCGCCCACCCCGGCGCAGGCCGAGGCGCGGCGCACCGGCCCCATGAACGCGGAACTGCGCTGGCAGCCGCTGGCCGAGATGGGCGCGCAGGGCTGCAACATCCGCTACGGCACCGCGCCGGACAAGCTTTACCAGAGCTGGATGGTCTACGGGGCCGAGTCGCTGGACCTTTCCACCCTGATGGCCGGCCGCCGTTACTGGCTGCGGGTGGACAGTTTTAATGAGAACGGCGTCACCGAAGGCGCGCTGATCGAGCTGGACGCAGAACCGGCGGCGCAGTAAACCGGGGAACCCCCTCCGCCGCCTTTGCACGGCGCAACGCATAGACAAAGAGAAGGAGCAAAATGATGAGAAACAAGATCTGCTGGAACGACGGCTGGCGCTTTTTCCGCAAAGACCAGCCCGCGGCCGATACCCTGGCAGCCGGCGAGGCCGTGACCCTGCCCCATACCTGGAACGCCAAAGACGGCCAGGACGGCGGCAACGACTACTACCGCGGAACCTGCTGGTACGCCAAGCGGTTTGCCAAACCCGAACTGGCCGCGGGCGAGCAGCTCTGGCTGGAATTTGAGGGCGCGGCCATGACCGCCGAGGTCTATTTGAACGGCCAAAAGCTGGCCCGGCACGAGGGCGGGTATTCCACCTTCCGGGTGGAATTGACCCCGCTGCTGGCAGAGGGCGACAACCTGCTGACCGTCAGCGTGGACAACGGCAAAAACCGCACCGTATACCCCCAAAAGGCGGATTTCACCTTCTACGGCGGGCTTTACCGGGACGTGAACCTGCTCACGGTGCCGGCGGCGCATTTCTGCCTTTCCTACCACGGCGGCCCCGGCGTCAAGGTCACGCCCACCGTCGATCTGGACGCCCGCAGCGCCAGCGTCACCGTCGAAGCCTGGGTCGATGGCCCGGCGGAGCAGGTCACGTTCAGCACTGCCGGTCAGACGATCGAAGCCCCGGTGCAGGACGGCTGTGCCAAAGCGGTCTTTGCGATCGAGAACGTCCGCCTGTGGGACAGCGTCGAGGACCCCTACCTCTACACCGTCACCGCCAGTTTGGACAGCGGGGACAGCATCTCGGCCCGTTACGGCTGCCGTACCATCGGCTTTGACGCCGACAAGGGCTTTTTGCTCAACGGCCGGCCCTACCGCCTCTGCGGCGCGGCCCGCCACCAGGACCGCCAAGGCCTGGGCAGCGCCCTGACCAAAAAGGAGCACGAGGAGGACGCGGCCCTTTTGCGGGAGATGGGCGCCAATACCGTGCGGCTGGCGCACTACCAGCACGCGCAGTATTTCTATGACCTGTGCGACGAGAACGGCCTGATCGCCTGGGCCGAGATCCCCTATATCACCGAGCATATGCCGGAGGGCCGCCAGAACACCCTTGACCAGATGACCGAGCTGGTGGTGCAGAATTACAACCATCCCTCCATCGTCTGCTGGGGGCTTTCCAACGAGATCACCGGCAGCGGCAAAACCGACGATCTGGTAGCAAACCACGAGCTGCTCAACGACCTGTGCCACCGCCTGGACCCCACCCGCCCCACCACCATGGCCCATGTGTTTATGCTGGACCCCAATGACCCGCTGGTTTTCCTGCCTGATATCCGCAGCTACAACCTTTATTACGGCTGGTATGTGGGCGACTGGGACCAGAACGACCGCTGGTTCGATGAGTTCCACGCCGCCCACCCCGACGCGGTCATCGGCCTGTCGGAGTACGGCGCCGATGCCAACCCGGCCTACCAGAACGGCAGGCCGGAAAAGGGCGACTGGAGCGAGGAGTACCAGGCCGTTTACCATGAGCACATGCTCAAAATGTGGTCGGAACGCCCCTACATCTGGGCCATGCACTGCTGGAACATGTTCGATTTCGGCGCCGACGGCCGCGACGAGGGCGGCAAGCCGGGCCAGAATCAGAAGGGCCTGGTCACCTTTGACCGCAAGACCAAAAAGGACGCTTTCTACATTTACAAGGCCTATCTTTCCAAGGAGCCGTTCGTCCACATCTGCGGCAGCCGCTATGTGGACCGGCCGGAGGAGATCACCGAGATCAAGGTCTACTCCAACCAGCCGGAGGTCGCGCTGTATGTGGATTCCCGCCTGTTTGCCAAAAAGGCGGGGGACAAGGTGTTCAAGTTCCAGGTGCCCATCACCGGCAGCCACACCATCCGCGCCGAGGCCGGCGACTGCCAGAGTGTGATCCTGGTCCACCACGTGGACGCCCCCAATCCCGATTACGTCAAGCCGGGCAGCGAGATCGTCAACTGGTTCGACCGGGAGGACGAGATCGTCCGGGAGGGCTATTTCTCCATCAAGGACTCGATGGGCGAGATCAAGGCCCACCCGCAGGCCGGGCCTGCCCTGGCCGAGTTGCTGGCCCCGCTGCAGGCCAAGGCGGCGGCCGCCTACGGCGACGTGGCCAAAAACATCCAGATCCCGGAATCGATGCAGCGGATGATGGACCAGATGAGCGTGGAAGCGACCCTCAAGCAGATGGGCAAGCTGGTCACCCCGGCCATCGTGCACGAGATCAACGGCGCGCTGAACCGCATCGCCAAGTAAGGGGGCTGCCATGAAGATCGTCGAACTGCCGGTGGGCGGCGGAAACGCTGTCCTGACCGGTTACCTGCTGGACGCCAGCCAGGAGTTTGCCAACATCACCGCCCGCCCCGCCGTGCTGGTGCTGCCGGGCGGCGGCTACGCCCTGTGCTCCGATCGGGAGGCCGAGCCTATCGCCATGGCCTACCTGGCCCAGGGGTTCCACGCCTTTGTGCTGCGGTACACGGTGGGCACCGGCTTTGACCCGTTCCCGTCCGCTTTGGCCGAGGCCGAGCAGGCGCTGGAAACGCTGCGCAGCCATGCCGCCGACTGGCGGCTGGACCCGGAGCGCGTCGCGGCGGTGGGATTCTCGGTCGGCGGGCACCTGGCGGCCTGCCTGGGCACCATGGGCAAGACCCGCCCCAACGCGCTGGTGCTGGGCTACCCGGTCATCACCGCCAGCTGGGGCCGCACTGTCGGGCTGGAACTGCCCGCCGCCGACCGGGCCGTGACCGCCGATACCCCGCCCGCTTTTCTGTTTGCCGCCCAGGGGGACAAGATCGTCCCGGTGGAAAACAGCTTGGCGTTTGCCGCGGCACTGGCCAAGGCCGGCGTGCCGTTTGAACAGCACATCTACCTGACCGGCCAGCACGGCGTGGCGCTTTCCATCGCCGCCACCAGCGCCGGCAACCCGGCCAACGCCGACCGGGACATGGCCGCCTGGTTCGGCCAGAGCGTGCGCTTCCTGCAAAACCTTTGGGGCGATTTTGCCCTGTTTGCGCCCGACTCCACCGCGGCGGACCGCCCCTGGGTGGAGCGCCCGCTGCCGGACATCCTGCAAAACCCGGCCGCCGCCGAGGCGCTGGAGCGTTTTATCCCCGGTCTGGACGGGCAGCTGCCGCCGGGCATGAGCCTTTCGCTGCGGCGGATGGCCCAGTTCTCCAACGGGCAGATCACCGACGATATGCTGGACCAGATCGAGCAGGCGCTGGCCCAGGTGCTTGGCCCCGCGGCGAACCACTGATCCTTTTGTTCTCTCCATTTTTCTGCCTCCATTCTCAGTATGCAGCGGCGGCAGCCCCATTGGGGCTGCCGCCGCTGCGCTTTTTGCGTTTTTTATCAAATATTCCACAAAAGGCAAAAAAATCGCCAATTTGTTATAGAAAAGCGAAAAATTATCTGCTATACTGTTGATAAGGCAACAAACCAAAGCGGGAGGGAAAACCCATGACCCTGGACGAACGCCTGGCTTATTTCAGCGAGCAGGTAAACTGCGTGCGCCCGATCTATACCTGGCAGTATGGCAGCACCGGCCAGCTGCTGAAAAGCAACTGCCCCTGCGAGGCAGTGCTGGACACCGCGCTGTCCATCTTCAACGGCAAAAAGGATCTGGCCAGCCTAGCAGCCCGGCGTCGTCCTTTTATCCTGGGCGCGCCCATCGGGCTGGTCTGGCTGGCCGACTGTATCTGGAACGGCGACGAGCCGGAGCGCACCATCATCCTGGGACCGGTGTTCACCACCGAGGTATCGCTGGACAGCATCTACACCGTGCTGACCGCCATGCAGAACGACAACGAACTGAACGTCAGCCTGGCCTGGCAGCAGGAACTGGGCCGCGCGCTGGAGCAGGTGCCCACCATCTCGGTCGTGCTGATGAACGAGTATACCGTGCTGCTGCACCACTGCCTGACCGGGGAAAAGCTCCATTACCACGACATCATCCAGTGCCAGCCCACCATTGTCAGCGCCAAAACCGGCAAGCGGGAAAAGCGGGACCGCCACCAGATCTACCGGGCCGAGAAGGGCCTGCTGCGCATGGTGCGGGAAGGCGATTTGAACTACCGGGACGCGGTCATTTTCTCGGAAGGTCTCAGCGACGGCGTGCCGGTGCAGTCCCGCGACCCGCTGCGCCAGGCCAAGACCTCCATCATCGTGTTCACCTCGCTGTGTACGCGGGCCGCCATCGAGGGCGGGCTTTCGCCGGAGCAGGCCTACTCCCTTGGAGACAACTACATCCAGTCGGCGGAATCCAGCAAGGATATCTCGGAGCTGTCCGCCCTCAGCAACATCATGTACGACGATTTCATCCACCGTGTCCACGACTGCCGGGTCAACCCCCAGTATTCCAAACCCATCCAGGAATGCTGCGATTACATCGAGCTGTATGTGGAAGATAAGCTGGGCATCGCTGAGCTGGCCGCCCGCGTGGGCTACACCGAGTATTATCTTTCCCGCAAGTTCAAGGAGGAGACCGGCGTTTCGCTGAACAACTACATCAAGTTTGCCAAGGTGGAGCGGGCCAAGTTCCTGCTTTCCAGCACCGATACCTCCATCCAGGAGATCTCCAACCGGCTGGGGTTCTGCTCCCGCAGCTATTTCGGTTCGACGTTTCAAAAAATCGTGGGCTGCTCCCCGGCGGACTACCGGGAGGGCAATGGCCCCAACTGAAATTCCCGTTCTCTGCCGCAGCCGGCCTGCCCGGTCTGCGGCATTTTTGCGCTTTGTATCAAATTTTTGCTTTCCTTGCAAAACCTGTCAAATTGGTGACATCAAAAGCAAATTTATGGTTTGCCCCGCGGCGGGGCGTGCGGTATGCTTACAGTAGGAACATTCCGGCAGTCCGCCGCACGGCGGCCCGCACACAACAAGGAGGCAGACCATGACATTCCCCAAAGGATTCCTGCTCGGCGCATCCACCGCCGCCCACCAGGTGGAGGGCAACAACATCCACAGCGACCTGTGGGCCCAAGAGCACATGAAATATACCAGCTTTGCCGAACCCAGCGGCGACGCGGTGGACCACTACCGCCGCTATGCCGAGGACATCGCCCTGCTGGCCGGCGCGGGCCTGAACGCCTACCGTTTTTCCATCGAGTGGGCGCGCATCGAGCCGGAGGAGGGCAGGTTTGACGAGGCCGAGGTCGAGCACTACCGCGACGTCATCCGCTGCTGCCGCAGCCACGGCGTCGAGCCGGTGGTCACGCTGCACCATTTCTCCAGCCCCAAGTGGCTGATCGAGAAAGGCGGCTGGGAGGCCGAGTCCACCATCGACTACTTCAAGCGGTACGCCGTCTATGTCATCGAGCGACTGGGCAGCGAGCTTTCTTACGTCTGCACCATCAACGAGGCGAACATGGGCCTGCAGATCGCCGCCATCGCCAAGCGGTATATGATGCAGATGCAGAAAGCCGCCGCGGCCGCCAAAGCCAACGCCGCCCAGCAGGCCGAGAGCAGCGTGCAGATGGGCCTGAACCTGGAATCCATCCTGGCCGCCCGCAAGGCCGCGGCCGAGGAATCGCGCGAACTTTTTGGCACCGAGAATCCGCAGACCTTCCAGACCCAGCGCACCGAGGCGGGCGACATCCTGATTATGCGCGCCCACGCCGCCGCGCGGGACGCCATCAAGGCGATCTGCCCCGAACTCAAGGTGGGCGTGACGATGAGCTTCCACGACTTCCAGCCCGAACCCGGCTGCGAGGACGTCGCCGTCAAGGAGTGGGCCGACGAGTTCACCCACTACCTGCCCTATATCGAGCACGACGACTTTTTGGGCGTGCAGAACTACACCCGCACCCGCCTTGGCCCCGACGGCCAGCTGCCCATGCCCGACGGCGCCGAGCTGACCCAGATGGGCTACGAGTTCTACCCCGAAGCCCTCGCCCATGTGCTGCGCGCCGTGGCCAAGGACTTCCACGGCGACCTGCTCGTCACCGAGAACGGCATCGGCACCGCCGACGACAGCCGCCGCGTCGAGTTCATCCGCCGGGCGCTGGCCGGCGTGCAAGACTGCATCGACGAGGGGCTGACCGTCAAGGGCTACCTGCACTGGAGTTTGCTGGATAACTTTGAGTGGCAGAAGGGCTTTTCGATGACCTTTGGCCTGATCGCCGTTGACCGGGCCAACGGCCAGGTCCGCCAGCCCAAGCCGAGCCTTGCTTTCCTGGGCAGCTACGCATCCAAGTGAGGGATCTGCGATGAACGAAACGATCCGCGCCCTGCTGGACGGGCGCAGCGAAAACCATCTGATGCCCTTTTTCTGGCAGCATGGCGAGGACGAAGCCACGCTGCGGGACTATATGCGGGCGATCGATGAGGCAAACTGCGGGGCGGTCTGCGTGGAGAGCCGCCCCCACCCGGACTTCTGCGGCCCCGGCTGGTGGCGGGATATGGACATCATTTTGGACGAAGCCCGCCGCCGCGGCATGCAGGTCTGGATCTTGGACGACAGCCACTTTCCCACCGGCTTTGCCAACGGGGCAGTCAAAAGCGCGCCGCTGGAACTGCACCGCCAAAGCGTCTGCCGCAGCACGGTGGAGCTGACCGGGCCGGAGGCCGATGTGGAAGTGCCTTTGGACGGGCTGATCCCGCCGCCCTTCCGCCCGGCCAACATGATGGAGCAGTACGTCATCCCGGCCATGCTCAAAACCGCGCCCCACTTTGACGACGACTGCCTGCTGGCCCTGACCGCCGTGGAGAAAGCTACCGGCCGCGCCGTCCCGCTGCCCCTGCCTGCCGCGGGCCAGCCGCTGCGCTGGCACAAGCCGGACGGCGACTGGACGGTCTGGGTGCTGGGGCTTTCCCGCAACTGCGGGCCACACCGGGATTACATCAATATGCTGGACCCGGACAGCTGCCGCCTGCTGATCGACGCGGTGTACGAGCCGCACTGGCAGCACTATGCCGCCGATTTCGGCAGCACCATCGTGGGATTTTTCTCCGACGAGCCGGAGCTGGGCAACGGGCACCTCTACTGCCAGGAAAGCCTGCTTGGCACCGACCAGGACCTGCCCTTTGCCCGCACCCTGCCGCCGGAGCTGGAAGCCCGCCTGGGCGCAGGCTGGGCAAACCTGCTCTACCTTTTGTGGGATAACACCGCCGACCCCGGCGAGACTGCCCGCGTCCGCCACGCCTATATGGACGCTGTGACCAGGCTGGTGCGGCAGAACTTTTCGCGCCAGATCGGCGGCTGGTGCCGCGCGCACGGCGTGCGGTACATCGGCCATGTGATCGAGGACGGCAACGCCCACGCCCGCACCGGCTCCAGCCTGGGGCATTACTTCCGCGGGCTGGACGGTCAGGATATGGCCGGCATCGACGACATCGGCGGCCAGGTGCTGCCCCAGGGTGAGGACGCCCCCAAAACCGGCAACCTGGCCCAGCCGCGGGACGGCACTTTTTACCATTTCCAGCTGGGCAACCTGGCGGCCAGCGCCGCGGCCATCGAGCCGGGCAAGGCCGGCAACGCGATGTGCGAGATCTTTGGCAACTACGGCTGGGCCGAGGGCGTGCAGCTGGAAAAATACCTGGCCGACCACTTTCTGGTGCGGGGCGTCAACTGCTTTGTGCCCCACGCCTTTGACCCTGCGCCCTTCCCGGACACCGACTGCCCGCCCCACTTTTACGCCCACGGCCACAACCCGCAGTACCGCCATTTTGGCGCGCTGATGGCCTACATGAACCGGGTCGCCACCCTGACCAGCGGCGGCCGGCGGGTCGCGCCGGTGGCGGTGCTTTACCACGGCGAATCCGAGTGGGCCGGGCCGGCCATGCTCAGCCAGGAGCCTGCCCGCAAGCTGGCCGAAGCGCAGATCGAGTACGACACTCTGCCCGCCGACGTCTTTGCCGAGCCGGAGCATTACCGCACCGTGCCCGGCAGCCCGCTGCGGGTGAACACGCAGGAATACCGGGCGCTGGTGGCGCCGCAGGCGGATTTTGTCACCGCCGCCTTTGCCCGCGCGGCCGCCGGGCTGGTCGAAGCCGGGCTGCCGGTCTATTTTATCGGCGCACGGCCGAAAGGCGTTATGGACGGCGACGACGCGCTGCTGGAACCGCTGACCGCCTGCCCGGTGCTGGCGCTGGACGCGCTGGTCCCCGCCCTGCAAACGCTGGGCCTGCCCGAAGTGCGGCTGACCCCGGCCAGCCCTTACATGCGGGCGATGCACTACAAGGGCAAGGCGGAGTTCTACTTCTTTGTCAACGAGGCCGCCGAACCCTGGCAGGGGCAGATCTCCCTGCCCGAAACCGGCCCCTGCTATTGGTACGACCCCTGGGCCAACGAAATTTATCCGGCCCCGGCGCAGGGCGGGGCGCTCACGCTGGCCCTGCCGCCGCGCCACAGCCGGATGCTGATTTTGGACACGGCCGACCCGGTGCTGCTGCGCCAGCCGGCCCTGCCCGGCGGCGAGGCCCTGCCGCTGGGAGAATGGACCCGCGCCGTCTGCGCCTCCATCGACTACCCGGCCTTCGGCCCGGCCAAAACGGTCGCGCTGCCCGATGACCTGGCCGGCGAGCAGCCCGCCTTCTCCGGCTTTGTGCGGTACGAAACGCGGTTCACGCTGCCCCGCGCCGGCAGGTTGGTATTGGAGATCACCGACGCCGCCGAGGGGGTGGAGGTGTTCCTCAACGGGCAGAGCGCCGGCATCCAGATCGTGCCGCCCTACCGCTGCGACCTGACCGCCCTGGCCCGCCCCGGCGGGAACACCCTGACCATCGAGGTGGCCACAACGCTGGAGCGCGCCACCTACGACCGCATCAAGGACGACCCGCGCACCAAGCTCCGCGGCATCCGGCCGCCCGTCTGCGGCAGCGGCCTGACTGGCAGCGTCACGCTGTACCTGCAATAACACAAGAGCGCGAAAAGCCGGCTTGCGGGGGTTGATCCCAGACCGGCCTGCATACAACGCCAAAGTCCGGGGGCATCAAAGATGCCCCCGGACTTTTTCTCAAGGTGTATCAGAGAAATCCCCCGGCAGTTTTGCTTTATCGGATCCCTCTTGGGCCGGTTTGCCGATCAGTACGCCAAGATCCGGGCCGGGTTTTCGACGGCCATTTTCCGGATGTCCTGCTCAAAGCCAAGCTCTTTCAGCGTCGGGAAGGCCGCGCGGATAAAGCCGGTGAAACCGGTGTAGCCGCAGGTCACGCCGCGGGATTTATCGGTGATGTCGTGCCCAAGGGTGATCTGCCCGCCGTAGCCGCGGCGCAGCAGCTCGACCAGCGCCTTGAGGCGGTCGCTGTCCTCCGGCAGGGTCGCAATGAGCGAACCCCAGCTGTCGAACCCGATGTTGACCCCAAGCTCAAGCAGCCGCAGCGGCAGGTCGATGCTGACCGTCTTGGCCTGGGCAAAGTCCCGGATGTAGTCGCGGTCGCTGACCGGCCGGCGCACAAAGGAATCCATGTGCAGCATCAGCAGCTTTTCGGGCTTGACGCCAAGCGCAAGCACCATTTCGGCCACCGGCAGGATCTGCTCCGCCGTGAGCGGGGCGGCGCTGTGGATGTGGATCGACGCGCCGAGCTTGGCCGCGACCCGGGCGCAGGCCCGTACCGCCTTGATCTCGCAGGGCTGGATCTGCCCGTCCGGGGTCAGGGTGTTGATGGCGCATTTCAAAAAGCCGGCTTTGCTTTGGTCGTCGATCCCCTTGACCATATCCGCCTCAAACGCCGCGGCGAGGGCGTCCTCGTCCATCGCCTTGTACGCTTCGGGCTGGGCGTCGGCCACATAGAGGCCGGTGCAGGTCACGACATGTATGCCGGACTGGCGGGATGCCTCCCGCAGGTCCTCCATCTCGGCCGGCAGGTCCTTGCGCATCGAGGCGGGCGAGGCGTCCACGACGCAGCCGCCGCCCATCGCCTGGAAAGCCCGGAACTCCCGGACCGTGTACGCCACATCGCCGGCCGGACAGCATTCCTGCGAGAACACGCTCATTCCGCTGCGCAGGCTGGCAAGGTTTTCCGGCACCAGAGCCAGGCTCTGTGTCGGGATCTTGGCGCGGTAGGCTTTGACCATTGGCGCAAGCGCGTCCGAAACGTCGCAGAGCACATGCTCGTGCATCGTGGTCAGGCCGAGTTTTTCAGGCGCGACAGGCCCCAGCACGGTTTGGATCATGGACATAGAGAGACTCCTTTCAGTTGCGGGGAAAGCGACATCTGTTGCATTTCTGACCCCTTCATTGTATAATGGCGGCGGAGCGGCGTCAATGCCGGGATCCCTCTGCGCGACAGTTTCCCGCAAACTTGTCGCGCTGCGGACGGCCTTGGCAGACCGGGCCGCCGCACAGGCACAGGAAAGGGGATCCCGCCATGAACGCCAAAGTGGAACGCACCAAACGCGCTTTTCAGGAAGCGTTTTGCCGCCTGATCCAGACAACGCCCGCCGCCCAGATCACGGTATCCGAACTGTGCCGGGAAGCCGGGCTCAACCGCAGCACCTTCTACCGGCATTACGCGATCCCGCTGGACGTTATCACCGACGCGGTGCGCGAGATCCTTGCGCAGGGCGATCTGCCTCCGCAGCCGATGACGCGGCAGACGCTGTATGACTTTTTGCTGCGGTCCTGCACCCTGTGGTATCAGAACAAGGCGCTGTTCGGCGTCTGCCTGCACTGCGGCGGCGATCTGATGCTGCTGCTCTACCGCAGCCTGCGGCTGCAGGAGCAGATCGACCGGTGGGAGCTTGGCTCCGCACTGGACAGCTTTGTTTTCGGGGGCATCATCGGCGTGGCAAACCAATGGTTCCACAGCGGGTTTGTGCAGTCGCCGGCCGAGGTGGCCGCCTGCCTGACCGGCTACGTGTTCCGCCTGCACGAAACCACGCCCCGGCCCGCCCCGGAGGGAACGCCCTGATCGGCAGCGCGCTGCATTGTACCTGCAACCAATAGCAACTCTATAAAACCGCCGCCCGGCCGGAAGTCCTCAGAGCATCCCCGCCGGGCGGCGGTTTGTTGTGCTTTGGGATTTTTGCGGTCGTTCCATTCCCTGTGCGGCGAACCTTCGCCGCGCCATGTGCTTTTCAGTAAGGGCCGATGCCTGGCATCGGCCCGCGGGGCTGCGGCGCGGACTTTTTCGGTTGGACGCCCGCCTGCGCCCCTATCGCAGGCCCGTCAGCGCGGAGGCAAAGCATCTTTGTGCGCACTCCGCTAAGGGGGCCTGCGTTATGCGTTTTCCGGGCCGGGCGCGCCGCCCTCCTGCCAGGCAAAGGGGAAGGCGGGCAGGCCGGCGCTGCTGTAAAGGGTGGGATGGCACCATCCGGTCTGGGCATACTGTACCGCCGCGCCGCAGCCGGGCTGCAGGGTCATGCCGTTTTGAAAGATCGTGGCAAGCCGAATCATTGTACCGCCTCCTGTTCTGCCGGCGCAAAGGCGATGGAAAGCAGGTCGGCGGGGCCTTCGCCGTGGTAGGTCAGGCGCAGGGCGGCGGCGCCGGTGTGGTCCAGCGTCAGGCTGCTTTGCCGCCAGTCCGGCCCGCCGGGCAGCGCGATCTCACCGCAGGGGGCATCGCCCACTGTCACGGCCAGACGCCCCGCCGCGCCGCGGGTGGTGACGGTCAGTCGCACCGGCCCGGCAAAGGCAAAATACTTGAAGGCGGCCAGCGTGCCTTCCTTCATGTTGGTGATGAACCGCAGCGCGTCTTTGCCCGCGCCCTCGTGGGTGATGTAGGGAATGTCAAATCCGCCTACCCGATTGGTGATGTGCGGCATATGGCCGTTGGTCAGGTTGCAGGCGATGGCGGCCGAATAGTCCCCCTCGGCGCGCAGCGGCCCGCCGTTGAGTCCGCAACTCGTCATCTCTACCTGGGCGATCGAGCCGTCAGGTGCGATCGTGACTGGTTCGGCGCAGGCTTGGCGGCTGTAGGTGGAGTTGTGTGTCTGCCGGTGGTAGAAGATAAACCACTGCCCGCTCACACATTCGAGACTGCCGTGGTTGTTGCCGGTCATGTTCAGACGGTCCTCGCCCCGGCGGCCGTCCAGCCCCACGTCGCCGTTGGACTGCAGGATGCCCCGGTAGACGAAATCCCGGTCCGGGTACTGGCTGGTGGCGTAGCAGAGCATGTTGCTGTTTTCCTCCGAGTAGATGAAATAGTAGGTATCCCCGATCTTGCGGATGGAGCTGGCCTCGTAAAAGCCGTGGCCCTCAAAGCTGGTGCCAAAGGCCAGGAACTGGCTGGGCAGGATGCGGGCAGGCTCGCTGGTCACGGTTAGCATATCGTCGGCCAGCGTTACATGGTTGGCGCCCATCACGTCCTCCGGCTCGGCCAGCAACTGTTCTTTGCTGCGGTGGAACAGCATCTGCTCCACTCCCAGCAGAAACTGGCGGATCTGGTCCTTGCCCATGGCGGCAAAGTCCGGCATCTGCGCCGCCTGCTGCCGCCCCTGCTCGCCGCTGTGGGCGCCGGCCGCCACCATCGAAAGCCCCCAGCCGTGGTACAGCCGGATGACCCCGCCGTCGTTGATCACCGCCGGGTCGGCGGGCAGATAGCGCAGGTAGGGGCTGCCGTCCGGGTTGCGCACAAAGCCGTAGTATTCGTACTTGCCGGCGGGCGTGTCGCAGACGGCCACGCCGATGGCGGTGTTGTGGTCGTCCACCCCGATGCCGCCGCTGAGACCGTAATAGAGGTAATACCGCCCGTCGTTGCCGCGCACCACGTCCGGCGCGTACAGGTCGCCCAGCGCCCCGTCCGACCGCGGGTCCTGGGCAGCCGTGTACAGTACGCCCTCGTACCGCCAGTCGCTCAAATCGTCCAGCGGGGCGCTCCAGCCCACGTAGTTGCCGGCGGCGCAGTAGCGTTCGCCGCCCTCCACGTCGTGGGAACCGAACAGATAGAGCCGGTCGCCGAACACATGTGGCTCGCCGTCGGGGATATACTCCCACAGGGGCAGAAAAGGATTGTATGCCTGGTGTTTCATTGGAAAGATCCTCCCGTGAGTGAGATCCAAAAAGCCCTGCGGGCAGGCTGCGGGATACCGCGGCCTGCCCGCAGGGCAACGAAGTATGGAACGTATGACGGACCGTTTCGATCAGGCCTGTTCCGGCGCAGCGTGCTCGGCCTCGTACTTGGCGCGCTGTTCCGCCTCAAAGGCTTCGGCCAGAGGCTCCAGCTTGGAGAAAGCAAAGCTGCAGACGCCGATGATGGCGATCAGGATGGCCGGGACGATGGCAAAGTCGATGCGGATGGCCATGATGGCGCTGGCGGGCTGGGTGACGACCTCGTTCGCGTTGGCGGAAATGTAGCCGGCCACGGCCAGGATGGCGCCGGTGACCAGGCTGCCCAGAGAGCCGCCGAAGTTGGAGCAGAAGTTAGCCAGGATGTTGGCCGAGCCTTCCATGCGGGGCAGGCCCTTCATCTCGTTGTAGGTGCAGACGTTCATCAGGAACAGCACGCCGTAGTAGGACAGGGGCAGGCCGGCCAGAGAAGCCAGCAGGTAGCCGATCAGCATGCCGACCAGGTTCGAGCCGGAGAAAAAGACGATCAGATAACCGATCACGCTGATGACGCTGAGACCGGCGATCATCTTGCCCATCGTGCCGACTTTCTTCATGATCCAGGGGAACAGAAGCATGACCGGCAGCAGGAGCACACCGAAGGCGGACAGCACGCCGGACATACCGATGCTGCCGATGATGTAGGTGAAGTAGTAGGACGTGACGCCCAGGCCGTTAAGGACGTTGTAGGCCAGCATGATGATGGCGTACAGCCACACGTAGGGGTTCTTGCGGAACATCGCGAAGATCTCCTTAAAGCTGACCTTCTGCTGGGCCGAATCGCCGCCGACTGCGGGGTCCTCCTTGCAGAGGAAGAAACGCAGCGCGCCGAACAGGGTGGCCGGGATCATAAAGATGGCAACCGGGACGATCCAGCCCATCGGGCCGTCGGCAAAGTTCTCGACGAGCACCGGGAAGCACATGCTGGCCACGATGGAGCCGGCGGTCGTGATGATGCCGCCGTAGGAAGCGACCTTGCGGATCAGGATGTTGTTGTTGCTGAAATGGCGGATGGTATAGCAGCTCATACCAACGCCGCGCAGGCTGCCGAACACCGAGAAGGTCAGCACGTACAGGCTGAACACCCAGATGAGCTTGGCGGTGTAGGACCATTCAGGCTGCGCCGCAAACAGCAGGATCGTCGAGAGGGTCATGCCGACGATGCAGATCTCGTACGGACGGGCTTTGCCCCAGCGGGTGTGGGTGTTGTCGACCAGCCAGCCGATGAAGAAGTCCACCAGGCCGTCGGTGATCTTGCTGACGGCCAGGATCAGGCCGACCTGGCCCACGTCCAGCCCCAGATAGTCGCTGGCGAAGATGGACAGGTAGCCCAACATGATCATGTTGACCCAGGCGGCCGCGATGTCCGAGCTCTTCCAGGCCATCAAATGCCCAAAACTCAGGTGGTTTGGGTCTTTGACTTTGTTTTTTGCCATGGTAATCCTCCTAAACATGATAAAGCAGAACCGCGTGCTGCGGTTTTGGCGTTGTGTTTAGTATACTGTGGCAAGCAGTTTCCTGATAGAAACAGATTTGTGTTTTCTGTCATTAATTCGTTGAATGCAAATAACTGCACGATTTTTTGCCAATAATCTTTAAAATTTTGCCGCCGGTTCCTTTCGCCTGTCTTTTACGCGTAGGCAAACACTTTCAGCCGTACCATTGTGGGGGCGTCAAACTTCATAAAGGCAGTCTCGTCGCCGTTCAGGCGGCGGGCCGTCTGCCAGACGCCGTCCACAAAGCGGCCTTCCTCGGCCAGCAGCAGGTCGAGGTTCGGCTTGTCCGGGTCGGTCGAGACCAGCATGATCCCGCAGCGGCTGCCAAGCAGGATGCAGCTGTCCGCCCCGGTCTTGAGGGCCAGGCAGACGCCGTCCTTCTGCGGGATCATCGGATGGTCGGTCGCGGCCATCACCGCAAATCCACCAAAGTTCATCGTCGTTTCCTCTTTGCGCTCATAACAGACGGCCTGGAGGTCGCCGGTGCCGTAACGCTCGGTCAAAAGCGGGGCGATGCTCTCAAGCAGCTCGCAAAGCTGGCGGTATTCGCCCACATCCTGCGGCGTTTTGAGCGCCGGGTCGGTCACGTCCATGCCGAAGAGATACCCCTGCGTCGCGGTGAAGGGCTTGCCCATATCCTCGAACCCGAACGGGGCGCAGCATAGCGCGTGGTAGTGCCCGATCGCATAGACCAGCCGCGGCCCGGCGTAGCTGTGGGTCGCGGTTTCGGGAATAAAAAGCGGTGTGCCCCGGCGGGTGTACTCGTCACAGACTTCGCAGAAATTCGGCACATAGATATCCGGCGTGTGGATGTCGATGCTCGGCGCGGCAAAGTCCCACACCTCCGCCATGCGGGAGACTGGCCCGCCGCTGGGGTAGGTGCCCGGCTCGCCGCCCTTGTCCAGCCAGCAGTTGGCGGTCATGGGCAGCGGGTAGACTGCCTTGCCGGCCGCGGCCACTGTCTCGACATAACAGGCCACGTGGTAGGCGCTGAACACCTCCTCGGCCGCCGGGCCAAAGACCTCGGCCCAGCTGCCGGCCTCAGCGCCGCCCGCAACGGCCTCGCGCACATCCTCGACCATCGTGCCGGTGTGGGCGCGCAGGTAGCCGATGAGTTCGGTCGGGACCGGGGCGGCAAAGGCGGCGTCGGCCTCGTCCGATCGCTCACGCGCGGTGCCAAGCAGGCCGGTCTCGTTCTCCACCTGGACGGCCAGCACGGTGTTTTCCTCGCCGTCGATCGCCCGCAGGTGGGCCATCAGCGCGGCGAAAGCGGCTGCGTCGGCATCGCGGGTGGCCGTGCAGAGGTAGGACAGCGAGGTGTAGGGGATGCCGTACATGCTGGCTCGCGGGGCCTTGTTTTTGCCCTTGACGATCTGGGCGCGGCGGAACCGCTGCAGGTCGGTCTTGACCCAGGCGGGGGCGTACATGCACTCGCCGTTTTTCCAGCTGCCGAACCACAGCAGTACCAAGTGCTTTCCGCGGCGGCGTGCCTGGTCGATCAGGCCGTCGACAAGGGTGAAGTCGAAGCGCCCTTCCTCCGGCTCAAGCTGTTCCCAGGCAACGGGCAGCAGCAGTGTGTTCAGGCCAAGCGCCTCGGCCTGCTGCCAGACGCCCTCCATGGATTCGACCGTGGAAGCGTTCGAGTTGTGCACCTCGCCGGCCAGCATCAAAAACGGTTTACCGTGGACCAGCAGCACGGCGCCGCGGCCCTGTTTTTTCAATGTGGGGATCATGGGGGGGAGCTCTCCTTTCCAGTTTTCCCCATTGTATCGCACCCCGGCCCCGCTGTATAGAAACCGATTGGCGTTGCCGCATAGATTTTCGTGAAGTTCTTAGGGGGGGCAGGGCGCAAAAAGACGGCCGCGGGCAGCAGGCTTTGCCCACTCACTCGAGGGAAAGGAGGTCCCCCCTATGGGCTATCGTATCAGATTTGCTACCTGTCATGGTCAATATCGTAGCGTACATTGTCACAGAGTGGATCGACAAGCGCTGAACTATGACAAAATAAAAATGTCGCTGTATGGCAATACAGCGACATTTTTTGGTGCGGCTGACAGGATTCGAACCTGCGGCCTTTCGGGTCGGAGCCGAACGATCTATCCAGCTGAGCTACAACCGCACATTTATGAAAATCGTCGCTGGGACGAGATCCATCGTATGAAATTTTGTGAAAGATTGGGGTGAAACGTACATGGTGGTCAATTCGTGGTCAGACCACCGGGGAAATTGGCACGATGCCGGATTTTCAAACGACGCATCGCCAAAAAATCAGCAAACCATGCCACCGCGTCACAGTTGTCGGAGTTATAGAAGGAGTAATCTGTCATGAAGCCGTTTACCGAAAGCGAATCGTAAACGTCATCAATCGTGAGTGTCTTTCCGCTGCTGTTCTCCGCTGCCAGAAGCACATACAAATCATCGCTCCAATCAGAGGCATCCTCCTGTACCGCCTTGAACACGATTCGCAGGCCATTGCTGTTATAGACTTCTTTTCCCGCTGCGTCAAAGCCGGCGGATGCGCCAGGGATTGCAATCGTAACCGGCGTCTTCTCCGCGAGCGTCACCCCCTCCTCGTCGGATTGCTCCAGGGACAGGGAAACCGATCCCACTTCGGTGATCCCGTAAGTGCTCCAGAACTCGCCGTCCAGCACCGACGAAAGCTCTACTTCGGCAATACGGCGTTTGCCAGGATTGATGGCGTCGCTTGACCAGGTGGAACCGCTCACCACGAGGCCGTTGATCTTGATGTCCGAGCTGGATACATACACCATGCTGTCCGTGGTGTTCTCCAGTTCCAGCAACAGGGCGGTCTCGCCGTTCTTGTTTCTAAGGACTCCGCTGGAGAGCAGCTTCACTCCGTTTTGCTCATAGACGGCATCCTGCCCAAAGTACACCACTTCATACTCATAGGCATTCATGGCAGCGGGGCTCGCAATGGTCTGCTGATAATGGTCCGTTCCATAATCATGTGCGTCCGCGGCGGAGGTCCTGAGTGCGCGGGGGCCGGTGTAGGTGCTGTTGTAATCGTCATCCGTTATGTTGAAGCCGATCTCCAGGTCCGCTATCTCATTGATGCCGTAGGGCATTAAGGCGTCATAGCCGAACTCGATGACCTCGTTCGCCTTTTTCCCATTGGATACATCACAGTTCAAATAGCCATCATCGATCATGTAGCCGTTGATGGAGTTGCAGCTGTATCCCAGGGAACCGCTGACGAAGGAAAGGTCTTTCCCGCTGTTGTTTTCAATGGTGAGCGCCAGCTCCGCGGAGTAATCCGTATAGGTCAGTCCTGTGGCCGTGATCTTTATGCCGCCATCATCCACCAATACGGTTTCATCCAGGGCAGCGTTCCTGTTGAACGGTTCCAATGTTGCTTCGGACTGCTCTGCCGCATTCCCGTCAGACGTGCTGCTTGCGGCATCCCCTGTTGCAGCCGGTTGGCTGCCGGCCCCGCTGCCCGGTGCGTCAGCAGAGCTGCAGGCAGCCAGATTTACCAGAAGTACCATTGCCAGCAGGATAGACAAAAACTTTGCTTTCATACCAAATCCTCCTTTGTATTCAATGAATGGAATGCGATTTCCCGTAAACCATCGACCATTACAACGCAGCGATGTACTCTTTTGCCTGTTGAATCAGTTCCTGCAGTTGGACATTTTTCGTTTCCAATTCCGGAATTTTTGCCTGGATCGCGGCCTTCCTGACAGGGATATCGGCATCCAAAAGCTCTTTGATCTCCTTCATGTGAAAGCCCAGCTTCTGGTAAAACCGAATAAGCCGGATGCGTTCCCGCTCCGGCTCGCTGTAGAGCAGATGCCCATATTTGTTTTTCCCTGAAGGGCGCACAAGCCCGATCTCCTCATAGCCTTGCACAGCCCGCCGGGGAATCTTCAGTTCAGCGCACATTTGGCGCAGCGTCTGTTGCATCTTCATTTCCTCCTCACCGTAAAACTGCACGCCGCGTGCAGTCAAGGGTTTCGTGAAAATCGCATTCCGCAACAGAGCTTGCAAATTTCGCGAAGGGAGAAAATGACCGTATCAGGCTTAACAAAACAAAAAGAGCACCCGTCTGGCGACGAGTGCTCTTTGCTGTGTGTAATTATATGGATCAGGCAGAGGCAGAATTCTGGGATTCGGCCTGGGAGTTTATCTCAGGCTGCGGAGCGGAATCAGCGCTGTCCAGATAGACCCATTGAATCGTGTAGTCCTTTCCAACCGCCTCACCGATATTCTGCACATATTCCTCCAGAAGATCCTGTGCGCGCTGTTGAGCACTGGACAGAAGTGCCGTGTCAGAGGCCGCCGTTTCTTCCAGGTCTGCCTGGGCCTGGGCAAACGCCGCCACCTCATCCTCCGCGCTTATCCTGGCGGAATCTTTGGCGACGATATAGGAATCCTCCGAGAGTTCATTTGAGTCCACCTGGCAGCGAAGCACTTTTGCCTCCGGAATGGTGATGGTGACCAAAGTGTCGTCCACCTCCAGGGCCACCTGGGAAGCGTCGATGCCAAGAGAAACCACACCGCTGTACTCGATCCAGAAATGCTTGTCCTTCTGCCAGAAAAGTATTCCGGCCGCATCCTCCTCCTTGAATTTTGCCACATTGTGATAGTAGCAGTCCATCACCGCCAACTCACAGATCGCTTTCATCTGTGACGTCTCGGGTTCCATCGTAATTTGCTCCGCAGAGCCCCCGCAGGCGGCAAAAGAGCCCGCCAGGACCGCACAAGCCAAAAGGCACGCAAGTTTTTTCATAGCGAAACTCCTCCTTTTACGAAATTGACAGACTATATCCGGCGTCGTTCTGCTCCACAAGGGGTGCAATGAGGGCCTTCAACACGTTGCAGGCGTTGTCCTTCGCCAAATCACATATTGCTGTCTGCTTTTCGCTCTCCTGCTGCGCATCCAGTTCACAGGCTTTGTAGGCTTCCTGCGTCACAGTTGAGGTATTTGCCTTGTCATCGTAAAAGAGGAAATCCATGGAGGCAATATCCACATCGACCGCTGAGATTCTCACTTCAGGCAGCTTGATTCGGATCATCTTTTCCTCGTCATCCGTTTCGATGTCCAGCGCGCCAAAGTCAATACCCGCATACACTTTGGCTTTGTAGGAGACATAGTACTTCACTTCATCCGGGTTTTCCTCATCGCTCACCGTCGCGATGCCATTGTAGACTGCCGTATAGGTGGACAGCTCGTCCACATCCACGATCTCCTGCAAAGCAGAGACCGTGATGATTTCCGGCGGCTGCTTTGCCCGCTGTGCAGCTGGCAAGCCGACGGCAATTGCCGCTACCGCGATAACTGCCACGACAAGCAGTATCCAGACCGGCAGTTTCAAGCGTGGTCTATTTACGGATGATACGTTTTGTCCTTTCATGTATTTCGCTCCTTACACAATTTTGGGAATTTCCTAATGGATAGTACCATTTTTTACATTTTTCGCAACGGAAAATAAAATTTGCACAGTGCCTGATATTCTTTTACAATGCAACTGCACGCACGGTGCAGTCAAGTGCTGCACAACACAGCGACGAAAAACCTGACCCAACCGCATATTCCCTGTCAATCTGTAATTTGCTATAATGAATGTAGTTCTTTGATTTTGTGGTCCCTCTGGTATAAAGGAGCCCCCTATGAATATTCGAGAAGACCGCCGGCCGACCCTGGCCTCCTGGCCCAAGCGCATGTATGATTGGGGCGAAGTGCCGCCCGCGTTTCAGCCCGCCCTGACGGACTGGGACGCCGCCGGCATGCCGCCGGGGAACATCACCCTCATCCCCCGCATCCACCAGTACTCGGGCGCGCCGGAGTATGTCACCGCCTGGTTCGGCAGCGAGGTCTGCATCCAGCGCATGGCCGGCGGGAAGCTGGATGTGTGGCGCATCCGCCCCGGGGATGTGGCGCAGGTGGGGTATTCCATCCAGCTGATCAAATGTACTGTCACCGTCTGGCTGAAAGACGGCGGATGCACCGGCTTTTCCTATAACAAGACCAAGGAGGACCAGCTCTACCCCGTCCTCAGCCTGCTGCTGGGCCAGCCTGCCGACCGGCAGCCGCCCCAGCGGCATCCCGACTCCCCTGCTTTTGACCGGCTGCGGCAGGAGAGCTACGCCATGTACTACACTTCCCTTTTGGCGTACCGCTTTGGCGGCGAGATCCGGAATCAGTTATTTTTGCGGGGCAAAAACCGCAACTTTCTTTATATCCTCCAGCGCCGGCCGGATCCTGAGTGCTTCTGTGCCGTGACGGACGCCGGCCCTGTGTGCATCATCACCGATTTTTACGGCACCCGTTTTCTCTATCTGCCAAACGCCGCCTCCTGCCCACTGCAGGTGAAGCCCCTGCCCCACGGCAAGGGCAGCGGGCTGTATCTGCGCACGCCGGCGGAGGGCGAAAGCCTGTACTTTTGTCTCCTGCCCGGGCAGGAGGAAGCGGCGGATGCCTTTGCCCGGCGCTGGTTCTCCCAGCCGGAAGAGGGCGTCTCCCGTTGACCACTTCGCCCCCTGCCCCGCACCTCGTTTTACGGCAAAATTGACCACCGTGACCACTATTTGACCACCATGCGTGCAAAAGCCCGCGGAGCCAGTGTTTCAAAGGCTCCGCGGGCTTTTTGTATTGCCGCATCTTTTGTGCACAAGTGACGATAAATGGCTTGAAACCGCCATTTTCCGCCAGCAGTCTGGGAACTCCGACCCGGAAGGCCGCTGGTTCGAGTCCAGTCTGGCGCACCAAAACAGCCCTTGGAATTCCGAGGGCTGTTTTTCTTTTCCTCTATAACCCCATCGCCTCGGCCAGCTTCTGCTGTGCGAGCTTTTTGTTCTTGTCGAAAGCGTGTCTTTAGATATCCAAAGTCGCGCTTGGCTGTGCGTGCCCCAGCAGACTTACATCTACACCCTGAGCAATGAGCATGCTGGCGTTTGTATGCCACAGGCTGTGCACGTTCAAATTGTCCGGCAAATCGCCCTCTTGCAGAATCTTTTTGAACCGGAATGTGAATGTACCCGGCACCCTCGAATCCCCACCGGGCTGCCGAAACAGATAGTCCTCTTCCTCCAGCCCCCCTTCACCACGCTGCTCTTTCTCCCACGCACTTTCCTTACAGAATCCGAACGGCATACATCTTTGAGCTCTGTATTTGGCTTCGGCCTGCCGCATGCGGAAAAATACCGTTCACTCGGTATTTCGGAAGAGATTTTTCCCGATACTATGGGCTGCTTTTCCGCTTTTTGCTGGAGGCTAAAGCCCGTTCCGGCCAGTTCATATTTGACCGTGCCTTTTGGGGCTGGCGGCATCTTTCCTGCCGGTTGTTCCGGGTCGGTACATTGGAGTTTGAATACCGTCCCGGTCGATTCAAGCGAACCGCTTCCGCCCGGCATTGCAGCACACTGCCCTGCTCTGTCCGTATACATTCTCTCGGTTGCCCACCTTTCAGATCATGCGCTGCGCGATTCCTACGAACAGGCAGAGCGCTTCTTTGCTCTGCACGCTTCGTCTTTGTATGAGAACGGTAAGCCCTTGGCCGTGTTGTGCAGCACCGGGCTTCTCTGGCCCGCGCTGGACGCATTCCTGCCGGAGGACTCCGGAATTCTCTGATTTGGAAACGACTATGAGATATACGAGGCAGGCCCCGAAAACCAATCCTTCTATTTGTGACCATTCAATGGAAACAGCTCCCGCTGCGCTGCCAAAACAAACCCGCCTGCAGCGCACTGTTGTCGCCTATTTGGAACATGGCGGCTCATAGGCTCCGGGTACGGAAGCAAAAAACAACCATAAAGGCTTTCCAAAAGCTGTTTTGCTGCATCTTTATCACCTCGCCCGGCTTCCGCCGGGTGAAATTTTTGCTGCGGGCATCTGAAAAACAGCGGCGCTCTCCATTTTGTAAAAAGCATTGTGGATTTTTCTTGTGATTCCAAAGCCATTTTTCAGATGTACTTTTGTTTTCTCTGCCGGATAATGATATAATTAGTTTATCAAGAACGCCCGGGAAACCAACCCCGGACAACTGTATATGGGGGAGAAGCGCATGCGCAGCAAATGGATCATCCGCATCTGGCTCGGCCGCCTGACACGTTATCTGGTCGTACCTCTCGTGTTCTGCGTCATTCTTTTTCCCTTATACGGCCTGATGCACCAGCAGACTGAAAAAGCGCAGCTCACCGACGCCGCCGAACAGCTCGCCACTGCCGTGAGCACCTTTGAAGGATATCTCAGCGACCTGCGGTTTACCACGAACAAGCTGTTCAACGACGATTCCTACAAACTGCTGGCCGTGAGCGATGACGATTCGCTGATGGGCGACTACATGACGTCTTTCAACGCTTCCACACTGCTTCAGGATCTTACTTACAGCATGTCTTACACCGCTTACAGCTACGTCACCTTTGCGCGCAACCATTTTGTGATCGACCCTTATCGCGTTTTTTCCGGATATGAGAGCTTTTATCCGGGCGCGCTGGAGTACCGCGATGTCCCCCAGGACACCTGGGCCGCATGGCAGGACGCGCGTGAGACGCTTTACCTGCCCGCACAGAGCGTTGTGCTGAACCGCACGAATTATCCGGATTCCTATCTGACGATCACGCAGCCGTTCATCAACTCCGGCGGACAATTCCGCGGTGCCTGCAATATACTGATTCGGGAACGCACTCTGTCCAACCTGTTTCTGCCCACGGAAAAATGGCGCAATGACGGCTTGTTTTATCTCGTGCGGGACGACGGCACGTTGCTGAGCCAGTACCGCTGCAACGGGGCCGCCCTCTCCTTCTCCGGAAATGAAACGGGAATCGAATGGTATGATGGGCAGAAGTATCTGTTTGTTTCCCGTAGCATCCCCAGCCTTGGCGCCAGCGCCGTGATTGGCCTGCCCTATTCCGTTTACGCCGAAAACCTGCGCGCCGTCAACCGCGCCATATGGTTTTACATCGGTGCGGGGCTGCTGGGCTGCTTTTTGCTCAGTTCCGCAATGACGCTGTGGGAGCTGCGCCAGCTCAAGCCCATACTGGACACGCTGGATGATGCCGAAACGGCGAACACCCGTCTGTTCAACGATCTGCTCGTCCAGAAGCTGCGCAACCACAGCCAGCTTTCGGCTGAACTGGAACGCGCCCGCGGCGAGCTGGACCATAGCCGCGTAGAAGCATTTTTAAAGACCGGCGCAGCGGGCACGGCCGAAGAACAGAAAAAAATGTGCGAACAGATGCATCTGACGGACTACAACTATCTTCTTTTGATCCCCGCGCAGGAGCGGCAGACAGAGACGCACGTGGGCGAGGAGCTGCGCTTGATGATGATTGCGGAGCAGGTGCGCCAGAGCTACGGGCGCACGCAGTTCGTTTACAACACCACCGAGGGCAGCGTACTCGTTGTTCTGACGCTGGACAAAGGTACCGAAGCCGAGCAAGTACAGATGTGCCGGCAGACCGAGGCTCTGCACGGCCTTTTGGAAATGACGGAACCGCTGATTCTCAGCGGACGTTTTACGCGGCTGGAACAGCTTTCCTCTGTATATTGGCAGGCGCGCAACATGGCCGCTTATTCCGACCGCACACAAAAGGTATGCTATCTGAGCGGCGAAAGCCTTGTCCGTGTAACGACAACCGATATCACCAGTCTGGAACGGCTGAATGAATACCTTTTATCCGGCCGCGCACAGGAAGCGCAGTCTCTCATCGGCGAACTGTTCCATGTGGACGATCTTTCGCCGCAGAACTTTCAGCAGGCATTCTTCAGCGTGCGCGGTGTGCTGATCGCCGCGGCGCAAAAGGTGGAGTGCGAAGACATCGCCTATCTTTGCTCTTATGATAACCGGCAGTCCGCCAGGCGGCAGGTGCAGAACCTGCGCGACTGCTGCTTTGAGATATGCAGCCATGTCGATTCCCTCAAGCGCAGCCACAACGAAGCTCTTCAGCGGCGCGTTCTCGCCTGGCTGAACGAACAGTACACCCGGCCGGACCTCAACATCGCCATGGCTGCCGAACAGTTCCATATCTCAAAAAAATACGTCACACAGTTTTTGAAGGACCAGACAGGCAAGAGCTTTACCGAGTATGTGGAGGAATTGCGGCTCTCCCGTGCAATGGAGCTTCTGCGCGGCTCTGAGCTGGGTATAACCGAAATTTCCGTACAATGCGGTTTTTCCACGCAAAACACGTTTTATAAGGCTTTCCGCCGCAGGTTCGGCATTTCGCCCTCGGCGGTGCGCCGCGGGGACAACGCAGGCTGACCGGTTCCTCTCTTTCTGCCAAAAACGGCAGGGCGTGCATGCCCTGCCGTTTTTTGTGCGCCTCTTTGGCCGGCGCTTTATGTCTGCCACTGATAAAACGCATAGGTGCGCGGGGCTGCAAAACGCAGGCACAGGTCGCCTGCGGGCGTGTATCCCTGCCCAACCGGGCCGTTTGCACACAGCAGGCGCAGCCGGGCCTTCTGCGGCATCCGCGTAAAGGTGAAGGCGCTTTCCGGCACATTTTCACGGAACAGCAGGAGATATCCCTTCTGCCCACAGGGACTTGTAAATGCAAAGCCTGTGAACGAGCGGCCATCCGGTTCCTGCCCGACCGGGCGCACATCGCACGCCCACATCGCCTCCCGGTGCAGACGGTACACACCGATGATCTGCTGCAGGCGCGCCGCGTCCTGCCGCCCCAGCCCGGAGAGCTCCATCCAGAGCAGCGGCTGCGCGGCCATAACGGACGCAAACAGATAGTCTGCCGTATACCGTCCGGGCGCAAGGGGGTCGGCCCGATACCGCTCTGTGTTGCGCGCCGGGTTCAGCAGCTCGAACAGCATCCGCTGGGCCGGGACATACCGGGCAAGCATCCACAGATTGCGCAGCGTACGATGGGGATAATAATTGCCGAAATCCGTGTAGCGATTTTCCACAAACAGCGTGCCGTATTCCCGCGCAGCCAGATATCCCATACGCTGCTCGGCGGTGATGTCCTGCTGAAGCATCACGCACCTCCCACTTTGTGCTGTAACCATTTCCAGCAGGGAAAGGTATTTCGCGCGCGCCGCCGGCGTGCGCAGCTTGACGCCGTCCAGCTTGAATACCGCCACTCCATAGGTCCTCCACAGCCGCAGCAACGTTTCCGCGTCCCGCCGCCAGTTTGCAAATTCTCCGGAGGAATCCGGAGAGAACCACAAGCCCAGCGCTACGCCACACGCGGCGGCATGCTCCGCCACTGGGTACAGCCCGCGGGGAAACCGTTCCGGATGCGGCGTCCAGAAGTCCGCATCCGCCGCGTAATAGCCCTCCCACACGCCCCCCAACGGACGCGCGGAATTCACCGTCGTGCCCTTCTGCCAGCCGTCGTCGATCTGCACCGTGTCCAGGCCAAGCGCTGCGGCGCGGTCGATCTCCTGCAGCACGAACGTCTCGCACACCCGCGCGTCCCTGTTCCGGTCTCCCCAGGTGTTGGAAAGCAGCAGCGCATGCCGCTGCCACGGTGCCTGCCAGCCCAGCCGGTAAAACGCACGGTACTGCTCCCACAACCGCTCTGCAGGCGCGGTGCCCAATACACACGTACATCCCACTGTTCCGGCGGGCGGCGCGCCTGCACAACCGTTTTGCAGTACACACAAGCAGTTCTCCGCCAGAAGAAACTGCGGGCCGGGCGCCGGCGTTATGGGCGCATGGCGGGCCGCAAGCAGTGTTTCTCCCGTCCGCGTGTCTTCCACGGTAAAGAAACTTCCGGACGCCTCTACACGCTCTGCGGGATAGACCGGCGCGCCCTGCTCCCACACAAGAGTGTCATGCACATCCGTCTGGTCCGCAAGGCGTATGCACCGCCACCGCAGATGACCGCGTGGCAGCGGCACGGCAGCCATAACATCCCCGGGCACGCTGTGCGCCGCCGCACGCGCGCTGTCCCGCTCTACGCCTGTCGCGCCGGGAACTGTCTGCCGAACAGCGGCAAACACCCCTTCCGGAGGAGCCTCCCATTCGGCCCACATCGTGAGGAACGGCGTTTGCGGATACAGCAAAAAACACCGGCTCACACTGTGCGCGCCCTGCCTCCAGGTGCAGCGCACGGACCAGTGCTCAGCACACAGGCCTGCCGCCTGCGGCCGGGCCTCCCATTCCGGTTCCCCGTCCGGCGGGGCCATGCAGGCCGGAGCCAGTCCCGCACCGTCCGCGCTCTGCCAACAAAAGCCCGTAAAGCGGTTTTCCACGCAGGCCAGCGCCAAGCCCTCCGGCTCAAGCCTCCAGCATATGCGCAGCGCGGCATTTTCCAGCACGACCTGCGTGCCCTCCGCCGTAAGGCGGCAGTCCTTCCATTCCAGGCGTATCATTCGGCGCAGCTCCCCTCCGGCAGCAGGTTGAGTATCACCGGGCCCGGCTGCTCCACGTCCAGCGTGATCTCCCACAGGCCTGCGTGGCGCTGTTCCGCCGCCACGCCCAAACGGCAGGAAATGCGCATTTTACCCGGTGCAAGCGCCGCCAGAACTGCAGTACGCCCGGGCCGCGTACAATAAAGCTCTGCCTCCAGCCCCGAGTTTCCGGGCAGCCAACGCGCGCACTGTACAAAGACGTCGAAGCCGGTTGTAAGCGTTCCGGGTACGTAGTAGGCCGCAAACCACTGTGCCACGGGCGCGGAAAGGCCGCCAAACTGGTGCCAGCCCGCGCCCCGGCGGCTCTCGATCATAAAATGCTCGAAGCAATGGTAGGACGCCGCGCATTCATCCTGCCACAGCCGCAGGGCCGTATCCGCGATACGGAATGCGAAGCCGGTTTTGCCCGCATCCAGCGCCGCTTTGAAGAACATCCACTGGTATGGCATCCACACCGCGCCGTTCCAGTATCCGTCCCTGCGGTAATAGGGGGCGGACCGGTCCACTGTGGAAAGGCCGCAGGCGCTCCACAAATGCTCTTCGCTCGCCAGCTTTTCCCACAGGCCTTCGGCCTGCTCCACAGTGCACGCGCCGGCAAACAGAGGTGATGCGCCGCCCAGCCCCATGTTATGGTTCACGCCGGAAGCGTCCCGCAAAAAGCCGGCAGCCCTTCCCTGTTCATCGTGCAGCACATACCCGAAGTATCCGGCGCCCTCGTCCCACGCGTGCTCCTGAAGCGCCCGGGTGAAACGCTCCGCATCCTTTTCCAGCCGGTCTGCGTCCTCCCCGTGGGCGAGCAGGTGCGCAGTATAGGCCAGGATGCGGGCGCACCGTACCGCGTGCGCTGTTGTGACCACAGGCGTGCAGCGCTTTTCTAGCCGCTGCTCATGGACGGCCTTTTGGGGCGGATAATCGTCCCAGCCGCCGGAATTGTAGAAGTAGTCCCACGGGCGCAGCAGACCGCTTTGCAGGTCCGCCGTGGTGGAGCCTCCCGCCTGCCCGGTAAAAAATGCATAGTATTGCATCAGGCGCGGGTAACAATATTCGGCCAGGGCCCGGCTCTGCGTTCTGTTCAGCAGCTCGGCAAACAGGTAAAACTGCGCAGGCACCAGTGAGCCGTGGTGGATGAACGCGGCCTCGTCGTCGCCCGGCGGCGTGAGGTAGGCGTTCAGACAGTCGAACCCGCGCCGGGCGGAAAACTGTGCAAGCCCCATGCCGATGAAGCCCGAATCCCAGGTGTACAGGCTGTCCCACCAGCGTCCGGGGGTATTGTGGCGGATGTACTGTCCCCGGGTGTAAACGGGATATACCACATTGGTGCACAGCACCGCCCGCATCAGCTGCCCGCCGAGGGCAAAGGGCTCGCCCGCGGGCAGCATGGGCGCCGGCTCCAGCGCCGGTGACGCGGCCTGCCACACAGCCTCAAAGCTCCCGCGCCGCGCCCGCAGCTCCCGGCACAGCGAAGCCGCTTCCTCCGGCGTGCCCGCGCTGCAGACAGCGCCGTAGACCCGTTTCGACTGTCCCGCCGCCAGCGGGATGGGGCGCAGAAACACGTTGGTGAAATGTCCTTTTCCATCTCCGTGCAGCGTGGAGGAAACATGGTCGTGTACCGTTTCGCGCAGAAAAACATCCAGCTCGCTGTTTTCGATCTGCCGAACCTGCACGCTTTCATAGTCCCACAATACGCCATAGCACTCGCGGATGTGGGGATATTTCAGGGTGAGGAAGCCCTCTTTTTCGTACAATTCCATTTCCGGACATGCGCCGCTCCCCCGCGGCGTGACGCAGAACGCTCCGCTGTCCGCCGCTTCGCACAGCGCAAAACAATCCAGCTTGGCGCCGCCTGTGCCTGCGGCCGTCAGCGTCAGCGTGTGCGCGCCTGCCGCCAGCGGCCGGGACAGGCAAATGCGCGCTACCTCCGGCTGCGGCACGGGCGGCAGCTCCAGCACATCACCCGAGGAAAGCCTATATCCCGAGGCTGCGCTGTCTGCGTTGATATAGCGCACACACAGACAGGGCCTCTGCAGCGGCTGCTCCAGCGTGAACGTATAGGTTACAGCGTCTCCCGCGCCGCTTGGCAGCGGCTGGCCGAACGGCCCGTACCCGGCTGCACAGCCGAATCCAAGCCCCACGCCGTATCCGCCCGCAAAGCCCTCCACCGGCTCCTCGGCGCGGCGCATGCCGTCCCATCCCAGCCCGTCCGTGGGACGCGGCACGGCAAAGCGCAGGTCGTCATAGTCTTTGGCCAGCACAAAAGCCGCGTGCTCCGGCAGGCGCACTTCCGCGCCCGTCAGCGCAAACCTGCGGTAAGAGGGCACGGGGTCATGCGCGCTGGCCATATAATGCAGCACAAGATTCTGCGGCGTGTCTGTCCCGTTGCAGCATTCCACACGGATCAGACGGGCGTTTTCGCCCAGCGGCGCGAACGAAACGTCCGCGTATACGCGATCTTTCCATTCCAGCTCGTGCCGCAGCGTATAGCAGGAAAGGTCCGGCGCGGCCTTCCACACGTGATATCCGCTTTCAAACCGTACGTTGGGCACATCCACACGGCGGCGGTACAGCCCGGGAAATACGGCAAGGTCAAACCGGACGCCGTCGTTTGCGGCCGGGATATGGGAAATACCGCTGTACTGCTTTGTATACGGCCCCCACGCGGGCAGAGAAAGATCGTGGGTCTGATATTCTGTTTTCATTCTGTTCCCTCCCAAATGGCAAAAAGGCGGCGCGCCCATCTGCCGGAGCTCCGGCGGGCGCGCCGCTCAGGCGCCTGCGCGCCCGGCTTTTCGAAAAAACGCCTGCGCGCTTATCCCTTGACAGCGCCGATCATGACGCCCTTTACAAAGTATTTCTGCAGGAACGGATACAGGCACATGATGGGCAGCGTAGCCACCACCATGGTGGCATATTTCAGGCCGTCGCCGATGATCTCCACATCACCCGAGGAACCCGCCATATTGCTGATGTCGCTCTGGATGAGTACTTCACGCAGCACCATCTGCAGGGGATACAGGCCGCGGTCGCTGATGTACAACAGCGCCGGAAACCAGGAGTTCCACTGCGCCACACCGTAGAACAGCACCATGACCGCAAGAATGGGGCCGGAAAGCGGCAGCACGATGCGGAAAAAGATGACAAGGTCGTTGCAGCCGTCCAGCGAGGCGGATTCCACCAGCTCGAAGGGAATGGTGGATTCAAAAAACGTGCGCATGATGATGAGATTGTACGTGCTGACAGCCGTTGGCAGAATCAGCGCCCACATCGTATTGAGCAGGTGCAGCCGCTGTACGATGAGAAACGTGGGGATCATGCCGCCGGTGAAAAACATCGTGAACACGAACACACCCATGAACAGATTGCGGCCGTAAAAATCCTTGCGGGAAAGCGGATACGCCGCAAAGGCGGTGAGCACCACGCTGATACAGGTGCCCAGCACGGTATATACAATGGTATTTCCATAGCCCTGCCAGATGCTGGCGTCCTTGAATACCTTTTCGTACATGGAAAACGTAAAGCCCTTGGGCCAGAACGATACCTCGCCGCGCAGCAGGGACATGGGGTCGCTGAAAGAACCGCTGACGATATGCAGCAGGGGGAAAACGATAATAGCGCAGAACAGGATCAGGATCGCATAGATCACTCCGGTAAAAATGCGCTCCCCCGTACTCTCTTTGATTTTTGTCCTTTGTTTTGTCCGTTCCATTACCAGAGGCTCACCTCGCTTACCCGTTTGCTGATCTTATTGAACACGATGATGACGATGAAGTTGATGACGGAGTTGAACAGGCCCACCGCCGCCGAGAAGCTGTATTCGCCGCCCTCGAACGCGCGCCGGTATACATAGGTGGAAATGACGTCCGCCGTCTCATACGTGGCGGGGTTGTACATCAGCATGATCTTCTCGTAGCCCACGGTGAAGATGCTGCCCATACGCAGGATGAGCATCGTCATGATCGTTGGCAGGATGCAGGGCAGGGTGATGTGCAGCAGCTTTTTCCATTTGGACGCGCCGTCCACCGTCGCCGCCTCATACAGCGAGGGGTCGATGCTGGTGAGCGCGGCCAGATAGACGATAGAGCCGTAGCCCGCTGTCTGCCAGATATCCGAAAGCACATACACCGTCTTAAAGTATTTCGGCTCGGCCATGAAATGGACGGGATCCCCGCCGAACATTTGGATGATCTGGTTGAACAGGCCGTTGCTGGGCGACAGCATTGCATTGATGAGGCTCACCACAACGACGGCGGAAATGAAATGCGGCATATAGACGATGGTCTGTACGCCTTTTTTGAAATACTTGCTGCGCACCTCGTTCATCAGCAGTGCAAGGATGACCGGAATGGGGAAGCCCACCACGATGGAATACACGCTGATGCCCAGCGTGTTCTTCATCAAGCGTACAAAATATTCCGATTTGAAGAACTGGATAAAGTATTTGAAGCCTACCCATTTCCCTCCGGTGATGCCGAGGGCGGGCATGAAATCACGAAACGCGATCTGAGCGCCGTACAGCGGCGCATACATGAAAACGATATACCAGACAAACGTGGGCAGCAGCAGCAGATACAAATACCTGCTGCGCCAGATCTTCTTGCCCGCATGGCTCAGTCTGCCGTTTTTATCGGTGCGGGAGGGTCTCGCCTGTCTGGAGGCCACGGCGGTTTTCATAAATGTGTCCTCCTTCCAAAATAGGGCCGGGGCTCGCAGGCCCGCCGCCCGTCATACGGTGTTCGCCGGAGAACGCCGCGCACCCGGACATCAGGCGCGCGGCGGGCTTCCCGGTTCTGTTTCAGCTGTTCCAGGCGTCCAGGGCTTCCTGGTAGATGCCAATGACGTTCTCAATGCCCATTTCCTTCACTTTTGCCACATAGGTATCCCAATTTTCGATGGGTTCGCGGCCGGTGATGAATTTCATGACCATCTCGTCCACATAGGTCTCGATATCCGCCATGGCGGCACGGCGCTCGGCGTCTTTCTCAGATGAGAACGAAAGCGTGCCGGGAATCACATATTTGTTGGATTCCTCCAGGAACGGGATGATGCAGTTCTCCTTGGCCTCCAGCACGGCAGCATCGTCCAGCTGGCTGGTCTCGCTGAAGCACAGCACAGAGGGCATGGTTCCCTGCGCGATGGTGAACGTCCCCACCGCCTGTTTCGGGGAAAGACCGTCCGGGTTGTTCAGGATATAATCGGTAAAGATGGGTTCGCCGTCCTGCATGGTGTAATGCGTGCCCTCAATGCCCATGTTCAGCAGCATCTGGCCCTCGGCGCTGTACATATAGTCCAGCCATTCCACAACGCGGTCTACATTTTTGCAGGTGGAGGTGATGGTGGCGCCCACAACGGCGCGGGGGACAAGGTCGATGTTGGTGTGAATCTGTACGCCGGCCTCACCTTTCGGCGGCTCGGTGGCGGCGACGTGGAAGCCGGGCACGGATTCCGCCATCGTGGCGTTCTGGGCGGCCAGCATGCCGCCGAGCGGGCCCGCGAAGGAGCCGACGATGTTCTGCGCCAGCTTCGCGCTGAAGGCCGAGTAATCTGTGGTGATGATCTCCTGGTCAATGTAGCCCTTGTTCCACATGTCGTTCATCCAAACCAGGGCTTCCTTGTATTTGTCCTCGATGGGGCCGTAGTGCACCTTGCCGCCGTCGGTGGGGTCGGTGTAGAAATCGTCCAGTACGCCCCAGGCCGTGCAGAAATTGCGCAGACGCTCAATTTCATAGGCGCTGAAGGGGATCTCATCATTTTTTCCGTTGCCGTTCAGGTCGGTGGTCTTGACGAGCGACCAGTAGTTTTCCCAGTCCTCGATGGTTACGGGGCGTTCCAGTCCAAGCTGGTCCAGCCAGTCGGTGCGGACGATATACGGGATGTTGCCCGAGGGCGTCTCATCCAGCATGGGAAGATAGTAAATGTTGCCGTCAGAGTAGGTGAGGGCTTTCTCCACGCCGTCGCGCTTGTCCATTTCCGCTTTCAGGTTCGGCATGCTGTTTTCAATGTAATCATTCAGCGGCAGGATCACGCCCGTTTCGCCGTATTTCAGCACATCCGTCACCGGGATCTCCATGATGACGTCGGGCAGTTCCGTTTCCATCATCACAAGGTTCAGGCGTTCGGTGTAATTTTCCTGCGGGGGATTGTCAAATTCAAAGTCGATGTTGAACATCTCACCCATCACCTTGAATACGTCCATCTGGTCCATGGCCACCTCATGGGAGGCCTTGCTGCGGAATACGCGGACTGTGATGCGTTCGCGCTCCGCGGAAGACGAGCCGGCGGAGGCGCCGCCGGCGGACGAAGCCGCAGGTGTTCCGGACGAAGAGCCGGCGCAGCCTGCAAGCATCCCGGCAGCCAGCGCCAGGGTGAGGGCTGCACTGATAATGCGTTTCATCTTTTTCATGTTGCTTTCCTCCATATGTAATGAAAACACGGTATAGGGTACTCTTTTCAGGCCGGACGGCTTACCCGTACGCTGTACGCCTCCTGCCTGCAGCCGCATGCCCGCCGGATGGCGGAGCAGCCAACTGCTTACGAGGATACCACGGCAGAAACTCCAAAATCAATAGCTTTTTGTGTGTTTTGCCCAATTTTTATCCCAAAAATCAAGCATGATTCACATACATTTTATACAAAGATTTGATTTTTCTTCCTTCCGTCAGGGTCCGGAAAACAATTTCAGGCTTTTCTCCCTTGACTGCCCGGCGGCGGCGGCGCTATGCTGGATTTGTATACGGGCGGCGTTCGGTTCCGCTCTGCCCTCTTTATTTTTCATCACATCAATCAGGAAAGGATCTGTCCGTAATGGCAAAACAAATCACAGCGATCATCGTTGGCGCGGGGCATCGTGCGCTTCTGTACAGCTTGTACGCCCTGCAGAACCCGGAGAAATTCAAAATCGTCGGCGTGGCCGACCCGGACCCCATCCGCCGCAGAAAAACGGCGGAGATGCACGGGTTTGGAGAGGATATGTGCTTTGAAAGCGCCGAGGCGCTGGCGGAGCGCCCCAGGCTGGCCGATGCCGTCATCAACGGCACCATGGATACCCAGCATGTAAAAACCGCCGTC
>ERZ856578.488-NODE-488-length-80821-cov-28.860002_pt1 | contig 80821 bp, 64 predicted proteins | sample MGYA00514384_ERZ856578 | MGnify/ENA primary metagenome ERZ856578 (study PRJEB29103, sample SAMN06111958) | human gut metagenome | biome: human gut; feature: ankylosing spondylitis patient; material: healthy_person | host: Homo sapiens | place: China:Hangzhou... | reverse complement strand
ATCACCATTATTGCGGTAACAACCCTGTCGGGTGGCGATATTACGCACGCTGTGCCTGATAATACCGGTTATATCACCGAAGGTCAGTTATACCTGCGCCGCGATAGTGATGTCGGTAAGGTTATCGTTGACCCATTCCGAAGCTTGTCACGTCTGAAACAGTTGGTAACAGGAAAGAAGACACGCGAAGACCACCCGCAGGTGATGAATGCCGCCGTCCGTCTGTATGCCGATGCTGCCAACGCAAAGACAAAGATGGAGAACGGTTTCGACTTGACAGACTACGACAACCGTACGCTTTCTTTTGCAAAGGATTATTCAGAAAAACTGCTGGCTATCGATGTAAACCTCGACACAACCGAAATGCTCGACGTGGCATGGGGCTTGTTCGGCGAATACTTCAAGCCGGCTGAAGTGAATATCAAGCAAGAGTTGGTAGACAAATACTGGAAGAAATAAGGAGGTCTTATGACCGTCCCATTCGGATGAAAATATAATTTCTTTCGAGAGAAAATAAAGTTCCATCCGAATGGAATATAAAACGATATAATATGGCAATAAAGTTTCAATATAATAAAACCTCTCTTCAGCAACTGGAAAAGCAACTGAAGATGCGCGAGCGTTCCCTGCCTACGATCAAGAGCAAGGAAAGTGCGTTGCGTATCGAAGTGAAGCGGACCAAGGATGAAGTGACTAAATTGGAACTTCAGCTGGAACAGGAGATACAGAGCTACGAAAATATGGTGGCTTTGTGGAATGAGTTCTCTCCCGAACTGATCGCTGTAAAGGATGTGACGCTCACGACGAAGAAAATCGCCGGGGTGATTGTTCCTGTCCTCAACGAGATACAGTTCGAGATCGGACATTACAGTCTCTTTAATTCCCCCGCCTGGTTTACCGATGGTGTCGAACTGTTGAAGCAGTTGGCGCGTACCGGAATAGAAGCAGAGTTTTCGGGAATGAAGCTGGAGTTGTTGGAGCATGCCAGGAAGAAGACTACTCAAAAGGTGAACCTTTTTGAGAAGGTACAGATCCCCGGCTATAAAGATGCGATCCGGAAAGTGAAACGGTTTATGGAGGACGAAGAGAGCCTCTCCAAGTCGTCACAGAAGATCATGCGGGCTAACCAGGAGAAGCGTAAAGCGAAAGAAGAACATAAAGAGGAGGCTGGCGTATGATAGTAAAGATGAGCAAATATGCCTTTATGGTATATCATAGGGAATATGATACGTTTCTGGCACAACTGCGCGAACTGGGTGTTGTGCACGTGAAGGAAAACAAGTCTATTCTCGATAATGCGGAACTTCAGGATATTCTGGCTATACGGAAGCGTGTCAATCTGTTAATGCGTTTCTTCAAGAACCTAAATAGTCAGTCGAAAGATGTTCAGTTGGCACCTGCCCGTGAACTGGACAAGAAAGCCGGAATGAAGTTGGTACAGAAAATAGAAGGATTGCAGGATAAGAAAGTGCAGCTCCAGTCTGTTAAGGCATCTCTTGAAAAGGATATTGCCTATATGGAGATCTGGGGTGATTTCAGTTGGGCTAACTTCAATCGTTTGAAGAAGGCCGGATATGATATCACGTTCTGGACTTGTCCGACCGCTAAGTATGAACCGAAATGGGGAGACGAGTATAATGCTGTGTTGATCAATAACTTCCAGTCGGTAACTTATTTTGTTACAATAACAAAGGAAGGTACACATATCGATATAGATGCGGAGCGTCCGAAGATGCCGGACAGAGGTTTGCAAAAACTGAATGCTCGTCTCGATCTGTTACAGCAGGAAATGAAAGCATTGGATACCGAAATGAAAAAACTGGCTGCATCCGATTATAATACCCTCGACCTGTTCGATAAGAACCTGCAAAACGAGTTCAATCTGTCGAATGTATTGGTGCAGACAGACCGTCAGGCGGGAGAGAAGCTGATGTTGCTGGAAGGCTGGGTGCCGACCGAGAAAGCCCAGGCGATGGAAGAAGCACTGGAAAAGGATAATTACTTCTATCAGGCACAGGAGATAGAAGAAGGTGACAAGGTACCTATCCTGTTGAAGAACGGAAAGTTTGCCAAGCTATACGAGCCGATCACCCGGATGTTTTCCTTGCCTAACTACGGAGAGTTCGACCCGACTCCATTCTTTGCCCCGTTCTTTATGCTGTTCTTCGGACTTTGTTTCGGTGACGGCGGATACGGGTTACTGGTAATGATAGCCTGTACGATCCTGAAACGGAAAGTCAATCCGGACTTCAAACCGTTCCTGAGTCTGTTCCAGTATCTCGGATTGGCGGCGCTGATCGTCGGTACGTGTACAGGTTCGTTCTTCGGTATCGCTTTAGTCGACATACCTGCTTTTGCTTCGGTAAAAGACTACTTTGTATCAAGCGATAACCTGATGACATTCTCTATCATTATCGGATTGGTGCAGATCCTGTTCGGAAAGACAATTGCTGCGCTGAAGATCATGTCTCAGAAAGGGAAGAAATATGGTATTGCACCGTTGGCATGGGTATTCATTATCCTGGCATTGTGTCTGGTATTCGGCTTGCCGATGCTGAATGTACAGTTGCCCGAAATGGTGAAAAATGTATTCCTGGTAATAGCCGGGCTTGGATTGCTGGTCGCTTTCCTTTACAATACGCCGGGCAAGAATATCTTCCTGAACTTCGGTACAGGTCTGTGGAATACTTACAATATGGCTTCCGGACTGCTGGGTGATACTTTGTCTTATATCCGTCTGTTCGCGATCGGTCTGACCGGTGCGATCCTGGGAGGCGTATTCAATTCGTTGGCTGTGGATATGACAGAAGGTCTGAACGTAGTATTACGTGTGATTTGTATGTTGCTGATCCTTTTGGTCGGTCATGCGATCAACATCGGTCTGTGTACTATCAGTTCGCTGGTTCACCCGCTTCGTCTGATCTTCGTGGAGTATTATAAGAATGCAGAGTTCGAAGGCGGCGGTAAGGCGTACGAACCTTTTAAGAAAGCATAAACAAAACGTGATTTAAATAATAACAAAAGAATAATTAAACAAACAAATTTCATTATGGAACCAATTTTATTAGCTTATCTGGGTATTGCGTTGATGACAGGTTTAACCTTTATCGGCAGTAGTTATGGTGTAACAATCTGCGGTAACGCAGTAGTAGGAGCAATGAAGAAGAACCCGGATGCACTGGGTACTTACATCGCATTAAGTGCGTTGCCTTCTTCACAGGGTTTGTACGGATTCGTGGGTTATTTCATGATGCAGAAATTCCTGGTTGACAGCATTACAATGTTGAATGCAACAGCTATCTTCGGCGCAGGCTTGGTATTAGGTTTTGCAGGTTTGTTCTCTTCTATCCGTCAGGCAGAAGTTTGTGCAAACGGTATCGCCGGTGTAGGTGCAGGTCACAACGTATTCGGTGCAACAATGGTTATGGCCGTATTCCCTGAGTTGTATGCAATCTTGGCTTTGCTGGTTGTTATCCTGATCGGCGGCACTCTTCCGGTATAATAGAGTAGTTAACAATATCTTAATCCCCTGCTTTATCGGTCGATAGAGTAGGGGATTTTTTTATTCTTTCATTTGAGAAACAAAATATTTATATACTTTTGCATGAAAGCAAGCAAACAATATAACACAATTTGTAAAATATGAAAATACATCTACTTTTAGTCGCGTCAGGACTTCTTCTTTCTTTTGGCGCAAGTGCGCAAACAACTTCGGCAGACGATCCGCTACCGGGTTATACGCAGGCTGAACGTTTTGCGGGTAATAAATTATCGACTATGCTGTTTTCCACTTCGGTGGACCCGCATTGGTTTAAGGCTGGTAACTGCTTCTGGTATGAATATAAAACAGGAAACGGTAATGTCTGGTATGTGGTTGATCCTTCCGCAAAGACGAAACGTCCTTTGTTCGATCAGGATAAGCTCGCGGCCGAATTGACTGAGATCGTTAAGGATCCGTATACGGCTCAACAGTTGCCTATCCAGAAGTTGGAGACGGGAGAGGACGGACGTACTTTTACTTTCCAAATTACCTCTTCACAAGACGCCAAAAAGGACAGCACGGATAAAGACAAAAAGACGAAAAAGGAGGTATTCTATTTCTCCTATGATTATCCGACACGTAAATTGACCTATCTGGCAGACAAAAAAAAGGATACGGAATATCCAAACTGGGCCTCTATCTCACCGGACGGTAAAACGGTGGTCTATGCCAAAGACCTGAATCTGTATCGTATGTCGCGTGAAGACTATGAGAAACTGAAGAAAGATGATAAAGACAGTACGGTCACAGAGATACAGCTGACGACAACCGGTGTAAAAGACTTCGGTTTCGGTCAGCCTTACAGTCTTCTGAATACAGATACCTTATGTAACGGTAAAAGGAAGAACCCGGGTTATCTGTTATGGTCGCCCGATTCCCGTCATTTTGTAATCTCTATTTCAGATAACCGCAAGGTGAAAGACCTGTGGGTGATCAATGCTATGGCCACTCCGCGACCGACATTAGAGACTTATAAATACCAGATGCCGGGTGAAAAGGAAGCTCCTGTCAGTCATCTGTATCTGTTTGACATGAGTAACGACTCTTACAAAGAGATCAATACGCAAGCATTCAAAGACCAGACAATACGTATGGCTTATCGGCCCCGCCTGCATAAACAGCGTGATATGAAAGAACTGCCCAGTATTTGGTTGGGTGATAATAACCGTTTCTTCGTTACCCGTTCCAGTCGTGACCTGCATCGCATCGACGTCTGTACTTATACGATCGGTGAAGACTCTATCCGTCCGATTATCGAAGAACGTATGAATACGTATATCGAACTCCGCCCGCTGGCCGCCGTTAATAACGGAAAAGAACTGATCCATTGGAGCGAACGCGACGGTTGGGCGCATCTGTATCTTTATGACGACAAAGGTAATCTGAAGAACCGCATCACATCAGGCCCCTGGCATGTAGACCAGATCGTGAAGGTTGACGAAGCCAAACGCGTTGTCTATTTCCTTGCCAACGGAAGAGAAAAAGGGGAGAATCCGTACTACGAACATCTCTACCGGGCTAACCTCGACGGAAGCGGTTTACAGATGGTTTCTGCCGGCGATTATTTCCATGATGTCCGTGTAGATGATAACGCCCAATTCATCGTCCATAATTATTCCCGTATCAACACTGTTCCGAAATCGGATCTGTTGGATAACACCGGTCGTAAAGTGATGGAACTGGAAGAAAGCGATTTCTCGCAACTGTTTGCTGCCGGTTACCAGTTCCCGGAACCGTTCAAGGTAAAAGCAGCCGATGGTGTAACGGATCTTTACGGTGTCATGTATAAGCCTTTCAATTTCGATTCGACAGCAGTATATCCTATTATCGACTACGTTTATCCAGGTCCGCAGGTTGAAGCGACACGCTATCCGTTTACCCGTATGAGCGTCCGTACCGACCGTTTGGCACAGGCTGGCTTTATTGTCGTATCAGTCGGTAACCGCGGCGGCCATCCGAGCCGTTCGAAATGGTATCATAACTTCGGATACGGAAATCTGCGTGATTATGGACTGGCTGATCAGAAAGCTGCTATTATCCAGTTGGCGGATAAACATAAGTTCATTGATATCCACCGTGTCGGTATTCACGGACACTCGGGTGGTGGTTTTATGTCGACCGCAGCTATCCTGCAATATCCTGATTTCTTCAAGGTGGCCGTATCTTGTGCCGGTAATCATGATAATAAGATTTACAACCGTTGGTGGAGTGAAACGCATCATGGCGTAAAAGAAGTGGTATCTGAAAAAGGCGATACGACATTTACCTATAGTATCAAGAGCAATCCCGAACTGGCCAAACAGTTGAAAGGACATCTGCTGCTGGTTCACGGAGATATCGACAACAACGTGCATCCGGGTAACACGATGCGTGTGGTAGACGGACTGATCCGTGCCAATAAACGTTTCGATATGTTGCTGTTGCCGCAACAGCGTCATGGTTTCGGTGATATGGATGAATACTTCTATTGGCGTATGGTCGATTACTTCTCAGAACATTTGCTGGGAAAATCGGATAAGTCGGTGGACATTCCGAAACGATAAAAAACCAAGAGGCTCCTGTATAGAATGCAGGAGCCTCTTTTTACATAAATAGACATTGTTATTTGGTTCCTCGCGGATGAAATAACAGAAGGGGGTACAGGTCTCCGACCACAAAAATGGAACATAGATAGAGAAAAATAATCCAATAAAAAGGAAGAAGAGGAAGAAAAACGACTTCTTTTAGTTTATTAACTAAGTAATTTAGTTTCCAAACTAAAACATTTAGTTACTTTGCCCGAAACAACAGGAATTATGAAACGACTGACTGCAAAAGAAGAAGAGATCATGGGCTATTTCTGGGAGAAAGGTCCTCTTTTTGTAAAACAACTGCTGGAATATTATGAGGAACCTAAACCTCATTTCAATACATTATCGACGATTGTCCGGGGATTGGAGGATAAAGGATTCCTTTCACATAACACTTTCGGCAATACTTATCAGTATTATGCCGCCGTTAGTGAGACAGAGTACAGCAAAGGTACATTGAAGAATGTTATTGCCAAATATTTCAATAACTCTTATCTGGGCGTTGTTTCTTCCCTGATTAAGGAGGAAGATATCTCTGTGGATGAACTTCGGAAGTTGTTGGACGAAGTGGAACAAGGAAATAAAAACTGACAATTATGGGAGATTTCTTTGTTTATATCCTTAAATCGTCTGTATGTCTGGCAGCTTTTTATCTGTTCTACAGACTGTTGTTAAGCCGTGAAACGTTTCACCGCTTTAACCGGATTGCCTTGTTAGGGGTAATCATTCTTTCCGTTGCCATTCCATTTATCCGTATTATGACCGATGAACCGGTTGCCATACAGCGCCCCTTGCAGAATCTGGAATATCTCTTACAGATGGCACAAATGCAGACAGAGATACAGGTACAGACCTCCCAGTCATTCTGGCTTCCGTTACTGTTTGTAGTTTATCTGGTAGGCTGTGTTTTCTTTTTTGCCCGCTTCCTTTATTCGACAATCCGCATATGCCGGATGATCGGGATGGGAGAGAAGCAGGTGCTTCCCGATGGTAGCAAACTGGTGGTTACGGATGAGACTGTATGTCCGTTCAGTTGGATGGGATACATCGTCATTTCGCAAAAAGATATGGAAGAAAGCGGTGAAGAGATACTGACGCATGAGATGGCGCATATCCGTGCCCGTCACTCTGTCGATATGCTGATCTGTAGCTTTTGCGTCATTCTTCAATGGTTCAATCCTGCTGTCTGGTTACTAAAACAGGAATTGGAGAATATTCATGAATACGAGGCCGATGAAAGTGTGATCAATCACGGCGTCGATGCGAAGCAATATCAATTATTATTAATAAAAAAAGCTGTTGGTTCACAGCGCTTCACTTCTATGGCCAACAGCTTTAATCACAGTAAACTAAAAAAACGAATTACTATGATGTTAAAACGAAAATCGAATCCGTGGGCGAGATTAAAGTATCTCTATGTACTTCCGCTGACAGCTGTAGCGGTTGTAGCTTTTGCCCGTCCCGAAATCTCTCGTGAACTGGGAAAGATTTCAAGTGCCAAAATTAGCGAAATTGTTCCGGTTAAGGAAGTTATCGAGCCTAAAAAAGCTGAACCGGTAGTCGAGGTTGTCCCTGCCCCTGTAGAGAAACCTGCCATAAAAGAGGTGGTGGCATCTGCCCCTCAAGTGGTAAAAGTAATAAAGACGGAAGCGAGGGCAAATAAGGACTCTGTTACACAGGAAAAAGAGAAAACGGAAAATCCGCTGGAGGTTATGCAACAACAACTGGATAATTTCTCGAAAGACGCCGAAGATCGGATGAGAAATATCAAACAGAGAGTAGAGATGTCTCGTAACCTGATCCTGATCGATAATGAAGTAGCTACTTATGAGGAGCTGGATAAAGTGAGTCCGGAGAACATTCATAGTTTTAGTATGAGTCCAAAAGATAAAAGTGAAGAAATTCTGGCTAAATATAATGCTTCGGACAAGCAAGGTGTGATCTCGGTCGTTACTAAGGGTGCTATTGCTTCCGGTAAAATAAAAGAGGACGATGTAAAGGTGGTCGGTTATGGTCGTTTGTCTGATCGTCTGCCAGGGGACGTAAAAATCCGTATCAGGGACGGACAGAGCGGAAAAGAGAAGCCGCTCATAATTATTGACGGAGTAGAACAAATAAAGGATGATGCTATAGATAAGTTGAATCCCAATATTATTGAATCTATATCTGTGTTGAAGGATGAATCTGCTGTAAAATTATATGGAGAGAGGGCAAAAGACGGTGTCATTCTGATAACAACGAAAAATGCATCCACAAAAAAGAAGTGAAATGATGAAGACCTATTTATATCAGGCGGCTTTTGCCGCCTGTCTTTTTCTTGCCGCCTGCAATGAAAGTAAGACAACGGATGGAGAAATAACCGTAATCCCTGTAGGAGCCGCTCTCGACGCTCCTTCCGGATTGAAAGCTTCCGACTATTTCAAACAAGTATCTTATGTGGCGTTGGAAACGAATGACAGTTGTTTGGTAGGGCAGAATCCGTCCGTGAAGATCCTACATGACAAATTGTTGGTGACAACTGCTCAAAAACAATGTTTTCTGTTTGACAGGGCAACCGGTCGCTTCTTAACCTCTGTGGGGCATGTTGGCAATGATCCGGAAGGATATAGCGATGTGAGAGGGTGTTGGCTGGACTATCCGAATAACCGGATTTATTTTAGCGGTTGGAATGAGAAACTTATTATTTATAATGCTGATGGTTCTTATTACGGAGAAAAGAAAACTCCGGTTAATACTTCTGTATTTCCTGCCTTTACAGTCTTTAATTATTTAGATAATCAGACACTTGTCGCTCATTCTACGGCAGGTAACGGTGATCCCGACCGGGTGATTGTATTCCGTGATACAATGATCATTAATCAGTTTTTACCATCCGGCAAAGATACGATGTCATTGAAGGTGAATCCAGATGATATAGAATCACTCAGTGTCACTCATAGTAAAGGTTTTGGCGGTGGTATGATTATTATAAGTTATAAGGATGGAAAAATGGCTGCTTATCCGGTAAGTGACCGTTTCTTCTGGCACCAGGGGAAAGATTTGTTCTTTATGGAACAATTCAATGATACAATTTATCAGGTAACGGCAGATGCTTTATTACCTGTCCGTCGTTTGGATATGGCATCTTATTATTGGAATCCAAAGGAACGTTTCAATAAGGAAAAGACTCATGTAGCTTATCCGACAGAAATGTTGGAAGGGAAAGATGTTTTTCTTTTACGTTTCATTGTGGATCTGTATAAGGATAAGCTTATTTATAATGCTATGTTCGATAAGAAAAGTGGAATAGTCAAAGTCGCTAAATATGACACCGCTTTTGAAAACGATCTGGACGGTTTCCTTTCTTTACAACCTGAATCAGTTTCTCCCGATGGCGAGTTTGCTCAGATCATTTCGGCAGATCAGGTCGTTTCATGGTTTGAAGAGAATGGAGATAAAAATGATTTACCGGAGGAAGTCACAGCTTTAAGAAAAGTAGGCGAAGAAGATAATCCGGTCGTGATTATTATGGAGTAAAATGTGAATGTACAACACCTGCATGAAATACCGAAGAGGAATGAATACGAAAGATTTATGACATATTGTCTGGAGCCAGTTTCCTTATTAAAAAAAATAGGAAACTGCAATGGGCTGGAAATTAGCCCGTTATCCTTTTTCTCTTTCATGCTATTTAAGGTCTGTGGTCTCGTTATTACCAGCCAAAATGTCCGGTTTGTATTCTTTAGGACAAGATATAAATGTTCTCAAATGAAACAGGTGACGCCGATTGTTATATCTGCGTCACCTGTAATGTGTTAATATGTTGTCGGTTAAATGAAGGAATAACGAAGCGGTGCTATTCCCGGAAGAAATTTATGATTTACTCCCTGACAATCTGGTGAATTTGTACCGGAGTTTTACCTGCCGGAGTGATTATCAGCGTTTGCATATCATCAAATGAAATTTTGTTCAGCTTCACATAGCCGACGTAGCCACAATATAGCATATTGTTTTCGCCGTCATTGTTGACACCGGAGATGGAAACCATACTATCGTTATTGCCGGACAAGAAGAATTCGATATACTTGTCTACACCGTTACATTTCACTTCAACCTTTTCGCCCGGTTTCAACGTTTTATAAGTACTCAGATTGAGATCGTACATCATCAATTCTTCGTTGATTTCTGGTGCTTCCTTTGTCTTTACGGAAAAAGCGGCAACCTTCAGTTCCATCTGTTTGCCGGAATTGTTGCGCATCCGGACAAAATGAGCGTTCAGAGGAATTGTAGTAACGGTGAATTTTGTCCGGTCGGCAGGAATATCAGAAAGGATAGTCCATGTCTTACCGTCTTCCGACCATTCGAATACACGTCCGTCCACATTACTTTGAGGTAAGTTGAACGTGAAAGATTCGGCGTCCTTTTGTATTTCCCATCCGAGGCCGAGATACTGGTTAGGTTCGACTTTTACCACTTCAAGCATGGGGACATAGGCTATCAGATTCTCGTCTTCCGACCAGGGTTGGTTTTTCAACTGATCTATATTAGTAATGGTAGAAGCTGTGCTAACTCTGATTTCGTTGGAAGGTGTATCGGCTGTCGAAAGTAGGTTGCGGCTGGTCTGTCTGTATAAACCTTCAATAAGCGGCATCAGGACTCTTGAACCTACTTTTACACCTTTCTGATACGGATTCTGGTTAAAAGTACGGTTAACCAGTTTCATACTGTCCATAACGGCAGATACTTCGAGGAAACGTTGCCAGGTGTTCTGGCGGTCTTTTTCATACCAGGCGTGAGCCATACGCAGAGCATTGGAACCGCATCTTCCGAGTAACTCGAACTGCATAAGCCAGGGATTGATTTCTTTAATCAGTGCCTTATTGTCTCCCTGATTGTATATCAACTCGGGAGCAGCCTGTATCTGTGCGAATAAGGCACCCAGTTGGTTTGCATCTCTTTCGCCGAACTGTCCGTTGCGGTAACCGGTAAGGAATTTGTCGGCCTGTGCCTGGTAGCGGGTAGATTCCTCACGGCGATATAAATGACCGTTAGGTCCCGGATCGCTATTATTCTCACAGAATGTCTTGAAGGCGATGGCTGCTTTGGGTACTAAATATTCGCAAGCCTTTTCCCAAGCCAGTTGCGGGTCGTAACTGTGTATATTCCAGCTATACATGGCAACACCGAACAAGGCGACTTTGGAGGCTTCAGCGCGTTCCATCGGGTTAGCAACGAAACCGGACATCGCATTGGAAGCCTGAGTGTCCAGACCATAAGCGGGTCCCATCAAAAGGTGGTCACGGCAGTAATCGCTTACCGGGAAGTTCCACCAGATATAGGCGGGACGGCGGATACGCTTGTTGACCCATTCAAGACCTTCCAGGGTAATATCGTCTACAACACGATTCCCGGTCCACATGATATGGACAGCCGGGTGAAGTTGTTCGCCCAGGATATCGAGATAATCGGTCCGTGCCCATGAACGGTTGTATTCGGTCGGACACATGATTAATGGCTGTATGTCGCTTTTCTTTTCAATAAATTCTTTCTGGATGAAGTTCATCAGGCCAGCTTGTTTGGCTGCGTTTGTTCCTTCACCGGAAATGTCGTCAAAGAAGACAGCGAAAGCACGTACACCGAGGTCGTACATTTGTTCGAACTTGGTGATCACGTTGTTACTGTCGGTTGCATTCCATTTGATATCCTGTCCCGGATGGATTGCCCAGACGAAGTCTACCTTGTTGCGGGCAGCTTCGGTTGTCAGTTCTTTAATCTGCTTTGCCTGGTCGGCAGGATAGGGTTCACGCCAGCTGGCACTGTGGAAAGGATCGTCTTTCGGAGCATAGATGTAAGTATTCATCTTAAACTGGCCGTAGAAACGAAGTTGGCTGATACGGTCGTCATGGCTCCAGGGAGTACCGTAGAAGCCTTCGACAGTTCCCCGATGGAGTACGTCAGGATAGTCGGTAATCGTACATAACGGAAGTGTGCGTTTGCCTGCTTCATTGTAGCCGACCAGTTGTTTGAGTGTTTGGGCGGCATAGAATAATGAACGGTCGTCCACAATTTCGATAGTGATTTTCTTCTTTGAAATATCCAGGATATAAGCACCTGAACGTTCCATTTCGGGTGTTCTGGCTTTCAGCTTTTTGACTTCCAGCGGTAATGACTTGCCTGATTGGACGAAGGGCAATGCTTCTTTCAGTATTTTCACTGCGTCAGCGTCCGGATTGCTGATACCCTGTAATGTATATCCATGAGACGGCACATATTGCTGGTTGGATATAACAATTTGTTGTGGTTGGGGATATAACTCGAGAGATAAGCTTTGCGCGTAAGTAAATCCCGGAATACAACATAATAATAGTGTCAGGAGTAGATTTGCTAGTATTTGCATAGATCAACGGTTTAAGATATTAATATTTGACTGTAAAGTTATTATTATTCAACAAAAAAACAAGGATGGAACAGTAGAATTATCTCGTTTCATCCTTGTTTAAATTACTGATTGTATTCGCTTAGTTAATTGACAATAACAATGTTTTGCCGGACTGATTTCCCCATTCGGTCAACAGGGAGCGCAAGTTGCCGAATTCAGCGGGAGTATAGAGCTGTTTGTTCAGTTGCAAAGAGCGTTCTACCTCTGCGTTGTTTCCGTTTTGCTTAACGGAGATGACTACCTTACCGGCAGCGTTTTCAATTGTTTTAACTGCTTCCGGAGTAGCTAGTTTCATCCCTTCCGGTACTTGAACAGTATAGGTATACCGTTCGTTTGCTTTGCAGGGCAACAGCAGGTTTTCCTTACGGCTACTGTTCATATTGCAGTAGTAACTATGTGCCAGGCTGACCGGGGCATCGGGCAGTGAAACCATAACATATCCGTTGTTCGCTTTTAAAGGTTGGGAAGCTGTGTAGGAGATTGTCGTTCCGTTGCCGGTCTTCGATTCTTTTGCTTCCTTATCAGCACCGGCATAGGTAGACAGATAAGCTCCGTAATAGGGGAGGTAAGCGTTGCCGATAGTTGCATCTACTTTTGCATCTGCTTTTTCCGGAGAGACGGAAAGGGTAACCTTATAAGTGAGGTCGGTAGACGGTGTGCTGATTGTTACAGGCGTACCTGCTTTGGTCAGGCTGATGACCGGTGTCAGGTTATTCGAACCCGCAGCTGCCATTTTATTGGATGATGGAGACATGATATACTGTTTACCGTCTGCATTGGCAATAACGACCAGTTCTTTTATGGCACTCAACCCGCAACTGGCCGGTTCGGCATTCACACTGTAGGATGCTGCTGTTTCGGCTTTGATGCCTGCTGCATTTAACAGGCCGTTCAGCAGGTTTGTCTTTTCAGCTTCGGTTCCGTAGGCGGAATAGATTACATCGCTTGCCGAACGGATTTTATATCCTGCATCCGGCAACGAAAGGCGAGTGTAACCCAGGTTTTCCGTTACGTGTTTCAGGATGGCCTGTAGTTTTTCCGTATCGTTCTTTTTACCTTCTGTCAGGTTTTCGGCAATGGCAGTCAACTGGACGTCGCTGGCGGGAGTGAACTGCGCATACAATGCTTTCAATGCGTCTCCGTTCGATGCATAAGTGGTTGCAATCAGGAAAGGAACGTCGCCATTGGCAGCCGAAACGAACGGGTCGCGGGAAGAAGCCGGCAGGTTCTGTAATTTCCAGGTAACGGTTTTCATGCCGTTGGCTGTTGTGACGGCCGGCTTGGCATTGTTATACTGCAAAGTGTAGGATAACGGTTTGCTTTCCGGTGCAGACAGACTGATGGTATATTCTTTTACCGGAGAGGTTTGTAATAGCTCGTTATAAATATCCAGCTCCGGCAGATACCCCGGTTTGGAAGTCAGCGTATAATCCAGATAGATGGTTGCTCCCAGTTCCAGACCGGTATGGACAACGACCATTTCTTTCAGATGGTTGTAAGCCGGAGCATCGGCTGCTGTCCGGGGAAGTACTTCCACAAAAGCATTGTCGGGCGTTTTGACAATGTTGCCGTCTTTCTGTTTGGTATAAGAGGAATTAATTTTTAGTTCCTGGTATTGCGGATTGTAAACGATGAAACTTTCCCCGTAAGTACCGTTCATGGCCGTATGTGTGAAAAGCGTAAGTTCCATGTTGTAGCGGAACTCCTGGCTTCCGTCTGCATTCAATGTATATGCTTTCGACAGCTTCTTATATTCAGCTTCCGGGCCGGCAAATGCGGATGCTGTAATAGCCAGCAGGCAGAGAAGCAGTGCCAGTTTATGTAGTATATTAGTCATTGTCTTTTATTTTTTAATAATTAAATAATCACCGAAACTTTTGTGTGCATTAACGGCAGAACGGAAACCGTCCCAGTCGGCTGCTTCATATACACGTTTCTTTAGAGCCAGCTTCTGGTGAAGCGTTATTTTGTCGCCGTCCTGACTTAGTGATCCTTCGAAGTCGGCGGCATCGCTTTGCTTGCTTTCGTTCTTTGCCTCATTTAACAAAGTGTATCCTTTCGGTAGCTGGATGGTTTCGTCCAGTTCCACCAGACGTGAACAGCCATCCTTGAAACCATACTGGCGTTCGGGCAGGTCGGTATTGATGCGCAGATAACTCTTTACCTGATTGTACAGGTTGTTCATTACCATCGGTTTGAAGACCAGTTCCTCTTTACCCGGGATAGCATATTCCGGTATTTCATAGCGGAAAGTGATTTTGATGGGAGCCGCTTGATAGTCTTTCGGATCTTTTCCATAATCCACGCTAAGCAGACGGGCTTTCGGGGATACGTTCAGCAACTGGCTTTCAAGCATGTTCTTCCATTGTGACTGCCAGCCACGGGTAAACATGCCGCGGATATTGCTGTCCGATTGTCCTTCGGCCGTGATGGTGAATTGTCCGGTCAGTGTGCCTTTGGCATCCAGTTTATTGTTTGCTTTGATACGTACATAATGGTTTTCCGGAGCGGAAACGGGAGTCAGGCAAAGGTCGGAACCTTCGGGAACTCCCGGCAGGTAGTTCTGTTGTTGTTCGGCGCTGCTCCATAGTTCGCGGCAGAAAGGAACCCAGGTCGGGTCGAGCGGCATATATGTACCGCTGGATAATTTAACGACGGCTACACAATGGTTGAAGTGGTCGGCCGGAATACTTTCCACACGGCTGCCTGCCATTGTCATAGCGGGATAGGCTTCGAAACCTGCCATACGGAGGAAGGATATCAGCGTTCCGGCAATATCTTTACAGACACCGCAACGGTCGGTATAATTCATCTTGGTATTGTGAAGGGTATAACCTTCGCCTTTGCCCATCGAGATGCCGGAGTAACGGATATTGTCGGCAACCCAGTGGGTGAGGACGGCTATCTTTTCCATTTCTGTTTTCTTCCCTTTGATAAGCTCGTCTACCTTTTTCTGTGCTTCCGGCAGTGGAGCAAAACTTCCGTAATCTTCGTTAACCTTATTGAACCATAATGATTTATCCTGCCATTTAGGAGTGGACGACATCATCAGTTTCGGAGCGGCATCGAACAGGTCGACCATGTTAGGTTCACGTTTGGTCGGCATCACATTGTTGGTGGAGAAGGTATAGGCTTTCCGACCATCTTCATAGCGCATGGAAGAGGCGCAGTCGCCTTGATAGAACTGGAACTGCATTTCTTTCTCCATCGGAATGGATACTTTATATACTTTACGTACGGTCGGTTCCGTCACCCAGAAAGGAACGATGTCATAGAATTGTCCGCGCATGGGAGGGATGAAGCGGGATTCGTCATCGCTGCCGTCGGCCAGCAGGGCGTAGGTGAAACCTTTCTTGTCGATTTCATATTCGATGATATCTCCCGGATTCAGCTGGCCTACTTCAAGCATGATCTGGCGGGCGCCCCAATAGATGGCGCGGGCCGGAGCCGCATAGTCGCAGGCTTGTGTAACGTCCAGGTTGATTACATCGCCGTTGGCACGGTAGACGGTCGCTCTCTTGAATTGTGCGAAAGCCGTCAGCGGGTCGTAATCATATTTGATGATACGGTTACTCACTGCTCCCCGGGGAGTCTGAATTTTGATAGTCTTGCAGACAGAAAATGAACCGGAACCGGTCGGTTGTACGGTTACGGACGTGCTGTCCAACAGATTGACGCAATCATATCCGGCATAGACTTCCGGCTTCTGAAGCGTCGGGTCCGGTGCGAACCGGCAACTTTCCCCACTCTGTCCGTAGGCGGGCGAAAGGGTTAGGAATGATAATACGGTAAGTGCAAAATACCTCATAAGTATAGTGTTTTAAATGATAATCAGATTAGCTTTGCCGCCAATAAACGACAGGCTGTCCGGTCTGTTTTACCACTGCCGGTGAGTGGGATGGCATCGACCTGCCGGATATATTTAGGCTGTTGGTATTTAGGCAGGAGAGAGGCTATTCTATCAGAAAGGCCTTCAATGTCTGCCGTCTTTTCCATCAGTAGCACAATGGCTTCTCCTAATCCGGGATGTGGAATAGCCGTTATCGCAAAGGTAGCAGAAATTATTGAACGTAGTGTTTCTTCCACTGATTCGATTTGTACTTTTATACCTCCGGTATTAATGATGTTGTCTTTCCTTCCCAGAATGGAGAAAGTACCGTCCGGATGCAACTGTGCGATGTCGTTTGTCACTAATGTCTCGTCGCAAACCAGTGGTGCGTTGATAATGAGTGTATCCTCAGACGATAAAGACAATTGTACGGAAGGGAAAGGGGTGTAGGCTGAAGAAGCCTCGGGGCCGTTCAGCCTGCGCAATGCGATATGAGAAAGTGTTTCCGTCATGCCATAGGTCGAGTAGACGATATTGGGTAATGTCCTGACCTCTGCTTCCAGTTCTTTATTTATGGCGCCTCCCCCTATGATTAATATCTCTGTCCGGCATAGGCGTTCTTTTTCCTCCGGTACTTGAAGCGTGTTATATACCTGTAACGGTATCATAGCAGCAAAGCGAAGCGGAGTCTCTACATCTGCCAACGGATGGCCGGAAGGCGTGCGCAGAATGAGAGTCAATCCGGCAACTAAGGCCCGTACGACCACCATCTTGCCGGCAATATATTGCAATGGCATACACAACAATGCATTATCTCCTTTTTGCAGATGAAGGAAAGAGCAGGTAAGGATGGCACTTTGCATCATCTGTTCTTTGCGGACAGTGAACTCTTTAGGCGTTCCGGTAGAGCCGGATGTATGAACGGTGATGTAGGGAGATTCGTTGAACCAGTCGGCCAGGAATTTGTATAAATCCCGATGTATCTCTGGTGCATCGGCAGGTAGATTAGTTATTAATTGCTGTATATTTTCTGCTGTACAAACCGTTCCGTCCTCTAACTGTAACAGTTGTTTATTACAATCTGTAAGTAACTGTTTCCCCTCTTGAGAGGGGATAAGGGGTGTGTTATCATTTCGTTCCGGAACAGGCATTAACACACCCCCTGCCCCCTCTCGAGAGGGGAATGAGTTACTCTTTGGATCATACCAAAGACAATCTTGGCGGATGGAGAGCGGCATCTCCACATTGTCCGTAAATAAAGCCCCTGTTCCCAGTCCTTGCGGTAAAGGATTATTGAATGTTGCACACCATTGTGCAATGGCATTCAGTCCGATATTCGATTCCAATGCAGAAGTAATCCACCAGCCTATCTTTTGTTGTTCAGCCTCGTCGATCCATTCCTGTCCGCCACTTATCCCGCCATGTAAAGACGGTTTCAGTATGATATACTGCGGACGGATAACTGATAAGAGTTCCTTTTTCCTTTCTATTGTATTGATGCCGATTAGTTCTTCATCCAAAGCAATAGGTAAAGGTGTTTCAGAAGTGAGTCGTGCCATTTCCTCCCACTGCCCGGCGCGGATAGGCTGTTCGATGGAATGCAGGTCCAGTTCGGCAAGCCGTTGTAACTTGTTCAGGGCATCGTCAGGGGAGAAGGCTCCGTTTGCATCTACCCGTAATTCTATTTCTTTAGCAGAAAAATGCGCACGGATATGTTTTAATAAAGCCAGTTCCTCTTCAAAATTAATTGCCCCAATCTTCAACTTAATACAGCGAAAGCCTGATTGCATTTTGACCTCGATCTGTTCCAGCATCTTTTTATAGTCACCCATCCAGATCAGGCCATTGATTGGGATACCGGCTTTACCTCGTGAAAAGTCTGTATCCCAAAGTGCAAAATTACCCGTTTGGAAATGGCGGAAAGCCGTTTCCAGTCCGAATAAGATGGAGGGATAGGAACGCAGAGCTTCGGTATCGGGCATTCCGTTCTGTTCCGTTTGGTGACAAATGGTTGCCAGTTTTTTTTCGTAGTCTGGCAGATCATCACAACTCAGTTTAGGGAGTGGAGCACATTCACCTATCCCGAATCGTCCGGGCATTTCATCAGTGGTAAGAACCAAATACCAGCTCTTTCGAATCGTATAAGTCCCCCGTGAAGTCCCTGCCGGTTGCTTGAAGTGTAAAACTTTAGGAATTATCCGGATTCTATAATGCGTTGTTCTCATTATTCTGTTTAATATAATCGTTCAGTTGATTGTTTAGATCCTTAAAGTTTGGTAAAGCATCCTGTAATTCTTTAGGTAATTCATTATATGTATATGAACTTACTCCAATAGGTTTGTTTATATCGCGAAGGGAAAATTCAACTTCATAATCATCTTTCCCTTTGCAAAGTAATATCCCAATTGTTGGGCGGTCATACTTATCACGTACTAATTCATCTATTGCGGAAATGTAAAAATTAAGTTTCCCAATAAATTCAGGTTCAAATTCCTTTGCTTTCAGTTCAATGACAATGTATGCTTTTAGACGGGTATGATAAAATAAAAGATCCAAGCGATATTCCTTTTTCCCAACTTTCAGAAGATATTGATGTCCCATATAAGCGAATCCTTTGCCCAATTCAAGTAGGAATTTAGATATTTGTTGGACCAGGCCGCATTCAATATCCCGTTCTAATGCTTTCTCCGATAATTGAAGGAAATCGAAATGATAAGGATCTTTCAATAATTCGTTTGCCAGTTCACTTTGAGGGGGAAGTAATGTTTGAGTGAAGTTATTGATTGATTTCCCTTGTTGGTGAAACAGGTCCTTTTCTATATGATATTCTAAAATGGAACGGCTCCAACCATTTTCGATGGTTTTGTGGATATAGAAGAGGGCTTCCTGGGGAGAGCCTATTTTGCTTAATAAAAGAATATGATGTCCCCAAGGTATTTCAAAGATAGTGGAGTCTGACAATTTGGTCACAAGCTGTGACCAAATTGTATTCTCTTGATTATAAAAAAGATAAAATCGTTTGCAACGTCTAAGATTGACAGCTGACAACCCTTTTATATCAGGAAATTCAGCCTGCAAATCCTTACTCAATTGTTCTATAAATCCGCTTCCCCATTGAGCATTTTGTTGTTTCTCCACAATTTGTTCGCCAAGGCTCCAGTAAAGGTGGATTAATTCGCTGTTTACAGCAATGGCCGCCTTTATCTGGCTTTTCCGGATATTCTCCTTTAATTCAGTTAGCCATTGGCGATAGTCTTGTTGTAGTTTAAGGTATTGTTCCATTTTATTTAATATATAGTTTAGTTCTGATTACGGAAATTTGGGATAATCTTCAAAACGCGGGCGGCGTTTTTCGAGGAATGCTTTGCCGCCTTCCTGGGCTTCGTCGGTCATGTAGTAAAGCATGGTGGCATCGCCTGCCAGCTCCTGGATACCGGCCTGGCCGTCCAGTTCGGCATTCAGTCCCGCTTTGATCATACGCAAGGCAAGCGGACTGTGCATCATCATGGTTTCAGACCATTCCACATATTCATCTTCCAGCTTATCCAGGGGAACGACTTTGTTTACCAGTCCCATGTCGAGTGCTTCCTGCGCATTGTATTTCCGGCAAAGAAACCATATTTCGCGTGCTTTTTTCTGGCCGACAATACGGGCGAGATACGACGAACCGAAACCAGCGTCGAAGCTACCCACACGAGGACCCGTCTGCCCGAAGATGGCATTTTCAGAAGCGATGGTAAGGTCGCAAACGACATGCAAAACGTGACCTCCGCCGATAGCAAAACCATTGACGGCTGCGATGACAGGCTTAGGCATGGAACGAATCTGTTTCTGTACGTCGAGTACATTCAAACGGGCAACGCCGTCCTTACCGATATACCCGCCATGACCTTTCACATTCATATCTCCACCGGCACAGAAAGCGGTGTCGCCAGCTCCGGTCAAGACGATGACACAAATATCCGGACGCTCCCGGCAAATGTAAAGCGCATCGCTCATTTCGGTTGTCGTGGTGGGAGTGAAGGCGTTACGGTAACGTTCGCGGTTGATAGTGATACGGGCAATCCCATTGTAGAAATCAAACAAGATTTCTTCATATTCTTTTATCTGTTTCCATTCTCTTTGTGTTGACATAAAATCTTTATTTAGAGTATTGTTTATTATAACGTCTTTAAACTATGGTAGTATTCTTTCAGCAGGCGGACGTCTTCATCTTTGTCGGTGAATACCTCCATCAATACGGGTTGATTGATCGGATTCGGATCGGTGAACACTTTCATGGCTTCTTCCAATTCTGCCGTGTCGTGTACGCCCTGGTAGAGGAATCCCCGTTCGGTAGCCCAGCCCTGGGCCGAAGTCTTATGTGTAGCCGTTACAAAGCGGTGTGTCTTTCCTGACATCGACAAACCGGGCAGTGCCTGGAAGATTTCGCCGCCACCGTTATTCAGTAACAGGATGCGCAGGTTACAGCCGAAGTTGCTGTTCCAAAGCGCGTTCATATCATAAAAGAAGCTCAGATCGCCTATCACTACAAAATTCAATTTGTCGGATGCTACCGCATAGCCGATAGCGGTGGATAATGAACCTTCTATACCGCTTGTTCCCCGGTTGCAGCAAACTTCAACTTCTTCGGGCAACGTAAACAATTGAGCGTATCGTACCGTCGAACTATTGCCTAAATGTAAGGCAGACGGAGTCGGCAATGACTTGAGCAAACGACCGATTGCTGCCATTTCCGAATAAGCAAACTCCGGTTCCGGCAGACTCTTCGTATTGTTTTCCCAGACACGTGGAAATTCTGTCGGCTTATTTTCCAGCAGATAAGCAATCTTTTCAAGAAACTCGAACGGGTCCATTTCTATTACGGTAGTCATTGCACCGTATAAGTCAGCCACTTCACCATCGGCCGATACGTGCCAATGTTCTTTCGGCGGGTTATTACGTAGGAATTTCTTTAAACGTTTGGATACGATGTGTCCGCCGTAGGTAATAACCAGTTCGGGAACCATCTTTTCCTGCGTTTCTTCAGGCAGGGCATAAATGGCTGCATCGAAGTTTTTGACCGGGATGCCCGGAATGGTCTTGTTGCTTGTATGTTCGGTCAGCCAGGCGAAATGTTTATAAAGTAGCTTGGATATCTTCTTTTCAAAAAGATAAATCAGGCTCATCTGGCCGACAATGATCATTCGTTTATTATAGCTGTTCAACCGTTCGATCAGGGTATTGTATTCCCTGTCGTACACATTCAGTCCCTGATAGCGGGTGATAACGCGCACTTCCGGCAATTCGGGAGTAGTGAACTGGAACAAAGGTTCGGAGATCGGCACATTGATATGAACCGGCCCTTTTCCATGATGATTCAATTCCAACAATGCTTCGTTGACAAGACGGTTGCAATACCATTCATCTTCATCCGTATGAATTTCCGGCAGATTGACCGATTTCTTAACCAGGGAACCGAATACGCCCGGTTGTGGTAAAGTCTGTCCGTCCATTTGGCCTATCCAGGCTCCCGGACGGTCTGCCGATATGACGATAAGAGGAACATGCTGGTAGTAGGCTTCCGCCACAGCCGGATGGATATTCAGCAAAGCCGTACCCGAAGTACAGCAAACGGCTGCCGGTTTTCCTCCGTGCAATGCCAGACCCATGGCAAAGAATCCGGCACTTCGTTCGTCGGTGACGGAATAACAGGTGAAGAACGGATGATTTGCCAACGTATGTACGATAGGCGAATTACGGCTTCCCGGACATAATACGATTTTACTTATACTATGCTCCTTGAGCAAGGCCACTAACTGAAGAATGTTTTTCTTATCGGTATACATATATTATATTTATCTTATTCTGCTTACAAAAGTACATATAATATCTAACGCAAAACGCCTGTCTATCATAATAAGGCCCGCATCGTTTGCAGTTTGTCTTCCGTTTCCTGCCATTCGTCGCTTAACTCTGAAGAGGAGAGCAATCCTCCTCCGGCATAGAGTGTCTGTGTCTTCTTATTGATATTCATGCAGCGCAGATTTACATACAGGTCGGTTCTGCCTTTCGGGTTCAACCAACCTATAAAACCGGAATAGTAACGGCGGTCGTAACCTTCATTTTCCAGGATAAAACGGTAGGCGTCATCTTTGGGCAATCCACAAACGGCAGGGGTAGGGTGTAGCAGTTTCAACAAACTACCCAGCTTATCGTTACTGTCCAGCCGGAACCTGAAATCACTTTTCAGATGACATAAAGCCCCGGCACGTGCCGAATAGGGACCTTCCATCGTCGATTCGATACCCAGTGAACTTAGCTGGTCGTGGATATAATTGGAGACTAGTTGTTGTTCCCTTTTGTTTTTCTCATCCCAATAAATCGGCAGTTCGCTGTTCTGTAAAGGCTGTGTTCCTGCCAGCGCAACCGTATGCCATTCGCCCTTTTCTCCCGAGAGGATAATTTCAGGGGTTCCTCCCAGCCAGATGCCCGTTTCCGGTGTATGGCAGAGGTAAACATAAGAACGGATATACTGTTTGCAGGCCTTATAAAAAGCCTTTGCAGGCGAAAAGCCGGATTCCCTGTCGAGTGTCAGACTGCGCGAAAGTACCAGTTTGTCCAGCTGTCTCTCCTGCAAAGGCTTGATAAAGGAATCGAAACAATGTGTATAGTTGTCTTTTGTCTTCCGTTCGGATGGGTTTTCTGTTCCATTCGGATGAAACTCCAAATCCATTCGGATGTAATCCGGTTGACTGTTATCCGGCAATTCGCTATAATCGCGCCGAATCAGCACGATGGGACATTCCCGGCTGACCCGGAACGGAGCGATGACGAAGCCCTGTTGTTCATTCAGGTCCTCAATGTTATATAAAAGACGGGCAGAACCGGAGGCTTGCATCACGAACCGGGGTTCTTCTTCCCCCGGAATACGATAGATTGCAAAACTCCGGCCCTGCCTGATCAGTGAGTCTATCATTTCTTTTTTAATATACTATTTACGACACGTATGGATGATACCAACTTATCAGTAGAGGTAAACACATCTACATTCCATACGTGTGAAGAACGTCCCTTGTGAATAATTGTCCCGACGGCACGTACCGTATCGCCTTCGTGGGCCGACGACATATGGCTGCCGCTCACCTGCATTCCGACTACAATCTCGTCCGGCTTAGCCAGTATCATGGAGCCTAATCCCGCAACTGTTTCAGCCAATGCCAGAGTCGCTCCGCCATGCAGTATGCCGAAAGGCTGTCGTGTACGTTCGTCGACCGGCATTGTCGCTTCCACACGGTCTTCGGATGCATAAGTATATTGAATACCCAGGTTACCCATCAGTGCATGTTTAGCCCGTATATTCAACTGGTCCAAAGGAACTTCTGTCGGTTTGATGGCAGCAAGGATAGCGGTTTCTACGGCTATTGCCACACCATCCTGATCGTTGGTCAGCGTGGTGAAATCCGTACAGACCTTAACCGAATCACGGGCGTTGCCCATCGCTACGCTGGTCCTGGCAAGCTGTAACATGGGGACATCAGCAATTCCATCGCCGATCGCTACGACTTCTTCGGTCGTAATTTTCAGCTTTTCCATCAATACGCCTAAAGTGTTTCCTTTGTTGATGGATTGGGGAACCACCTCCAGATAAAAATCTTCAGAACGGAATACGTCCAATACACCGTCCAGCCGTTTCTTCCAGTGATTTTCCAATCCTACCAGTTCTTCTTCGTTGTCGCTTGCCAGCACACACTTGCAAGGACTGAAGTCGACAGCCTCCGGAAAATTGTCAACACCGATCACACGCATATTGTTTAGCGCGGCTTCTTCCTGCACATGTTTGTTGTCGGGTTTATTTGTCAGGATATAGTCTTTATGATATGTGAAAATGGCAAAATCGTTTTTCTTCGCTTTCTTATCCAAGTAAGGCAGCATCTCCGGGTTGATACGTTTCTCGAAGAGCAGTTCACCCGTTTGTACGTTGATGATCTGGCCACCGTTATATGAGAGTATGAAACCACCGTAATGATCCAGTTCCAGAGCCTTTGCGAGCGGCATAACCCCGTTGGTCGGTCTGCCGGATGCCAATACAATGTGTATTCCCATTTGCTGAACTTTCAGTAAAGCAGCCTGGGTACGGGCAGTAATTGCTTTTTCACTGTTGAGCAATGTCCCGTCTACGTCTAAAACCAATAATTTGTACTTCATGGCTTGCTGTTTTTTTGTTTAGATTACAAATCTACATAAAAATCCTGGTTTATAAACGCATCCAATAAAAATAAAGACCATCTCGTTAGTATCTTTTTAACCTATTTCATGTATATTTTGGTGGGGATTACTATTGAGTAAATCATGAATGAAATGTGCAACGCCGTCCTCATCGTTCGTAAATGCAGTGATCCGATCCGCATTTGATTTTACGGGAGGCTGTGCATTTGCCATAGCAACGCCGAGTCCGGCAAATTTGATCATGGAGAGGTCGTTGTAGCCGTCACCGATGGCGATAACGTCCTCTCTTTTTATCTGTACACGTTCCAATAGGCGTTCCAGCGAAGCGGCTTTGTCGATCCCTTTGGGTACGACTTCCAGGTAAAACGGTTCCGAACGATAGACATTGAGGCGAAGGCCCAGTTCCTGACGCAGTTTTTCTTCCAGCGGAACCAGGTCTTCCGGTTCTCCGACTATCAGGCATTTGTCAGCCGGGAGCCGTAGATTGTGCAGGAAGTCGTCGGTTTCCTTTATCTTCATTTTGGTCAGGAATGATTCGTATTGAACATATTTGTCTGCTGCATTTTCGGTCAGGATGTATTTGCCGTTGTAAGACAGGATTGTCAGTCCGGCTTCATACGAACGTTGATAGATCAGGGGCATGACGTCTGGTGGCAGGGCCTGTTCGTAAAAGACCTTTCCGGTTTTCACTTCGATCACTTTTCCTCCGTTAAAAGAGAGGATGAAACCTCCGTACTCTTTCATATCCAGCGTTTCTGCCAGTGGAACGATACCGTAAGTAGGGCGTCCGGAGGCCAGAACCAGATGGAGACCTTGTTGCTGGGCTTTTATTAATACCTCCCGGGTGAAAGGCGTGATCTCTTTTTTACTGTTTGTCAGTGTTCCGTCCAGATCGAGGACCAGTAGTTTATAGTTCATCTTTATTTTATTTCCGGTGAATAGAATCGTCTGTTTCTGTTGCGGGTTTTAATGGGATCACATGGCCGTTGGCTGTGATGTATTTGTATAATTCCCGATAAAAAGAATGTTTTGTCAACGTGGAGGCATCGCCCAGTATGATCAGTTTCATTCGGGCACGGGTGATGGCAACGTTCATGCGGCGCAGGTCGTTCAGGAAACCGATATTTCCCTGATCATTGGCACGTACCAGGCTGATCATGATCACATCGCGCTCCTGGCCCTGGAAACCGTCTACGGTATGGACGGTAATCAGTTTGCGGAAGGGTTTGAAAAAAGAGTTCCGTTTAATCAAGCCGCGGATATATTGCACCTGTAATTTGTAGGGAGAGATCAGTCCGAAGTCGATGCTTTCGTCCAGTACGCGTTCTTTACTGATCTTTTCGATATAGGCTTGTAGTTGCTCCACCAGCAGTTCCGCCTCTTTTTTATTGATCCGGCTCTGGCTTTCGGATAATTGATCTTCCTCAAAATCACAATCTGCCGTATCGAACCACACGACAGGTGTGTCGTAGGCGAGGATACCGCGGTACTTTACTTCCGGCGCAGCCTGCAACTCATCCTGGTAAAACCAGCGGGACGAGAAACGCATGATATCTTCATGCATCCGGTATTGTACTTTAAGCAGGGAGACAGTCTCAGGTTTGCCGGCTGCTACTTTCTGCATCAAAGTACGGTCCAGTCCGCCGCGGGCAGCTTCTATACATTTAATAGTAGGAGGAAGTTGGTGATGGTCGCCTGCCAGAATCACCCTGTCCGCTTTGCTGATGGCAATCCAACAGGCAGCTTCCAGTGCCTGTGCTGCCTCATCGATAAAGAGGGTGGTAAAATTATGGTTGGTCAGCACCCGGTTGGCAGAACCCACCAGCGTACATGCTATGACGCGGGCTTCGCTGAACAGGTCAGCGTCTATCTGCACCTCCAGTTCGGTGGCACGGAAGCGCAGGCGGGAAAGACGGTTACGGGCCGTGTCCTTTTCGCTGTGACTTTTCTTACGGAAAGAGGATTGTATCTCCCGGATTGCTTTGCGGATTCCCCAAAGTTCGGAGTAGTCGGGATGCGACTCGAAGCGCCGTTCATACGTAAATGAAAGCATTTTGTCATTCACCCGTGTCGGGTTGCCGATACGGAGCACGTTGATGCCCCGGTCTACCAGTTTTTCCGATATCCAGTCGACAGCCGTATTGCTTTGGGCGCAGACCATTACCTGGTTTTCCCTGTGCAGCGTTTCGTAGATCGCTTCGACCAGTGTCGTTGTTTTCCCGGTTCCGGGAGGGCCATGTACGATAGATACTTCTTTAGCCGACAGCACATGGTTGACCGCCTCCTCCTGGGTTGTGTTTAACCACGGGAAACGTACCGGGAACAGGTTTCTCCGGCTGGTCGGTGTCTTCCCCAGCAACACATCACGCAGATGGGCAAGCTGGTTATTTTTTGCTTTCATTACACCGGATAGTGCATTGAACATCGTTTTATAGCTTGTCTCGTCGAAGTAGAGTTGAACGCCCAGTTCACTGTTCACGTTTTGCAGGTCGAATAAAGCTGAAGGTGTCGGAAGGACGACGACCATCCGGTCGTCCTGTACATAGCTGATGATGCCGGAGAAATTCAGATAACGCGGACTGCCGGTTCCGTTTGTCGTAAAGAAACAAACCGGACGTCCGTACTCAAAATTATGTTCGATCTCCTTATCGTCCCTGCGTTCTATTTCAATGACGAGCTGATTGAGCGAATTATAATAACTTTTTCCCGGAATCACAGGATACCAGCAAAGTCCCTGTTGTATTTTCCTGTGAATACCCACCCGTTCGGCTTGTTGCCTGTACGTTTCTTTCTCGTATTCATACTCCATTTGGAGAAGATCATATTGGCGTTGCAGATCTGCGGATGGTGTCTGGAATTGATTGATCATTATTCTTTGTTTAACTGGCCGCAAACTTACATAAAAAAATGGAATTGAATGGGGGTTTTTGCTCTTTCCGATGTCATAAAGTCAAACTGAAGGATTTTTATATGAGAAATGTGATTCTATCCATAATGCTTTCTTTATTGCTTCTGCCGGGTTGCGGCTCCATGAGGAATATGAGTAGTGAAGACCGGGTCGGTTTTGGCGCACAGGTCGGCTCTTTTATCGGGTGGCTTTTCGGTGGATTGATCGGAGAGGCGATCAATGATGAGAATGGTGCTGAAATAGGTGCGTTTATAGGAACGGCTGTGGGTGGCGTTGCCGGTGCTTCGATTGCAGCCAGTACGGAAGAGGAAACGCATATTGTAAGGAGAAGTCCGAAATATACACCGTCGTCTCACGTCCTTCTTCCGGACTTGCAGATAGAGGATATTCTTCTGGATGAAGATAGCATCACCTATAATCAAAAGATCGATGCGGGAGAAACCTGTCGTATCTCTTTTGTAATCGTGAATAACAGTTTTCAGGATGCATTGAATGTACTTCCGGTAGTCAAACTGGAAGAAGGAGAAAACCTGGAACTATCCGAACCTGTCCGGATTGCCCGGGTTGCCCATGATACTCCCATCACTTATGAAGTCACAGTACATGCTTCTCCCGAATTACAAACAGGCACAGTCGTTTTCAGTGTACGTCTGGAAGAGGGACGCGGCAATGGCACGGAGGCGGAAACATTTACCGTTGAAACCTTGGGTAAAGAGTGAAATTTATCATACACCGGTCATCCTGTTCAGTATCTTCGGAAATTGTATAAAGAAAATGATCGTACAGCAGATAGCCGCCGTTGCATCGGAAATACCTTCTGCCGCATAGACGCCTATCATTCCCATAAAATGCGGTAAGATCAAGGCTAACGGAACAAGCAGGATAACTTTGCGGAGTAATGCGATAAAGATGGAAATCTTAGCCTGGCCCAGGGCAACGAACATATTCTGGCAGGCACGCTGCAAGCCGAAAATAGTCATACCAGCCAGGAATACAGGCATAACCTGCTTCACAGTCTGTATTAGCTCTTCATCCGAAGTGAAAGCCGAAGCGATGACGGATGGAAACAGAATCATCAGCAACATCAGGACAAAATTGAACAGGAACATGAAAGTCACTACGATCCTGAAACATTCTTTTACCCTTTCTTTATTCCCATGCCCGTAATTATAGCTGACAATAGGTACGAACCCCAGGGCGAAGCCTGTCAACGGGACACTGACAAAAAGCATCGAACTTTGCATAACGGTCAACGCGCTCACGTAAATATCGCCGAATGTCTTTAGCATACCGTTCAGCACAAAACCTACCAGGCTTTCCGTACTGGCCATGATAAAAGGCGATATGCCTAAAGCCAGAGTCGCCCCGATCACTTTCCTGTCCGGTTTCATATACTGCTTTTCGAGCCGAAGGGAGGCGCGGGAAGAAGTCAGAAAAGACAACACCCAGACGGCGCTGCCGGCCTGTGAAATAATCGTGGCTAATGCCGCTCCTTTTACTCCCATGTTGAAACCAAAAATGAAAAGCGGATCGAGCATGATATTGAGGAAGGCGCCGATCATTACCGACCACATGGCAATACCCGGACGTCCTTGCGTATTGATGAAGGTATTCAAGCCTACCGATATTTCGACGAATAACGTACCGATCAGATAGATAGAAAGATAATCGGTGGCGTATCCGAGTGTTTGTTCCGAAGCACCGGTGAACAGCAGGATCGGCTTCATGAAAATATAGGCGAGGGTAGAAGTCAGCACGGTAAAGATCAGCAATAGTATAAAGCCGTTCCCCAGTATCTTTCCGGCCTGCTGCCGGTTTCCCTGTCCGAGGGCAATTGCTGCAAGCGGAGCACCTCCGCCTGCAACAATGGATGAAAATGCGGAAATCAGGATAATAATCGAACCGGCTACCCCGATGCCGGCAAGCGCCGGTGTGCCTATTCCCGGAATATGCCCGATATAAATACGGTCTACAATATTGTAGAGCAGGTTTACCATTTGGGCAACTATCGCAGGCAGTGCCATCCGGAAGATAAGAGGTAGCATACGGTCTGTTCCCAGCCGTTCTTCGTATATCTGATTCATTCTTTGTGTTATGATTAGAAAACGAAGCCAAAATTACTTATAATTCAATACGTGGCAAAATCTGATATCTTTTTCCTCAGTTTCGTGTTCGAATTATAGTGATAATAAGTCGGGGCAGAGGACGGGAAATAATAAAGGTCCTGCGTTTTGTTGTCGACCTCCACTTTGTATACCGGCAAGGGTAATGTTTTCGATTCGGACTCAGGCCGATAATATTCATCATACTCTTTCAGCTTCGATATGCGTAACAACGGTATTTTCGGCCCATATAATTTTTGCAGCGAATGCACGATGTCGGGGCGTGTGACAATAAAACGTTGCGGAACATTATTCGCGGCATAAATATATTCAGACTGCACGGCATTATTCCCTTTTTGACGTATAATCTCTACCAGCGGCTTATTCAGATAGGAACGCAGCTTTAGCATACAAATCTTTTCCCCGTCATTAGCGGATGTCCCGTAAGCATCCGGTTGCAAAAGCAGGTAAGGTTCCATACTAAAATTATCCAGTAGGAGAGGCGGATGCAGCCGGTCCTGTTCTGCTGCCGTATGAGTATCGCCCAGCCATTTCGGGATAGGCGACATGGAGAGCAATCCGGTTATGATAAACGAACTCATACATAGGCCGACTGCCGTATCCGTCACCTGTTTCCATTTGCCGTTTCCCCACCGGACCGGGAGCGGTTGCGGCTTGTCGGTATCCCGGCCTGTCCATTTCTGCCGGAGCTTGCCGGTGACCACGTACAAGACTCGTCCGGTGAACAGACAAAGCAGGCAGGTGAAGCAAAGAACCAATGGAATCCATAATTCCGGATATTCTATGCTGAAGAAGCCTTTTTGTTTTTCCGGTATGGTGGCCAGGAATGTCTGGTATTGATGATCCGGATGATCTGTTTGTGTTGGAGAAATAGTAGGAGCGATCAAGCGGGTGATCAGTGTGTCGGGATAACAATAGTCGAGTTTCAGCGAGTCGTTGCGGGAATAAAGCGAAACGGTGTGTAAGCCGGGGATATTTTTCGGTTGAAAGGTTTTGATATATTCAAGCGAGGGGAGCGAACGGTTCAGAAGGTCATCATTTCCGAACAATAGTTTTTCCGGCGGTGAAATAGCCGGTGGTGATGCAGGGATCAGTACTTTTACTGTTAATGCCAATGCGACGAGCATGGCTAACCCATAGAAAACAAACTTTTTCCTTTCCATAAACAATCTTTTTTATCATTATTCATTTAGTAGCCTTTATCACCCTGTGAGTTAGGCGGTGCGAAGATATTATTTTCATTCTTAATTTAGCAAAACATATAACATAAATTAGAAATCATTACCTTTGCCGGAAACATGAATAATCTAACGCATAAAACATCGCTGTCATGGATAATATAACAAAATCACAAATCATATCACTGATCCATCAGGAGGTAATCCCCGCTATTGGCTGTACGGAACCGGTTGCTGTGGCTTTGGCTGCCGCGAAAGCTGCCGAGGTATTGGGCGAACGTCCGGAAAAGATAGACGTATTACTCAGTGCCAATATCCTGAAGAATGCAATGGGAGTGGGGATACCCGGAACAGGAATGGTGGGATTGCCTATCGCGATCGCTCTCGGAACACTGATCGGTAAATCTTCGTACGAACTGGAAGTGCTGCGTGACATCACACCGGAAGCATTACAGGCCGGAAAAGCCATGATAGACGAAAAGATCATCCATATTGCCCTGAAGGAAAATGTCGACAAGTTATATATCGAAGTGATCTGCACGGCAGGCGACCAGACTTCCCGGGTTATTATTTGCCATGAACATACACATATTATATATGTAGAGAAAAACGGGGAAGTATTGACCGATCTGCGTCAGTCGGATGCAACGGACGATAAGCCATGCGGCGGAGATGAATTGAAACTCTCTTTCTCTACCGTATATGAGTTTGCGATGGAAATGCCGCTGGATGATATCCGTTTCATCCTTGAAACGGCAGATCTGAATAAGAAAGCCGCCCAGGCTTCCATACAGGGACACTATGGGCATACCGTCAGCAAAACAGTTTCCGGCGAATACGGCAAGAAATATATGGGCGACTCTGCCTATACCCACATGTTGGTGATGACAGCTGCCGCCTGCGATGCCCGTATGGACGGGGCGATGATCCCGGTTATGAGTAACTCCGGCAGCGGCAACCAGGGAATTGCGGCGACGTTGCCGGTCCTTTCGTTTGCGGAAGATATTAAATGTACGGAAGAGCAGTTGATACGTGCCCTGATGCTCAGCCATCTGATGGTTATTTATATCAAGCAGAGCCTGGGACGTCTCTCTGCATTATGCGGATGCGTTGTGGCTGCCACGGGTTCCAGTTGCGGCATCACTTACCTGATGGGAGGAAGCAAGATGCAAATATCGTATGCAATCAAGAATATGATCGGAAATATTACCGGAATGATCTGCGACGGGGCAAAACCGAGTTGCGCATTGAAGGTGTCGAGCGGTGTCTCTACTGCCATGATCTCAGCTTTGATGGCCATGGAAAATAAGGTGGTGACTCCGGTAGAAGGTATTATCGACGAAGATGTGGACAAGTCGATCTCGAACCTGACGGCGATAGGTTCCCGCGGAATGGAAGAAACAGATAAATTGGTATTAGATATTATGACAGGTAAATCCTGTTAGAAAGATTGTTGTTTTACTTTATTTCAGACCTCCCAATGGCATACAGGGTGCCGTTGGGAGTTTTTTTATGCATTAAAAGCGGCTTGGATAAATTTCATCAATACTTTCATTGATAAATTCGATCAAATTCCGTAACTGTTTCGTGGTTTCAAATGTTTACATTGTAAGGGAATTAAGACACGGAGTGTTTTCACGGTGTAATTTATCACACAGTTTAAGCCGTCTGTTCATCTTATTTTTGCAAAAGACAGATTTGCAAGTGAATTAAAGTTCATCAATCAATAAAAACCGACATCGCCATGAAAGAGAAAATTGAACAATTGGCGGCTCTGAACCATCAGGCAGAGCTGGGAGGCGGCGAAGACCGTATCGCGAAACAACATGCAGCAGGCAAGTTAACAGCCCGCGAGCGAATCGAATTACTCCTTGAGAAAGGTAGCTTTGTAGAAGTCGACAAGTTTGTAACTCATCGGTGTACAGAGTTTGGTCTCGAAAAACAACGCCCGTTAGGAGATGGGGTTGTAACGGGATATGGTTTAATCGGTAAACGTACCGTATTTGTATTTGCCCAGGATTTTACCGTTTTCGGAGGCGCCCTTTCAGAGACGTATGCCCGGAAAATTTGTAAAATCATGGATATGGCGATGCAACTCGGTGCGCCTGTTATCGGACTGAATGATTCCGGTGGAGCACGTATCCAGGAAGGTGTCCGTTCGTTGGCGGGATATGCCGAAATCTTTTTACGCAATTCAATGGCTTCGGGGGTAATCCCGCAGATCAGTGCCATTATGGGACCGTGTGCCGGAGGAGCAGTCTATTCACCGGCGTTGACCGATTTTATTTTTATGGTGAAAGATTCCAGTTATATGTTTATTACCGGGCCGGAAGTGGTAAAGAGTGTCACCCAGGAGGAAGTCTCCATGCAGGACCTGGGAGGTTCGGAAGTACATAGCACCCGTTCAGGCGTGGCTCATTTCACCGGCGATAATGATATGGATTGTATCCTGAAGATACGTGAACTCATGTCATTCCTCCCCAGCAATAATATGGAGGAACCGCCTTTCATTCCTACGACGGATAGTGCCAACCGCATTGACGAACAACTCAATAATCTGATCCCGACCAATCCGAATCAGCCCTATGATATGAAGGAACTGATCGAATCGGTGGCCGACGATCATAACTTCTTTGAAGTGCAGGAAGAATATGCCAAAAATATTGTGATCGGATATATCCGGTTGAATGGAAAAACGATCGGTGTGGTAGCCAACCAGCCGGCAGCTCTGGCAGGAACGCTGGATATTAATGCTTCGGTAAAAGCCGCCCGTTTCGTCCGTTTCTGTGATGCGTTCAATATACCGCTGCTGACCTTTGTGGATGTTCCGGGATTCCTTCCGGGCGTCAATCAGGAATATGAAGGCATTATCCGCCATGGGGCCAAATTGCTCTATGCTTATTGCGAAGCGACAGTGCCGAAAGTGACGGTCATTACCCGCAAAGCCTATGGCGGTGCCTATGATGTGATGAGTTCCAAACATATCCGCGGCGATATCAATTTCGCTTACCCGACTGCCGAGATTGCCGTTATGGGACCGGATGGCGCTGTAAATATCCTTTTCCGTAAAGAACTCAAAAAAGCGGAAGATGTGGAAAAGAAACGTAAGGAACTACAGGACGATTACCGTGAAAAGTTCGCCAACCCATACCGGGCAGCCGAACTGGGGTATGTAGACGAAATCATCGAACCGTCGGGAACCCGTGCCCGCCTGATCCGCAGCTTCGAGTTGCTTGCCAACAAACGGCAGTCCAACCCGCCGAAGAAACATTCCAATTTACCACTTTAATACGCGAACGATTATGATTAAGAAAGTACTAGTAGCCAACCGCGGCGAAATTGCGATGCGAATCTTTCGTACCTGCCGCGTAATGAATATACCCACCGTTGCGATTTACACCCATGTAGACCGGGGAGCCTTGCATGTTCGGTATGCCGAAGAAGCCTATTGTATCTCTGAAGATGAATCAGATACTTCTTACCTCAAACCCGATGCGATTCTGGCGATTGCCAAGAAAACGGGTGCAGCCATCCATCCGGGTTACGGTTTCCTTTCGGAGAATGCCGATTTTGCCCGTCGCTGCGAAGAAGAAGGCGTCATCTTTATCGGTCCGAGTGCCGATGTGATAGCCAAAATGGGAATCAAGACGGAAGCCCGTAAGATCATGAAAGCAGCCGGTGTGCCGGTTGTTCCCGGAACGGAAGAGCCGGTTAACAATATCGACGAAGTGCGTAAGGTCGCCAAAGAAGTCGGCTATCCGATTATGCTGAAGGCGTTAGCCGGAGGTGGAGGTAAGGGAATGCGTCTGGTTCGTGATGAAGAAGGGCTGGAAGAAGCCTTCCGCCTGTCACGTTCCGAAGCCGGCAATTCGTTTGGAAACGATGCCATTTATATCGAGAAATATATTGAGAATCCGCACCATATCGAAGTACAGGTTTTAGGTGATAAGTATGGAAATGTGATTCATTTATATGAACGCGAATGTTCCATCCAACGCCGAAATCAGAAAGTGATCGAAGAATCTCCGTCGCCTTTCGTGAAGGAAGAAACCCGCAGAAAGATGCTTACCGTGGCAGTCGAAGCCTGTAAAAAGATCGGTTATTACAGTGCCGGGACATTGGAGTTTATGATGGATAAAGATCAGAACTTCTATTTCCTGGAAATGAACACCCGCCTACAAGTGGAGCATCCGGTGACGGAAGAGGTTACGGGTGTCGACCTGGTACGTGATATGATACTGGTTGCCGCCGGAAATCCGTTGCCCTACAAACAGGAAGATGTAGAGTTTCGCGGAGCCGCCATCGAATGCCGTATTTATGCCGAAGACCCGGAAAACAATTTCATGCCTTCACCCGGCATCATCAAAGTGCGCGAAGCTCCCGAAGGACGTAATGTCCGCCTGGACAGTGCCGCCTATGCCGGATTTGAAGTCTCCCTGCATTACGACCCGATGATCGCCAAGCTGTGCACCTGGGGACGTAACCGCGAATCGGCCATCTCCAATATGGCCCGTGCCCTTCGTGAATACAAGATACTGGGGATTAAAACGACTATCCCGTTCCATCAGCGTGTGTTGCACAACGAAACGTTCCTGAAAGGGAATTACGATACGACCTTTATCGACACCAAGTTCGATAAGGAAGATTTGAAACGTCGTCAGAATAATGACCCGCTGGTTGCCGTTATCGCCGCAGCGATCAAACATTTTGAACAGGAGAAAGAGGCTGCCGCCCGTATGACAACAGTTCCGCTGGTCGGTGAATCCTTATGGAAATATTACGGTAAATTGCAGATGACTGCCAATAACTATTAAAAAGGGGAGGACAAGATTATGCCGAAAGCATTAGCAACTTATTTTGCAACAGTAAATGATATGCCGGACACCGAATTTAAAGTGGAGATACTGGAAGACGGCCCGGTAAAGAAAGTTTCCGTAAACGGAAAGATATATGATGTCGATTATAATGTAGGTGGCGACAGTATCCACTCCATTATCCTGAATCATAAATCGCATGGCGTACAGATCACCAATATCCGTGACGACATGTACGAAGTAAAGAACAAAGGCGACTACTTCCAGGTACAGGTGATCGACGAACTGAAGAAGATGCGCCTGTCGCGTATCCAATCGGTAGCTGTCGGCCGCCAGGTCATCACGGCCCAGATGCCGGGAGTAATCCTGAAAGTAAATGTAAAACCCGGCGACGAAGTAAAAGCCGGAACCCCTCTCTGCGTCCTGGTTGCCATGAAGATGGAAAACGAGATACGCAGCCCGATAGACGGGGTGGTGAAAGAAGTTTATATAGCGGCTGGCGACAAGATGGCCGTCAATGATAAGATGTTGGTGGTAGAGTAATTAGTATATAGATTAAGTTTTCGGAAAGCGTTGGCAATATTTATTGCCGGCGCTTTTTGGGTTTTAAGAAGGTTTATTAAACGAGGCTCGCCTCGTGCCGCAGGCTCTCTTTTGCCGTTGGTTTCAACCAACGGTTCTAAATACAGGAGGCAAAGCCTCTTCCTCTGTGGGATTTATCCCCTTTCATTATAATAACACCCAGGAAAGGGAAAAGGGGTTAAAACCCGCAGAGGAATCCGGTAAAACCGGAAGATTTATCTATCCGTCAGTTGAAACTGACGGCAAAATAGAGCCTGCGGCATGGGGTAAAACCCCATTAAAGAAAATAGTTCAACTCTGACAATATTTGAGTCTTCTGCATTTCTTTTTTAGAACAAATGAAAGGAAGGTTATTAGCCGAGGCGAGTTCTCCTTTAGAAATTCCCCACCTTTTTTGTTTATGTGGGGAATTTTCCCCCTAGTAGTGGGGAATAATCCCCATTGCAACGGGGAAAAACACCCACTCTTATGGGGAGAATGTTATAGTTCAGCTATTTCTATTGGCATAGATGACTCTGATAATTTTAAATCAAACACACCTCTTCTAATAAGCAAATCATTTATCTTTGTGCAACTTATAATAAAGAAAAGAGAGTTATGAAGAAAAGTTTTTTGTATTTGTTTACCGTGCTTTGTACGTTAAATATGTTTACCGCTTGTAGCGATGATGATGATTCGAAAGATCCGAATGGCTTGGAAGTAAATGCCACTTACTCCGGTGAAAATCTTGATTTGAAGTATAGCGATGTCGCTTTGTTGGGCAAGGAAATTTCTTTTGAGACAAAAGACGGTAAGACGGCTACACTCACGATGAAAGGTACTTTTGACATGAGTGTCATTAGCGGACTTATCAACGGCGGATCGAAATCCGCATTAATTCCTAATCTGGTTCCCGGCGTAATTCCGGGAGAAATTACTACAACGATATCGAATGTCCCCCTGACTCTATCCGGAGAGAAATATACGTTTGAAGGAACAGATTCAGGCAACGGACGTGAAGTAAAATACACCGGCAGCGTGGAAAAAGACAAGCTGGTCCTCTCCCTGAACGTAACCATGCCGAAGAATGACTTGACTGGTAACTGGAAACTGGCGGTACAGCCGTTGAACCTTGTCTGGTCGGCAGGCGACGCAACGATCGACCTGAGTGGTTTAGGTATTTCCGGAATCTCCGGCCCGATTCCTGTATCGATGGCCGCTCCTATGATTGGGCAGTTTGCAGGCCCTATGCTGCATCAAGTACTTAAAAGCATTTCATACGGAGAAGACGGAAACATTACTGCCCGTTATATGAAAAAAGGAGCATCCGACTGGCAGTCTTCCCCGCTTAACCTGGCACAGTATTACATCAAAAATAATAAATTGTATGTGCAATTAAATATTGCCCAGATCCTGGCAACAGTGGAGGCTAACAAGTCTAAAGCGGATATAGGTAGCAGTGAAATCCTGAAATTCCTGGAGGCGATTAAGTTGATCGCTCCTTACCTTTCAGACGGTGTTCCTTTGAGTTACAGCGTTTCGAACGGAACGGCGCAAGTCACTCTCGGATATGACGTATTGGGAAAACTGTTTGCTTTGCTGACCGATGAAGATTTGTCCGGTTTGATTTTGGGAAAATTACCTGATAATTTCAAGGCTGTTATGGCACAAATTCCGGGTATCCTCGAAAAGACGGATGATGTAAATGTAACCTTGATCCTGCAAAAGCAATGATAGCATTACGATTTTTTGAATGAAAAAAGGCAGTTGGTTTATTCCAGCTGCCTTTTCTTTATTACTTGATCTTTGATTGCTCGTTACCACCCTCTTTAGGAGGTGTGGCAGCAGGTTTGTTGTCTGGTTCAACTTGCACATTTTTACCTACGCAAGGTCATAGTGCTAAAAATCAATAGAGATTTCCTAAGTATGAATGGCATAATTATTTTTACAGACCTTAACTTTGAAAAGGAATAATAATTATCTTTGCGCCCAATTAATATTAAACTTATAAAAAGGATGAAGAAAAATTTATTGTATTTATTTACTGTACTTTGCATGTTAAGTTTTTTCACCGCTTGTAGCGATGATGATGATGTAAAATGTCCTGTGGAAAATACTGTATTTACCGATAATAACGGCTTGCAGTTGACCTATAGTGGTGAGGCTCTGTTAGGAAAAGAGGTTTCGTTTACATCACAAGGTGTTGATAAAGCAGTGTTGACTTTATCCGGTGCAAGTCTTAACCTGTTGGATTTAATACCTGCCGGAAAATCAACCAACAATACTTCGACTGAGGGAATTGCTACAGCCGGTGTCGTACCGGGAGAATTGACGACTACCTTGAATGTTGATTTATTGGTAGAAGGCGAAAAAGTTTCTTTTGAAGGAACCGATGAGAAAGATGGCCGTGTCATCAACTATAAAGGAGAAGCGACCAAGGATGGTTTGAAATTGGATTTGCAAGTGACCATGCCTAAAAATAATTTGGCAGGTACATCATGGCAGTTGGCTCCGGCGGGTATTATGTCTGCTGATCCTATCCATATTGTTTGGGATGCTGATGAATTTCCATTTAATGGCAACGGAACATGGGATATTCAAAGTGCTCTACTGTTGACAATGGGAATGGCCCAGATTAAGGATGGAATGACAGTTCCTCAATTGTTGTTCGGCATTTTGAATGAAGTGACTTTCTTGCCTGATGGAAACATCCAAGCCAAATATAAAAATACTCCTGCCGATACTGAATGGAAGGAATCGCCATTGAATTTGGCTATGTATGCGGTAAAAGGGGATAAATTGCATGTTTATCTGAATGCAAATCAGATCATGGCTGTGGCAAGTAAATCGCGTGCTATTGACTTGAGTTTTGTTACGGGGCTACTTAAAAATATTGTACCGATGTTGGCAGAAGGTGTGCCTTTGTCTTATACAACAGGTGAAGACGGGAAAACTGTCGTTTATTTAGGCAAAGACGTGTTGCTTCCTTTGTTGCAGCAAATAGCTCCTCTGTTCGAAGATGAGCAGACTGTTAATTCATTGGTTGAACTTTTGAAAGAAAGTGCCGGTGAGGAGTTAGCCGGTTTGGTGGAGCTCTTTTTGAAACCGGTTTTGGTAGCTATGCCTGATATTATTGCTACAACAACAGACGTTCAGATCGGTCTTACATTGCTTCCTGTGACAGAATAATTTTTTTGGAATTGAAGAAATAAACTCAATGGGGTTGCTTTTCTCAAAAAGGCAACCCCATTTTCTATTATTCAACACAGGATGTTTGCTAACTTACTTTATAAAAATGTTTGCTTACAGTGAAGGATGTAATGTTTTTTAGAAGTTCTTATGTGTCTTGTTGATATTTTTATATGGAAATTGATTTACTTAATTATAATTTTCTGTTGAATTTCATTCTTCCCATTGATAACAGTAACAAAATAGATACCTTGCTTAATATTATTTAGATCAAATTCAAACCTATTTACCCTTGAATGTATATCTTTAGATAAAACATTGATCCCTTGTTGATCATATACTTGAATTGTTGTTGAGGTATTGTTTAAAAATAATGAATTATCTTCTTCGTTTTTTGAAACTACTAATTTTTTTGAGATGCATTCAATTTTATATAATGGAGCAGAATGTTTAGTAATATATTTACCAATAGTAATATTTAAACCTTTCATAACTACCACTAATATATAATGTCTTCCAGGAGATAAGTTTTCAGCATTAATTGTCAATTTATTTTTCATGAAGGAACTAAGATCAACGATGGTAGTATCAATAGACCAACCGAGAATATTTTTGTCATCAACATTTGTATAAGGTGTTTTGAGAGTATATTCATACAGACCATTATATATATCTGTAGGACCATCTATATATGCATTCATTCGTACTGGAATAGATATAGTTTTATTTTTTGTAATTCCACCACAAGTAAGATCTGCAGTGATTTCAAATGACCATAATGGATAGTTTGGTTTTACTGTAATTATATTTGTGTTTTGTCCACTAATAACTTCCCCATTTGCTAACTTCCATTTATATGTCACTCCATCTATATTTTCAATAGCAATAGTGTAAGTTTTTTGATTGCTATAATCAATTGAATCAGGAGATTGAATTGTTTTTAAATAAGATATATCAAAAGATTTATATTTATAAGTAGTAACTTTACTTAATAAAGAGTTTTTATCAAATATAGCTTGAACTTTTAAATCTCCTTCATAATATAATTGTTTAGGAATATTCTTAATTTCTACTAAGATATTGTTTTCGGTGGATGCTATCTTTTTTTTACGAAAAGTATTAGTATATCCATCAACTGTACATCCAATGGGAGGTGTTATCTGATAGTAAGAACAGTCTTTTATATCACTAAATACAGGTTTTTCTGGTGATAAATTCTTCAAATATTTAGGTGCCGGTGGAGCTACTTGCACTGTCACTTGTACCGATTCATTTTTCTCATTTCTAACTACAATCTTTCCTTCGGAAGTAGTGTTCCATGTAATTTCAGTCTGAGAGAAACCAAATGGTGAACTAGCACGTCCATATGTAACGTCCCAAGTTAAACGACCCTCAAGTCCTGATACGGAATATGAGGCGCTCTCATTAGAATAGGCTTGTACTTTAGAAGGAGGGATACCAGCTCCTTCTATTTTTTGTGCTTGCACCGTAGTGTTTATTAATAACATCGCAAGCGCTACTAGATAAAAGTAAAATCTAATCATAACTGTAATTGTTTAATATTAATAACTTATGAATTGAATATAATATCAAATTTTAAAAGATTTTACTCATCTAGAGGCTGTTAATCTGCAAAGTCCTGCCTAAAATGAATAATTCTCATAATACAAAGATTTAATCAACATAATCAAAAGAACGTCAAAACAAAGAATATTATTGAAATGATAGAAAAACAGTGGTAAGTTATAAATAAATCTTAAACCTACAAGAAGAAATGGAAATAAGATTTATTTTAAGATGTCATATTCTACGGTCTGTTTGTATATATGATATTAAGGAAAGAGATGAATCGTTGAACAAATTCGATTCAGTAGAAGAAATGGTAAAGTAGGCATTAATCAGAATGCTATCGAATAAAATTAAACAGGCTCTCAATTTCTGCTAGTGATTTTATTAATAAAGAATGTTCTATTTTTAAGGATTTCTTAGGAGAGGTATATTTACAAAAAAAATGTTCTTATCTTCGCAATCTATTAAACTAGAACATTATTATTAATTAAAAGGTATTAGTTTACTAACAGATTTATGAAAACAAAATTAATGTATTTCTTCAGCTTGCTTTGCATGCTAGGCCTGTTTTCGGCTTGTAGTGATGACGATAAGGTAGAACCTATCGGAACAGAATTTGACGGTGTATACAAAGGAACACTGGACGTAGACCTGGATGGTACCAAAGTAGGTGCTGATCTACCCCAAAAAGTGTATGTGACAAAGGTTGGAGACAACCTGATCAAGATGGAACTGAAGAACTTCAGCTTCGGTGCGATGGCGCTCGGAAACATTTCTGTAGACAAATGTAATGTAGAAAAACAGGGCGATAACGCTTGTCAGTTTGATGGCGAACAAAAGCTATCCTTACCTATGGTTGGTGATTGTGACGTTGTTATGAACGGAACAATTACTGGTGAAAAACTCGAAATGGTTATCAATGTAAAAGCAACTCAGGAAGGTGCTGCTATCACAGTAAAGGTTGATTTTGTAGGTACAAAATTAGCTTCCGATCAAAGCTCGGAAGCTAAGATTACGGAGTTTACTTTCGATAGCAAAGAAGTGGTATCACAGCCTGTTATTGATGGAACTAGTATTACATTTATGGTAACAGATACCATCAAAGCAGAAGAATTGGCTGCTTTGGTTCCTACAATTAAGATTTCTGAAAAAGCGACTATTAGTCCGGCAAGCGGAGTAGCTCAGGATTTTTCATCACCAGTTATTTATACTGTAACATCTGAAGACGGGATTGTGACTACTAAATATACTGTATCTGTTAGTGGTAAAGTTCTGAAATTTTCTTTTGACGAATGGGTAGAAAAAGGGGACAATCGTATAACTTATATGACTCCGATACCTTTAGATAAACTGGATTCAAGTAATGGTGGAGCTGATTTGTTGGTAAATCTGCCTATGGCCGGTGGAGGCAGTTTTGAAGGTGGTTTCCCTGTTTTGCGGACAGATGATGCTAAAGAAGGTGCAGCGGCGGCAAAGTTGGTCACTCTTTACACAGAAGGAGCAGGTCTTGGGATGGCTCCAGTTATTACTTCAGGATCTTTATTTACTGGACTTTTTGATTTGAATTTCTTTGATCAGTTAAGCAGTACGAAGTTTGGTATTCTTCATACTTCTAAACCATTGCGTTTTAAAGGTTATTATAAATACACAGCCGGTGAAGGTCCATTCTATAATGGTAAAGCAACAGAGACGTTGGATCAGAAAGATAAATGTTCAATTGCTGCCATTCTGTTTGAAATTGAAAAGGATAATGATGTATTGACGGGTCATGATATTAATAGCTCTGAAAAGGTTGTAGCAGAAGCTAGGTTAGCTGATGGTAGCGATAAAGCCGAATACACAGCATTCGACCTAGAATTTAAGTGGAAAAAAGATTACGATGCTTCAAAGAAATATAAATTAGCTATCGTTTGCTCTTCTAGTGCAGAAGGTGATGCATTCAAAGGAGCTGCGGGTAGTACGTTAATTATAGATGAATTTGAGGTTATTTCTGAATAAGATTTTTCTTTACAATTAATATAGAAATAATTTTTCACCCATTGATTAAGAAAGCAATGAAGCTGCTTGATCAATGGGTGATTTATTTTAATACTTATTTTTTTATTGATTAATCTAAAAAAGTTACAAGGTAATGATTCTGTCATTCACCTTGTAACTTTTTTCTCATATAGACAATTACAAAAGAGATTTGACTTCCGAATGAGGCTTAATTTTTCTCGTCGGAAGTTATTCAGCGGCTGTTATGGTGCGTTCTTTAGTCATGCCTATATGGAGTCTTATAACCAAAGAAAGAATTTTCTTCTGTTTATGATGACACGAGTATCTTCATCCTGGGTAACAGTATAATGATCTGCGATGTCATCCAATGTTTCTTTTGGTATGTTTAATTTATCTTTTACCTTGTTAGGCTAAGTATACATTAAATACTCGGGCAAGATTATTAAAGGAATATTCCTAATTATTTTTCAAACTCAAAACGAAGAGGTTATATGCCCCCTTCGGGAATTTATATACGAAAATCTGTTTTCCGAAAAAATAGGCTCCATTAAGATTAAATGGCATGTACAATGAGGTAAAAGCTACTCACTGATACATGCCATTTGGGGGAAGTATTGACTGAATATCTCTTATTATTGGTTATAGGGAAATATATTCATTTTGAGCAAAACTATCTATTTTAAGTTTTTATATATCATAAACAGTTCTTATTTGTCTTCTTCAATTAACCAAAATTCTTTGAAAATCTTTATATACACCATCATTTATTGAAATGATATAAATTCCTTTTTTCAAATTTCCTAAATCAATATTTACATTATATTCATTATTCAACATTACTTTCGTATATTTTAATATTCCCTGAGTGTCATAAACTTGTATTTTTAAAGATTCTATTATTCCTTTATTTCTTAATTCAGAAGTATTTGTTCTTGATATCGTCGCAGAATTTAATGTTTGATTATAAACTATTGAATATGGTCGATTTGCATATTTAGTAATTATTTTTGAAACTTTAGTATCAAAAATAGCATAACCAATCCATAATTTATGGATACCATCTGAAATATTACTTCCATTTAGAATTAATTTAGCATTTCCAGATTGTATGGGAAATATACTTTCATCTAAACACCAACAAACAAGTGTTGGATCTACTGGACGAGTAAATTGTAAAGTATATTCAACAGATTCATTTCCATATATAACATCCGGACCCTCTAATTGAATTGAATTTGAAATAAAAATACTTTTAGATATATTACCAACTTTATTCCCATCAATTATAATATTAGCCTGAACACTTGTCCAAAGAAAAGCATCATTATTTATACAAAAACTAATTTTATTCGTACCTGCTCCATTGATAACTGTGTAATAATCTTGAATCCATTCATATGTAGCTCCATTTATATTTGTAATTTCTGCTGTATAAACCTTCTTGTCTCCAAAAGATATTGTATCTGGAGCACTGATTTTTACATATGATTTATCTAAATAATCATAATTAACACAATTAACGTCACTATATAAACCGCCATCATCAATAATAGCCTGAACCTGTATCACACCTTTACAATAGGCTTGAGTATTTTTTACAGACAAAATAACATTATTATCTTCAATATTCTTTTTAAGTATGAAACTGCCTGTATATCTTTTAGTAGTTTCACAACATCCTAAGGGTAAAGCCCATTTATAAGATGACGCATTTTTCACATTTGTGAAATAGTACTTTCTAACTCCATTGCCAAGATACTCCATTTTTACCAATTTTGGAACTTCTGGTTTAATAGGTTGAGGTTTCAATCCGGAAATTTTAACTTTCGCTTCCATTGTTACGTTAGAAGTACCATTAAATCCTGTAACTGTAATACTTCCTTGTGGTACATTATCCCAAGTGATTTTTACCGATTCACCATCACGTCCGTCAAGAGCACCCCAAAGTGTTTGCCACATCAAAGTCCGCGTATTGGGGAAATTGACAACTCTGTATTCATACTTAATACCTGCATAAACAGTATCTTTGGATGGTGAAATGCCAGGACCTTGTATTTTGTACTGGGCGAATGATAATGTACTAAAAAAGAAGGTCATTAATAATAAAAAAATTGATTTTGAATAAATAGTTTTCATAATGTAAAAATTAAATTAATACTAGTTTAAACGATTGGAGCAAAGGTGACCATTAGTAATGGATATTCAATTTATTTTTGTTGACAATTTGTTGACAAATTATAATTTGCTTATTATTAGTTTGTTATGATTGGATGGTGTAATAGAAAATGAATATCAAATGTCTCTTTTTAAGAAAAGGATAGATTAATGTAGGAGATTTATAGGGAATTTATAGGTGTAATTTGGGAATAAATGGGTTTTGAGACTACTTCTCCGCCACCACAAACATCTCATGATTTGACGTGAAATTATTTGTATCCAGCATATCTTTATATACCGAGCAACTTTTAAATCCTACATTTTTCAATAATGTACAGATTTCCTCTTCATTATAATAACGGTCCCATACAATGAAATGCTTTATTTCATCATCTGTCAGCAGATTGTATTGGTACGTGAAGCACTTCTCTTTCGGATGATGGAATGTCTGGCTTAACAGGAGGTAATTACTGTCATTCCAAAAGCCGCCGGATGGACTGTATTCCCAATTTCTTTCTTCCCGTTTGTCTTTGATAAGCTCTTCGGTAAAAACATCGAAGATAAGTTTCCCACCTTCGGTCAGTGAGTCGAAGATGTGGTGGAGCAACGTATCGCGTTCCTGGTCGGAATGGGTACCCATATCACAATAAATCATCATGACCGCATCATAGTTACCCGCCGGATAATGGAGAATATAATCATCCTGGATATACCGGATATCTTTCCTTCGTTGGGAGGCGTAATCGATAGAGGCTTTGTTGAAGTCGATGCCTGTTACTTCATGGCCTTGGTCACGAAATAACTCCGCGTATAATCCCGGTCCGCATCCCAGGTCAAGTATATGGGAGGTCGGCCGGATATGGCTATTTATGAAATCAACAATTTTCAGGATAGATGCCCAATTGCGGCTGGCACCGTCCGTTTCAGGATTCAGATGTTCCTGTAACATTTGCTTTTGTATGTAAGGATCAGTCCAAATGTTACAGGATGACCGCTGAAACGGCTTGGGTTTTGTGTCTATTATATTCATTTTAGTTTGAGATTCCGTATTACCTCGGTGCCTTCTGATACAGATAAATGGCGATAAACGTATAAAGGATATTTGGAATCCAGGCCGCCACCATCGGACTCACATATCCGTTGATTGCAAAGGTCGATGTCACCGTCGTAAACAGGATATAGGAGAAACTCAGCGCCAGTCCGATACCGATATTCAATCCCATTCCCCCCTTGATTTTACGCGAGGAAAGAGACGCTCCGATGGAGGTCAGGATAAATGCCGCCATGATGGAGGCGAAGCGCTTATGATATTCTATCTGGAATGTCTGGATATTACCGATACCACGCGTTTTCTGACGTTCGATATAGGTTGCCAGCTCCGGTGAAGTCATCGTTTCGCAGTCGGTGACGGATATCAGGAAGTCGGAAGGAATAATCGTCAGCGTAGTGTCTTTACGGGAACCTTCGGTGATATGTTCGCGCATTCCGTCGAAATCACGTATCATATAATCGATGACAGTCCATTTGTACAGAGAGTCGTATTTGATGGAGTTGGCAGTCAGTTTGGATACCAGCTTCTTGTTTTCGAAATGTTCCAGAGAGAAACGGTAACCCATATTCGGACGCGCATCGTAGCGGTCGAAATAGGCAATCACGCCCGGTTCCACTTCAATCTGGATATTGCGGGCATATTCTACCTTTTTATTTCGGATATACTTATTCTGGAAGTCAATACGTGTAATATTTGCCGGAGGAATAATGAACGCGCTCAATATAAAACTGGCTATCGCAATAATCCCCGCCGAAATAGCATACGGCAACATAAGCCGCCGGAAACTCATGCCGCTGGCAAGCATCGCAATAATCTCCGAATTGTCTGCCAGCTTGGAGGTGAAGAAGATAACCGCAATAAACGTGAACAGCGGACTGAACAGGTTGGCAAAGTACGGGATAAAGTTCATGTAATAATCCAGGATAATGGCCTGCAGGGGCACGTCCGGCTTCAGGAACTTGTCAATCTTCTCGTTTATATCGAAAACTACCGAGATAGAGATAATCAGTATAATCGCGAAAACATACGTCCCGAGAAATTGCTTGATGATATACCAGTCTATCCGTCTTAATTTGAATTTCATGCGAATGTCTTTTTTAGTTGACTGTCAACTTTTAAAGTCTGTTGTCAAGTTGTTGCACCATGCCGCTTTTCCAGGTAGCGAAATCGCCGGCAATGATGTGCCTGCGTGCTTCCTTCACCAGCCAAAGGTAAAAGGCGAGGTTATGGATGGAGGCGATTTGTAAGCCCAACAGTTCGTTTACTTTGACCAGATGATGCAGGTAGGCTTTGCTGTAAAGCGTATCCACATATGAGTTTCCGTCGGAGTCGATGGGAGAGAAGTCGTCTTCCCATTTCTTGTTACGGATATTGATGGTGCCGAAACGGGTGAAAAGCTGCCCGTTGCGTCCGTTGCGGGTCGGCATGATGCAGTCGAACATATCCACGCCGCGTTCGATAGCTTCCAGCAGGTTTATCGGCGTACCGACACCCATCAGGTAACGGGGCTTGTCTTTCGGCAATATTTCATTTACAACCTCAATCATTTCGTACATCTTCTCGGTCGGTTCGCCGACAGCCAGTCCGCCGATGGCATTCCCGTCAGCTCCCTTCCTGGCAACGTTTTCAGCGGCGTGACGGCGCAGATCCGGATATACGCAACCCTGTACAATCGGGAAGAGGCATTGCTGATATCCGTATTTCGGTTCCGTAGCGTTGAAACGGTCGAAACAACGGTCCAGCCAGCGTTCGGTCAGTCCCAGTGATTTCTTGGCATAGTCGTAATCGGCATCACCCGGACAGCATTCGTCGAAAGCCATAATGATATCGGCTCCGATGATACGTTGGATATCCATAACTTTCTCCGGTGTGAAGAGATGCTTCGAACCGTCGATATGCGAGCGGAATTCGGCACCTTCCTCATGCAGTTTACGGTTGTCGGAAAGCGAGAACACCTGGAAGCCACCGCTGTCGGTCAGGATAGGACGGTCCCATGTATTGAACTTATGAAGTCCGCCAGCCTTTTCCAGTATTTCAAGACCCGGCCGAAGATAAAGATGATAAGTGTTACCCAGGATAATCTGGGCATCGATATCTTCTTTCAACTCGGTCATGTGGACTCCTTTCACTGTGCCTTGTGTTCCCACAGGCATAAAAATGGGCGTCTCGATTACCCCGTGGTCGGTTGTAATCAAGCCCGCCCTTGCATTTGTTTTAGTATCGTTGTGTTGTAATTCGAATTTCATTCTGCAAAATTTGCTTGCAAAGGTAGCATTTTTCCGTTAGAATCCGAAGTCATCGACTTCTACGTTTTTAACTTCTTCCTCTTCCGGCAAAACAATGGTCTGATGCACCGTGTTTGCTTTTACGATAATGGCACGCATCGGACGTACCGGGCAGATGGATTCGCAGCCGCCGCAACCGACACACAGGTCCGGATTTACTTCGGGAATAGTCAGCGTCCCTTCATAAGGAACCATATGTACCGCTTGTGTCGGACAGTGTTCGGAGCAGGCACCGCAATCGGTTCCTTCCGTCTTCACTATACAACGGTTGATAAAGAAGGTGGCAATGCCGACTTGCAATGATTTCTTTTCTTCTACGGAAATCGGTTTGAGAGCTTCGGCCGGACAGACTTCCGAGCAAATGGTACATTCATAGTTACAATAACTGCTGATATAAGCCATGCGTGGTTTCAATAGATAGTCGAAACCATATTCAAGCCCTGCCGGACGTAATACCTGGCTGGGACATTTCACGACACAGATATGGCATCCCGTACATTTGTCTTTAAACCGTTCCAGGTTCAGGGAACCGGGAGGGGTGATGGGTGGCCATTTCTTCCGGCCTTTTTTCTTTCCGTGACCGTTGCCTTGACCATGTCCTTTGGCTTGTCCGACGCCATCTGCTATAGCCGAAACAACGGGTAATGTTGCGGCAACCGTTACTCCGGTTGCCAGGAACGTACGGCGGCTGTTAGAAGCACTTGTCCGTTCCCGTGCTTGACACGGGATCGCATTGGAACTGCCCGTATCGGCAGCAGATTGAGAATGTCTGTCCTTCTGCGGCCCCGTGTCAGGCACGGGGACAAGATTGTCATTCTCTTTACGGAAAGCCGGTTTGAAACGGTATTGCAATCCACCTTTGGAGCAGGAAGAAACGCAATTGAAGCAATCCACGCAACGCGATGAGTCAACCGTCATCTCTTTTGCATTAATAGCTTCCGCCTTGCAGGTTCGTTCGCAGTTGCCGCAATGGTTGCAGGCTTCCTTGTCAAACGAGATACGCATTTGTGAATAACGTGATACCAGACTGAGTAAGGCTCCAACGGGACATAATGTATTGCAAAACAAACGCCCCCGGAAAATAACCATTACAATAAATACGACCAGTGCAACAATGGCAGATATTAATCCGGCAATACTAACCGTACTGATTGTAACATGGAATAAAGAATAGTTGTCCATCTTCATCAGCCAGTCGGCTAATACATTATTTCCCCACATCACAGCAGGGCGAAACAGATTTGCCGCTATACGACCGAAATTGCTATAAGGGTCGAGTAATAAGCATAACCCGGAAAATCCCAATGCGGTAGTCACCACTGTTAGGGCCAGTATTGAATATCGTAGCCAGTTCATTGGCTTATGATAACTGAAACGGCGAACACCTTTTTTCTTCTTTTTACCAATACAAAACAGACGGTTGATGATATCTTGCAGAATCCCGGCCGGACAAATGGCTGAACAGTATATACGTCCAAAAAGGTATGTCATAATAAGCAATACTGCAACAATACCAAACATGCCGCCTAATACTGCGGGCAATAATTGGATATGCAGAAACTTATGTACATCCACCGGCATCTTGTTGGTGAAATCAAGAAAAAACAAGAGTATAGGTACAAAAAACAGGAGTGCGAGAAGTACTCTCACTCCTTTCTGATAATTTAATCGCTTCATTAAATCTTAATACGTTTGATATTGACTTTCTTCAAATCCGTTGTTCCCAGTTTCAATTCTTCGCCTTTGCTGATATGGCTTACGGCTTCCATATCCAGTTTCTTTACCTGGTTGAACAAAGCCAGGGCAGCCGTGTCGATAGCAATGATATTCGGGGAAACAATCATGGATTTCAATGTAGCTACGTCGGCAGCGCTTTTACCCTGCGGTCCGTTCTGATGCATCATACGGTAAGCATCCACAATGTTCAATACCGGTTTCTTCTGCCAGGTGCAGATGTCGGCGATACATTGTTGCAAGTCGTTCTGATGGAAGAAACGGCGGTCCCACACGATACCCATATAGTTCTTCATGGCACACGACAGTTTCGCTCCGCCATGGTTCTTCAGGATAGGCACGTTAATCCACGCATCCGCTTCAATCAACGCTTCATGTATCTTTGCAGACTTTACTTTTACTCCGTTAGGGATGGATACTTCTTTGAAATACTTTTCATCGTTGGCTGGCATGATGATACCTCCGGCTTCTTTGACGGCGGCAGCGATGCCACTGCTTTCGTAACATTTCTGCCAGTTGTCGCAGGTATGGTCGAAAACAGTCACTTTTTCAGCTCCGGCTTCCAGGCACTTCTTTACCAATGCCTTGATTAGTCCCGGATTAGTGTTTCCTGCCAGTTCCGGTGTACGGTCCCAGCCGATGTTCGGTTTGATAACGACTTTTTGCCCTTTCTTGATGTATTTACCGATTCCCCCCAAGGTCTCCAATGCTTTGTCAAGCATGACTTCGGGCTCTCCACCCATTACGGCGACCATTTCGGGAGCTTGTTCTACTGCCATCGTATTGCTGGACAACGCAGCTTGCAACCCGGTAAAGTCTATTGAGAGAGCGGCGCCAGCTACTACACTGGTCTTTAAGAAATCACGACGTTTCATCTTCTTGTAATTGGTTATTAGAATTGTTTATAGTTGAAACAAAGGTAGTAATTCTCTGAATTATAGTGTATCTTTGCCTACAAAAAATATTAAATTAATGGAATTATCAGGCTATATATCATTGCAATCGTTCGTTGAAGGATGCACCGGACCGGCCGGCGAACCGGCATTTATTTTACAGGCTGAGAATTTATTATATACGGTTCCTGAAGAAGAATATCAATATGGATTATCGCTGCTCCGGAAGGCTATCGGAGCATATGAGGCACAAAAAGGTATCCCTTTGGAAAGCAGTAAACAGGCTATTCCTTTTTTTCGTGAAAAGCGCCGGATGCTGATCGGGCCGGAGATGGAACTTTATAAGTTCTCCTTCTATGAGAATGAAACCGTCCTGCCTGAAAAGGTACAGTCAGCCGGACAGCCTTATCTGCGGTTATCCTTTGACTATGAGCAATTAGCCGAACATTGTCTTTTTGAAAACATATTCCTGGTACGCTGTAAATACGACGAAAAACAGATACTCGATAATTTCATTACCCAGATGGACCGCGAGTACGATAAATTCTTTTTCGATGAAGAACACAGCGGCTTTACTGCCGATTCGCGTTTCTTTTCTCTTTTATGCAATGCCTGCCTGGAAGTAAAGAAACCACTGTCTGCTCCGGAAAAAGAATGGCGGCTGGCAGTCCTCCGCAGTCCGTCCGAAGCCGGTTACCGGTATGATAACGGACAATTGCTGCCTTCCGTTCCCATTTCTTTGCCGTTAAGTGTGATTCGCCGGGTTGCTTTGCTTAACAGTGAGAAAGAAGGATTGAATTTTAGTGCCCTTGCCGGATTCATGCAGCGCATCGGATTACCGCCCGAACGTTATCTGGAAGGTTTGTTGGAACAATAAACGACAAACTATTGACGGAATTGATTTAGTTCAAAGGTTCTCATCTACAATATCTATAACTTCTGTTGTAATTTATTGTTTATTAGCGGACTATGATATGAATGTAGATATAAATGTATCTACAATAGCAGGGATATATCTACCATTATTGTTACTTTTCAAATACAACATGCAACCATCTTACACTTGTGGGGTATTACATTTATCTCTATGTCCATAATTGCTGTCAGGTATAGTTTATTTGTTTTTCTGCTGTCTAAACTTTTGTTTTGTGCTGAGAAAACAAAAGTTTCCACCGCACAAAACTTTTGTTTCCTCCGCAAGAAACTTTTATTCATCCCTCCTCCTTTCTCCATCGAAAAGCAAGATAGTGATATGTAATGTATCAGTTGGGATGCCTGTATTTGTTGGGTGAACATCCGGCTATTTTGGTAAACAACCGGGTAAAATACTGGACTGAAGAATAGCCTAGTTCGTCAGCAATCTGGTTGACGGTTTTGTGGGTTGTCTGAAGTCGTTGTCGGGCGATTTCGATACGTTTGAACTGTATGTGTTCCTTTATGTTTTTCCCCGTTTCATATTTCAGCAAATCCGTGAAGTAGGAGGGTGACAGCTGAAGTAAATCCGCACAATATTCAGCCGAAGGCAAACCGTTGCGTTTCACCCGGTCTGCTTCGAAATATTCGTTCAGTATCTTCTCAAATTTGGTGAGCAGTTTCTTGTTGGCTTCGCAACGGGTGATAAACTGGCGTTCGTTGAAACGTATGCAATAATCCAGCAGCAACTCGATGTATTTTGTTATCAGCGTTTTGCTGTGGCAATCTATGGCGTGCTGTAACTCTTCACGGATATTATCGAAACATTCCGATACTTTCTGTTTCTCACGTGCCGAGATATGGAGGGCTTCATTTTTGTGATAAGAAAAGAATGAGTAATCCTGTATATTCTGCCCCAACGAAGTGCAACCGATAAGGTCCGGATGAAATGCCAGCATCCTGCCTTTCTGTGGCAATAAGCAGTTATCTATCGCAATGGTCTCTCCCGGTGTGAGGAACAGGAGCGTACCGTCAGAATAGTCATAATATTGACGTCCGTACAGGAAATCCCCGCACCGGCATTCCCTTAACAGGACGGCATAAAAGCCTAACTTGATATTTTGCTGCGTCAGGTTGCTGTCGGACAAGTCGATGACGCTGACCAGAGGATGCAATGTCTTGCTACCCATGTAGCAGTTACATTGGTGGACCGTTCCTATTTTTATCGTTTTACTTTTCAAAGTCGTAAGTATTTGAACAGTAACAAAGATACAAAGAGATTTACATCTAAAAACAGGGACATGTAATTAGGGTAACAATATCCGTAATATTGGTACAACTTTCATTCTGACGGCAAGTTTTGCTTAGTTTCCTGTTAATGCATATAACTTGTTTATCTCATTTTCTTCCCATAAATTGAATGGTTCGAAATTGCCGTCGGGATATACTAATAGGGTATGCGGAATGTGAGGTACATAATATTTGCCACGTACTCCGGCTATATCCTGGTAAGCTAGCAGGCTTCTCCAGGGTAATTCCTCTTTCTTCACAAATTCCTGCCATTGTTTGATTGTTTTCTTTTCATCTATGGATATGGTTACGAAATCTACTTTATCTTTTAATTTCTGATAAATTTCTTTCTGGACAGGAAGTTGCTTATGGCAAGGCTGACACCAGGAAGCAGAAAAGATGATGACCGTACATCGTGTAGAGTCTTTTATGATTGGAGTGCTTTCTTCCGTTAAAGCATCGGGCAGACTGATGTTTTCGAATTTTGCGGTCAGATATTTCTCAACGGCTTCTCCCCAGATTGAACCTTTATATTTATCTGAGAAATTAGTATAAATGGTCTGAACATCTTTCTTGTCCTTATATTGACTCAGATGGTTGGCAAATTGGGAGATCAGGTATTTTGAATCTGGATATTGTCTGGCCAATAGGGTGTATCTGTTTACATATTCTTCATAGGTTGTATCGTTCTGACTCATGAAAAGGCTGTAAAAAGGGTCAATCAATCTGATATATGTCTCGGAATCTTTATCTGGTTCCACCGTAAATATCGTCTGGTTGATTTTTCCTATAACCGTACTGTCTGTTCCTTCCGGAGTTATTGCTTTTAAGAAAATATTCTCCATTGTACTGCAGTCCTTATATGTAAGAGTGAAAAAGGATGATTCTTCATCGAGTGTCAGTTGATGCGTATAAAGGTCTTTTCCATTTATGGTTGCTATAAATGATGCTTTGAAGGTGGTATTTGTATTCCAGTCAAAAGGCTTGGGGAGTATCTCAAAAGACGCTGTCGTTTTATACAGGCTGTCCGGTATCTGAAATGTCCATGTGATGCTATCCGCCTTTTCCCCTTTTATAAAGAAAGGCGGAATCTCCGTGTTTCGGATGAACAAAGAATCATACTCTATACCTTTTGTTTGTATAGTCAATGACCTGTGCTTGTTATCGATGGTTCTGTTGCATGATGCGGTGAACATTGTTACAAACAAAATCCCTAATAGATACTTTGTCTTCATGGTTTTACGTTTTATGATTGATATTCGTGGTTTTCAGTCAAACTGTACCTCCCAGTCTTTATCCCGGTAGGCGGCAAAGCACATTTCTATCTGTTCCTTATTATTCTTTTCTTCGGCTAGCGGGGGAATTTCATCGAGGCTGAAATAACCGCTTTCTATTGTTTCTATGTTGGGCTGGAAATCTCCGCCTTTGGCTTCACAGAGGACAAAAACTTTGCAGACATTATAAGCATAGGGAGGCAGATTATGCAGGTTCCGGTCCTGTACCGCTATAATCCGGGTTGCTTCGACGTCCAAGCCGGCTTCTTCTTTCACCTCTTTTATCGTGTTCGACTTTATGGTCTGGTTTACGTCCACCCAACCTCCGGGTAACGACCAGGTACCGTTTTTCTCTTTGACCAGCAATATCCTGTTGGCTTTAAAGATGGCGGCTCTTGTGTCCAGCTTAGGTGTTTGGAAACCTTCTTCGTTACAAAACAAGTCCTTTACTTTCTCCAAAGGCAAACCGGTTTGCCGGCTGACTATTTCGGCCGATATTTCCCTGATGCGTTCAAACCGTTCGATATCGAAAGCATCTTTTGAATATGTTAACCCCGCTTGTGCGATAAATTGTAGTTCCTTGGCCCATTCAAGCCATTCCGGTTGCTGATTTTTGTTCATAATTATTCTTTTACGTGTAAAAGTTTCTCCCTGTTCAGGCAGTCTGGGTATAGGCCTCTGTTGTCGGTTCTTTGATTTCCAGCTGGTAAGCCCGTCCGCGGTCTGTCGTTATTTTGAGATTGCTGTTTTCCTCGATAAGCGGGCGGAGGCGGCGTATCAGGGTGTTCAGCGTTTCGTCGGCATTCTCCTTGCCGGGCCATAAGGCTTCGCAAATATCAGTGCGTGCTAATATATGGGAAGAGGTAAGGTAGAACATTTCCATTACTTTATATTGCTGCGGGGTTAACCGTAGTTTTTCCTGATCTTCTTTATAGAAACAAGCCTTGTCGCATGAGAAAGTAAGATTTCCGAAAGCGATAAGGTTTTCTTTTTGTACAGGAGCTTCAGCTTGCTTGCGCCGCATTAAAAACCACGAAAGACAACCTGCCATGAGGGCAAACAACAGGAGCAGGAGGGGAACTTTCTTGTCTGTCAGCGCCAAGACGTCGGAGGCTGAATAGTTTACATACCCCTGAAAAGAGATTCCCAAATCTTCCAGGGAGGATTCGGGGAGGTTCAGATTTGCACTTAACCAGATAATGGTATCACTTGCCAGGTAATTCTTAGTCTGGTCTTTTCCCGGCGTTGCGTCTGTTACCGGTTTATCTATGGCTTTCTTGTTTTTGACATGTACGATGATGCCGCTTTTATCTTTTAATTGCTCGAGCTTCAATGCTTCGGCAAAATCTTTGTTATAACTTTCGATGGAAACGGGATTTCCGAAGACGGCGGACAGGCGCGAATAGGTTTTGAGCGTATCCTGATTCATCCATAGCTCGGAATTTTGCATAATGGTCTGCTGCAATGCCTGGTTCAGGTCCGAAACGATTGCTTTCTGTGCCTCCGAGTAGTTGTGAAAGCCGAAACTGAATGATAGTACAAGCATACAAGCTGTAAAGAGTACCGATAGATTTGCTGCTAACCGTATGTTCATCGTTTTTCTTTTATTAACGCCCGAAGGTAATAATTTATTGTAATCCTTGCTAACACAATCGTATCAATTTGCGCGAATCCCTTTAAATAACAGGAATGATGATTTAATGAAATCCGAATAAATAAAAATTAGTACCTTTGTGTTCCTAAAAGAAAAGGTACGTGGAAGAATATCTGAATAAACTGAATGAAAGTCAGCGCGAAGCTGTGGAATATAACGAAGGTCCGTCATTGGTGATTGCCGGTGCCGGTTCGGGTAAGACCAGGGTGCTTACTTATAAGATTGCTTATCTGGTACATCTGGGGTTGGCACCTCAAAGTATCCTGGCACTGACTTTTACTAATAAGGCAGCCCGTGAAATGAAGGAACGTATCGCCGCCATTACTGGTGACCAGACGGCCCGCCGTCTGTGGATGGGGACGTTTCACTCTATCTTCTCACGTATCTTGCGTTATGAAGCGGAGCATATCGGGTATCCTTCCAACTTTACCATTTACGATACGACAGATTCGAAGAGCCTGCTGAAAGCTATCATTAAAGAGATGCAGCTGGACGATAAGGTATATCGCCTCGGCATGGTGCAAAGCCGTATCTCTAATGCCAAGAATGCGCTGGTTACCTGGAAAGCCTACGAACAAAGCAAGGAACTGATGCAGCATGACATAGATTCGAAAGTTCCTTTACTGCGTGAAATCTATAAACGGTATCAGAACCGTTGCCAGCAGGCCGGTGCCATGGACTTCGATGATTTGTTGCTTCAGACAAATATCCTGTTCCGTGACCATCCGCAGGTGTTGGAGAAATACCGCAGTTTCTTCCAGTTCGTGTTGGTTGATGAGTATCAGGACACGAACTTTGCGCAGCACCTGATAGTCCAAAGACTTTGTGAGCAGCATCGCCGCATCTGCGTGGTAGGGGATGATGCACAAAGTATCTATTCTTTCCGTGGTGCCAATATCGACAATATCCTGCAATTCAAAAATCAGTATCCCGGATGCCGTATCTTTAAACTGGAGCGTAATTACCGTTCTACACAAAATATTGTAAATGCGGCAAACAGTCTGATTCATAAGAACAAGGAACAGATTCATAAAAATGTCTATTCGGAAAAGGAGGAGGGTAGCAAAGTGCGTATCTCTGCTTCTTATTCGGATTACGAGGAAGGATATGCTGTCGCTTCTGCAATCAATGAGTTGCGGTTGCGCAAAGATTATGATTATGTAGACTTTGCCATCCTATACCGGACGAATGCACAGTCGCGTATCCTGGAAGAGGCACTCCGTAAAAGAGGTATTCCTTATAAAATATATGGCGGTTTGTCATTTTATCAGCGGAAGGAAATAAAAGATATCATTTCTTATCTGCGCCTGATTGTGAATCCTCATGATGAAGAAGCATTCAAGCGTGTTATCAATTATCCGTCGCGCGGCATTGGAGATACGACTGTCGGTAAAGTAATAAGTGCGGCTACAGACAATAATGTGAGTCTTTGGACGGTACTGAATGCTCCTGTCGACTACGACTTGCCTATCAATAGCGGGACAGCGAAGAAACTGACTGATTTCCGTGAGATGATTGAACGTTTCATAGAGCAGAACACTCGCTTGTCCGCCGAAGAAATGGCAGCAATAGTGGTCAAGGAGAGTGGGATTGTCAGTTCTCTTTTTCAGGACCGTTCGGTGGAAGGGATTAGTAAGCAGGAAAACTTACAGGAGTTATTGAAAGGTATTGCCGAGTTCTGTGAGTTGAGACGTGAAGAAGGAGTCGAACAGGTTTCTTTGGCAGACTTCCTTTCGGAGGTATCCCTGCTGACCGACCAGGATAATGACAAAGACGAGCAGGCTAATAAAGTAACGATGATGACCGTACATGCCGCTAAGGGACTGGAATTTAAAAATGTGTTTGTTGTCGGTTTGGAAGAGGAGTTGTTCCCATCATCTATGTCCAAGGATAATCCGCGTGCGGTAGAAGAGGAACGTCGTTTGTTCTATGTAGCGATCACCCGTGCCGAAGAAAATTGTGTGCTGACTTATGCCAAAAGTCGTTTCCGGAACGGGCAAAGCACCATGTGTTCTCCCAGCCGTTTTCTGAAAGATATCGATGTGCGCTTCCTGGATGTTCCGGCGGATTCGTCGGCAGATACTTTTGCTGCTGCCCGCGAACGGTTCCAGCGTCCGGCATTTACTTCACCTTTCCAGCAGCCACGTGCAGTGGAGAAGGAAGAACCTTCTTTTATCTCTCCTGTGGCACAGGCACAGCAACGCCAGCGTTTGACAAAAGTAGAAACAACAACATCCACTCCGGCGTCGTCTTCTGCTCCTGCATCCGACCTTTCCGGTTTACGTGTCGGAGCAAAAGTACGTCACGACCGTTTTGGAGAAGGAGAAGTCATTGCTATCGAAGGCGATGGCGGAAATGCAAAAGCAACGGTAGCATTCACCCATTTCGGACAAAAACAGTTACTGTTGAAGTTTGCCAGGTTGACGATTATCGGATAAAAATCAGACGAACAAGTTGATATTCCAGATTGAATCACCTATCTTTGAGGCATTAACAAACAAAAGTCTTAATTATGGGGAAATTTATAGAACGGAAGGAGGTGCAAAAGACCTCTGCTGAAATGAAAAAGTTATGATAACATTGGGTATATTAACAGTTCTTGCAGTTGGTTTTTATATCTTTCTGCAAACGCCCGCGGGAAAACGGTGGATTGATAATTTGTAATAAAAAAATATTCCCCTTTTTGAGAGGGCGGGGCATGTTATCTTTATTATCGCCTGGCAGCATTTTGAAGATTTCATGCCTTTTTTGTGTCTACTCAAAAAAGGGAATAAGATGTTAAGCCGGATGATTATCCCATTTTAAATGTCACAGGAAGTGTATATTTGCATCTTACAACTTTTCCTTTGCTTTTACCTGGACTCCATTTAGGCATAGCTTTAATTATTCGTATAGCTTCTGCATCCAAAGAAGGAGATACACCACGTGCTATTTGAGCGTTTGATATACTTCCGTCTTTTTCAATAATAAAAGTCACAGTAACCCGTCCTTCTTCTTTCTTTTCGATTGATTCAGTTGGGTATTTTATGCTACTGGCTAAATATTGCATCATTTTACTCTGTCCACCAGGGAATTCAGGTTGTACATTACAAACATTATACACTTTGTCATCATCCGGAGGCAGTGGCGCTTCTTCTATCACTGTCGGTAGAATCTCGGGAGTGCTTACAACAGCCGCAGCCATAGGCTTTTCTGTTGTCTGATTATTTACAATCCGGGCCATTACATCAATGTTATTGAACAATAACATAGCTGCTGCCATCGGGACAAGTGCCAGATACTTTACTTTTCCGACACCATTCGTTCTTTTTTTGTTTAACATAGTAATTCTCTTTTTTAATGGTAAGACACTGAAATTATTATATAGATTTGCTATAGCCGTATTGGAATGTTCCATCCCGATAAGATGGTACTGGTATTCTTTTTTATTATATCCTGCATACATAACTTCTTGATCTGCCATATATTCCAGGTTTAATCCGATTTCTTTCTTAAAGAACCAGGCAAACGGATTGATCCAGCAGATAATAGAAACAAACTCGCCAACCAGCACATCAAAAGAATGTATTTGCCGGGCATGGGCTGTTTCATGCTGTAGAATTTCTGCCAGCATAAGTTTACTTTGTTTTTTAGCAGGAATAAATATCCATCTGAAGAAAGAATAGGGTTCCTCTGTTTCCGGAATCAGACAAACTTTAACACCGTTTATCTTGCTCTTCCGACTCTGCCGGTATGTTATGAATAAATTTGTTATTTCAGCAATGCTCCGGATGGTTAAAAGCAATACTCCCATTAAATAGACTATTATTAGTCCGGTCATTCCGGCCTTTCCCCAGTCCATATTAACCTCATAGGCTATTTTATCCGGGTTTGTAATCGCTTCAGTCGTCATCTCTTTGGGTAAGATCGTTGAATAATAGGAGACCACTTCCGATATGGTCGGACGTGTCGATAGCCAACTGCTGATGTCCGGCAATTGATACAGAAAAGCGATCAGCAACATACCCAATAATGTTATCCGCCGGAGTCCGAAAAATGTGTCATTACGGAACAGCAGTCGGTAACTGATATAAAGTAAAGCCAACGCCAGGTTTACTTTGATAAAATAGATAAATAGCGGCGTCATAATGGATCGGTTTTAATTATTCTTCATTTTCAATTAGATTCATCAGATCCTGAAGATCGTTTTTGGATAACTTACGGTCTTTTACAAAAAATGATACCATTTCTTTATAAGAGCCTGTAAAGTAATTTCTAACAACGTTCGACATAAAAATCCGTTTATACTCTGCTTCCTTTACCAATGGCGAAAACTCCGTGATCGTTCCGTACTTTTTGGGCCGTACATATTTTTTACGTTCCAGGTTACGTACAACGGATGCAACACTGGTATAAGGAGGGCGGGGTTCAGGCATTTCATTCAGGATATCCCGGATGAAACAGGGACCTAACTTCCATATATACAACATGATCTCTTCTTCTTGTGCTGTCAATCGTTCCATCTGTTTTTAATTTTCTGATTAATAGTCTACTATTTTTTAGCAAATCTACTTAATTTTAGTAGTAATCCTATGATAAGCCTTGTAAATATTGTTAAAGGGGGAAGAAAAACTATGTTGTAAATCTTCTTCAGGTCTATAAGGTGGGATATTATGAATATAAGATTATCTTTGTAGCTTATTTAATAGAATAAAGAAACTAAATGATCGATTTCAACGTAATATCCTCTCCTTGTTATGTAATGGAAGAGAAGCTGCTTCGTAATAACCTGGCACTGATCAAAAGTGTGAAGGAGCGGGCAGGAGTGAATATAATTCTTGCATTTAAAGCATTTGCTTTATGGAAATCTTTTCCGATCGTTCGTGAGTATATACCTTATTCAACGGCCAGTTCGAAGTTTGAGGCACAATTGGCTTTTGAAGAAATGGGAAGTCCGGCACATACCTATTCGCCGGCTTACACGGAAACGGATTTTCCTACCATATTAAAATACAGCAGTCATGTAACCTTTAATTCCTTGTCTCAGTTCGAGCGTTTTTATCCGATGGTAAAAGCAGACGGGAATCGGGTATCGTGCGGTTTACGCATTAATCCGGAATATTCGGATGTGGAAACGGAATTGTACAACCCTTGTGCGCCCGGTTCGCGAATGGGCATTATAGCCGACCTGCTGGGTGAAAAATTACCGGAAGGAGTGGAAGGATTGCATTTCCATACATTATGTGAATCGACTTCGTTCGATCTGGAAAAAACATTGGGAGAAGTGGAGAAGCGTTTCGGACGTTTTCTTCCGCATATAAAATGGTTGAATATGGGGGGCGGACATCTGATGACTCGCAAAGGATATGATACGGAGCATCTGATATCATTACTTCATGGTTTTAAGGCTAAGTATCCTAATTTAGAGATTATTATGGAGCCAGGAAGTGCCTTTGCATGGCAAACGGGATTTCTCCTGACAACCATTGTGGATATCGTTGAAAACCACGGAATAAAGACGGCTATAATTGACGCTTCGTTTACCTGCCACATGCCTGATTGCCTGGAGATGCCATATAAACCGGTTATCCGTAATGCAACAGATCCGGTAGAGGGAAAGCCTACTTACCGAATCGGCGGAAACAGTTGTCTGAGTGGTGATTATATGGGAGACTGGTCATTCGATGAACCGTTGAAGATAGGGGACAAGATCGTTTTTGAAGATATGATTCACTATACGATTGTCAAAACATCCATGTTCAACGGCATACCGCATCCGTCATTGGCTCTCTGGAGTAAGGATGATGAACTGGTGGTCTACAGAACATTCGGTTACGAAGACTATAAAGGAAGAAACGGTTAAGTTGCAACAAGCAGGTGGCAGGGCTGTTTTTGCGGAAAACAAATAACTTTCCACGGTCAACTGTCATCTGTCAACTAAAAAAGTTGTAACTTAGCAGCCTCATTCTAAGCAGAAATAAATTAAGCGAATTAATATATGGGTATTTTTAGCTTTTTCAGTAAAGAAAAAAAGGAAACTTTAGACAAAGGGTTATCTAAGACCAAAGAAAATGTTTTTTCTAAACTCACCAGGGCTATTGCCGGTAAGAGCAAGGTCGATGATGAAGTATTGGATAATCTGGAAGAGGTGCTTATCACTTCCGACGTCGGTGTAGATACGACGTTGAAGATCATTGAGCGTATCGAAAAGCGCGTAGCCCGGGATAAATATGTAACTACCCAGGAACTGACGACATTGTTGCGCGATGAAATCGCAACTCTGCTTACCGAAAACAATACGGAAGATGCCGAAAGCTTTACTGTGCCGGAAGATAAAAAGCCCTATGTAATTATGGTAGTCGGTGTGAACGGTGTCGGTAAGACTACTACGATCGGAAAGCTGGCTTACCAGTTTAAGAAAGCCGGAAAGAATGTCTATTTGGGAGCAGCCGATACATTCCGTGCCGCAGCGGTGGAACAGCTTGTCATTTGGAGTGAACGGGTAGGCGTGCCTATCGTAAAACAAAAGATGGGTTCCGATCCGGCTTCCGTAGCGTTTGATACGCTTAGTTCAGCCAAGGCAAATGGTGCGGATGTCGTTATCATCGATACGGCCGGCCGTTTGCATAACAAGATAAACCTGATGAATGAGTTGACCAAGATTAAGAATGTGATGAAGAAGGTTATCCCTGATGCTCCTCACGAAGTTTTGTTGGTTCTGGACGGTTCGACAGGTCAGAATGCTTTTGAACAGGCAAAACAATTTACTGCTGCAACCGAAGTGAATGCGCTGGCTGTAACGAAACTGGACGGAACGGCTAAAGGTGGTGTAGTGATCGGTATTTCAGACCATTTCCGTATCCCGGTGAAGTATATCGGCCTGGGTGAAGGAATGGAAGATTTGCAGGTCTTTAATAAAAAGGAATTTGTCAATTCGCTATTTGGAGAATAATAATACCAGATAAGAGTAACTTTTCCCCTCTTGAGAGGGGGCAGGGGGTGTGTTAAAGCCTGTTTTTGGACAGAATTATAACACACCCCTTATCCCCTCTCAAGAGGGGAACTAGTTACTATCAGTTCGTAAAATAATATGAGGAAAAATAAAGTAGATATCATAACGCTTGGATGTTCGAAGAATCTGGTCGATTCTGAACAGTTGATGCGTCAGTTTGTAGCTAACGGTTATACGGTGGAGCATGATCCGCATAAAATAAACGGGGAGATTGTTGTCGTTAATACCTGCGGTTTTATCGGTGATGCGCAGGAAGAATCGATCAACATGATTCTGGAACTGGGTGAAGCCAAGAAAAAAGGAAAGATCGGCCAGTTGTATGTAATGGGATGTCTCACCGAACGTTTTCTGGAGGAAATGAAACAGGAATTGCCGGAGGTAGACCGCTTTTACGGTAAATTCAACTGGAAGCAACTCCTTACCGATATCGGTAAGTCTTATCATCGTGAACTGGCTTCCGACCGTGTATTGACCACCCCGAAACATTATGCCTTTCTGAAAATTGCGGAGGGTTGTAACCGAACTTGTTCCTATTGTGCCATTCCTATCAGTACCGGACATTACCAGTCCCTTCCGATGGAGCAGATAGAAGAAGAGGTCCGTTTGCTTGTGGCACAGGGTGTAAAAGAATTTCAGGTGATCGCCCAGGATTTGACTTATTACGGAAAAGATATATATAAAAGGTACGCGTTGCCGGAATTGGTCGAACGTATTTCTGATATCCCCGGAGTGGAATGGATTCGCTTGCATTATGCTTATCCTACCCATTTCCCTTATGATTTATTGCGGGTGATGCGTGAACGTGCGAATGTCTGCAAATATCTGGATATCGCTTTACAACATATCAGCGATCCGATGCTTACAAAAATGCGCCGCAATATCACGAAGGAAGAAACGTATGCTTTGCTGGAACGCATCCGTGAAGAAGTTCCGGGTATCCATATCCGTACAACCTTGATGGTGGGCCATCCGGGTGAAACGGAGCAGGACTTTGAAGAACTGGTCGAGTTTGTCAAAAAGGCACGTTTCGAACGTATGGGTGCTTTTGCCTATAGCCATGAAGAGGGTACCTATTCATTCAAAAATTATACGGATGATGTCCCCGACGAAGTCAAACAGGAACGTCTGGATTATCTCATGCGGATACAGGAAAGAATATCTGCCGGGGTGAATGAGTCGAAAGTAGGTCAAACTTTTAAAGTAATAATCGACCGGGAAGAGGAAGACGGCTATATCGGTCGTACCGAATTCGATTCTCCGGAGGTGGACCCTGAAGTGATTGTTTTTAAAGAGCACTCATTGAAACCGGGAGAGTTTTACAACGTAAATATCGAAGAATCACAGGCTTTCGACCTTTACGGAAAAGTGTTGCTTTGATATAAAAAGCATTAAGAAGTTTGTCTGTTTACAAAAAAATTACTAATATCGTGGCTGAATCTATAGATGAAGCAAGTATGAAAAACAAGGAACTGATTACAGAATTATCTGTAAAACTGGGATGGACGTCGAAAGAGGTAACAGAAATGTTAGCCGCTTTTGGGGCTGTGGTCGGTTCGAAACTGGCGGATAATGATGCTGTCTATTTACAGGGATTCGGGCTGTTTGAAGTCAAGAAGAAAGCGGAACGTATCTCTGTTAATCCTGCAAGTGGAAAACGTTATCTGGTCCCACCCAAACTGGTTCCTGTCTTTAAGCCGGGGGCGACCCTGAAATCCAAACTAAAAGAATTGAGCGACAATGAATAGTCGGCTGACAATACAAGATCTGGCCGGTTTACTGGCCGAGCGTACCGGAAAGGATAGGAATAGCGCCGAGCAGTTCCTGAGAGAGTTTATTGCCATCGTATCACAAGGAGTTTTTACCGATAAAGTAGCTAAAATAAAAGGGCTTGGTAGTTTTAAAATCGTTTTGGTAGAAAAACGGGAGAGTATCCATGTGAATACCGGCGAGCGTTTCCTGATACCTGCACATTATAAGTTTTCCTTCCTCCCTGATAAAGAATTACGTGAACTGGTAAATAAACCGTTCTCTTTTTTTGAAACTACGGAATTGAACGAAGATGTTGACTTTACCGACCTTGACGTATCCAATACGGTGGAAGACAAAGAAGCGGAAGATGAATCTGTCGAAGAAATCCTTCAGGAAAGCGAAGAAGTGATCGTTGAAACACCGGAGCCATTGCAGCCGACAGATGATGTCTGTGTTTCTGAAGAACTTCCGGAGGTTGAGCAGCCGGTCGAAGAACCCGCAGAAAATGAACCGGAAGAAGTAATCGAAGAATCGATAGTCCCGGACGAGCCCTCTCCGGCAGAAAATGATATTCCTGAGCAAACCGAACCGGAAAATACATCTTCAGACCAGTTAAAAGAAGAAACGAAGCAAGAACCTTCTGTTGCCAATTATCCTGGCATGGACGGGTTTCAGATTGAAGACGAGGAGCCGACGGCTTCTTCCTGGATCAAAATACTGGTATCCGTCGGTGTCGTTGCCATTGTTGCAATAGCAGGTATCTTCCTGTATCTTAACCGGAGTTTATTCCTGGGATCTGATACGTCGGGATCGACTGTCCTGACCGGTATGTCGTTGCCGGGAACTGCTGTTGTTCCTGAGGATACGACCCGTGTGGAAGAACCCGAAGTAACAGAAGCGGAACCTGAAACGGTAGAGGAGAAGGATACTGTTTCCGTCGAATCCGTAGCGCCGGTAGTCGAGCCTGCGGCACAAACACCTAAAATACTGGCAAAAGTAAAAATAGAACCGGGAAGCCGTCTGACCTTGATCTCTCTTGAATATTATGGGAGTAAAATATTCTGGGTTTACCTGTATGAATATAATAAATCAGTCATCAAGGATCCGAACAATGTCCCCGTAGGTACTGAGATACAGGTGCCTGCACCGGAACTGTACGGAATAGACAAACATAGCCGTGCTTCCGTAGAGAAAGCCGCTGCACGTCAGACAGAAATATTGTCCGGAAAATTGTAACTAAAATCCACGATTTTAAGTAAAATAAAACAAAATAGTTCTCGCTTCGGTTAGTATTATTTAACTGCAAAAGTGAAGGATACGAATTTAACATTTCTAATTTTGTGCAACTATAAAAACAAGCAGAAACAATAACAATATAAATAAGAAAAAAATCTATGAGTCAGACAGTAGACATTCGTGAGTTGAACGAACGGATTGAGAGTAAAAGTTCGTTTGTAAACATGATTACGATGGGCATGGACCAGGTAATTGTTGGACAGAAGCATTTGGTTGAATCGTTAATGATCGGTCTGCTTTCAGATGGGCATATCCTGCTGGAAGGTGTTCCCGGCTTGGCTAAAACACTTGCCATTAAAACATTGGCCTCACTGATCGATGCCAAATACAGCCGTATACAGTTTACGCCGGACTTGCTGCCGGCCGACGTGATCGGTACAATGATTTATAGTCAGAAAAGCGAAGAATTTCAGGTAAAACAAGGCCCGGTCTTCGCTAATTTTGTGTTGGCGGATGAAATTAACCGTGCACCGGCCAAAGTACAGAGTGCACTGTTGGAAGCCATGCAGGAACGTCAGGTGACAATCAGCGAAAACACGTATAAGTTGCCGGAACCCTTTCTGGTAATGGCAACCCAGAACCCGATCGAGCAGGAAGGTACTTATCCGCTGCCCGAAGCGCAGGTAGACCGTTTCATGCTGAAAGTGATCATCAACTATCCGAAGAAAGAGGAAGAAAAACTGATCATTCGTCAGAATATCTCCGGCATCAAACCGGATATCAAACCGATCCTGACAAAGAACGAGATACTGGAAGCACGTAAAGTTGTGCGTGAAGTATATCTGGATGAAAAGATCGAACGCTACATCGTCGACATCGTGTTTGCAACCCGTTTCCCGCAGGAACATGGCCTGGCAAACCTTTCCAATATGATTGCATTCGGTGCGTCTCCCCGTGCTTCCATCAATTTGGCGCTGGCTGCCCGTGCTTATGCTTTTATCAAACGCAGAGGTTATGTGATTCCGGAAGATATCCGTGCCGTATGCCACGACGTGATGCGCCACCGTATCGGTTTGAGCTACGAAGCGGAAGCGAATAACCTGACATCTGAAGAGGTGATCAGCGAAATCCTTAATAAGGTAGAGGTGCCTTAACCTTCGGTTCTGGCAATGCTTTTTTACTGGTGAAAAATGCCTTCCCGGTTTGGGAAACGACTTTGCACCCTTGTAAAATGCTTTCCCGGCGTGGGAAACGACTTTACACCCTTGCAAAATGCTTTCCCGGTTTGGGAAACAGTTTTTCACCCTTGTAAAATGCTTTCCCGACTTGGGAAACGGTTTTTCACCCTTGTAAAATGCTTTCCCAACTTGGGAAACGGTTTTACATCAGTTTTGAAAGCACAAATTGAAGAAAAATGGAAACAAGTGAACTATTAAAGAAGGTTCGGCGAATTGAAATAAAGACCCGCGGCTTGTCCCGCAATATTTTTGCAGGACAATACCACTCTGCCTTTAAAGGCCGTGGTATGGCGTTCAGCGAAGTGCGCGAGTATCAATACGGCGACGATATCCGCGATATCGACTGGAACGTGACCGCCCGCTATGTGCGCCCTTATGTAAAGGTGTTCGAAGAAGAGCGCGAACTGACCGTGATGTTGCTGATCGACGTATCGGGTAGTAGAGACTTTGGTTCCGTGAACGTAATGAAGAAAGAGGTTATTACGGAGATCGCTGCGACACTGGCTTTTTCGGCTATACAAAATAACGATAAGATCGGTGTGGTGTTTTTCTCTGATAAGATCGAGAAATTTATTCCGCCTCAGAAGGGGAAAAAACATATTCTTTATATCATTCGCGAACTGATCGACTTCAAGCCACAGGATACGAAGACGGATATCGCTCAGGTTTTGAAATTCCTGACCAACGCCATAAAGAAACGCTGTACGACTTTCCTGATATCCGACTTTATCGATAAGGATGGTTTTAAGGACGCCCTGACGATTGCCAACCGTAAACATGACGTGGTGGCTATCCAGGTGTACGACCGTCGCGAAACCGAACTTCCGTCTGTCGGATTGATGAAGATAAAAGATGCTGAAACCGGTGCAGAACGTTGGATCGACAGTTCTTCCGCCCGTGTTCGCGAAGCCTATAAGGAATGGTGGAACCGCCGGCAGACTATCATGAGCGATTCGTTCAAGAAATGCCGGGTGGATTCGGTTTCTATTCGTACGGAAGATGATTATGTGAAGGCATTGATTGCTCTTTTTGATAAACGTAGTTAAGCATGCAAAAGAAAATAATAAATAAAAGCTTTCTGTTTCTTCTTCTGTTCCTGCTGGCAGGAGGGAAGATGGTGGCACAGCAGACATTGATCGATGTAAAGATCGACTCGGCTGCCATCCTGATCGGAGAACAGACTGTTTTACATTTGACGGTTACGACAGACAAGGACAAACCGGTTCAGATAGTGATCCCCAACGACACATTGATGCGTGGGGTAGAAGTGCTGAGCCTTTCCAAAGCGGATTCGTCGGTTATCGAGAACGACCGCCTGTTGATCAAGCAGGATATTCTGATAACTTCTTTCGATTCGTCATTGTATCTGTTGCCGCCACTCAAAGTAATCGACGGAGTCGATACTGTTTATTCAAACCAGGTGGCCCTGAAAGTTTCGACCATTCCTGTGAATGTGGATAAACCGGAAGAGTTTTATGATATAAAGGATATATGGAAACCGCCTTTCGTGCTGGCAGACTACTATCCGCTTATCTATGGCATATTGCTGGCTCTGTTCCTGATTTGCGTGATTGCCTATATTATTAAACGTATACGCAACAAGCAATCCCTTATTCCGTTCAAGAAACCGGAACCGAAGCTCCCGCCTCACGAGCAGGCTATCAAGGAACTGGATGAGATCAAGCAGCAGAAACTCTGGCAGCAGGGTCGTAGCAAGGAGTATTATACGTTAATCACCGAGACATTGCGTCGCTATATCGTGGACCGCTTCGATATCAATGCGATGGAAATGACTTCCGGCGAAATCCTGGACATTATCCGCAAGCAGCACGAAGCTGATTCGGTTTACGAAAATCTGAAACAGATACTTAATTTGTCTGATTTCGTGAAATTCGCAAAAATGAATCCGCTGCCTGATGAGAATGATCTGAGTATGGTGAATGCATACTTATTTATTAATCAGACGAAGATTGAAGAAGTTGCCGTTCCCGAAGCAGAGACGGATGGGAAAGCAACTGAAACAAACGATTCTAATATAACAAAAGAATAAAATGGTATTTGCAAATCCTACATATCTGTATTTGTTATTGCTGCTTATCCCGATGATAGGATGGTATATCTGGAAGCTCTGCAAAAGTCAGGCTAGTTTGCAGGTATCATCTTCGGAAGCATTCGATGCACCGGGAGCAACTTCATGGAAAGTATACCTGAGACATGTTCCTTTTATATTAAGGATGGCGGCAGTGGCGGTACTTATTATCATACTGGCTCGTCCGCAGTCGACGAATAGCTGGCAAAACACCTCGACAGAAGGTATCGATATTGTGCTGGCAATGGATATTTCCAGTAGTATGCTGGCACAGGACCTGAAACCGAACCGCCTGGAGGCCTCCAAAGATGTGGCGGCTTCCTTCATCAACGGTCGTCCGAACGATAATATCGGGTTGGTCGTTTTTGCAGCTGAAAGTTTCACACAATGCCCGCTGACGACTGATCATACGGTGTTGTTAAACCTGTTCAAGGACATTCAACCGGGAATCATCCAGGATGGAACTGCCATCGGCCTGGGATTGGCTAATGCGGTAAGTCGTATTAAAGACAGTCAGGCTAAATCAAAAGTGATTATCCTCTTGACCGATGGTGTGAATAATGCGGGTGAGATTGCTCCGGTAACGGCTGCAGAGATTGCCAAGACATTCGGTATCCGGGTTTATTCGATCGGGGTAGGGACACAAGGTATGGCTCCTTATCCGTTCCAAACGGCATTCGGGGTACAATATCAGGATATTCCAGTCGAGATCGATGAAGCGACCTTGAAACAGGTTGCGGCAACGACCGGCGGACAGTATTTCCGTGCAACGGATAATGCCAGTCTGAAAGAAATCTATTCGGAGATCGACAAGATGGAAAAGACCAAGATCAGCGTTCAGCAATATAGCAAGAAACAGGAAGAATATAAGAACTGGGCCTTGTTGTTATTCGCTTTGCTTTTGGTTGAGATTTTATTGAGAAATACATTGTTAAGAAATATACCGTAAATATAAAGGCTTATGTTTCGTTTTGCACATCCGGACTTTTTGTACTTGCTTTTCATCCTTCCGGTGTTGATTGCATTTTATGTATATGCAATCATCCTGAAGAAAAAAGCAATAAAGAAATATGGTAATCCCGAATTGTTGGCAGAGTTGATGCCGGAGGTATCTCCCAAACGCCAGCATTTGAAGTTTTGGCTATTGTTCGGAGCCATCACGATGGTTATCTTTGTTATTGCGGGACCGCAGTTTGGTTCTAAACTGGAAACCGTAAAACGCCAGGGCGTCGAAATAATGGTTTGCCTGGACGTCTCCAACTCCATGTTGGCCGAAGACGTATCACCCAACCGTCTGGATAAAGCTAAACAGATGTTGTCGAAACTGACGGATGGTTTTAAGGATGACAAGATGGGGTTGATCGTTTTTGCCGGTGACGCTTTCACCCAGCTGCCGATCACTTCCGATTATATTTCGGCAAAGATGTTCCTGTCATCCATCAACCCGTCGATGGTGTCGACACAAGGTACGGCTATTGGTTCGGCTATCAATCTGGCTATGCGTTCATTCACACCCAGTGAAACATCCGATAAGACAATTATCCTGATCACGGACGGTGAGAACCATGAAGGCGATGCTGTAAAAGCCGCTGCTGCTGCTGCCGAAAAAGGCATTCATGTGAATATTGTCGGCATGGGTGATCCGAAAGGTTCCCCGATTCCTGTTGCAGGAGCCAACAATTATATGAAGGATAAAGACGGCAATGTCGTTATCACGAAGTTGAGCGAACAAATGTGCCAGGAGATCGCAGCCGCAGGACATGGCATGTATGTCCGTGCCGACAATACCAACTCTGCATTGAAAGCATTGCAGAAAGAGATAGAGAAGATGAATAAATCGGAACTCGACAGCAAAGTCTATTCCGAATACAACGAACAATTTCAGACACTGGCATGGATCGCATTGATCCTGTTGATCGTAGACTTCCTTACCTTAGACAGGAAGAACCGAATTTTCAGAAAAGTAAAATTGTTCTCTTAATTCAATGGATAAGATGAGACGTATACGAAAATCAATGATATGGATGGGAGCGCTCCTGTTTTGCTCGGGAGCGGTGTTTGCCCAAAAGGCTGAACGTAAGAACGTACGTGAAGGAAACAAGTTGTATGGCAACGAAAAGTTTACCGAATCGGAAATTGCTTACCGTAAAAGTCTGGAAGTAAATCCCCGTTCGGTTGAAGGAACTTACAATCTGGGAAACGCCTTATACAAACAGAAAAAGTTTCCTGAAGCAGCTGAGCAATACCAGTTGCTGACCGGTATTGCTGAAAAGATGGCTGAAACTGAAGAAGGAAAAGCCCGTCTTGCAAATATATTCCATAATCTGGGCGACATTAGCATGCAGAATAAAGAGTATGACAAAAGTGTGGAAGCATTCAAACAGTCTTTGCGTTTGAATCCGGCTGATGACGAGACCCGCTACAATCTGGCATTAGCCCAGAAGTTGCTGGAAAATCAACAGAATGAGAATCAGGATCAAAACCAGGATCAGCAGAACCAGGACAAGAACGAAGATCAGGAAAATAAGGACGATCAACAGCAACAAGACCAGCAGCAGCAACAGCAAGACGACAAGAAAGAAAATAAGACTCAGCAAGAACAGCAGCAAAATGAACAGATGAGTCGGGACAATGCGCAGCAGATGCTCGATGCCTTCCTGCAGGATGAAAAGGATACGCAGGAGAAAGTAAAGAAAGCACAGGCACAACAGCAACAACGTCGCAAAACAGATAAAGAGTGGTAATTGATACAGAAAACAGAAAAAACAACAATATAATGAGAAGATTAGCTTTCTTATTCGTTCTATTTCTAACAGCCGGGGTGATGGCAAAGGCCGCTGATGTGACCTTTAAGGCAGTCGCTCCGAATGCTGTTGTGATGGGGCAACAATTCAGATTGGCGTATACCGTAAATGCTGAAGCGAAGGCAAGCGATTTGCGGATACCCGAACTTACGGATTTCGAAGTACTGATGGGGCCGTCTCTTGCCACAAGTTCGAGTACTCAGATTATTAATGGAAATGTTTCTTCGGAGGTAGCTTACACATTTACTTATATCCTGATGCCGAAGAAAGAGGGTACGTTTAATATTGGGGCAGCTTCTATCAAGGTAAAAGGAGCGAATTACACATCCAACTCGTTAAGTGTAAAAGTACTTCCTCCGGACAAGGCTGCCGAAGCAAATGGCGGACAAGCCGGAACAGGTATAGGCAAGGATGATTATTTTGTAAGAATGGAAGTTTCAAACCGGAATGTGTATGAACAGGAAGGTTTTCTGGTCACTTTCAAATTATATGCAGCACGCATGTGCGGACTGGAAGGAGTAAAATTTCCGGAGTTTGAAGGATTTCTTGCTCAGGAGATAGAGTTGCCGCAGGAAAAGCAATGGTCGCAGGAACATTATAACGGTCGTAACTATTTCACCGTTGTTTTGAAACAAACAGTCCTTTATCCGCAACGTTCAGGAAAACTGACAATAGAAAGCGGTAAGTTCGACGCTATTATCAGTATTCCGACCCAACGGAAAATAAGCAGCATCTTTGATAGTTTCGATGACATGTACGACAGAGTACGGAAAGCATTGGTATCGAGTCCTGCTACAATAGATGTGAAGCCATTGCCTTCCGGTAAACCGGCATCGTTCTCCGGTGCGGTAGGTAATTTCACCATGACATCGGATATTAATTCCAATAATGTAAAGACAAATGATGCTGTCACTATTAAAGTGAAGATTTCCGGTAACGGAAATATCAAACTGATCAAGAATCCGGAAGTTGTTTTCCCGAATGATTTCGATACTTTCGACCCAAAACAGGAAACAGATGTCAGAACGACAACTGCCGGAGTAAGTGGAAGCAAAACGATCGAATACATGGCTATTCCCCGTTATGCCGGAGATTTTGAGATACCGGCTATCTCTTTCTCTTATTTCGATCCTAAATCAGGTACTTATAAGACATTGAAGTCCGATCCTTACAAGCTTCATGTAGAACAAGGCGAGGGGGGAAGCAGTAATTCTCCGGTCGTGTCTAATTTCAGCAATAAAGAGAGTGTGAAGTATCTGGGTAAAGATATCCGTTTCCTGAAAGTGAAAGATTTCAATTTCATTGCCAACAACGATATTTTCTTTGGATCGTTCATGTATTACATGTGCTATCTGGTACCAGCCATCCTATTTATTGTCTTCTTCTTTATTTATCGCAAGCAAGTAAAGGAAAATGCCAATATAGCATTGGTTCGTACTAAAAAAGCAAATAAAATCGCTGTCAGGAGATTGAAGAATGCCGGCAAGCTGATGAAGGAAAACAAGAAAGAGGAGTTCTATGATGAAGTTCTCCGGGCTTTGTGGGGATATTTGAGTGATAAACTGAATATTCCTCAGGCAAGTCTGACCAAAGATAATGTGGAAACCGAATTGGCCAAATTTGGTGTGGATGATACCTTAACAAATGAGTTTATGGATATTCTGAACACCTGCGAATTTGCCCGCTATGCGCCGGCTCAGGCTTCGGATGCTATGGATAAGTTATATGAGTTAACCGTAGATGCCATTGGTAAGATGGAGAATACAATTAAAAAGCAATAAGATGAAAACGAATATAAAGATTAGAAATATATTGTTTTTTCTATTGATTCAGTGTCTGGCATGGACTGCTTATGCGCAGGATGCAGCGATAAAGGAAGCTGAGACTGCGTATACCAAAGAAGATTATGGAAAAGCAATCGAGTTATATGAAGGAGTACTGAAAAGTAATGGCGATTCACCGGAGATTTATTATAATCTGGGGAACGCTTATTACAAAGCAGGAAAGATTGCCTCTGCAATATTGAATTATGAGCGGGCGCTGGTTCTTGATCCGGGTGACGCCGATGTCCGTTTCAACTTACAGATGGCACGTCAGAAGACTGTTGACAAGATTGAACCGGTAGACGGATTTTTCCTGAGCAGATGGTTCGAATCCATTCAGAATATGGGAGCAGCTGACTCCTGGGCTAAAATGGGAATCGTTTGTTTCATCTTATTCATTGGATGCCTGATCTTGTTTTTCTTTTCAAGGCAGATTCGCCTGAAGAAAGTCGGTTTCTATATCGGTGTGCTACTTTTGCTTTGTGTGATTATGACAAATATCTTTGCCGCAAATCAGAAGAGCGAACTGGTAAACCGTACACATGCTATTGTTTTTGCTCCGACAGTAACAGTGAAAAGTTCTCCGGATGCAAGTGGTACGGATTTGTTCGTTCTGCATGAAGGAACAAAAGTGTCTGTCAGAAGTACATTAGGCGACTGGAGTGAAATAGCACTGGAAGATGGTAATGTTGGCTGGATGCCGACAAAAGATATAGAAACAATCTGATGGTAGAAAAAATATTAGTTTACGAACGGGATTTGTTCTTCATGCTTAACGGCAGCGATTCTCCTTTCCTTGACCGCTTTATGTGGTTGTATTCGGGTAAGGCAGTCTGGCTGCCGTTAGCCTTTTTTATATTGGTCGTACTGCTGTATAAGAAGAAATGGCGGGAATCTATCCTGATATTACTGGCGATAGTGCTGGTAATAACTCTTTGTGACCAGTTTGCTTCACATGTGTGCAAACCCATTTTTACCCGCTTCCGGCCGACACATCATCCGGATTTTATGGATCAGGTAAAAACTGTCTTTGATTACCGGGGCGGCCGATACGGTTTTATTTCCAGCCATGCTGCTAATGCATTCGGTTTTGCGACCTTTATGTCATTGTTGTTCCGTTACCGGCTGTTTACATGGACGATCTTCCTTTGGGCTGCTCTTACCGCTTATACCCGTGTATATCTGGGGGTCCATTTCATTTCGGATATTGTTCCCGGAGCGATCGCAGGAGTATTCTTTGGCTGGTTGGTATATTGGCTATATGTCAAAGTCCGTCCGGTAGTTACCGGTACAAACAGTAATGCCAGTGAGCTATATTCGGTCGGGCAGAAGCGTCTGATCGTATATGCGATTTTCATTGCTGTTTTAATAATAGCAGTATTTAATGTTCAATTAGTTGCCTGTTTAAGATAAAATAAGCAGTTACAGTTAAATATAACACATGTCGTAAAGCATGTTTGCTAAAAGGTTTATTTTAACGAAATAATTTGTCCCTCTGATTTATATTGCTTAAGTTAGTGCCATTAATTAATAAACGAAGTATTAACCTTCAAAATAAGGAAACCATGACAAAGACAATCACTTTTAATGAATTGCGCAGAATTAAAGACCGTCTGCCTGACGGTAGTACTCATCGTATTGCAGATGAGTTAGGTTTATCAGTTGAAACTGTTCGTAATTATTTTGGTGGATATAATTATAAGGATGGTAAAAGCTGTGGGATACATATCGAACCCGGACCAGATGGTGGTTTGGTAGTTCTGGATGATACAACAATATTTGAACGTGCTTTACAGATACTGGCGGAAACAGAGGATGTATCTGAAGCACAGCAGGCGTAAAGAATTTTACAGTACATAAAAAATCCCATAGCTGACTAAACAAAAACGCTGTGGGATTTTTTTTATTAGTGATATTAGCATTTTCCGATTGTTTAATCTATAAAAACACACGAGTATGGAAGATAAATTAGTAACATTAGCTATTCACACGTTCGAGAAAGCTCAGATTCTCAAAACAATACTTGAAACGGAAGGAATTGAAGTTTATATACATAATGTAAATCAGATTCAACCGGTCGTTTCGGCAGGAGTGCGTGTGAGAATTAAGGAAAGTGATCTGCCTCATGCCTTGCGCATAATAGAGGACAGTAAGTGGCTCAGTGAGGATACGCAGGAAGAAGTTGCAGCCCCGCAGGTGAAAAAGATCCTGATCCCGGTTGATTTTTCTGATTATTCCATTAAGGCTTGTGAACTGGGGATTAATTATGCCTATCATGCAGGTGCGGAAGTAATGATCATGCATGCTTATTTCAGCCCATATTTTCCTTCGGCAATTCCGATGGGAGACACGTTGGCTTACCAGGTAAATGAAGAAGAGTCTGTACAGAACGTGTTGAAACGTGTACAAATTGATATGGAGAACATTTGCACATTGATCAACCGTAAGATGCAGGCTGGCGAATTGCCTAAGGTAAAATATAATTATGTATTACGGGAAGGTCTGCCTGAAGAAGAGATTCTCGCATATTGTAAGGAATATCATCCTACGCTTATTGTCATGGGTACGCGTGGAAAGAGCCAGAAAGATATGGATCTGATCGGCAGTGTCACCGGTGAAGTGATAGAAGTGAACAAAGTACCTGTTTTGGCAATTCCGGAAAACATACGCTTCAATGATTTTGGCGAAGCCAAAAATATTGCATTCGCTACTTCCTTCAACCAGCGCGACCTGGTGGCTTTCGATGAATTTATGGACCTGGTGAAGGGATATGATATTCATATTCATCTGTTCAATATATCGACAAGTAAAGACGAATGGAACGAAATACGTTTGACTGGTGTCCGCGAATATTTCCTGAAACAATATCCGGATGCAAACATTACCCATACGGTACTGGCCGACGGCGATTTGTTGCTGGCTATCGAAAAGTTTGTCCGCGATGAACAAATCGACATGATTGCATTAAGCACATATCGTCGCAATATTCTGGCACGTATGTTCAACCCGTCGATTGCACGTAAGATGCTATTTCACACCGATACACCGTTATTGGTGATGCATGCTTAATACTTAAAATATATAAGAGAATCGTAGCCCCGGTAGTTGTTTGCCGGGGCTTTTTTTATACAATTCCTAGCCGGAGTTGTACAGCTTTTGGTGTGCATTTTTTAGTAGTACCCCCGTATTGTTAATGTGCGTAAAAAAAGGAAAGGGAGAGTCAGAAAAAAACGATAAAAATAGAAAACGGAGAGTTTAAACGACAGTTTGAATCTCAAAGAGAAGAGAAAAAAGAGGAAAATACCTTTCTTTTATAAGAAAGAGATTCTGTATCAAAATGATTGATAATCTAGCGTTATCGGCAGCTAAAGTAATAACTTTTAACGACCGGAGCAAGGTTTTGAGGGACTATTTTATTACAATTTGATAAAATTGAAATAACGCCATCCTTTTGGGCGTAGAAGTTTTTTGATTTACTGCAGAGTGTAATATGTTGAAAAACAGCGATTACACGGATAGCGTCAGTCCCAGCTCTCTTTCTTATAAAAGAAAGAGATTCTGACGAAATGTTAAAACGGCGCTTTTGATGTAGTAAATTAATGATAAAAGAATGGCAGATATAGGACACAAATTAGAAACGAAAGGAGTAATAATGACACTCTTATCACTGGTATTAATAAGCACAGGTTGCGAGGAACAAATCGACCCTCCGGCGGTGAATCCGTCGGAGGGAAAGATGGTGGAAGTAACGCTCAATATCGGTTTTGCCGACGAAGCAGACGGATCTACCCTGTCTGCACCATTGACAACTAAATCGAATGAAGCAGCTTTCAGTTACGCTCTCCAACTGGCAATGGCAACGAAAAGAGCGGAGAGTTCCCTGAAACCGGACAAACTCTATAAATTAGAAATACAACAGTACGATCGTTCCGGCAATCGCATAGGAGGAATGAATGCAAGTGATGTTACTGATCACGAAATCGGTTCCGCTTTTAGTCAAACTTTGACAGCAAACTCCGACTGCCAACTGGTGATCGTGGCATGGGGTAGCGGAAATACAACTACGCTGGGAACCGATAAACTGGCTTCCGCCCAGGAAAAAAGCATTGACGCTTCTGTTATATCTAAACTAAATCCTTCCACTCAATCCGATATGAATAAGATGCCATATATCTTGCATCTGGAACATGTCTGTGTAGAAAGCAACACCATCAAAAGCATCGAGGGCGAGAATAAAGATGTCCGTTTGCTGCTGCGTCGACTGGCAACCCGGCTAACGCTAGATTGGACTTATTCATACAGCGGTTATCAGTTAAAACAGATTCTTTTGCAAAGTATCCCTACTAATTATAAAATAGTGGCAGCCCCCGATAAAACCGACAAAACTTATCCTTCCTTATTGGACCAGTTCACTACTATACAGTTGACAGCAGATGAAATAGATTCCCAGACATACTCTTGCTGGGTTCCGGCTAACGTGCGCGGTTCAAACTCTGCGGCCACTTCTCAGAGATACCGTATCAAATCGAATGCCCCGACGGGTAGTTCATATGTCGATTTTATTGCAGCCAATACATTTGAACCAAAGAAGAAACTGAGTTACCGTGTCTATCTGGGTGGCTCTGAATCTTCGGACTTCAATCTGTATGGCAATACGGATTATAATTATAAGGTAACGATCAACCATACCGACTATCCTGTCAACGACCGTCGTGTAACAATTATCGACCCTATTCCGGCTTCTGAGAATAACAGCAACTTTGTACCGACAGCCAACTGTTTCATGGTAGCTCCCGGTGGGGCATTTTGCTTCAACCCTTATAAATATAATGTAGGAGGGACAACAAAAAACAATACGACATTGGCAGGTTCTGATTGGTGTAATATTAACGGCTCATCAATCGGTACCCCCATCAAATATGTAAAAGTCTTGTGGCAAACGAAAGAGTACGGCGATATTGGTGATCCGATACTCGGAGTTGTCAACTCATCAACCGACCATACCAATATTGTTGATATAACAAATGGAGAAAGTGTTGAGAATGCTCGTATCTATTGCCGCATTGCACCGAATACGCTAGGCGGTAGCGGAGCCATAGCAGCTTATAATGAAAGTGATGAAATCCTATGGAGTTGGCATATTTGGGTAACAGATTATAATCCGGATGCGACAGGGAATCAAGATGTACAGACTCCGGTAAATAAACGAAAACTGAAATTTGAATATGGCAGTTATACTGGCAATTTGCCTATGATGGATCGTAATTTGGGTGCAGCGGCAGGATATATAACACTACCTCCTGATGAACTGGAGAAATCGAAGACGAATGGTTTTTATTATCAATGGGGCAGGAAAGATCCTTTCAGAGGGAGTTACTCCAATGTTAATATCTCGCAAGTTTTAAATACAGAAATAAAAGCAAATGCCCCTACAAAAGGACTTTTGAGCCTATTTGGGGCGGACGGACTTACTTTTTATCCGATGTCGGTTATACAACAGCGGGTTTCTTTTCGGGAAGCGTATAAAGATCCGGGGAATATGTATAAAATACCTACAGGTGCCAGTCAATGGATTGATTCTGCTACAGAAGAATACAGAAATGCCTGGGGAGCTGGTAGCAGCAAAGGTCTTCATGATCCTTGTCCGGTAGGATGGCGCATTGCAAACACAGCTAATTATCGACAATTATTCACTTCTGGTGGTACGGGAGCTCTGAGGATTAAAGAGATGGGATCCGGCGGATACGTAATCTATTATGATAGAGATGGTGTAAACACAACTTACTTCTATCGGGCAGGTTACTGGTCTCAGTATGGTCTGACTAGTATTAATGGCAATATGTACATGTGGTGTGGAGATGCGTTAAGCGGAACAAGTGGCCATGGCGGATCCCATTTAATTATGGGAGGGGATAATACCGGCAAATTTCTTAATAATGGTAATGAACGGGAATCTTTACTTGTCCGCTGCATCCAGGAACGGGAGTAACCGTTGATGTATAAAAAAGGTCCCTTCCCCGGACCTGCCAGCAACCGGGAAAAAACGAGTTCTTTGACATGATGGGATTGATAAGATAGAAAGGGGAGTGAAGCCCTTTTGTAGACTGAAAAAGGATTTATATATAATGTATGCAGAAGACCCGTCAGAAATACTTTTCCAACCGTATTTTGTATTATGCCTCGTTTGCAATCCAGCAACAGTCTGTTGTAACCCGTGAGAAATTAGCACATTTGTCGGAAGAAGAGCGTAAACGGCATTGGGATTACAATATAAATAAGGTATATATTGTCTGTATCCTTAATTATGTGATGGCTCCCGGATGAACTCAACAACCAACTATTCCAGAAGCTGAAAAGCATTGTGGAGATAGAACGTATGTCGGCCAATGAACGTTTGGAGTACGAACTGAGTCTGGCTGTCGAACGTGATTTGCTTTCTGCCCTTGATGCCAGTTTTGAAGATGGTGAAGAGAAAGGTCGTGAAGAAGGTTTAAAAGAAGGCATTAGTAAAGTCGCTCTTTCGATGAAACAATCAGGTATTCTTTTATCTGAAATAATCAAATTGACAGGTCTTTCTTCCGAAGAGATCGAGCAACTCTAACATTCCCCAAAAATCTTATCAATCGCATCTGTAAAATATAATCAGATGCACCCAATAGTTAATGTGCGTAAAAAAAGGAAAGAGAGAGTATGAAAAATGTGGTAAAAATAGAAATCGGAGAGTCGAATGATAAT
>ERZ856578.481-NODE-481-length-81273-cov-28.264570_pt1 | contig 81273 bp, 71 predicted proteins | sample MGYA00514384_ERZ856578 | MGnify/ENA primary metagenome ERZ856578 (study PRJEB29103, sample SAMN06111958) | human gut metagenome | biome: human gut; feature: ankylosing spondylitis patient; material: healthy_person | host: Homo sapiens | place: China:Hangzhou... | reverse complement strand
TGAATTCAAACGTAACAGATAAAGTGAAGGTTATGTCTTTCGGGGTAAAATTAGGGGTTAGGTTTAAATTGAATTAAAAGATCACCGATTGATCTTTAATCTATTAAAAGCGATGAAGGCCGGAAGATGATTTCCGGCCTTTTCGTTTATCTCATTATTATACAAAAGAAGATTAGAAAAGCTACCATATATTTTCTACCTTTGCATTTATCTATAACAAACCGAACAATGTTCACGAAAGCCCATAGATAAAAACTGAAAGCATTATGAATATACAACAACTCGAGTACATCCTGGCAGTAGATACATACCGCCACTTCGCAAAAGCAGCAGAACATTGCAGAGTAACACAACCTACGCTCAGTATGATGATACAAAAACTGGAAGACGAACTTGGCATTAAATTATTCGACCGGAATATGCAGCCGGTCTGCCCTACCCCCGCCGGACGTAAGGTGATCGACCAGGCTCGTACCGTTCTTTATCAGGCTTCCCTTATTAAAGACATTGTCAATGAAGAAGAACAATCGTTGAAAGGGACGTTCCGGCTGGCAGTACTTCCGACGATCGCTCCTTACCTGCTACCCCGTTTTTTCCAGCAGTTGTCTGAAAAACATCCGGAGCTGGATATTCGCATCCTTGAAATGAAAACGGCTCCCACTATGGCCGCAATCCTGAATGGCGAGATAGATGCAGCCATCATCGCCAACCAACCCACAGAAAACCAGATACAAGGCGATACATTATATTATGAGCAGTTCTTCGGATATGTGGCTAAAAATGATCCGGTATTCAAGAAAGATATGATCCGTACGGCAGATATCAGCGACGAACATCTCTGGTTGCTGGATGAAGGTCACTGTTTCCGCGACCAGTTAATGCGTTTCTGCCAGATGGAAAAGGTAAAACTGCGCCAGGCCGCTTACCGTCTGGGAAGCCTGGAAACATTTATGCGCATGGTAGAAAGCGGCAATGGCGTCACTTTCATTCCGGAACTGGCAACCCTGCAACTCAGCGAAGATCAGAAAAAACTGGTACGTCCTTTTGCCATTCCTAAACCGGCACGCGAAATCGTCTGGATCACACGGAAAGACTTTATCCGTCATACCATTGCCGGTATGTTGATCGAGAGCATCAAGAAGTCTGTACCCAAAGAGATGTTGACGCTGCAAGCCGGATTAAAAGTCGTCTGAACATTATTTTTATCGCTTAACAAAAAAAATTATTACTTTTTGCTTGTAGTTTCCAAAAAAGCGTTACTTTTGCTGCGTATTTAAAAACAAACGAGACAAATGAATCGATTTAGCTTTACATATTTCTTTTATTACTTTTACTTTAGCAGAGTGAAGGCAGGAATTTGTATGTAAAGCGTTGATGATAGAAAATATGTATCAATAAACAATATAAAGTCCTGCCGGTTTCGGTGGGACTTTTTTTGTGACAATAAATTAGAAAGATGAAAAAGAAAGTAGCAATTCAGGGAATAGCCGGTTCGTATCACGACATCGCAGCCCGTAGCTTCTATGAAGGTGAAGATATTGAAATTGTTGGATGCAATACATTCAGAGATGTTATTTCAGCCATTAAGAAAGACCCGTCTTTGTTGGGACTGATGGCCATCGAGAATACTATTGCAGGGAGCTTGCTGCAAAATCATGAACTGATTCGCGAAAGCGGACTGAGAGTGATCGGCGAATACAAACTGCGCATCTCGCACTCGCTTGTTGCACTGCCGGGAACATCGATACACGATGTCACGGAAGTCAACTCCCACCCTATTGCGCTTATGCAGTGTACCGACTTCCTCGATACCTTGCCGAATGCCAAGGTGGTTGAGAAAGAAGATACGGCGATGAGTGCCCGATGGATTGCCGAGAATAATCTGGAAGGACACGCTGCTATTTGCGGGAAACTGGCCGCCCAAATCTACAAGATGGAAATACTGGCCGAAGGGATAGAGACCAACAAACGAAACTTCACCCGCTTCCTTGCCATAGCAGACCGCTGGACGGCTGAAGATCTTCTTGAAAAATCAGACATCAACAAATCTTCGTTAGTTTTCGCTCTTCCCCACACCTCCGGCAGTCTTTCCAAAGTCCTCTCCATTCTTTCTTTTTACGACATGAATCTTTCTAAAATACAATCGTTACCGATCATCGGCCGCGAATGGGAGTATTTGTTCTATATCGACCTGACATTTACTGATTATACAAGATACAGACAGGCATTGGATGCCATCACTCCATTAACAAAGGACTTAAAAATTTTAGGCGAATATGCAGAAGGAAAACAAAGTGTGTAACATCACACCCGCTGACCGTGTAGGCAGCGTACAGGAATACTACTTCTCAAAGAAACTGAAAGAAGTAGCCGAAATGAATGCCGCAGGCAAGAATGTGATCAGCCTGGGCGTAGGTAGCCCTGATCTGCCTCCTTCGGAACAGACCATCGAGACATTGTGCGAACATGCACATAATGCGAATGAGCATGGTTACCAACCGTATGTAGGTATCCCCGAATTGCGTAAAGGTTTCGCCGACTGGTATCAGACATGGTATGGAGTTGAACTGGACCCGAAAACAGAGATACAACCGTTGATCGGTTCCAAAGAAGGTATCCTGCATATCTCACTGGCATTCCTGAATCCGGGCGACGGCGTATTGGTTCCCAATCCCGGTTATCCGACTTATAGTTCTGTCAGCAAGCTGGTACAGGCAAATCTAATTCCTTATGAACTGAAAGAAGAATTAGGATGGCAGCCGGATTTCGAGGCATTGGAAAAGATGGACCTTTCCGGCGTAAAGCTGATGTGGGTCAACTATCCGAACATGCCTACCGGAGCAAACGCCAGCAGGGAACTTTTTGAAAAGCTGGTTGCTTTCGGACGTAAACACGGTATCATTATCTGTAACGACAATCCTTACAGTTTCATCCTGAACGACCAGCCGTTAAGTATCCTGAGTGTTCCGGGAGCTAAAGATATCTGTATCGAAATGAATTCGATGAGCAAGGCTCACAATATGCCGGGATGGCGTATGGCGATGCTGGCCTCGAACGCCCAGTTCGTTCAATGGATATTGAAAGTGAAAAGCAACATCGACTCCGGTCAGTTCAAACCGATGCAGCATGCAGCTGTGGAAGCATTGAAAGCGCCGAAAGAATGGTATGACAATATGAACCGTACCTATCGTAGCCGCCGCGACCTGGCCGGACAAATCATGCACGCCATCGGTTGTACCTACGACGAAAATCAGGTCGGCATGTTCCTCTGGGGAAAGATCCCGGCAGAAGCAGAAGGCAGCGAAGCCCTGGCAAACAAGGTATTGTATGAAGCCAACGTTTTCATTACCCCCGGATTTATCTTCGGAAGCTGTGGCGAACGTTACGTCCGTATCTCACTTTGCTGCAAGAACGAAGCATTACAGGAAGCACTTATGAGAATTAAAGAATTGAAAATTAAAAATTGAAAATTATACGATCATGGAAATGGAATTAGAATCAATCTTATTACCCGGTGTAGACCCACAGCGTCCTATCATCATCTCGGGCCCGTGCAGTGCCGAAACAGAAGAACAAGTAATGGACGCAGCCCATCAGCTGGCATCAAAAGGCGTTAAAATATTCCGTGCCGGAATCTGGAAACCCCGTACTAAACCGGGAGGATTCGAAGGTATCGGAGCCGAAGGCTTGCAGTGGTTGAAACGTGTAAAGAAAGAAACAGGTATGTATGTAGCTACCGAAGTAGCCACAAAAGACCATGTATTCGAAGCGTTGAAAGCCGGAATAGATATCCTGTGGATCGGTGCACGTACCACCGTTAACCCGTTCGCCGTACAGGAAATCGCAGATGCTTTGAAAGGTGTAGATATACCTGTTCTGATCAAGAATCCGGTCAACCCGGACCTGGAATTATGGATTGGTGCTTTCGAACGTCTGTATGGTGCAGGTATCCGCAGACTGGGTGCTATCCACCGCGGATTTAGTTCATACGATAAAAAAATGTACCGTAACCTGCCGTTGTGGCATATACCTATCGAACTTCGCCGCCGTATGCCGAACCTGCCGATCTTCTGTGATCCCAGCCATATCGGTGGTAAGCGCGAACTGATCGCTCCGCTGTCTCAGCAGGCAATGGACCTGAGTTTCGACGGCCTGATGATCGAATCGCATCCTTGTCCGGATTGTGCATGGAGCGACGCTTCCCAGCAGATCACTCCGGATGTACTGGATTATGTTGTCAACCTGCTGGTTATCCGTAACGAGACACAGACAACAGAAAACCTGGCAGAACTGCGCCGCCAGATCGACGGTATCGACGAGCAACTGCTCGAACTGCTGGCTAAACGTATGCGTATCTCCCGCGAAATCGGTGTGTATAAAAAGGAACATAACATGCCCATCCTCCAGTCACCGCGTTACAGCGAAATCCTGGAAAAACGTTCGGATATGGGACAGACGATGGACCTGAACACGGACTTTGTAAAAGAAATCCTGAAAGAGATCCACGAAGAGTCTGTTCGCCAGCAGATGATTATCATGAATGAGTAACAAAACTGCACACAGATTTTGCACAACGACCTTGTGACGGGCATCACAAGGGTTTTGTGACGAGCATCACAAGGTCGTTGTGACGGACACCAAAAGGGTGTTGTGACGGGCGTCACAAAGTCGTTGTGAAAGCGGAAGAACAAAAACAACCCGCCGGAAATAATTTATCAACAAAATAAGACAATGAAAATATTAATATTAGGTGCCGGAAAGATGGGTTCTTTCTTCACCGACCTGCTGAGTTTCGACCATGAAGTGGCTGTATTGGAAAACGATCCGAAACGGATGCGTTTCATCTACAACGCCCTTCGCCTGCAAAAGCCCGAAGAGGTAGCAGAGTTTGCTCCTGAATTGGTTATCAACTGTGTAACACTGAACTACACGATCGAAGCATTCAAAGCGGTTCTGCCTTATCTGCAACCCTATTGCATTATCTCAGACATAGCTTCCGTAAAAACCCACCTGAAAGAGTTTTACGAAACCTGCGGTTTCCCGTATGTCTCCACCCACCCGATGTTCGGTCCTACTTTCGCCAACCTGGGGAATCTGGAAAAAGAAAACACGATTATCATTTCCGAAGGTGACCACCTGGGTAAGATTTTCTTCAAGGATATCTATTCAAGCCTGCGCCTGAATATCCGCGAATATACATTTGAAGAACATGACAAGGTGGTTGCCTACTCTTTAGGTATTCCGTTCGCTTCAACAATGGTTTTTGCAGCCATCATGAAGCATCAGGATGCTCCGGGTACGACCTTCAAACGTCATATGAAAATTGCACGCGGCTTGCTGTCTGAAGATGATTATCTATTGACAGAAATTCTCTTCAATCCGCGCACTCCGAAACAGATTTCACGGATACAGGAGGAATTGAATATCCTGCAAGATATCATCAAAGACAAAGACTCCGAAGCGATGAAGGGGTATCTGACTAAAATTCGTAAGAATATAGAATAATGAACCTACTTTTCCCTTGATGGAAAAGCAGACAAAAGATCAAGGCTGCACCGGCTTCACTGCTCCGGTGTAGCCTTGAACTTTTGGTTACTTTTCTTTCAAGAGAAAAGTAACACTCACCACTTACAACGTCTCCTGTTTCAACTGTTCCACAAACTGGTCGATGCGGCGTAACTCTTTTGGTATATCGATGGCTTGCGGGCAATGCTCGTTACACTGGTCGCAACCGACACAATGGTCTGCCTGGCGCAGTTTCGGGACGCTGCGGTCGTAGCCGACCAGGAAGGCACGACGGGCTTCGCGGTAGTTTTCATCCGTCCGGCTTTTCGGAACATTTCCTTCATTCACACATTTGTTATAATGAAGAAGCACGGCCGGAATATCTATCGCATACGGGCACGGCATACAATATTTGCAGTCGTTGCAGGGAATTGTCGGATATTTAATCATCAGTTGCGCAGTCTCTTCCAGAAAATCCTTGTCCTCGTCCGTCAGCGGAATAAGCGGGGAATACGTGCGGATATTATCCTGCAAATGCTCCATATACGTCATGCCGCTCAAAGCCGTCAGCACCAGTTCGGGCGAACCGGCAAAACGGAAAGCCCAGGAAGCAACACTATCTTCGGGACGGCGCTGTTTCAACCGGGTAACGATATGCTGGGGCACATTCGACAGGCGGCCACCCAGTAACGGTTCCATGATAATCGCGGGGATATTCCGCTTTTCCAACTCCTGATAAAGATATTCGGCATTCACATTCCTTCCTGTCGCATGCCGCCAGTCGACATAGTTCAACTGTATCTGCACAAAATCCCAATGAACGGTATCGTGCATAGCCAGCACCTCATCGAAAACGTCCGACGTTCCGTGAAACGACCAACCCAGATGGCGGATACGCCCCGCTTCCCGCTCTTTCATAAGGAAATCCAACATTCCGTTATCGACATAGCGGTCGTTGAATGTCTTCATTCCCTGGCCGCCACCGATGGAGTGGAGCAGATAATAATCCAGATAATCGGTTTGCAACTCGCTGAATGAACGGCGGTACATCGCCATCGAGTTTTCACGCGTATAGTTCGAGAAATTCGACAATTTGGTAGCCAGATAATACGAGTCCCGGGGATGCCGGCTAAGGGCAATTCCCGTAGCCTTTTCCGACCAGCCCTGCACGTAAACGGGTGACGTATCGAAATAGTTCACCCCATGGGCGATGGCATAATCCACCAGTTCGTTGACAGCATCCTGATCAATCAAGTCACCTTTCCCGTCGGGTGAAGGGATAGTCGGCCAGCGCATACAACCATAGCCCAGCAGGGACACTTTATCCCCCAGTCCGGGGAATGTGCGGTAAGTCATCTGGTCGGTCGGGACAGGCGAAGAGGCTTTGCTTCCGGAACCTCCCTGGTCTTTCGGGGCACAGCCATAGAGTGCCGCCGTAGTAGTTGCCGCCGTGATGCCTACGATATTCAGAAAATCGCGGCGATTGATATGTTGATTCTTCATAGGTCTATTCTTTAAAAACGGATTAAATAACTCGATGTCTTTCATGCCCTTCCACATAGATAGCCGTAAACGGGCGCGACGGGCAGAGATGTTCGCAGGCACCGCAACCGATGCAACGTTCGGTATTAATGACGGGTATCTTCAGGGATTTCGGATTATCCGCATCAGATGCAACCATTTCTATCGCATTCGTCGGACAATGCCGGGAACAGTTACCGCATTCGACACCGTCGGTCAGTGGGATACAATTCGCTTTCACCCATACGGCATGCCCTATCTGGACAGATGATTTATCAGCTTTCGTTATCGGCTTGATGGCTCCTGCCGGACAGACTTCGGAACACTTTGTACATTCGGGACGGCAATAGCCCCGCTCATAAGACATCTCCGGCTGCATCAATGTCATCAAGCCACCGGAAGGACGCAGGACATGATTCGGGCAAACAGAGATACAAAGCTGGCAGGCCGTGCAATGCTGCCTCATATTCCGTATGCTCAATGCTCCGGGAGGTACAATCGCCGTCAGTTTTTCCTGTTCTTTCCGTTCTTTGATAGGTGCCAGTCCCCCGTCTCTTTTCATGATAACCTCTTCCCCCTTTTTCTCCTGGGCTTTCAGGGCACTCCCCATCACAACCAAAGCTGTTGCCGACAAGGCCCGGCGACGGGAAAGGTTCGTTTTATCTTCCAGTTCAGGTTTCTCCGTGCCGGTTGCCTGTTTCTTCGTTTTCCATACCGGTGCGTAGGTTAGCGCATTCTTACGACAGGCGTCCAGGCAATTCATACAGGCCACGCAACGGCTGCCGTCGATTTTGTGTTCCTTGCTGTTGATGCAGGCTGCTTTACACTGGCGGGCACAAAGGCCGCAACTGTTACATTTATCCGTATCTATCGTGACACGATACAAAGAATAACGGGAGATAAAACCCAGCACCGTACCAACCGGACAAATCGTATTGCAATAAGTACGCCCGTTACGCCAGGCCAATACGACAAGAACCACCAGCGTAGCCAAAGCCGCCAAAAACGTCGGCAGACTCTTCATCCATACATCCACCTCATAAAAAGCATAACTCTCCACCCGTGCCGCCAGATAAGCAAATAAATTATTCCCCCACATCCAAAGCGGCTGAAACAAATTATTAGCGATACGCCCATACGCACTGTAAGGAGCCAGCAAAGCAACCAGAGAGCCTACCCCCGCAACCAACGCCAGCACAAAAACGAACAATACCCCGTAACGTAACCAGGACAACGCCGGCGAATAAGAATAAGGCAACTTCTTCCCTCTCCTGCCAATCCGCGCAACAACATCCTGAAAAACGCCCAACGGACAAATCACCGAGCAGTAAACACGTCCGAAAGCCAGCGTCAGAAGGACTAAAAATAACACAACACCCACATTCAATGCCAACACGGCGGGTAAGAACTGGATTTTAGCCAGCCACCCGAACCATCCGTGCAACGTTCCTGTAAAGTCGAGGAACAGTAGAGTGATAAGCACGAAACATAAGGTAGCCGCTATCAGTCTGATTTTTCGTAACATCATGTATCCTATTATTGATTAATAATCCGGTACAAATATGCCGGATTTTTAATATAAAAGATACAGACGTCTCGTCAAAACGAAAAAAAAGGGAATAATCGCGAAATGCCGGTCAATCATTTACCAGCCACGCTTTAAACTCGGATGCTTTATTCTTGCTGACATAGATACGTTCGGGAACCTCCACATCGAGCGTCACCAGCAGACGGCTGTCGAACCAGATAGTGATGTTGGATATACTGTCCCTGTTTATGATGAACTGTTTGTTCGCCCGGGTAAAATCAGCCGGATTAAGGGACGGCATTATCTGTTCCAATGTCCGGGAATACGGGTAACTGGCTCCGTCTTTCAGATAGATGGAGGTATTTTTACCGGATGTGTAAAAGCAGGAAACATCCTTCAGGTTGACCGGCAAGAGCTTGTCCTTATAAGGGACCAGCAATTTATCCTTGTATTTAGGGGCAGGGACCAGCCGGGTTAGCTGTGACAGGTATTGGAGAATATCCTGCCGGTTCAGTTTGCCGTATTTATCCAAAGCATGCCTGATATCTTCGACCTTAATCGGTTTCAGCAGATAGTCGATGCTGTTCACTTTAAAGGCTTCTATCGCATACCGGTCGTAGGCCGTCGTGAAAACGATAGGCGTTTCAAGTTCTATTTTATCAAAGATATTGAAGGCCGAACCGTCGGACAGGTGTATATCCATAAATATCAACTCCGGAGCCGGGTTCGACTGAAGCCAGTGGACGGTCTGGGTGACACTTTCGGTATTCCCGGCAATCTGTATATCCGGGGCAACCTCCATCAATATATCCACCAGGTTTTCGTAAGCTGCTGTTTCGTCTTCTACAATCAACACGTTCATACAAGTATCATTTTAAAGGGAGGCAGACGCGGAAAGTTTCTTCTGTCGATTCTATCCGTATCTGTTTATTCATTAACAAAGTAAAACGGTTCTCCAGGTTCGCAAGTCCTGTTCCGTTGGTATCGGGAGCGGACAGCTTCGGATAGACCGGGTTCGATACGACCAGTTCGTCCTGTTCGTTCAGCACGATTGAGATTTCCATTTTATGTTCGCTGTCTATCCTGTTATGGACAACCACGTTATCCACCAGAGGCAGCAAAGACAGAACAGGCAGCATCAACAAATCTTTCCGTTCTTCTTCCACCCGGACTGAAAAGGTCAGTTTATTCGCAAAACGTACTTCCATGACATACTGGAAAGACAGCATAAACTCCAGCTCTTCCCGCAATGAGACTAACCCTTTCCGGTCACTCTGAAGGATATAGCGGAAGATATCGGACAACTGATGGACATACATCAGCGTCTTTTCGTCATCCTTTTTACGAATCAATGAAGAGATGCCGTTCAGCGAATTAAAAAAGAAATGCGGATTAATCTGGTTGGCCAGTGCATCGCAGCGGCTTTGCAGATTTTCAAAACGCAAACGCTCTATCTCCGACTCCTTCTCCCGCTGCCGGGAATACAACATGGAAATATATCCGATAAACGTACAGAGAAAACATGTCACGAAGAACTGGAATATCAGAATACTGCCCAAAGCATCCGTATGAATACCCAAAGAAGAAACCCCGTACGATATGGAGGCATAAAGCAGGTAAGCGATAAAAGAAAACAGGAAGTTACGCATCAGCCGTTGCTTGAACAGGGTAGCCGGCATCTTCTTCAGATTATAGCGTATCAGCAAACTGATTAATCCCCAGAAGAAAAGGAAGCGATACACAAAAAAGGAAAGAAGACCGGTAACGCCAGTCCCCTCCACATATTTCAACTCCCAGGGGATACAGGCGATGTTTGGGTATATGATAAAAACCGTACTAATCAAGCTGACCAGCGGAAGTCTCCGGGCAATATAGGTATCAAACGAATCCATAGCATCTTATTTCCTGTAACAAAGAAAAACAAAATAATCGGCACTTCACAATCCCCAGGTAGGAAAACGAAAAAAAGCAGCGTGAAGACGAAAAGAAAATCACTGTCAGAATACCGGAAGGCGTTTTGACTAATTTCTTATTTCCCCGGGTCTGTAAATATAACAGGAACAGTATATCGACATTTCATAAAACGAGGTTGCTGATAGTAACCGACAGCCGGTTTCCAACGTGGCATAAGCCGAAGTACCCGCAAAGCCTCTTCATCAAATGCAGGAATATTGCTACCACGAACAACTTCAATATCCTCCAACTCTCCATACGTATTTATAGTAAATGTACAAGTAACCCTCACATTCTTATTCGAACCGATATACGAAGAAGGATATTGTAGATGTTTCCTGATAAACTCTAAACAGGCAGCACTACCGCCGGGAAACTCCGGCATCGATTCATAATCGACAAACAGCTGTTCTTTCTGTTTATCCCATGCTTCGCGTATTTTCTGCCGGGTATAATGATGTTGCGGACGAAACGAGACATAAACAGCGTACATACATTCCACCCGTTTGCCGGCTTTATCATAGGCCGGAAGCCAATGCGACATTGTATTTATCAAACGCTTTACCTCTTTTTCACAGGCCGGTTCACTACTTTCCAACGTGAAAACATCTTTTGCCATCCCCATTGTGTCTATCGTAAACTGGCAAACGGCGTAACCTCCTCTGTTTGCTTTTAACATATCTACAGGATACTCCATCTTATCATAAAAATACTTTTCAATATCTACAAAACCCGGAAATTGAGGCACCTCACTTAACTCCACCGGATTTTTCAGTTGTAATCCCAGCTGCCAGATGCCACGATAAACCGGATTACGGACTGTATCGACAGGTTCTTTTTCCAACTTCTCCAATAGGGCGGCAGCAACCTGCTTCGTCAAAGTCCAATCAGTCTCATTCCTGACAATCCGGCTGTAAACGGAATCTCCCAGGTCGGTCAATTCGCGGCACAAAGAACCGGCCTCAGGTGCCCATTTCAAAGCGACGTTCACTTTTCCACAAGTATCCGTCGAAGCGAAATAACAGGTATACCCATCCAGTCCGAGACTATACCCGTCTACATCTTCTGCCAGCAGGAGGGCACGGCGGAACAGATTCGAAAGCAGGTCGTACAACTCCCGGTCAGCCGGTGCTTCCATCGTTTTAGCAGATAATCTGTCTGTAGAATAATGAAAAAGACGATGGCCCTCAATCGCTTTGAACCGATAGATATCGTCCAACTGCTCTATTTCCCAGGCTTTACAATCATCCATGCAATCCTTATTCATAAAGAAAGCCTGCGGAGCGGAAGAAAATGTCGTACGCAGGAAGTTAGTACCAACCATTTCGGCAGAAAGAGTATCGTGAGTGAGTTCAAGATACCGGTCTTTTACCTGTGCACCCAAATCGGCCAACGAAAACAAGTACACGAATAGAAATCCTATAATTCGCATAAACAGGCCCTCCAATTAGATATTATACGGTTTCCAAATATACAGAAAATCCCATGCCTCCCATCTCATTCTTGTCGGTTATTTTCTTCTTTATAGAAATCTACCGGAACGGTATATTTTACTTTTACCGGTTTACCACGCTGCTGGCCCGGTATCCATTTCGGCATTTTCCGGACGATACGGATTGCTTCGTCATCGAGTTCTTTATACGAAGAAGAACGAATGACCTGAATATCACTTAACGAACCGTTTCTTTCCACAACAAACGAAACAACCACACGTCCTTCTTTTGTTATGTTTTTCGAGATATTATCCTCAATGAATTTTAAAAGACCGGAATGACCGCCATCCGGAAATTCCGGCATTTGTTCTACGACAGTGAATACCCGCGTTGCAAATAAATGTTCCTCCTTTTCACGATATTCCTGTTCGGATAAACCACCCAGAACCGTTTCGGGAACAGGAGTTTTGGTAACCTGTGCCAGTTCCTGTTTGCTATCCGACAGGCGAAAATCTGCCATCATCAACAGTTTGTCACCAACGTGCATATCACCGACGGTAACCTCATAGAAAAAGCGGTAACGTCCGGTATGGTTCGGATACACATCGGGATAAAGAGAAGCAGAAAACTCCCAACTATCTCCATTCTCTACCCCATAAAGGATATCGACTGCAAAATCATTGATAGGCAGTTTGCGCCAGACACCTTTATCGTCTTCATAGGTGATGTAATAATGTGCACCGCAACAAACAGGACCTCCGCTATGATTGTATAAGATAAATTTTACCTGCTTGGTTTCCGTTGAATAAACAGTGTATTCAGGACGAAGAGCAACGCCTTTTATATCGTTCACTCCTACTGTTGTATTTACAGGGGGCACCTCAGGACCGGTAAAACGGAAAGCCGGGGAATCCATCACTTTCTCACGAAATTCTTTCTGCTTCTCAGGAGTATTGACAATCAGGCATACCTCGATAGCATGTGCTCCAACCCCGGTACTTTTCACATTACGCATCACAGAAGTTCTTTCGAGTTGCCGCCATCGTTCAGTCAGCTTTTCGTTAATTGCTAAAAGTTCTTTTTGAGTATAGGTCAAACCTGGTTCGACAACGAACTCCTTCGACCCCAATATCTCTTCCAGTTGTTTACGGACAGTGGCAGAGTCACCTCTGATTTGGATAACCAACGTATCCCGGTCATTAATATAGACGCCGCCGATAAAGTCGGGGCAATTCTTGCTCTCGACCGAAAAACCGATAACACCGGGAGGGTTATCGCCATAGAGTTCACTCAGCTTATCCAATAGCCGCATCGGAACTTCCTGGGCAGAGACTTCCCGGTCTGACATATTGTGAGCCGGAGTCTCACAAATACTGTCTGTCGACATCGTGTCCGCCAATTTACGAGAAGTGGAGATGTTGCAGGAGAAAGCAAACAACAGACCACCGATACATACTGATAAAAGAAGTCGATTTTCCATACCTCATCTGATTTATTGATTATCCATTACTCGCCTGCTTCTTACGGAAAGTGACCGGAATGGTGTATTTCGTCCTGACTATCTTCCCATGTTGTTTGCCGGGGTTCCATTTCGGCATTTTCCGGATGATGCGAATTGCTTCGTCTTCCAACTGCTTATCGCCTTTGGAACGTAGAATCTCAATATTACTCAATGAGCCGTCCCTCTCAACAACAAAGCTAAGAGTTATCCGGTCTTCCTTGCCGGTTGCTCTAACCTCTTCCGATACAGCATTCTCTAAAAACGCCAGCATACCCGGCTGACCACCATCGGGAAACTCCGGCATTTGTTCCACCACCACAAATACCTTAGTCTCTAATTCCTGTTCCAGCTCACGTTCTTTCTGTATCAGATATTCCTGTTCAGACATTCCTTGCAGGATATATTCGGGAATGGGAGTTTTGGTGGCATATGCCAGTTCCTGTTTATCATCAGAAAGAACAAATTCTGTCATCAGGCGTACGTTAGCCCCCATACGAAGGTCTCCGAGGGTGACATCAAGAAAGAAACGATAGCGTCCGGGAAGGTTCGCGTGCACTTGAGGATAAAGAGAAGCGTCAATAGTCTTATGCTCCCCATTTTCCACACCATAAGCAATCAAGACGACAATTCGGTCTGTAGGCAGTCCGCGCCATACGCCATCCGTATCTTCATAAGTGATAGTATAATCTCTACCATAATAAACCTTATCACCGCTATTGTTATACAAAATAAAAGAAGCCTTCTCTGCATCGGTCGGATAAACCGTATACTCCGGACGAAGAGATATGCCCCGTGTATCATTGCCCCCCACCATTGCATTTTCGGCAGCCTTCTCCGGCCCGGTAAAACGAAAAGCGGGGGAATCCATTACTTTCTCACGGAACTCTTTCCGCTTCTCCGGCGTGTTAAGCATCAAACGGATTTCTATGTCATTGATTCCAACACCTGTACTTACCACATTCTGCATAACAGGCGTTTCCTTCAATGCTTCCCATCGTTCGCTCAGTTTGTTCTGAATAACAGCCAGTTCCTTCTGCGTGTAAGCTCCGGCCGGTTCTACGATAAACTCTTTCGAATCCAGAACTTCTTCCAGTTGTTTACGTACGGCGGCAGAATCACCCCTAATCTGGATAACCAGCGTATCCCGGTCGTTGATATAGACACCACCGATAAAATCGGGACAATCCTTGCTTTCTACCGAGAAACCGACAACTCCGGGAGGATTATCTCCATAAAGTTCTCCCAGTTTATGTAGCAATCGTATCGGTACTTCCTGTGCAGACATCTCCCGGCCTGATAGCTTACCGACACTGTCTGTCGGCATTAAATCCGTCTGCTTGCGGGAAGTGGAGACATTGCAGGAAGAAACAAGCCACAAGCAACTGAGACATACTAGTGAAAGATAGTAATTCTCCATACCGCTCTTTTTAATTTGTTTCCAAATATACGGAATTAAAGATAGGATAATGCTTATCTCCGGCAAAATCATGTCCAAATAGCGGAACAAACACGCTATTCCGTGACCACAACGAGCATAAATCAACTGGAAAAAGTGTTAAAAGTCACCATTTTTGAGTCACAAAAGAGACATGGAAAGCCTCTTTTTGCCGTCATTGGACTGACGAACGACCAGGTAAAACCCGCCATAAGGGATTTGGATATAATCTATCAAAGAAAGGTTAACAACCTAACAGATAATAAAATAACAAAGTCTACCCTCTTAATTCTACACTCCCGTTTTAAGAATCGGGGGCGGATGGGGGCGACAAAAAGGCTTTTTGGGAAACTTCTGTATAGTGTGTTCCTTGTTCCTTCTACGAACTGATCGTAAAAGGAACAAGGAACATCTTATTATAAAGTTTTCAAAACCCTCTTTTTGCCGCCCCCATCTGCCCCCGAATAGATTGGCTGCGGCAGCTATTTTATTTGATTGCAGCAGCCACCGGAAACAGCTGCGGCAGCCAGTGAAAACAGTTGGGGCACCCATTTTTTTTATCCGCGTTATCCGCGTCTATTTAACTCATATTCTAAAACGCCCTCCTCTTCATTCCGTTATAAAACAACCGTCTTTCACACTCCAGTCGTTGCCGAAGAAGCCGGATACGCGGATGCCATGAATACCTTCTTTCAATATATCGACATTGAATATCAGCAAATCGGGAAAACCGGTAATGCCGGAAATATAGTCGTTCGGATAAGTTGCTTTCATGCCTTCGATGCCTGTTCCGGCCACTACACCGACACTGGCAGTTGGACTGTCGGGACGCGGGTAGACGAAATAAGTTCCCAGGTCGTTGCCTTTAAGCACTTTGTCTCCCATGCGGATTTCTCCCTTCAAGACTTGTATGGGGGCATTCTTCAGGAGCTTGTTCCAGGCTTTGTTGTTACTGGCATTTCCGTAAAGCACCACATTCCGGTCTGCATAGGCGGAAGGGATGAAATCTTTGTCGGCAATCACGTCGATAGAGCCATTGCCCCTGTACAGAAAAGTCTCCGCATCAAAGCGGGCCTTGTTCTGATACCAGGTATTTTCCTCCTTATTTCCTCCGGTAGCATATACAAACACAACACGATTATCGAATGCCTGCTTGAAGCCGCCGTAACGGGAAGGATATTTCTCCGTTACCGGAATCTCTTCCACCAATGACCATTTGCCGGAAACCTTCTTCAGCACAGCCGACCGGGTTCCGTCTACCGGGATTGTTTCGTTATCGATAGTGATGCTGGCTTCTGCCGGAAGTTTCAGAGCCGGAAAATCGAATGTAAGCGATGCCACATTGGACGTCGTACCCGAAATACCGTTATCCGTCTGTTTGAAGGAGACGGAAGAAAAATCGTAAGCCGTATCCTGCTGGTTGATGGTCACCCAATAATCTTTGGCAGAGATAGCCGGGGAAGCGGTATGGAACTCCAACTGTTTCACTTTGTCGGCAGACGGTACACTGTGCCAACGGAAGTAATCGAAGATTGGTTTCCAGTCAACGCTTTCATTGCTATACCAATGGGAGCCGCCCGGATATTCATAATAACAGAAGTCGGGATGGAAAGTACCCAGTATTTCACGCATGCGGCGAACCTGTTCGATAGGAACGACATTGTCCGAATCGCCGTGAAGAATGTAAATGCCCGATTGCAGGAAGTTCTTTCTCAAATCGAGGACACGTCCGGCATTGGCCGCCTGGCAAATCATCGGGAAATGTTTCTCACCGACATTCGCTGCATCCGCATTCGGCCTTGAATATTTGGCAATATCCGGATAGCTGGCGCAGGGAGCGATAGCGGCAAAACGGTCGGGATAGGTTACACCCAGGAACCAGGTTCCGTGGCCTCCCATCGAATGCCCGGTAAGATAAGTATGGGCGGGGTCTGTCTTAAAGACCTTTTCTGCTTCGGCAAGCACTTCCATCGCGTCGATACGTCCCCACTCTTCCCAGTTGAAGCCGAATGGGCGGCGGTTGGTCGGGGCAATGATATGTCCCCAGTCCTTCGGCGCATAGGCACGGGCCTGGTTGCGGGCCTCCACGGATGCGCCGTGGACGGACAGGAACAATGCCTGGTTATCGCCCTGCGTAGTAGAAGGATTCACGCTGTAATACTGCACGCTTCCGTCCACATCGCTGATAAAGGTACGTTCGTGGATGGAAGAAGCATCTTTCTGTTGCAGGGATATCTCCGTGCGGTCAATCTCTTTGCCGGATTTGTCTTGCAAGATAACAGTCGCCTTCGTCTCCCCCTTCTTTGAAGAGGTAGCGCCGGGGATACGGAATTTCACTTTGCGGACCATCATAGGCATGACATCGTCCGTCGTAAGGGTCGCAGACTCTCCGTTTTCCAGCGTACATTGTATCTTCAGTCCGGTAAGAGCTTTCTCCTGTGCATTGACGATACGGATGGCGGCCCATTTCTCTCCTTCCCCGTTGATAATGTCGGGAAGGGTCATATCCCTCTTTGTCAGCATCACCGGCTTGGTAGGGATAATCAACTTGGCTTCCACCCTGCCGAAACGGCCGGGAGTGAATATAAACTCATTCATCCCTTTCTGCATCCGGAAAGGAATCAGCGTATAAGCAAAGTCGTAATGGTCGCCCTCATGAGGCATACCATTGATAAAGGTACGGGTATTCCCGCTTGATTCGAGCAAGGCGATCTGAGGTTTATCCGCCTTATATTCCGTAAAAACATAGGCACGGCGTAAAGCACGGTTGGCGAACTTTCCGGTAGAGTCGGCCTCGATAGGAGTCCATTGCACGGCTTCGCGGGTCCGTCCGTAATTTGTTGCCGTCAGGTCATTTGCAGAAGGAGCCTTGAACTTCCCGGTCGCGATCTCCCAGCCCAACCCATCAGAGGTCGTAAACAAATACCCGGAAGGAGCCGTCACCGGCAAGAAATAACCCTGCCGGAAAGTGTGCAATATCATACCCTCGTCGACACGTTCCACACGCTCTTTTCCAAAATACTCGACGATGTTCCCTTTTGTCTGTTGCGCCGCCAAAGGGGATAATCCCAGATACAGGCTGGCGACAGCCATTAGATAAATTTTTTTCATTTGATTACCAATAATACTGGTCCATAATCTCTTTCATCCGGGGAGTATCGGCATCGGTGTCGCCGACTTCCTGACGGAGTGTCAGCAATTCCTGTTTCATCTCTTTGATGATATCCTGATACTGCGGTTCATTGTACATATTCTTATCTTCTTTCGGGTCGACTTGCAGGTCATGAAATTCCCAGGCCGGTGTTGTCGGTGTTTCTTCCGAGCCGGTTGCATTCAGACGGTCGCCGTAAAGGAACATCAGTTTATACCGTTCGTTGCGGATACCCATGTGGGCAGGGCGGATGGAATGGTGTGTCCAGTAACGGTAATACATTTCCTTACGCCAGTCGGCCGGTGTTTCACCTTTCAGGTTCTGACGGAAACTTTCTCCCTGTGATTTTTCCGGTGCCTTGATACCCGCGTAATCGGCAAGTGTGGCAGCGAAATCGACATTCAGGATAATATCTTTGTTGCGTGTTCCCGCCGGAATCTCTTTCGGATAACGAATCACGAAAGGCATGTGCAACGGTTCTTCATACATCATACGTTTATCGAACATGCCGTGTTCACCCAGGAAATACCCCTGGTCGGAGACATAGACGATAATTGTATTCTTGGCCAGTCCTTCTTCATCCAGCATCTTGAGCAAGCGTCCGATGTTGTCGTCGATGGTCGCGCCGCAACGCAGGTAATCTTTAATCATTTTCTGATAGATTTTCTTGCGGGCAGCCACTTTATCCATACCTTTCGTAGAGAAAGGCAGTTCCGGATATTGGCACCACCAGGCGGCAGGGTCTTTCGATGCGGTTTCCCAACGCCATCCCATATTCTCCAGCTGCTGGCCCTGGAATGCCCTCCCGGACGTTTCCGGTCCGAACTCCATCATGTTCTCCGGTTCCGGAAAGACAACATCGTCGTACAGATGCTTCATCCGTTCCGGAAAATCCCAGGGTTCGTGCGTTGCCTTGAAATGACAGCACATCATGAACGGTTTGTTCTTATCCCGGTTGCGTATCCAGTCGATGGTCTGGTCGGTAACGATATCGGTAGAGAAACCTTTTACCTCGGTGCCTTGCTTGCCCTTATCGTCGTCCACCCAGTTCTCGGCAGTCTTGAAGATCGGATTGACATATTCCCCCTGGTCATGGAACACATTGAAGTGGTCGAAGCCGGCCGGTTGCCTTTTCAGATGCCATTTACCGATCAGAGCCGTCTGGTAACCGCCGGCCTGCATTTGCTTGGCGATATTATCGACTGCCGGGTCCAGCCCGTCCTCCAACGTATAGACACCGTTGCGGTGGCTGTATGCCCCGGTCATAATAGCGGCACGGCTCGGTGCGGAGATTGAGTTCGTACAGAAACAGTTATCCAGCACGCAGCCTTCGGCGGCCAGGCGGCGGATATTCTCGTTCTTCACATAGTCGGCCAAAATACCTCCATAGATACCCCATGCCTGGCCTGTATGGTCGTCAGACAGGATAAAAAGAATATTCGGACGTTCTTCCTGGCTTTTCTCTGATTTATTGGCCGAGTTACAGCCAATAAAAGGCAGGCATGTTGCCAACATACCTGCTTTTACAATTAGATTAGCGTTTCTCATTTTTATATTATTATTTCAGTTTTCCCGGTTCGCGGCGTCCTGTTCCCTTCACACGTGTCAGGTTATCTCCCAGGTCTTTACGCATATCGTCGGCAATCTTCATCAGCTTGGCTGCTTCTTCCGGATATTGGGAAATAACGTCGTAACGTTCTCCCGGGTCACGGCGCAGGTCATACATCTCGGCTTTCTTCAATTCCAGGTTTGTCAAATCTCCCGGCTGTCCGTCGTTACCCGGCACATAAGCGCCGTAAGTGACATATTTATGCGGGAAGACCAGCTTGAACTTACCGTCCGTGACTGCTTCCAAATCATTTTTGTGATAATAATAAACGAACGATTCGCGCGGGTTGGCATCTTGCTCCCCTTTTATCAAAGGCAGGATGCTGACACCGTCAATCTTACGCTGGGGCAGCGGTGCGCCGCTGATATCGGCCAATGTAGGAAGAAGGTCGATGTTGGAAGCCAACTTGTTACAGGTTGTTCCCGGCTGGGTTACTCCTTTCCAGTACATCACGCAAGGGATACGGTTACCTCCGTCGAAAGTGGTAGCTTTAGCCTCACGCAATCCGCCGGCCGAACCGGCATGGTTACCGTAGTTCGCCCACGGGCCGTTATCAGACGTAAGGACAATCAGTGTATTTTCTTCCAGCCCCTGTTCGCGGAGTGCTTTCAATACTTCACCGACACTCCAGTCCAGTTCCATCATGACATCGCCATACAGTCCCTGTTCGCTCTTTCCTTTAAACTTGTCGGAAACGGCCAGCGGAACATGCGGCATGGAATGTGCCAGATAGATAAAGAACGGTTTATTCTTGTTCTTCTTGATGAAATTGACCGTACGGTTGGTATAATCCGTTGTAAACTGTGACTGGTCGGTGTTATAACCAATAATCTCATTTCCGTCATAAGTCGGCAGGTCCGGGAAATTGAACACTTCTCCCTGTTGCGGATGGAAAGGCCACATATCGTTTGAATAAGGCAATCCGTAATATTCATCGAAGCCGTTCTGCAAAGGCAGGAACTGTTTAGCATCTCCCAGATGCCATTTACCGAAAACAGCGGTACTGTATCCTTTCTGCTTCAGCAACTCTCCTATCGTCATTTCGTCCGGACTGATACCATAATCAGAACCCGGTCCCGGTGCACCGGCAAATCCGATACGGTTCGGATAGCATCCGGTCAACAGTCCGGCACGTGAAGCGCCACTGATAGGTTGTCCGGCCAGAAAATGAGTGAAGCGGACTCCCTCGGCTGCCATACGGTCGATGTTCGGCGTTTTATATCCGTATGCGCCATTATAAGAAAAATCCCCATAACCGGCATCATCGAGGTTGATGATAATGAAGTTGGTGTAGTTCGCGGCCACACCAACCATAGAAAAAGAAGACGCGGCAGCTAATAAAAACAATTTACTGTTCATGATATTATGTTTCTTGTTAAACTTTACGACCCCAAAGAATAGACAAAGTTCGTAAAGTTTTCCAAAGAAACAAATATTCTCTCTTGAACTTTCTTTATGGAAATCTCAGTAAGAAAGCGTACATTTGTGTGATTTTTACGAAAGGATTAGATTGCAGATGAAAGTATGTATTGCTGAAAAACCGAGTGTGGCACGAGAGATTGCCGAAGTACTGGGGGCTACAAAAAGAATGAATGGGTATATTGAAGGAAACGGATATCAGGTTACCTGGACATTCGGACATCTGTGTACACTCAAGGAACCTCACGAATACACCGACGACTGGAAACGATGGAGCTTGGGAGCACTTCCTATGATTCCTCCCCGTTTCGGTATCAAGTTGATTAGTAACCCGACCTACGAACAACAGTTCAAAGTGATTGAAAGCCTGATGCAGAATGCAGAGATGGTCATCAACTGCGGTGATGCCGGCCAGGAAGGAGAACTGATTCAACGTTGGGTGATGCAGAAAGCCGGCTGTAAATGCCCAGTTTACCGTTTATGGATATCATCCCTTACCGAAGAAGCCATTCGCGAAGGTTTCCAGCATCTGAAAGAACAGACTGAATTTGCCAGACTATATGAGGCCGGATTATCCCGTGCCATAGGCGACTGGTTGCTGGGAATGAATGCAACCCGATTATATACAATCCGTTACGGACAGAATCGGCAGGTACTTTCTATCGGCCGTGTCCAGACACCGACACTGGCACTGATTGTAAACCGCCAGGCAGAGATAGATAATTTCAAGCCCGAACCTTACTGGGAGTTGAAAACCGTCTACCGGAATACGACCTTCTCCGCAACCAAGGGTAAATTCACCAAAAAGGAAGAAGGGGAAGCCTTCCTCGAAATCGTACAGCAGGAAGACTTTACCGTCACCGATATTTCCGAAAAGAAAGGGAAGGAATACGCTCCCCGCCTTTTCGACCTGACCTCGTTGCAGGTGGAATGCAACAAAAAGTTTGCATTTACCGCCGACGATACATTAAAACTGATTCAGTCATTATATGAAAAGAAAGTGACTACCTACCCCCGTGTAGATACCACTTTCCTGAGTGATGATATTTACCCGAAAGTTCCGAATACGCTGAAAGGGCTGGTCGATTATACCGAGTTGACGGCTTCCCTGTTGAATGCCAAGATTCCCAAAAGCAAAAAAGTATTCGACAACTCAAAGGTAACCGACCACCACGCCATCATCCCGACTGGCGTACCCGCCCGTAACCTGACGGAGAATGAACGGAAGGTATATGACCTGGTTGCCCGTCGTTTCATCGCCGCCTTTTACCCGGACTGTGAAATCTCCACTACAACTGTACTCGGTAAAGTGGGTAAAGTAGATTTCAAAGTAACCGGAAAACAGATATTAAAACCGGGATGGCGCGTCGTATTCGGTACGGAACAAAAGGACCCGGATGCCGAACCGACCGAGGAAGAAGGCGTATTGCCGGACTTCACCAAAGGAGAAACCGGACCGCACAAACCTTTATTAAAGGAGACCTGGACGACTCCGCCCAAGCCTTATACAGAGGCTACATTGCTCCGTGCAATGGAAACGGCCGGTAAGCTGGTCGATAATGACGATTTGCGTGATGCCTTGAAGGAAAACGGTATCGGCCGCCCTTCCACCCGTGCAGCTATCATTGAAACGCTTTTCAAACGTAACTATATCCGTAAAGAACGAAAGAACCTGTTCCCTACCGCCACCGGAAAGGAATTGATAGGTACAATACACGAAGAGTTACTGAAAAGTGCCGAACTGACCGGTTTATGGGAAAAGAAACTGCGTCAGATAGAACGTGGAACTTATGAGGCAAAAACATTCCTGGACGAACTCAAACAGATGGTCCACCAGGTAGTCATCAACGTCCTTTCCGACCAGTCCACCCGCACCATCACCATCGAGGAGGCCGCCAAAGAAGCACCGAAAGAGGAGAAAAAAGAAAAGAAACCCCGCAAGCCGCGTGCAAAAAAGGAAGAGGCTCCCAAAGAGAAAGCAGTCCCCCAACAACCGGCAAAACCGGTTTGCCCCATCTGCAAGAAAGGAAACATCCTGCGAGGCAAAACAGCCTACGGTTGTTCCGAATATAAGAATGGTTGTACATTCCGGCTGGATTATGCGACTTATGGGGAAGGGTTATCGGATGAGGAACTTATTTCTGTAATCAATCAAATTCAGAAAGAATAAATTTAAGAGTTTGAGGGTCATCCAAACGCTCCCGAGCGAGAGGGGTAAAATAAATATCCATGATTATTTATGGCGAGCCAATACTTCTTCCATAGGAATAAGAAAACCGTTATCAGCTTGTTCAATGCTGACACGTATATCTTCATAAATACGTTTCGGTACATTGATACGGGAATAATATTGAGCCACAGGCTCATTTAATACTGACTTTGAATGCTCTTCAGATTGTAACTCTTCTTTTTTCATATCTTCAGGTTTATAATGATTTACAAAGATAAAGTTTATCTTCAAACATTTACTATATTTGTCCGCAAATTATCGACTTATGAAAGAAGAATGGTTCCCCTTAGTCAACGAAATGGGAGAAACAATAGGTAAAGCGACCCGAAAAGAATGTCATAGCGGAAGCAAACAACTGCATCCGGTCATCCATCTGCATATCTTTAACGATGCCGGAGAACTATATCTGCAAAAACGTTCCATGACCAAAGATATCCAACCCGGTAAATGGGATACGGCTGTCGGCGGACATATCGATTATGGGGAAACGGTCGAAGAAGCTCTCCGCCGGGAAGTCCGTGAGGAGTTAGGCATTACAGCATTCACCCCCCAATTCATCACCCGTTACGTCTTTGAATCAGCTATCGAAAAAGAGCTAGTCAATACATTCCGCACAATTTACAACGGAGAAATCAAACCGGACACCGAGGAACTGGACGGCGGACGTTTCTGGTCGCTCGAAGAAATCAAGTCGAACCTGGGGCAAAATGTGTTTACTCCTAATTTTGAACAGGAATTTAAGAGGTTGTTTCTATAACATGTCGGAATCAGCAGTAAAACCGTTCACCATTCACCCATTAACAGCTAAAACACAATATAACAACACATAACACACCTTTTAACCAGGTGAACGGTTATACAAAAAGGTGAACGGACATATACAAACCGTTCACCTTCAGTTATTATCAAAATTGAGCTATCTAATTATAGACTGGTTGTAACTGGTTCCCCTCTCGAGAGGGGGAAGGGGTGTGTCATATCCCCGCCTATACAACCATCCTAATCAGAATCACTTGACTATTACAGGTTTATTTGCCGTCTGCTTCAGCTGACGGTTTAAAAGTTGTTTCTCTCTTTTGGCTTCAGCCACATTTCTCTTAGATAGAGACCAGTAAAAAATGGGACTAAAGTCCAGAGAAATAGATATTTTACCAATCCGTCAGCTGAAGCAGACGGCAAATAAACCTGTAACAAGGCTTGTTTTATTGACTGGCTTTAACACACCCCCTTCCCCCTCTCAAGAGGGGAGCCAGTTACAACCAGTCACTAAACTGATAGCTCAAAACTTTCTAAATTGGCACATTGGCATATTACCATATTGGCTCATTATTTTCTATATTAACCCCCTATCATTTCCTCATCAAACAATAATAATTCCCCGTCTTCGTATGTATCTTCCGTATACCCGAAGCATTCAACATCTTTCCGAAACGGCAGGCAGAAGTATTGCTGAATTTTCGTTTGGAACGTTCCGATATGATATCCAATAGTTCCACCGAAGTAAACCTCTCTTCCTTCTCCCCCTCTTCCGGCAAACGAAAATAGGAAAACAAATACTGCATCTCCAACGGTTCATCCTGAAATCCGGAATTACTCTGTGTCAACGCCCGTTCCTCTTCGCTGTTCAACCAGTAACGTTCACCCGAACGGATTGCATGAAGCGCCTGTGCATACAACTGTTCATATTCTATCGGAGCAGAAACATCGATAATACCTGTCACCTGAACACAAACATAACGTCGGCTCCCTGTCGGGTCCGTCAACAGCTCCATCGGGTTAGCCGTAGCCGCAAACGAAGCCAACCGCCTCATCTGTTGGAACGTCTTCTGATGCGGACGCCGCACCTTCACTTCCGGTTTCTGAATTAGATATTTCAAATCCGCCTGATATTTCTTGCTCAACCGGTCGAATTCGTCAATCGTTATCAATACATTCTGAGCCATCAGCAGTTCCGCCTCGCTCTTATTCTCCAGATTGATGCTTTCCGCATGATAATCCCTCAATACAGGCGGAAGAAGCAAACGGAAAAAAGTCGACTTTGAAATACCCTGCCCGCCCACTAAAACAGGAACAAGATTATTCGCATACAACCGGTCAGTCTTCTGCCAATGAGCTACCATACTGATAAACCATATATAAAAACGGTTCCTCCATTCCCCGTCTTTTGTCGGAATCGTATCCGCCAATGCACGTATCCGGTCTCTCCCATCCCATGTCGGCAAATTATATAAAAACATTTCCAACGGATTATAACTCGGCACCCTGGGCGAATAGATATACCGCCGCACATCCTTATCCCATATATCAAGCCCTTCCTCCATGGCATTCAGACAGATACCGTTCAACACCTCGGCAGTCACCAGCCGGAAACGGAAACAAAAAGAGTGCCTTTCCCGATATTCCACCTCACCGATAATCTCATTCTTCCGAAACTCATACCGCCGCTTCAAAAACTCCTCCATACGCGCCAGCAAGTTCATAGACGACGGCAAACAAGGTTTCTTCCCAAACGCTTTACGGGAAAGATATACATTATGCACCGTCTGCCGCAACAAATTCAGGTCACGTAAATTCCACATCCGAAAATACAGCCAATGAACCACATCTTCCTCCGGAACGCCCGAATCAAAACAAAGCATACTCACAGCAGCTATAAAGTTTTTCGGTTCTTTTTCTTCCCAGTCCGGTCCCTGCTCACGATACACCTGATTCAGGCAGGTCTCAAAAAGCATTTCAATCTTTTTACGTTGTTCCGTACCCGGCAGGATACGTCCCAGAGGGTCGTCCGACTGCTTTATCTTCTCCACATACCCCGGTTCTTCAGGCATTGCCAACGGCTGCTCCATCCTGACCGGCAACGAGTCCGGATTATAAAAGCATTCCGGGTCATACGAGATGCGGCATCCCCTGTCGAGCGACGGTTCCTTATACTCCGCCTCCCATTGCAACTGTGCCTGATAATGCAACATCGCCCTGCGGTAAGCATGTGCATGGAAGTAAGCTGCCATCTCCCGGTCAGCCGGAAGCGAACCATCCGGCAACGTATAACGTACCACCACTTTCACACTCAGTCCGCTCGAACCGACAAAGGCCAGCAGAGGCTGATTATACATTACCACCTCATCGCGCAACCTTCTGGCTTCCGAAATATTTGCCAAACGGTCAAATTCCAACAAGACCAAACCGTTATAACATTTCCATTCCTGCTCCTTATAACCGGAAGCAAAGAGTATGACCGGCACCTTCTCCGCATCAGCCGCACGGCTTCCCGGCGAACAATAGGGAATCATTTCGCGCATATTCTTCACCGGCTTTGCCTTCGCCGCATCCTTCATATATTCCACGACAGTATCCAATTCCACCGGTTTTCCTGAACTCAGATTTCCTTTTACCCACGTCACTTTCATAGCGTCCCCTCCTTCTTCGGCAAGACATAAACAGCATTTTTAGGTCCGCCCAAACGGACAATACACCCTTGCTCCCGCAACTGTTTCAAATCGCCTTGTGCCAGGTAACGCGAACAGGCGTTTACTCCCATACAATCGGAACTGCTGATCTCCCCATGCCTCGACAGATAACGCAAAATCCGTTCCTGCCGCTGCTCCGGTGTATAGGCATCCGGTTTTCTGTAATCCGTAGCTCTTTCAAAATGCATGGAACTCATTTCTTTCTTCAACTCCTTACAGGCCCGGAAAGCGACTTTGGAAAAATGTATACTTTCCGCCCTGATCTCTTTGGGGTTACGTATCGGAGGACATTTCGCCGTAGGATAAAACAGACCAATCCCCTCAATCTCCACCGGATCACCATCCTTCAGGGAGCGAACCAGTTCTTCTTTAAAAAGAGACATCATCCCTTTCACCTCTCCTTCATTAAAACTACTGCGATCGGCAATCCGCTCGCACAACTTTTCAAAACGCAGCACTTGCCCTTCCACGATCCGGGCATGCAGCACACCTTCCTCCTCTTCTTTCTGTCCAGGAGAATGGGGATTTTTATAAAACAGATACTTAGCCGGCATATACAATATTGTGTTTTTCTATCCCTTACCCTATTATATAGTAAGGGGTAAGTTTATACTATTTAAGGCAAACCCTATCACTCATTCACTTAACGACCAAGGTCAGCATGCTTACCCAGCACCATCAATAAGCTTAACGACGTAGGTCGCAAAGCTTACCGACGGTCATCCTTTGGTTTATAAGTCATGACTAAAGGTATAGTTTATTATTGGTTTAATGCTAATAAATAAGAGGAAAAGTGATAATTATTTTAAGGGCAAGCGGGGATGATAGATAAAAGGTGAAGGGTTTGTGTTAACCCTTCACCTTTTATGAGAACCGTTCACCCATAAATCACACGCTTAAAAGCCAAGAAACCAATATGTTAAATAATACAAAATGAACGGTGAACGCTTTAATATAACGGTTTAATCTGAATGAGGGATGAATGGTATAATAGGCAATCTTTCATGTTTGATTACTTTATTTCACGAATCAGCATCCCTTGATAGAAATCACCACCTGAAACTTTCTGAAATTCTGTTCCATTCAATGCAGCTTCAATGATACCTTCCTCCATAGCCATATAACGATTATCCCATATTTTATTTTTGACAGGCTTAATAACGCCAACTCTTTTATATTCTATTTTACCTTGCTCGTTTGTTTGACGTTCTAAAACCTCATACCGGGATTCCTCAGTAACATCCTCCTTCATTCCAACATAAGCTTTTAGAGGAGAAAGACTAACTAAAGGAGCTTTAATCCGAAAATCATTAAATGAGTGTTGTAGATCTGCCAAATTCTTATCTAATGCACGGGTACATACTTTTTTAATCAAATCCTCATTTGTTTTTACACCAGAAAGAACTGTCTTAGTACTTGTATTTTCTACCCTACCAACATACTCCATTTCAAATAAATCTTTATTTGTTTGAAATGCTTTTACTTTTTCTATATCTCCCTCTTCTGTATAAAATTGAGTATAAAATCGCTGTGCTATTTCATCATTCCATTTTAGTCGAAATAAATACGAAGTAACTCTAACACGAAAACCTTTAACATTATCCAATACTCCACCATAAAGCCATGCATAAGAACTTTCAAAAGGATTATCATTATCTGTTATTGTACTTGTAGTGCCCAAAAGCCATGGTTCCGCTAAACTTGTGGCAACATTTAACCCATCTTTCACTATTTGCCATTTATTTGATTTGTCAACATAATAAATATCGTTCATTACCAAATATGTATTTGATACTAAAATTTCTCCTGCATCCTCCAGCAACGATCCGCCTCGGATTTGTTGTTTAGCAACATTTACATCAAACATAGTAGCATTATAATTCCCTCTTTCTTTAATAAGTTCCATATTAAAACTACCATCAAGCTTATTACGGTTAAACCATTTAGCAACAATTTTCTTTCCTAACTGAACTTGCTTTATAAAAGAATTTATATTCTTTATCTGATCTTTATCTTCTGCAAATTGAACTGAATGTACACCTAAACCATGATCATTAAATCTATCAGGCTTTTCCATACGAGAAAATACAAATTCTATTTCTCGATTAAACGATAGATTAGGATGTTTTATCATCATCATATACAATGAACTACGTTCATATTTAAAATCAATATCTTCCTGTGCAAATACACAGAAAGATATTATTAAGCAACCAATTATAATAAAATATTTACTCATACATTTTTTAGAAATCCCATTCATCCTCTATTTTATAAGTCACATCAGTCTCTAGTTGAGTCGGATACTGATTATTCTTTATCAAATATTTTTTAGCAGCTCTATATAAGCTTAATACTTTAAAAGGAGATTTAGACACTACAATATCATAATTTTCCGGGACTTGCATCTCCTCATCCGCAACAATTCTTTCATTAATCTCTTTCGCTTCGGAAGCAACATAACTGCTCATTTGACCAAACAAAGGGATTTTTCCTTTCGTATCATAAGTCCATTTCAAAGCAATACCAGGAACTTGTATATCATTTAGAAAATACCAATAAGATTTATAAATATCAAATTTTGAAGACACCCACAATTCAACCTCACTGGTGCTACTCCCATTGTTCGAAATTACCTGTCCTTTATAAACACTACAAGTTTGCCCCATATAATCCTTTTTTATTCCAGTATCTGAAATAGTAGATTTAGAAGAAATTGTAGTACCAGAAACTACACGATCATTTGGAGAAAGTGCCGTTAAGTAATTATTTACATATTCCGCAAAAGGAAATTGTTGGCCTTTCTTTAATAAATCATTAAATATAATTGCTTTATCTTCATTAGGCAATAGCAAAGTATGCATATGCATAGATTCATCTATAATATGTATATTATAACCTTTCATTATCACTCTAACTGTTCGGCTCCCATTATATGCCATCCCTGAGGAAAACTTTATAACCGTTTTATTATGGTTCTCAAAATTCCGATAAATAATATCTCCTTCGAAAAACTTTTCATTTTGAGTATGGCTTGTTAAGGTAAATGAGCAAAACAAAATACTCAACAAAAAAAAACTTTTAATTTTCATATATCTTATTTTTTAGTTATACACACTTTATTTCATCCACATCAAATTGGTAGTTTCCGGTTGTTGTCCTTTGCCGTAAGCAACCCCTATATCTTTCATAGCACTGATACGTTGGCTATCCAAAGAAACTTTATCGTTGTACTTCTTCATTTCAAAACTCCAATCATCATGAACTTTATTTTTTATTTCCTTATAAAACTCCATTGCTGCAGAATAACATGCCGCATCAGGATATATATATTGAAGATAGTTACCGACTTCTTTCGCTCCATAGCTATTCTGGTTAGCCATCCAGGCAGATTTAGCTTTTGCCAAATTTACTTGACAGGACTGATCTACATACTTCTGGTAAATATCCAATGAGATTTTTATTGCTTCATCATAACCGAGACAACACTCAGGGATAGAAGTGACATGATATAATGCTTCTTCATACTTTTTCAGTGAAGCCAGCATTTGACTTTTCTTTACAATAGAAGGATAATTCTTATTATAATAGTCAATAATTTTATTTTTCCCTTTTTCTACAAAAGCCTGTACATCCTTACTTGAAGGACTGATTTGTTTTATGCCATCCATGTAACACTTAGTGTCGTTGTTCCCCACTGCTTTCACTTCTACCGTAGCCATTGAGAAAATCTTCTCTTCATGGGTATCAATGATATATAATGAGATATTCATCAAATTGACAATTTTTGAAGGAAGTCCTGATAATACATGCTTATCAACGATGTCGATTGAAGCTGTAATGGCAAAAGGTGTACATTCACTACTACCGACAATCCCGTTCTGAACAGCTATTTGCTTCAATTTATTTGTGATATAAGCAGAGGATGCTTGCGATAATTCTTCTACTTGCGGCGGCATTATTACCCGAAGTGGAATATCACAATCCTGTGCTAATAACTTATTCAAAAATATTGGCAACAATAAATATATAATCAGCAATCTTCTCATCTTTCTATTTACCGTTAATTATTAATTTTGCTTTACCTAATCCTTTGTTTTGTACCCGACATTTTAGATTAAAAGGAGCCTTAGCTAAAAAGTCTGTTAATTTCCAAGCAAAATCTTCTGAACTTATCGGTAACTCATCCACATCATAAAGAGGGATACGAACTCTGTAAGTTGCGACATTTCTCGTAGATTTACCTGGTATAACACGATGCTGCACTGCATTTTGAGTTAACCACTTGTTTATAACACGCCCCAAATTAGCTTCGCCCATAGAACTTTCCAAATTTATACTGGAAGCTGTTGATACACCGATCTCGATTGTAACCAAACGCCCAATCGTTAGTATCTTATCAAAATGAGCTTGAAGACGTTCTTTTAGTTCGGGCATTTTCATAATTACAGCTTCTCGTAACAATTGGGCATCTGTTGCAGAGAAAGAAGGCTCGCCTAATCCCGTAACATTACAGACAACCTCGTTGGTATAAGCATCTGTTCCGAGCAGAATATAAGATAATTGCTTTTTGGGTCCAACACTTTTTATTTCCCAGTTAATACCCAGATTAATATCAGCAGAAACCCGTTCACGAGATTTATCAAGTGCACTCTTCTCCAAACCATTTCCAAATTCATCATCAGTCAAATCATCTTCCATCATATCTTCTTCCAAACCTTCAGAAGCTCCCTCCATATTTTGAATTATAAGACCTTCATCAGTCAAAAGTCCTTCCATTTCAGCAATGGAAGATAACATATCCATATTTTCCAGAGCTTTCTCATAATCTATAATCTTTTTAGGTGTACCTTGATTATCTACTATTTTATAACATTCATTATTTTTACACCAGGTAGTACCGGGGCGTACCATTATAACTGGTATCCTGGCTTGTCCCATTAACATCACCTTGGTAAACAGGATGAATAACACAAATAAAAATATCTTTTTCATCTCCTTTCTATTAAATTAAACCATCTGCTTTTAATTTCTTTTTGAGTTCAGAACGCAGTACCCGTACTGTGACTCCATATTTTTTCCCCAGTTGATTTGCTTGCATCTCCTTTGAACCTCTTTTTTCATCTTTTGACGATACATACTTTTTATATTCTCCGCCATCTGCAAAAAATGCATTAAAATAGTCCTCATATTTTTCCTGTACATTCGTTTCCAACATTAAAGGACGCAGATTACAATCTTCTTTTCCTTTACGAATTCCACGGAACAAGACATCACGAACAGCATTCTTTTTTGCTTGTTCCACTGCATCCGATTTATTCTTCCCTTCGCCCCAAACACGGAGTGTCTGCGAACCATCCAACTCGAGTCCTAAGCACTCTGTTTCGTAAGAGTAAAAAGATCCGATTGTTGTTGGTGTACTTTTACACGCTGTCAACAATATCAGTACTAGTCCTGTTATTATGAACTTTATTTTCATATCTAATGCTTTATATACTTCTAGTTAGAAACCACTTGCCATCTTCTTTACAATACCTGCATCTTCCAATACTCTCTTTATCTCATCATCCGCAACAGAAACAATAGCAGTAACTTTATATTCTTTCTTATCTACTTTTACTGTTTGCATGCCGCCGTCCACCATATCTGCATAGTTTAAATAGGCTCCATTATTTTGGAAAAAAACAGAAAAAAAATCAACATGTTCCTGTTCCACCGTAGCACTCTTAGCCAAAGGTCGCTTTCTTCCCCACCGGCTATCATTATAACCTTTAAAAATAAGACCGTGAACCGCTGCTTTCTTTATAATATCAGTTGTTATATTGGCCTTATCAACATATACTGATACTTTAACTAATGAGGTTCCAGCATTTCCGGAACCTGCACATATAATATCGTACTTCAATGGAATATCCTTTTTAGCAACAGCTAAAAAGGGGAGTAAAAAGCATAATAGCGTTAGTAGAAAAATTGCTCTCATTATCTATATTTATTTAACAAATTCACACACCAAACATATCTAAAAGCACCCTCTTAATAGTTAAAAATTGACAACAATTACCAAACAAGGATATCCGATAAAAATGTAATTTATACTGGACTAAAAATTTACACTTAGTAGTAATGAAGGAACATAATTCGTTTTACTGTTTTCCACAGTTTTCTTCCCATAAACAGGAACATTATAGTATTTCTTATCCACTTTATTATACCTTTTTTCATAATGACTTATATAACTTTTTTCTTCATCCCAGCTAGATTTTGTAATATTACAATAGAGTCCCAAACTAAATCTATCAGAGAAACGGACACCTAGTCCCGTACCATATATCATATTTCCGTTGCTACTTGAAAATGAATATACATATCCGGCACGGGCATCAACGAAAGGGCGAATACTGAAATCAAGAGGAACTGTAAAACGCAGTTTCCCATATCCTCCTCCAGAAAATTCCGAACTGCCATTACCAAAGGCTCCTACAGCCATAGGACCTGCACCTATATATAAACCGGAGATGACGCTATATCCAAAATCATAACCAATAGTTGTAATTACTGTTTTTTCTTTATATCCGACCATAAAGTCTCCAGAAGTTCCAAACCCAGTTTTATCTTGTGCTATAGCAAAAGATAAACTTATAAAAATGGCTAATAACAATGTAAAAATTCGTTTCATAATGATCTATTATTTAATTATCTAAATGACATAATTATTTTAGACAAATGTATTAAATAATTAAAACTTCATTTCAGTATAGATCATCTCAGTACGCTTATCTACCCTATTCCTATGATAAGCGATATTAATTTACAAATAAATGCCTTAATTTTAGTCCACTCACAATATTTCTAACATGTCCCTCAACCTTCTATAGTATCTTTGGGATACAGTTAATTCAATATCCGTAAACCGTAGACACAGGCTGCATTTTAACGTCACATTCTCAATCGAGCACAAATAATCAAGATTAACAATATAATCCTGACTAATCTGTACAAAAGAAGGATTAATTCCCAGCAAATCCTTAGCTGTCGTGCCCATGCGAAGTTTATAGAGTTTGCGATCAGCAACAAGCATCATTTGCCAGCAGCGCAATTCTCTTAAATATTGGAACAAAAGAATCTCCTCAGACTTTACAAAAACTAACCCGGATATAGTTTGAACCGCAAACTTATTACGAATAAGCAGCTTACGTAATGATTGCTCCATATTGACCTTCTCGTCTTTAGCAATATGAGCACGAAGACGATTTATTAAATCATCTAATTCTTTTGACTTATAAGGCTTCAACAAATAATCGAAAGCAGACGCATGGATCGCATCCAACAAATATTTATCATAAGCGGTATAAAAAACTATATGCATATCCGGATGAATATCTGACTGTATACGGTCTAAAAGTTCTAAACCGGACATACCCGGCATCATGACATCAATAAAAAGCAGGTCCGGTTGCAACCGGACTATCTCGCGGGTTGCATTATCCGGAGATGTGCACGTTGCTACGACACGTATCTCCGGGAAGCGTGATAAATCGCTTTCTAAACATTTGATACAAGACGGTTCGTCATCGACGATGACTGTAATAATTTCATTCGCATTCATAAAGCAAAGTTGTAATTAAGTGGGACAATTAATGAGACACTGGTTCCGTGCTGTTTCTCAGAGGCAGAATACAGGTCTCTGATGGAAAATTGCATTTTACGGATATTGTGAGTATTCAATAAATCGGTTGTACGGTATAGTATTTTTAAACCCTGCCCGGTACTTCTCTCATCCCGAACATGTGCACCGGGATGATAACCGATGCCGTTATCATCTATCAATACGTGAAGCGCCTCGTCTTCAACAAAGACAGATATGATGATGCACGGATTCAAAGATTCTGCATTAAAAGCATATTTCACTGCATTCTCAACCGGTATCTGGATAGACATCGAAGGGACTAACGTTTCCATAAATACGCCGGAAGATATATTCCACTCCACCCGGATACATTCCGGATCACCCAGCATCTTCAACTTCAGGTAATTCTTTACAAAACCAATTTCTTTTTCCAACGGAACCGCCAGTTGTTCGGAAGAAAGCAAATCACCCCTCAATACGTCAATCAGCAAATTTACCGGTTCGGAAAGTTCTTCATAACGGCGGAAAATAGGCATCACTGAATTCAGTACATTAAATATATAATGTGGGGCAATACGATTTCTGACAACAGCCATACGCAATTGGGTGATAGTGGCTATTTGCTGTTTATAGCGAAGCTCTTTCTTCCGGCGGATATAAAACAGTGCACAAACCATTAATAAGACAACAATAATTAATCCTAATCCGGCAATCCATGCAAGCCACATCCATTGTTGCGCTTTGGCTTCAGTCTGGGTAATTCTGATATCTTTCTTCAAAAGAGTCGTATCTTGCCGATAACGAAAATCGGTCTCACGGATACTGTTTTCAATCTTCATATTCCGTAAAGAATCTCCACAAAGGTCCGCTTGGTTCCTGTAATAATACGCCTGGGCAAAATCTTTCTTTTTACGATACAATTCCTCCAACCGTGTGTTATGATAATACTGGTACTGAAGGTCCGTATGAAGCGTATCATAAGGTTGATTCAATCGCCGGGCGGCTTCCGACAAATCATTTTCCTGCAAAGCCAAAGAGGCGAACAATCCATCCATATAAAACTTTATGCCAGGTTGCTGCAAGGCTGATTCTCCGAAAAAGGCAACAGAGCGTTCCAGATAATAGCGGGCGGAATCCGGTTGCTCCTTCAACAAATATATTTCACCGATATTCCCTTCCACTATCCCCCGATAAATCGGTTGGGGAAAGTTTGCCACAATCGCATTTGCCCGCTGAAACCAGACTAATGCATTGTCATACTCTTTGGTTACATAATAATAGTTACCTCTGGAATTAGCAAAATAGTACTTTTCATAATCGCTTCCTCTATCCCAATATTGTTCCGCCTCCCGAAAATAAGAATCAGATAACGGATAGTTCTCCAGTTCCTGATACAACTTTGCCAATCCGGAGTAAATCGGATAATTCATCTTATCACCGACACCCAAAGAATCAGAAAGAAACAATGCTTTACGATAATGATAACCAGCCCAGCCATAATCACCCTGATGCTGATAACAATCAGCCATATTAATATAGACATTTATCGCAGGCAAACGATTTTGAACGTTTGCCTGCGATAATGCTTCAGAAGCATTATGCAAACAGACAATGGCAGAATCCCATTGATTCATATCCTGAAAGAAAACGCCCCGGCTATTATAGGCATCTGCCGATAATTTCAGCAGGCGATCCGCTTTTTCCGGTTGTTTTTCAACAAAGTGTAAGATCCGATCATTCAATAAGAATGCAGAATCAACCCGATTACTGAAATAATAACAACGGGAGATCGTTTGATCCAGATTATAATAGTTTATGCTATCCGATACGTTTTCCTGATCAGTCCTTAATTTAGAAATAACAGCTAACGGCCTTACAGCCAAAGAGTCCCTATAAAAAGAAAGCAAAGAATCAATCCTGCTCGTTTCAGCATCTTTTACAGATGATTTCTGAAACGAACATCCTAATAATATACTGAACAGGATAACAAATACCCCACATGGCGTCAACTGTTGTTTTTCCATACTTACCTTCCCTTTTTAACAAAGGACATAAATTATTATGACATTTACAATCGTTCAAATCCATTTTAACGTATAAACTTTGATTATCACGATTAAATACCCTATTTAAGCAGACAAACGCCAAATCCGTAAAGTATATATATACAAAAAGAGGATGCTCTTTTGAAGCATCCTCTCTCTCACTTATTATATGTATAGAATTTTACTTACACATCTCATTAATCACCGCAATCAACTCGCCGCCGATTTCTTCAGCTTCTTTCATGGTGTGAGCTTCGGAATAGATACGGATGATCGGTTCGGTATTACTTTTACGGAGGTGAACCCATTTGTCAGGGAAGTCGATCTTTACACCGTCAATATCAGTGATATCATACTGAGCAAATTTTTCTTTCACCTTAGCCAGGATTGCATCCACATCGATCTCCGGAGTCAGCTGTACTTTCTGCTTGGAGATAAAATACGGAGGATAGCTGGCACGTAATTCGCTTGTTTTCATTTTCTTCTTTGCCAGATGAGTCAGGAACAAGGCAATACCAACCAAAGCATCACGACCGTAATGGCTGGCCGGATAGATCACACCACCGTTACCTTCACCACCAATCACGGCATTTGTCGCTTTCATCTTTGTAACAACGTTTACTTCACCTACCGCAGCTGCATTATATTCGCAACCATGGGCACGGGTTACATCACGTAACGCACGGCTTGAACTCAGGTTACTTACCGTATTACCCGGCGTATGACTCAATATATAATCGGCTACTGCCACCAATGTGTATTCTTCGCCGAACATTTCACCATCTTCGCAGATAATAGCCAAACGGTCTACGTCCGGATCAACAACAAAACCGACATCCGCTTTAGCATGCTTCATCAGGTCAGAAATCTCTGTCAGGTTTTCAGGAATAGGTTCCGGATTATGAGAAAAGTTTCCGTGAGGCGCACAATGCAGTTTAAAGATTTCCTTCACACCCAAAGCATAAAGTAAATCCGGCAAAACAATACCACCCACTGAGTTTACAGCATCAATAGCCACCCGGAAGTTAGCCGCTTTAATTGCTTCTACATCCACCAGGTCAAGATTGAGTACACTCTCGATATGTTTCTGATTATATGTATTATTGACGATCACTTTTCCCAAATGATCCACATCGGCAAATTCAAAACTTTCAGAAGCTGCAATATCCAAAACTTCAGCACCTTCGGCCGCATTCAGGAATTCACCTTTTTCGTTCAATAACTTCAAGGCATTCCACTGTTTCGGATTATGGCTTGCAGTCAGGATAATGCCACCGCAAGCACCTTCCATAGCAACGGCTAATTCAGTAGTCGGAGTTGTAGCCAGGTCGATATCGACCACATCAAATCCCATACCGGTAAGCGTACCCAAAACCACCTGTTTTACCATCGGGCCGGAGATACGGGCATCACGTCCTACTACGATTTTGTTTGTTGTAACTGTCGTGTTTTTTCTGATGAAGGTAGCATAAGCTGCTACAAACTTCACAATGGCTAACGGATTCAATCCGTCTTCCGGTGCTCCGCCTATTGTACCGCGAATACCGGAAATAGATTTAATTAGAGTCATAAGTATGTTAGATTATTTTTCGAATGTATATCTTACTTTGCTAAAATAGACCGGAACATAACTGCTTTGGAAATAACTGCCCATTCTCTTAAATGGAACGATCATTTTGACAGTAGCGCCTTCTCCTACATGATATAAAGCTGTAGCCAACCCTTCGCCGACAAATAAATCCGGATCATAACTTCTGCTATCCCCCGAATAGACATTATAACCGAATATAAATTCTGTAGGGAATCCCCAAATATTATTATACTTGGAAGATAAATTATCAACCATCATTTGTGCAGTATCCGTATCCATGATGTTATTAGCTATGAAACGACATAAAACACGGGTCGTGCCCAATACTGCCCGATTTCCATTACCTGAGTCAATCACATTCAGATACACATCATTATCCAACTTCACAAATTCATTTTCCTTAAAAACACCATCTGACGGATAGTGCTTAAGAATTTTAAATCCTTCATGATCAATCAACCGATCAATCGCTTTCCTCTCGTCCTTCAAGTGCTCAGTGTACGACTTCGTCTTATCGCATGACACCACCATCAGGGCTGCACACAAAATCATCAGGATACAAAAACCTTTCTTCATCTGTTATTCTTTAATGTATAAATGAGCGACAAATGTAAATAATATCTGCCATATCTCAGGCAAGTTTCTCTATTTCTTCTGTTTTATTAGGATTAAATTCTTTTAATCCCTTCTCAAACGTAGCTACAGCATCCTCCAAAGAGCCGAAAAACTCTCCCCCTGACGCATTTTTATGACCACCGCCATTAAAATACTGACAAGCAAACTGATTGCAAGGGAAATCACCTACCGACCGGAGAGATACTTTAATGTAATCCCTATCTTCACGGATAAAGACACTAAAAGTAACTCCTTCGATGCTCAACGGCATATTGACAAAACCTTCCGTATCACCTGTTTTGTAATGGAACCGGTCCAGTTCCTCCTTTGAAAGAGTTATCAAAGCCGCATGATGTTCCGGATAAATCTTCATCTTTTCATACAAAACATATCCCTGCATCCGTAACCGAGATTCGGAATACACCTGGAATACTTTACGATATATCAGATCTTTGTCTATACCTTTCTTTATCAACTCACTGACAATCGTGTAAATCTCCGGTTTATTGGAGTTATAGGTAAAAGAACCTGTATCCGTCATCATTCCGGTATAAATACATACCGCCGCCTCTTTACTCATTAGGTCGAACATCCCCATACGACAGATAAAACGGAAAATCATCTCACTCGTTGATGACATTTCCGGATACGACATTGTTACGCGGCAAAAGTCAGCCGGATTCAAGTGATGGTCGATCATCACCTTACGCCCTTCCGATGCAATAACCGCTGGCGCCAGTTTCTCTATGCGTTTGGGTTCATTAAAATCCAGACAGAAGATCACATCTGCATCATGGATCAGCTGTTCCGCAAAATCAGGATACTTTTCATGTATCACAATATCTTTCGCCCCCGGCATCCATCTGTAAAATGACGGAAATTCATTCGGGACAATAACCGTTACATTGTCTTTACCGTAAGTCGTAAGGAAATGGTACAACCCCAAAGAAGAACCGAGAGCGTCACCATCAGGAGTAACGTGGGTTACAATAACAAAACTTTCGCCTTTCTCTACGTATTTCTTGGCTTTCTGAATTTTCTCTTCGTGAATGATTTTTGTAATCATATATTATCATTGTTTACAGTGACAAAGGTACTACTTTTTTACGTTCTACGCAGTAAAAAAACGTTCAATAAGCAAATCAAACAATATAAATAACAATAGAAGCAAGCCGGCAAAAAGGACTCCCGGACGTTTGGTCTTCGTAAATAACAAGAAGGAAAAAATGGAACCATACCCCAATATGGTCAATAGTAAATCGATACGCCCATAAAAGACAGCCTCCTCTACACGGCTAAAGGCATCGACAATCCAAAACAATGTATGCGTCAGCTTCTCTACGAATAATTGTAATAATCCGTGTCCAGGAATACCTACAGGAAGCAATAACCAGATCAGTCCGGCCGGAATAAGGAAGGTAGCCAGGAACGTCAAAGGTAAATTGGTACACAGGAAAACCAACGAGAACTGCCGGAAATAATACAAACACAGTAAGGTTGTCCCGGCCTGGGCAGCCAATGTCACCGTGATCCATCCCCAGGGTATCGCAATAACAGGATTCCTCACTACGATAAGATTTTGCAGACGAGGTTGCAGATATAAAATAGACAATACAGCCAGATAACTCAGTTGAAAACCAATATCAAACAGATATAACGGATTGAACACCAACATACAGAAAGCCGCGGCAGCCAACGTATTATAACCGTCAGTCATCCGCCTGAGTACCCTCCCCGTGAGATAAAGCGTCAGCATCAAACCGGCACGTACAGCCGATGCAGCCAGCCCGGTAATAACCACGAAACTCCAAAGCAGACAAAGCGTCAACAGGTATCTCAGCCAACTGTAAAAACTATTCTTTGGTAAAAAAGAAAACAGCAAAGAAAGGAATCCGCAAACAACAGCCACATGAAAACCGCTTACAGCTAGCAAATGGGCTACACCCGTAACAGAAAAACGCCTCCTCACCTCGCGATCCATCTCTTTACGATAGCCGAGGGTAATAGTGGCCAACACCGACTTTTCCTCTTTCGACAAATTCAGTCGCTCAAAAGGCTCCAGCAAACGTTCCTGTCCTTTCCCACCCAGTTCCATTAAAAGCGATGTTTCACTGCTATCTCCCCTCTCCTGCCAATAAGCTGTCCGCTGTATGGAAGACTAAGCAATAAGGACAGAAACACCGCGCCCCAAACCCAACGCAATTCATAATTACCGCTTTCGGACTCTACCTTCGGGATCAGATAAGAAAACGCAACAACCAATAATGAAATGATAATCAACAACAGCGAGACAACGCTGCAATCGAAGAAGGCCTGCAACAAGATTCCGGTTATCCATATGAAAAGCGGCCTGATAAACGGCCGCTTTTGTATTTCTTTTATTATCATACAAAGGTCGGTTTTGGTTGGTTATCTATCTTTTCTACATTTCTTTCAATTCTTTTATCGTTCGTATCGGATCAGGAGAACTGAAAACAAAGCTACCGGCAACCAGCACATCGGCACCGGCTTCCAGCAAACGCTTCCCGGTTTCCAGATTCACACCACCGTCCACTTCTATTAAAGTATCCAGCCCTTTTGCCCGGATCATTTCTTTTAAACGGGCCGTTTTATTAACCGAATGTTCAATAAAACGTTGTCCGCCGAAACCGGGATTGACCGACATCAGCAATACCATATCAAGATCCTGGATAATATCTTCCAGCAGGCTGATCGGCGTATGCGGATTTAAGGTAACGGCCGCCTTCATGCCGGCTTCCTTTATCGCACCGATGGTACGATGCAAATGGGTACAAGCCTCATAATGAACATTCATCATATAAGCGCCAGCCTCAGCAACCTCTTTGACAAACTTCTGGGGTTCAACAATCATCAGATGCACATCCATCGGCTTCTTCAAGATGGGCTTTACCGCATCCAGCACCGGAAAACCGAATGAGATATTCGGAACGAAAACACCATCCATAATATCCATATGCAACCAGTCCGCCTCACTGTTATTTATCATTTCGACCTCTTTTTGCAGGTTCAGAAAATCGGCAGCCAGCAAAGAAGGAGCAATCTTATGTTTCATAATTTCAAGTCTTTTGTGCAAAGGTACAAAAAAAAGAAAGAGAACACTACGCAAGTGTCCTCTTTCCTTCAATTTCTTAGTTCATCACATAACCACCGAATTCCGGTTGCAGCGCAGGTTCCACATGGTAACTCCGTGCAAACTGAGACAGGAAATCAAGCGTTTGTCTGCTTGGTGTACTCTTCTTCTCGTTCCGGTTCTTTTTAGTTTTATCCTTCAATCCATCCATACATTGAGTAGAAAATCTCTTCATAGGCATCCCCTTTTTAATCGTTTGATAATAAAACGGGAGAACTTTCTACTTATTATATGAACCGAAGAATATTTTTATCTGATTATGCCATAGACAACTCAATACGGTTCTCATCTGCCATACGGCGCATGTTCAGGATAGCATAACGCATACGTCCCAAAGCCGTATTAATGCTGACACCGGTGATATCGGCAATTTCTTTAAAGCTCAGATCCTGGTAATAACGCATTTCCAGTACTTCACGCTGGCTGTCGGGTAAATGTTTCACCAACTTCTTCACATCCGACAGGACCTGGTGGCGCACGATGTTATCTTCAATCGTTCCGTCACAAAGTTTAATATTATTGAACAGATCCACTTCTACCTCATCGTTGGACACTGTATTCTCACTGCGTTCCTGACGGAAGTTATCAATGATCAGATTATGTGCAATACGTGTAATCCAGGCTTTAAACTTACCGTTTTCGGTATAACGGCCCTGTTTAATAGTCATGATCACCTTAACAAAAGTCTCCTGAAAGATATCTTCTGTTAACTCTTTATTGCGGACTATAAAGTAAATGTAGGAATGGATACTGCTCTTATGACGGTTCAACAACACATCAAACGCAGTATTATCACCTTGCGCATAAAGGACGACCAGTTCTTCGTCGGTCATCGATTTTAAAGTCTTCATTACTTCTATGTTTTATAGTTTCTTTGAGTAATGTTTATGCTATAGGCAATGAGGTTTTAAATGTTAGACAATTTTGTTTTCGAAAACAAAAGAACAAAAAGTATTTTAAACAGACAAATATTTCTGTTATTTTTATACAAAAATGTCCCCTGCCTGTACGTTTTATGTACAAACAGGGGACATTTGGTAACAAACTATATTTCAAATACCAATTACACGCTCATATTACCTATTGATCACATTTCTTCAGGAGCTATATACAATCGATACCAACCTGTATAATATTTAGGGTTAAGAACAGAGTTGAAAACCGTATTACCATTCCGATCTGTATAAGATTCCTCCACCATTATAGGATCTCCAAAATTTACTATAACTTCCCCCAACTCATCATTGCCCTTTGTTGTAGTAATCTCATACCCTATCGTATGAGATTTTTTTTTACTAGCTCCAAACTTCAAACCTTTCTTAACGGTAGTACCCCAAGATATATCAAAACCGATATTTCCAGCAAATTCAACTGTTGTTGACTCTGTATTTTTAATCGATTCTGTATTATCGACTTCCTCTACTGCGATTTTTACAGAAGTAGTATAATCTTCCAAATTCCATTCAAAAAGAGGAAGTTTCATATCCATTTTTTTTAGTCCAAGCACAAATTTAGAACCATCACGACCACTACCATAACCACCTCCAAACAAATCATTACCACCAGCTCTAAAATAGGTCTTAAGTTCACTTCCAACAAGAGATGTTGAACCTAAATATACTTTAATTAAAAATTCAAACTCCCCATCCGTCCAAGAAATATATGGCCTTCTAGTACCATAAGAAGCGATATTAGGATCTCCTGTTTGATCTGATATCTTAGCCAGGGCAGTCTTCGGGTTGCCTAGCAATTCAAATCCAACTATACATTCCTTAAATTTATAAATAAACGGCCCACTAATGCTATCTCGCGAAATACCATCTTCTGGTTTCAAATTATAATAAACATAATCTCTATGCCATCCATCTACATTTTTATAAATTCCATACGCATCTTCTACTTTTTTCAAATTATGAGAGATCCCAGAACTCCCTCTTGGATTTCCTCCCCTATCACTTTTCAAAGCTACTGTATTTATTTTATTATCAATATTATTAAAAGCATCATCAATAAAGCCAAACGTTACATTCGAATTTGATCGTGTTTTAATAGTTTCACCTTGCGTTCCTAATGATTTAGTATGAATATTTCCTCCAGCAATTCTCTCATTTTCTTTTATTACAACAATGGGATATGTAGGAACTTCTGCTGCATTAATTACATATTCTCCTTTTTGAATATTATAAGCAGGGATGCCTTCCTGATCAAATGTTCTTATTGCAACATCAGGAATATCAGTTTTCACATCCCACAATTCGGCAGAAAACGAATCTTCAGGCAACTCTGGAACAAATATTGTCAAGTTAGAAATCTGATTTTCAATCAAATCAAAGAAATCTTTATCCAAATATTTCGACAACAATCCTTCTAAAGTCGTATTATCACCCAACACTTCATCCTTAACCATAAGATAAAGAACGTCATAGTCATAATCAATTTTCTTTAATGCTTCCTTTTTGATCAATTCTCTAGCCGGAGCACTTTCTACCAAAACTTTTGCCAACGCTTTACCAAACTCCTTTTTTATTTCTGTGTTTGTCATGCTAATAACACTACCAGTAGTTAATTCTGGCTTATCAGACGAAATTTCATCTGTACATGAAGACATCAGTAAAGTACCACATATCATAATACTTACTGCAAGAAGTTGTTTAAATGTTTTCATAATGAATTAAATTAAAATAATGCAGATAAATAGATCAAAGATCAAACTCACCTTCTACACTATTATATTTATTAGATACGGAAACTACATAATTACCCTTTTGATTAAACAATGGGATAACAAGAGAAGAATCATTTAATGTATTGATCAATTGATCATAAATGATATTACCTGATAAATCTTTCACACAAACAGTGACATTTCCCAGATTTTCTAAAAACTGCAAATGAAGTGTTTTATCACTATCCTCTATATAAGCAATAATAGGATTTTGAGTTGTAACACTTTTTGGTTTCCTAATCCAATAATTTTTAAAACGTATTTGTCTTAAAGCAAATACAGGCATCGTCACCAATAATGCCAATACTGTTATTAACCAAATTTTTAAATTTCTCATAGATTATAGTATTAAGTAATTTGATGCAAAATTACCAATCACTTACTAGCAATACTATAAAATCCGTCAAATACCCATACACTACTTCACACTAATAATCAAGCTATTAGAGAATATATAATAGACATCCAAGGTCACCACACCAGTGCATACAACGCTAAATATCAAATACTTAACACATTATTGATAAAGTAATCATAAAGGCTCCCTTTATCTAACTGAATTTTCAATCGTTGGCGCATTCTGAGATGACGAGTCCATACAGAAGCTGGATTCACAGAAAGCAAAATAGCTTCAGACTTAACATCTAAATTGAATAATAAAAAACAACAATACCTCCAATCAGAATCCGATATGTCAGGACATAACTCCAATATCTGAGATTTAAACTTAGGATATACAATCTTCACCTCTTTCTCTATAGCTTTAAACATTTTCTCTGAAATTAAGACTTTTGTATTTCCTGGTATATGTTTTTGAGAGAGCAATAAGAGCTTTTTACCAATTACTGAGTTTAACAATTGTTTTTTCTTTATTCTATTCAACTCTTCATTCAAAGATTTTATTTCATCTTCAAGTTTATTTTTTGCCAAACATTCCTTTTCCATCGAATCTAACAACCTCTTCTTTTGCTCTAATTCGAGAGATAGATTTAATACATCAATATTAAATTGCTGAATTTCTTCATTTTGACTATGTATCTTTTCCTTTGCCCTTTTCTTAAATAATATATACACTAAAGATACAACCAATAAAATTGATATGGACAAAATTAATAAAATCACATACAGTTGCTGTGAAAGTTTCAACCTTTGGTTCTCTTGTTGAACTTTCAATTTATCGTACTTCTTCTCCATTTCCAATAAATCCGCCTTATCACTGGCTATTGCATTAGAATCAAATATATCTTGATATTGCTCCAAATAAAACAATGCTTCTTTATATTTACCTTGAACTTTATACAATTTATATTGATTATACATTACCATATCTATATATGGTCCACTCTTATCATTCTCCACTTGAGCCAGATAATCTGATGCTTTACCCCAATCACCAACCTCAATATACAAATCAGACAAAGCTAATAAATTAGGAATTCCACACATAACCGTATCAATTGCAGCCGCACGAAGTAAATACTTTTCAGAGTCTGCATACCGTTTCATAATCCTGTATACGTTTCCAAAACTATTATAAACAGCAATTTTTACTATAGAATCTTGCAAGCCAAAAGCTAATGAATCCGCTCGTTCTAAATAAGACAAAGCCAATTCACACGAGTCCTGAAAAGCTAACTCCCTGGCTATATCTTTTAAAGCTAACGCATAACTTCTTGTATTTCCTGATTTATAAAAATATTCGGCTGCTAACTCATAGTTTCTTTGGGCACTTTCAGGATCATTTTGTATCTCAAACAAATCTGCAATATAACTTGTAACATATGCAGCACTATTATAATCTTGTATTTTTTCGAAAAGACTAAGTGCATGCAAATAAGCATTCATTGCTTTTTCATATTGCATGTCTTCCAAATAAGAACGTCCTAAATAATAATTAATTTGACCTTGTCCATCAATATCCCCGTGATCAATGTACCAATATAACGCCTTTTCATAATCCGTTACACTTAATAATCTTTTATCTATTTTATCTGCCGCTTTAGAAATAATAAGACAAGATTTAGCAAAACAGGCTTCATCCAAATCATTTTCATTAATCAAACTATCCAATAAAAGATAAACACTATCAGGATATTCCCACAACAAAAACTCCATTTTTTCAATTTGTTTTTGATGAGGATTTCTTAAATCACAACTAAAACAAACTGTTAAAAAAAAGAAACAGAATAGACACCTCACAACTAGTAAAATCTTATGCATATAAAGAGCTCAATATTGTTATTCTTAAATACAAATATAACACAAACATAAAAAAATAGGTGACACCTTAATAATTAAAGCATCACCTATTATATAAAAAAAATATTCTTTAAAACTTATAGCCCAAAGTTAAAGCGACCTGCGTTGTTTTTGTCTTTAATGAGGCAGGAGTGGAAGTAAAGAAAGGTTTGCCATCATCATAGAATGTACTAGGAAATGCATAAGCATCTTCTTTATATTCACGGTAGACACATGCTAAGTCAGCATAGAAATTAGGTGTAAAACGATAGCCTAAACCAACAGAGTACGAGTTAGTACCTTTATCTACCGTATAATTTGGCGTTGTACCGGCAACCCCTATCGCATTTCTATAATAAGCCCCATCCGAATCCAAAGCAGGAGTACCACCCTTCACATGAGCCTTCATCGGGGAAGTTCTCCACAAAGTACCGGCACGAACAGAAAACTGCGGTGTTATCTTATATTCAGCGCCTACTTTTAATGTTCCGGCATTACCAAAGTCTTTCTTAATAAACTCTACCGCTTCCAAATCATATCCATCCAAGTCGTTTACATTCATTCTCTTATAAGCCGTCAACTCATAATCCACACTGACAAGGAAATTAGGACCTATACCTGCCACACTGAATATCCAACGATCAGGAGTACGAAGGTGATATTCTCCCTTTTGATTAGACGGAGTTTCAGCATCCGTTCTCATCGCACCGACGTCAGTACTGGCTGTGGCATGAAAATAATCTGACATTTTATACCAAGTGGGTGAATTGTAGCCAATCCCTATTCGCAGAAAATCCAAAGGACGAGCAATTGCCCCTATATTAAAAGCATATCCGGTACCACTTGTGGAAAGGCCATTATCTAAACTTAGCCAGGCATTACCCGGGAAATCTTCCGTATAATTAGATGTCATACTATAGTCCATATCGGTAATAGCCAAGGTTGCCCCCAAGAAAAAACGATCGGAAATATTCGTTGCGAAAGCTATATTATATTGCCCTACCGAACCTTTTTCGTTTACAATCAAATCAGCATTATCCACTTCTCCGGCAAATGAAGACATATATTCGTCAACCCCTCCCACATCTTTATAAAAATAACCGGCTTCATATCCTAACACCGACATCCAAGGAATAAAAGGATTTGCATCAAAATAGGGATCATATCCACTCTCCTTATCATATATCAAAGCTGACTCTTTGTACCCTGCCGTCATATCGGCCACATAATCCGATAAAGAAGACTGCTGCTTTCCCCTCATCCGATAAGAACGATTATAATTCTTCACCCTATTATAAGAAAGACCTATATTCCAGCCTACAAGACCTTCGTCATTACCTGTCGGAAAATATCCGACATAGGCAATATTATCAAAATTAAAGCGGGTTTTGCTTACATCAGCCACCGAACCATTCCAGTTCGTATTAGTTTTAATAGAAGACAAACTAATCGTAGTTACAACTTCCGAACTACGATAGACACCCAACCCCGCAGGATTTGTTGACATAGACGATATATCTCCACCTAATGCACCAAAAGCTCCGCTCATGCCCAGATAACGGGCTGTTCCGTTCAAATCCGTCTGAGACAATTTGTATGCATCCAATTCACCCTGTGCATATGCAATACCACCGGCCAGAAAAAATACCGACACAAATAAGCATACTATTCTTTTCATCGTTTCTGTGTTTTATTATACATTAATATATAAGGGCACAAGTATGAATATACCGGCCCTTATATATTTCATTACTTATTTTACTGTTATCTGCGACCTCCGCTTGAACGTCCACCACCACCGCTTGAACGGCTACTAGTACCACTTGAACGACTACTGCCGCCACTGTAAGTACTTACAGAACTACGACTACTGCTACTTCTTGATGGTGCAGAATAAGTGCTACGGCTACTGTTAGATGTACCACTGTTATAATTAGAACGTGAACTGCTACCGCTACTTCTTGAAGGCGCAGACTGTACTCCCGAATTAATACGTGAAGATGATGTACCACTGTTATTATATTCACTACGACGTGTTGGTCGTGTACGGATGCTTGATACAGCAGAGTGCCCCCGACTGGAAGAAGTACTTCCGCTATTACGAATACTGCTTGATGCTTCGCTTCTGCTTGACATCGAGGAACTGCGGGCAGATGAACCTTGTCTCGTCGCCACACGACTATTATTACTTCTTAAAGAAGTAGCACGATCGGAAGACCGATAAGAAGACGAGCGATTTGAACTTGCACTATATCTACTGGATGATGATCTTGAAGAACGACCGGTAATCGAACGCCCTGAAGAGCGATAGTAGCTTGGCGAGTAATAATGGTGGTGATGGTGCCCCCAATAACCTCCATAATATCCGCCGTAATAACCACCCCAGTAACCCGGGCCGTAATAGCTCCATGACGGACCGTACCAAGGACTGCTCCAACCGGCGTAGAAGCCACCCCAGCCCCAACCGAATCCCCAACGGGGACCATACCAGGAAGAGTACCAGGGATTGTAACTATAATACCAGGGATCATACCAGCCGGAATACCACGGAGAGTATCCCCAACTATTACCCATGTTTATATTTACATTCACATTGGTATTACCGTCCGAGTAATCGGTATCATAACCATAACTGTAATATCCGTCACTCAGATACAGATCGACTTGGTCTGCACCGGCAATCGTGATCTTACTCGGTGAATGATAACGTACGATACGTTCGGTATATTCATTATCCGAACGGCGTTCCGCTTTCTTCGTAACTTTCTGATTATTATCAGGTAACTCTTCGATATAAGTACCGTCCGCTTCGTCCAGATCCTCATCATAAGGTCCCTCAACGTCAACAGATGTATATCGACGATTATATTCATCCACATCTCTATCTTTATCAAACGCCGGATGTGAATCCGAAGCCGATGCCAATACAATTGCAGATGAAGACTCCGTTGCTTTTTCTTTTTTGGGCTGTATAACCTTCTCTTCTGTTTTTTCTTTCTTTTTTTCTTTACTTGAAGAGAAATACACATCATCAAAGAACTCCTCCTGGGCTGCGACACTGAAGCCGACCAGAAGCATCACCACTAAAGATGTTAATTTCATGGGTTTCATATTCGTTTCTCCTCTACATTAATATATTTATTCTACTGTTTAGACTACATATCCGTTGCCGGGTTTAAGATCATATCCTTAAATAAGAATAAAAACTACGCATTCTATTTACAAATATAACGCGTTCCCAATAAGTTACAAGCGTTTATATATACTTTAACTATAAAAAACAACTTATTCTGAAACAATGCTACAAAATAGGAATCACAGACAACAAGAAATAACCATTCTGTATAAAAGCACATGGTTTATATACTTAAGTAGATGCAACAAAAGACACAAACGCTGCAAAACCGATTCCGAATCAATGATAAAAACACATCCTTGGTAAAATCTGTTTCATAGTAATGGAACAGTTGTTTCATTATGTAGAAACATTTGTTTCTTTATGATGAAACAGTATCGTAAATACATTCGGGGAACTATTAAAATGAATTCGCCTCTTTTGTTATATGTTCAAAGATAAATCGTATATTTGTCCTTTGGTTTAAAACCTTGTAAACTGTATATTAACAAGATTAATTCTATTTGTAAATGGGAAGAGTATTAGTTATTGGTGCAGGGGGCGTAAGCACCGTTGCTGTTAAAAAGATCGCGATGAATGCTGATGTTTTTACCGATATCATGGTGGCCAGCCGCACGAAAAGCAAGTGCGACAAGATTGCTGCCGATATTAAGAATGTAAAGGTGAAGACAGCACAGGTCAATGCGGATAACGTGGACGAGCTCGTTGCATTGTTTAATGACTTCAAGCCCGAGTTGGTCGTCAACCTGGCTCTACCTTATCAGGACCTCTCCATCATGGATGCCTGCCTGGCTTACGGTGTCAGCTATCTCGACACTGCCAACTACGAACCGCTGGACGAGGCAAAATATGAATATAGCTGGCAATGGGCCTATAAAGACCGTTTCGAAAAAGCGGGTCTGACGGCTATCCTGGGATGCGGATTCGATCCGGGTGTAACGGGAGTATATACAGCTTATGCAGCGAAACATCATTTCGATGAAATCCAGTATCTGGATATCGTCGACTGCAACGCCGGCGACCATCACAAGGCATTCGCTACGAACTTTAACCCGGAAATCAATATCCGTGAAATTACTCAGCGTGGTAAATACTACGAAGACGGAGAGTGGAAGGATACTGACCCGTTATCGGTACATAAGCCGTTGAACTACCCGAATGTAGGTCCTCGTGAATCATACCTGATGTACCATGAAGAGCTGGAAAGTCTGACAAAGAACTTCCCGACGATCAAGCGTGCCCGTTTCTGGATGACTTTCGGACAGGAATACCTAACTCATTTACGGGTGATACAGAATATCGGTATGTCACGTATCGATCCGGTCATGTACAACGGACAGGAAATCGTCCCGATCCAGTTCCTGAAAGCCGTATTGCCTAATCCGGGCGATCTGGGCGAGAATTACACGGGAGAAACATCGATCGGTTGCCGTATCCGCGGTATCAAAGATGGCAAAGAACAAACTTACTATGTATATAATAACTGTAGCCACGAAGCAGCTTACAAAGAAACAGGCGCTCAGGGCGTAAGTTATACCACCGGCGTTCCGGCGATGATCGGTGCCCAATTATTTATGCAGGGAGTTTGGAAGAAGCCGGGTGTATGGAATGTGGAAGAATTCAATCCCGATCCGTTCATGAAAGAGTTGAACGAACAAGGACTGCCCTGGCATGAAATGTTTAATGTAGATTTGGAATTATAATATGGCATTACAAGTAGGAGACAAAGCACCCGACGTATTGGGGCTTGATCAGAACGGAAATGAAATAAAACTCAGCGATTTTAAAGGTAAGAAGTTAGCACTTTACTTCTACCCGAAAGACAACACCAGCGGTTGCACGGCAGAAGCCTGTAGCCTGCGTGACGGCTACAAGGAATTACAGGCAGCCGGTTACGAAGTGGTCGGGGTTAGTAAAGACAGCGCAAAATCCCATCAGGGATTCATCGCCAAACAGGAACTGCCTTTCAACCTGATCGCTGACACGGACACAGCCCTGCAACAAGCTTTTGGCGTATGGGCTGAAAAGAAACTGTACGGACGTTCATACATGGGGACTCTCCGTACCACCTTTATTATCAACGAAGATGGTATCATCGAGAAGATAATCGGTCCGAAAGAGGTGAAAACAAAAGACCATGCTAATCAAATCCTTAATTCATAAAAAGGGATGGCAAAAGAAGACAATTTATTTGAAGAGGGAAAAAACCCGGAAGGAAAGCCGGCTGTTAATGCCGACAAGTTAAAAGCGTTGCGCGCCGCAATGGATAAGATTGAGAAGAACTACGGAAAGGGTTCTATCATGAAACTGGGCGACGAAAGCATTGAAAGTATCGAAGTTATTCCGACAGGTTCCATCGCCCTGAACGCAGCTTTAGGCGTAGGCGGTTACCCGAAAGGACGTGTAATCGAGATATACGGTCCGGAATCATCCGGTAAGACAACGCTGGCAATCCATGCTATTGCCGAAGCACAGAAAGCCGGTGGTATTGCTGCATTTATCGATGCAGAGCATGCCTTCGACCGTTTCTATGCGGAAAAACTGGGTGTCGATGTAGAAAACTTATGGATCTCTCAACCGGATAACGGTGAACAGGCTTTGGAAATCGCCGAACAGCTGATCCGTTCTTCTGCAGTAGATATCATCGTTATCGACTCTGTGGCAGCATTGACTCCGAAGGCTGAAATCGAAGGCGATATGGGTGACAGCAAGATGGGTTTGCAAGCTCGTCTGATGTCTCAGGCATTGCGTAAGCTGACCGGGGCGATCAACAAGACCAATACGACTTGCATCTTTATCAACCAGTTGCGTGACAAGATCGGTGTCATGTTCGGTAACCCGGAAACAACAACCGGTGGTAACGCATTGAAGTTCTATGCATCAGTTCGTTTGGATATCCGCAAGATCGGAACATTGAAAGATGGTGATGAAATGAAAGGTAACCAGGTACGTGTGAAAGTTGTAAAGAACAAGGTTGCACCTCCTTTCCGCAAAGCTGAGTTCGACATCATGTTCGGCGAAGGTATTTCCAAGGCTGGCGAGATCGTAGACTTGGGTGCGGAGCTGAATATTATCAAGAAAAGCGGTTCCTGGTATAGTTACAACGACACAAAACTGGGACAGGGACGCGATGCTGCCAAACAATGCATCAGCGATAACCCCGAACTGGCAGAAGAGCTATCCGGATTGATATTCGAAGCATTGAAAGGGTAACCCAAGTAATAGTTGACAAGTGACGGTTGACAGTTTAATATATAATTATAGAATATGCTACATACTGAAAAGAATAACATATCAGATTTACAAACACATTCTAATTCAGAAAACTGTCAACTGTCAACTGTAAACTATAAACTAAACAAAGACAAATACCGCCTGTTATGCAATACAGAAAACAGCTTTCCTCTTTTTTCACGCGATTGGTGGCTGGATGCCGCCTGTGGCGAAACCAAATGGGAAGTTTTGCTAACAGAAGAAAAAGGAAAAATACTAGCAGCTTTACCGGTATATATTCCTCACCGAGGAGTCATATCAATGCCTCCTTACACCCAGACAATGGGACCCTGGTTTGCTCCAGAATCCAAAGATACCAAATACACCAGGACTTTAGGAAAACGGCAAGCAATATGCAAAGAGTTTACGGATGTGTTAAAATCCTATCCGCATTTCCTCCAAAATTTCAATTATGGGATAACGGACTGGTTGCCTTTTTACTGGGAAGGTTACAAACAGACAACCCGTTATACGTACCTGCTGAACAATATACGGGACGAGCATACACTTTGGGAGAACATGAGTCCCAATATCCGCCGGAACATTACAAAAGCAAAAGAGAAATTTCTCATCACAATCAGGAAAGGGATTTCTATTGAAGATTTTCTGAAAATACAATCCATGACGTTTAAACGTCAACATCTCTCCACTCCTAAAAGACAGGACGTATTAATAAAATTGATCACCGCCTGCCGTCAACGTAACCAAGGCGACTTATGGGGAGCCTACGACGAGAAAGGGGAATTACATGCAGTGGCATTTATTGCCTGGCAGGAAAGTTCGGCTTATTATCTGGCCGGAGGCGGCGACCCGGCATTAAGGGCATCGGGGGCGCATAGCTTACTTCTTTGGGAATGTATCCGCTACGTTTCCCAATACACGCCAATATTCGACTTTGAAGGTTCTATGATTCCGGGAGTAGAACGTTTTTTCCGTGAATTCGGAGCAATTCAAACCCCCTTCTTCACAATAACCAGAGGAAATCTCAGTTTATTATATAGAGCTTGGTTAAAGATAAAAGAACGGATATGAATAATCATGCTATACATTATATAATACGTTTCCTTCTTGGGGAAGATATTTCCGAAGAGATTGTGGCTGCTATCGGATATACGAACAATAGCAAACATTATGACCGTTACAGTATTGTGATCATTCCATCCGGTTTTTTCACCAATCATATATATGGAACGGCATCTTCGCTTCCGGAATTACCGCTTCAAGAAATAGAAGGAACTCCCTTGCTATTCGGTTCTCCCCTTGTAGAACAGATAGGCGACACGTTAGTTATTCATGCGGATATTATTGCCAGTACCTACTTTCTCATCACTCGCTATGAGGAAATCATCCAACGAAATGTAAGGGATGAGCACGGACGTTTTCCGGGAAAGAATTCTTTACCTTACCGGGCAGGATTTCTCCATCGTCCGATCGTTGATGAATACCGTATACTTTTACGCAAATGGTTACGGCAATATGGACTCCGCATACCGGAAATTCCAAAAGAGATACAACATATCTATCTGACACACGATTTGGACTCTCCTACTCTTTACCGGACATGGAAAGGGGTTATCCGTTCCATCCGGGATAAAAGGGGGATCATCCAGTCTATCCAAGGAAAATGCGGACCAGTAGAAAACGATCCGTATTATACATTTCCCTGGATATTCGAACAAAATAACTTGTTACGGGAACAAACGGGCAAAAATATCTGCCGGGCAATCCTTTTTGTTCGCAGTGGAGGCAAATGCAAACAGGATAAGCCCCATTATAGCCTACGCAACACAGATATATCTCAACTGATACAATCTGCATTATCCAATGATATAACAATAGGTCTGCACAGCAGCTACCAGGCAGGTATAGTTCCTACCCTCATCAAAAAAGAAAAAACATGGCTGGAAAAGAATGTTGAGAGAAGTATACGCTTTAATCGCCATCATTTCCTTGCCAGCCGTGAACCGGAAGATATGACACACCTGGAGGCGGCCGGCATAACAGATGACTTCACCATGGGTTATGCGGATGTTGCCGGATTCAGGTTAGGGACTAGTTATCCGGTACGCTGGATCAATCCGGTCACCCGTCGCTTATCCTCTATCTTATTGCATCCGCTGACAATTATGGATTGCACTTTGGAAGAAAAAAAATATATGGGATTAAATTATGAAGAGGCATTAGCATATAGCCTGAATCTTATCGAACAGGTAAAAAATACAGGTGGGGAATTGACTCTCTTATGGCATAATACCAGTGCACAGGAAAATACAGACAGTTATTTACGTAAACTGTACAGCCATTTATTAAACGAACTTGCAAAAAAATGAAAATTGTTACTATTGTCGGAGCCAGGCCTCAATTTGTAAAAGCGGCCATGGTAAGCCGGGCGATTCTGGAATACAACAAAAATAATGAGAGACTGATTGAAGAACTACTTCTTCATACGGGACAGCATTATGATGCAAATATGAGCGATATCTTTTTCAACAGTATGAGTATCCCTCAACCCGTCTGGCAACTGCAATGTGGAAACGGGACACATGGAGAGATGACCGGCCGTATGCTGATTGAAATTGAAAAAATATTACTCGACACCCGGCCTGATTACGTATTGGTCTACGGTGATACCAACTCGACACTGGCTGGAGCACTAGCCGCATCCAAACTACATATACCGGTAGTTCATGTTGAAGCCGGCCTTCGCAGCTTTAACAAACAAATGCCGGAAGAGATCAACCGCATCCTGACCGATCATATAGCGACCTTACTATGTTGTCCGACTTTCGCCGCCATCAAACATCTGGCAAATGAAGGGATACAACAGGGAGTCCATCATGTCGGGGATGTAATGTATGATGCCGCATTGATTTTTGGTAAACTGGCAGACAGTTCTTCCCCAATCATGCATCAATTGAATCTCAACAGCAGGCAATTCAGGCTTTGTACAGTTCACAGGGCAGAGAATACAGATAACCGGGAACGGATAATGGGAATCATCAGTGCCATAAAAGAAATATCAACTTCTTCTTTTCCGACCGTTTTGCCACTTCATCCCCGCACTCGATATTGTCTGGAAAAATATGGTATGATACAATCTCTTGAAAACCGGGAAGGAATACATATCATTCCGCCGGTAAGCTTCCTCGATATGGTCATGCTGGAAAAACATGCGACAACCATTTTGACGGATTCAGGTGGCGTACAGAAAGAAGCATATTTTCATCATACCCCTTGTATTACACTACGGGATGAAACGGAATGGGTCGAAACTGTTGAAGCAGGTTGGAACCAAATAGCCGGTTCTGAAAAAGAAAGTATCCTGCATTGCTTGGAAAACCAACCGGAACAAAAAGAGATACAAGAATACGGAATTGGAAACGCATCAAAAAATATTATTGATTTGCTATGAAAAAAGTACTGATTATTTGCGATCTCTTTCCGCCGGCTTTCGGACCGCGTATGGGATATTTATGCAAATATCTCAGAAATTACGGATGGGAGCCTGTCGTTCTGACTGAAATGGTAGAGGATAAAACATTTGCATTTTTGACTAAAAAAAGCGAGGTTACATACATTAATTATTATACGGCTAAAAACTCTTTTATCAGAAAATTACAATGGGCTGGAACACTCCTCCTCGACCTCTTTTTTGGATACAAAGACGCAAGGATGTACCGAGAAGCCCGAAAACTAATTAAAAAAAATAAATTTGATTTGGTTTTATGCAGTAGTTTCAGGACTTTTCCTTTACCTGCCGCACAACGGATTGCCCATGCATATAAATTACCGTTGGTTGTTGATTTAAGAGATATCATCGAACAATTTACCGGAGAGGAATTTATGTCCCATCGGCTACCCACAATCTTCGGATTGAACAAATTGTACGTCTCGATCTTCAAATGGAAAAATCTCCGTGAACGAAACCAAGTCCTGAAAGCTGCTGATTACGTTACGACTGTATCTCCTTGGCATGTAGATACGTTAAAACAGTATAACTCCCAAGTCACACTAATCTATAATGGATTCGATCCGGAGTTGTTTTACCCGGAACAAAGAAAGACGGATAAATTTATTATTACATATACTGGCCGATTGATGAGTACCGCTATGCGTGATCCGGGGTTATTGTTGGAAGCGTTAAAAATTCTGTCAACTAAAAACATCATAAATGACAAGGTCTGCCGTGTCTGTTGGTATGTCGATCCTGCTTCACAAAAGTTAATCACAGCTGAAGCAGATAAAGCCGGCGTATTGTCTTTCATGGATTTTAAAGAATATGTACAGGCTACGGATATTCCATCTGTGCTCAATAACAGTTCTGTTTTGCTTTTGCTCGCTAACCGTTCTGAAAAGAATGGACCGAAAGGAATTATGACAACAAAATTCTTCGAGTCACTTGCCGTAGAAAAGCCTATTCTTTGTGTCCGTAGTGACGAAAGCTACTTGGAATCAGCCCTCCGAGAATCGAAAGCTGGTGTAGCTGCACGCCACGTGGAAGAGGCTTGCCGCTTCCTCGAAAATTACTTTGAGGAATGGAAGGAAAAAGGATATACAACCTTGCAGACCAACAAAAACGTATTAAAAATGTATTCCCGTAAAGAACAGGCCAAACAATTTGCAGATATTTTTGAAACCGTAATTACCCAATAAAAGATGCTATCCATATTAATACCTATATACAATACAATTTGTACCGATTTGGTCACACAGATACATTCGGAAGCTATGACACTGAATATTCCTTTTGAAATTTTGGCTGTCGATGACGGTTCCCGACATGATATCGATGAAATCAACCGACAAATTTCAACTTTGAGCAATTGTTCATATTCTTCATTGGCTGAAAATATTGGTCCGGCACGCCTCCGTAATTATCTGGCAGACCATGCCCAATATCAATATCTATTATTTCTAGATGCCGATGTATTACCTGTCTGCCCAACCTTTCTCGCGGATTACCTGCAGGCGGCAATGCCAGGAGGTATTGTTTGTGGAGGCTTCTGCTACCTGCGCGGAGAACCGTCAAAACAACACGCCCTGCGCTATTATTATGGAATTTATGTCGAAGAGAAAACTTCCGCGGAAAGGAACCGACATCCTTATGAGCAATTTATATCGATGAGTTTTCTCGTAGACCAAAGTGTGTTTAGACAGGTACGGTTTGATGAAGCAATGCATGTCGGATATGAAGATACCTATTTTGGTATCCTGCTAGAACAGAAAAGGATCCCCCTTCACCACATTGATAATCCAGTGTATCACCTAAGCAAGGAAACTTCTACGGAATACCTAAAAAAAATACGTAATGCCATCAATATCCTTTCCCGGAATATAGAAAAACAACAAGCCCACATTCGTCTTCTTCGGTGGTACACCAAGCTAGAACAATGCAGACTTACCCAATTGACAGCTTGGCTTTTCCGCCTTACCCGGCCAGTTGTGGAAAAAAATCTCACAGGAAAAACACCTTCACTCAAACTGTTTGCATTTTATAAACTGGGATATTTATGCCAGATCAGGACTGATGACTTCAAGTAACCGGGTTCAAAATTACGGCACATACAATCTGATATAAATCAATCCGTATTTAAACTCTTTTTGTAATTTCCAATCCATGCAGAGTGCGTCAATATATTCGTCGTCCCAATTATATATATTCGAATATATTATATACTGGCTTTTATCAAAATCTACAGAAGAAAACCTGCGGTTATCTTCATTGGCTTCCGTATCCGAAAAGGATGAGTCCAAAGGGAATGAAGCAGAAACATCATTCACGCTTATCCCTTGTTCATCGAGATACGTAATCATTTCCTGCCGTAACGGATAATAAGAAAAATGGCAAAGAACACTATCCCATGCCTTGGACATCTTTTCGGAATAGACCCAAAAATTTCCACTAACCAGCACCAGGATCATGCCAATAAAAATAACCCTGATTTTTGTCCCCCCATAAGCTTCCGACAAAAGCCGCGCCGTAACCAACGCCAGCAAAATATATAATACGATAAAATAGCGGTCGCCAAAAGGATTTGTCATGGGTATTGTAACCAAAGACATTGTAAGTAATACGCTCAAGTAGATAATACTCAAAGGAGAACGAACGATAAATGAAAAAAAGTTCTTTATACCAATCTTCAGGACAGCTACAAACAAAAGTATCCAAACAATGATCCTCCCCGAATCAAACATACGTATTGCCAAACTTGCTATATTCCTGATCATATAGCTCAGACTTGCCAATTCACGATGTTCCTGATATTCAAAACCTGGTTGATACATAAAATATCCGGTGTCCCATTTCCTGTAAAGAAACCATGCACCTAAAACAAGCAATACTGGAACAAAAGAAGGAAAAACGTAAAGAAATGCCTCTTTGAAAGATTTTTTATCAATCGCTATCAAGATAACTAAATAGGCCAGTCCCAATCCGGAACAAACAACAAATCCCCGGATACTGACCAACCCCAGACATAAAACCGATAAAGCCAACCAGCTCCTTTTATTCTCCAAAAGCAGGTTTACACTTAACAATGCAAAAAAGCATGTAATGACATCCGGAGAAATTAAAATCATTTGGGTGGAAAGTGCCGGTTCCAATAAAACCAACAAAAATATATAAGGTGTATATTTCGTCTCCAACCTTTCACACAAGCGATAAACTTGCCAGATCACTCCCAATGAAAATACAGTTATAGATAAATGAGCTACCAACAAACTTTTTCCGAATAAAGACCAAAGAAGAGCCAGATACAGATGAGCCAAAGGGGGTTCTGCAACATATTGGGCCGGATAGACAAAAGACAGAAACCCATTTTCCAATAAATAACTTGCCGGCATAGAATACCCGGCAGTGTTATCCCAGAAAAAACAGTTCTCTAACGTAAAGAATTTCAACACCAGAAACAAAATCAGTACTACATATTTTATCATAATAATTTATTATATCGGATTTACACTATTTCATTTGTTTAAATTCTTCATTTTCTAAAGCTTTGATTCCTTCTATTATATAATATCTTCTTAAATCGTCCGGTTTTAAAATCAACTCATTCCATTGAAGCAGATCAATATCAATTGGAACAATTCCGAAATTTTTATCGTCAGGCATACGTTGCAGTTTGTACTCTATACGTTTCAACAAATGCTTTATTTCATCCGGCTGTTCTGATGTATAAGCAACGGCCACCCGATTCAAAAAAGGAGCAGACCCCGTTAATCCGATCGGCTCCGTATATACAGAATTTGAAAAGGCAATAGAAACAAACTGGTTCCGCAATATACGCACCGCCTCCGCCATATTCTTTTCCTGATCTTGATTTGAACCTAAGCTTAATATAATTTTATTCAGCATATCGCTTATTTTATTTATTCAATGCAAAACTAGGAAAAAATACCTATTAGTTGGTATTGATCATGTAAGCATTTCGCCATACCTTTGTACGAGAATTTAAGAAAATGAGATTATCAGAGCTTCACACAGGTGAAAAAGGCGTTATAGTCAAGGTGATGGGACGCGGAGCATTCCGCAAACGCATCATTGAAATGGGATTTATCAGGGGAAAAGAGGTGGACGTTATACAAAATGCTCCACTGAAAGATCCTATCCACTATCGTGTAATGGGTTATGACGTTTCTTTGCGACGGAATGATGCAGCAATGATTGAAGTAATCAGCGCAGCCGAATACGCAAAGGCACAAATGTCACAACAAAGTGAAGAACGTTCCGCCGACTCTTATATACTACCTTCAACAGAAGATTTACAGGCACTTGCTATACATAAAGGAAAAACAATAAACGTAGCCCTGGTCGGAAATCCCAACTGTGGAAAAACATCTTTATTCAATTTTGCATCCGGAGCCCACGAACATGTAGGCAACTACAGCGGAGTTACTGTTGATGCCAAAGAAGGAACCTTCCAGCAAGATGGCTACACATTCAGGATCGTAGATTTACCCGGTACTTATTCTTTATCGGCCTATACTCCGGAAGAACTTTATGTCCGCAGGCATCTCAGCGAAGAACAACCGGACGTTGTTATCAATGTCCTGGATGCATCAAACCTGGAAAGGAATCTTTATCTGACCTGTCAGCTCATCGATATGGACGTCCGGTCTGTCATCGCCTTGAATATGTATGACGAGTTGGAGCGATCCGGAAATAAATTCGATTACGAATCATTATCCCGGATGATAGGTACCCCGATTGTTCCGACAATCAGCAGAACCGGTTTTGGTATTGAAGACCTTTTCAAGCGGGTTATAAAAGTATATGAAGAAGAAGATCCTGTTATCCGTCATATCCATATAAATTATGGAGAAGTACTGGAAAAAGGTATTACAAATGTACGGCATGCCATAAAACATAACGGAAATGTAGCAAAAAGCCTTTCCAAACGTTATCTCTCCATCAAGCTATTGGAAGGAGACCCGGAAATAGAACGTTTTATCCAGACATTATCCGGCTCCGAAACAATCATAGAAGAACGCGACCGGAATGTTGTACAGATAGAAGAGTTATTATTGGAAGACAGTGAAACAGCATTTACCAATGCCCGTTACGGTTTTATCTCCGGTGCGCTACGGGAAACCTATGAGCAAAATAAAATAAAAGAAGCGACCAGCACTCAGATCATAGACTTATTCGTTACACATAAAGTATTGGGATTCCCCATATTTATTCTCTTTATGTGGATCATGTTCGAGGCTACATTCCGTTTGGGAGCCTATCCTATGGAGTGGATCGAGAATCTGGTTAGCTGGATCGGTAATTTTGTACGGGGAAACATGAGTGAAGGTCCGTTAAAAGACTTGCTGGTCGATGGTATCATCGGCGGTGTCGGCGGTGTCATCGTTTTTCTACCTAACATTCTGATACTGTATCTGTTCATTTCATTCATGGAAGATTCAGGTTATATGGCACGTGCTGCTTTCATTATGGATAAAATCATGCACAAAATGGGACTCCATGGTAAATCTTTCATTCCTTTGGTAATGGGATTCGGTTGTAATGTGCCGGCTATTATGGCCTCCCGTACGATTGAAAGCCGCAATAGCCGTATGATCACCATGCTGGTTAATCCGCTGATGAGTTGCAGTGCCCGTTTACCGGTATATGTGTTACTTGCTGGTGCATTTTTCCCTAATAACGCAAGTTTCATTCTCCTGTCATTATATGTTTGCGGTATTCTTCTGGCTGTTGTTATGGCACGGTTGTTCAAACGTTTTCTTTTTAAAGAAGAAGACGTACCTTTTGTGATGGAACTTCCCCCCTATCGAATGCCTACTGCAAAGTCGATTATGATCCACATGTGGGAAAAAGCGAAGCAGTATCTCCACAAAATGGGGGGTGTCATTTTAGTCGCTTCCATTATCATCTGGTTTCTGGGATACTTCCCCCGCCACAGTGAGATGGGAGATGCATTCGACAAGCAAATTGCAGAAGTGGAAAATGCCGAACTGGATTCGAAGGAAAAAACGGAAACAATTGCGGAGTTGGAACGGTTAAAGAATATGGAGCATCAAAAGAACTCTTATATCGGAACGATAGGACAAACAATCCAGCCAGTTCTTCACCCATTAGGATTCGATTGGAAAATGAGTGTCAGCTTATTGACTGGTATGGCAGCAAAAGAAGTCGTAGTCAGCACGTTAAGCGTCCTGTACACCGGAGATGAAGAAGATAGCCAGGTTTTATCCGAACGTATAAAACAAGATTTGGATAAAGAAGGCAATCCGGTCTTTACACCACTTATCGCTCTGAGCCTGATGCTGTTTGTTCTCATTTATTTCCCATGTATCGCAACGATCTCAGCCATCGTCAATGAATCGGGATCATGGAAATGGGGAATATTTGTAATTGTGTACACATGCGTTTTAGCATGGATCGTCTCGTTTGTGGTTTATCAGACGGGAAGTTTATTTATTAATTTGATCAATTGAACATTTTATGTGGCAGGAAATATCTATATTTATTATTGGGTTATTGATGATCATTTATATTGGAAGAAAGATATATATTCAGCTTTTTAACCATAAACAGTCTACTAAGTCATGCGCTGGATGTTGTGGATGCTCAATGAGGAAACTCACAAACATTCAAAATCAAAAGCCAAAACACAGCACAAACCCATCCATAATAAAGCACTAGTTACAAACAACTTAGCACCAACTTTATTTATAAAAGAAAGTTAGATAAACAAAATGCCATTAATTAATGGCCCACTGTTGCTAATTATGCAACTTATCCTTAAATTTGCTAGATAATAAATTCTTATACTGAATATATACATAAAAAAATATGCAAGCTATTATTCTAGCAGCCGGGATGGGTAAACGCCTTGGGGAATTAACGAAAGACAATACCAAATGCATGATCAAAGTTAATGGAATAACATTGATTGACAGGGTATTAAAGCAATTGTCCAACCTCCATTTAAACAAAATCGTCTTAGTTATTGGTTATCAAGGAGACAAACTAAAAGAATACATAGGAAATAGTTATCAAAAGACTCCTATTGAATATGTTCATAATCCAATTTATGATAAAACAAACAATATTTACTCTCTATATTTAGCTAAAGACCAACTTCAACAAGATGATACAATCCTTTTGGAATCAGATTTAATTGTTGAAGACATACTTTTTGATAAGTTGTTAAACGATCCGTTTCCTAATTTAGCCTTAGTCGCAAAGTATGAAAGTTGGATGGATGGCACAGTAGTCCGATTGGACGATGATAATAATATAGCTAGTTTTATACCCCAAAAAGCATTTAAATACTCTGACACTAAATATTATTACAAAACAGTAAACATGTATAAATTTAGTAAAGAGTTTTCATGTAGCAACTATGTCCCTTTTCTTGAAGCATATAGCAAAGCTTTAGGAAATAATGAATATTACGAACAAGTGTTACGAGTTATCACCCTATTGGATAGATGTGAGTTTAAGGCTCTGCCATTAGACAATGAAAAGTGGTATGAAATAGACGATATTCAGGATCTAGATATAGCTGAAACAATTTTTTCTGAAGGCGAAATAAAGCTTTCAAAATATCAAAAGCGATACGGAGGATATTGGCGTTTTCCTGAAATGTTAGATTTTTGCTATTTAGTTAATCCTTATTTTCCTTCTTCCAGAATGAAAGACGAATTAAAGGCAAATTTTGACATATTGTTAACAGAATATCCTTCAGGTATGTCCGTCAACAGTCAGCTTATAGCTAAATATTTTGGACTCAAAACAGAGTATGTATGTGCTGGAAATGGAGCAGCAGAATTGATCAAAAGTATTATGGAAAATCAGAAAGGGAAATTAGGACTCATTTATCCAACCTTTGAAGAATATCCCCATCGAATGCATTCAGATCAATTAATAACGTTTGTTCCTAATAATCCTGACTTCACTTACACAGAAAAAGATCTAATGGACTTTTTTTCAGACAAAGAGTTAACCACTCTTTGTCTGATTAATCCGGATAATCCATCCGGAAATTTCATTCCAAAGAAAAACATCATTAAATTAATCCTATGGTGCCAAAAAAGGAACATACAAATCATTATAGATGAGTCATTTGTCGACTTTGCTGATGGATATCCCAATAACACTCTTTTGAACAATGATTTACTAGAAGAATTTTTAAATCTTATTGTAATCAAAAGTATTTCAAAATCATACGGTGTTCCAGGACTGCGGTTAGGAGCTTTAGCAACAGCTAATACCAATATGATTACAATGGTCAGAAAAGATGTATCCATTTGGAATATAAACTCTTTTGCCGAATATTATCTACAAATATTTGGTAAATATGAATCAAACTATAGTACAGCTTGCTATAAATTCATAGCAGAACGTAATCGTTTTATGGAACATCTTAAAGAAATTTCTTTTTTACGTATTATTCCATCTTCTGCTAATTATTTTTTATGCGAAATCACGAATAAATACACAGCTAAAGAATTAAGTCTTAAGCTGTTAAGCGAACATAATATACTAATTAAAGATTGTAGTTCGAAAATGTCTTTTGAAGGTAAGAACTATATACGTATTGCTATCAGAGATCAGCATGACAATAATAAATTAATAAAAATCCTAAACGCTTTATAATAAAATGAAAGTCATTTCTAATCAAGATATATTATCACTATCTATTAGTCCATTACAATGTATTCAATGGGTAAAAGAATCCTTCTGCATGAAATACGACTGTGTGCTGCCTGAAAAAAGTAGCATAAAACTTCATGACAATATTTTTTTTAATACAATGCCAAGTTTTCTTACTCCATTAAATAGATTTGGAGTTAAGGTGGTTACTCGTTATCCAACTCGCACGCCTTCCATTCAAGGAGAAATCTCTTTATACGATGGTGTTGACGGAACATTTCTTGCTTTTATGGATGCTTCATGGATTACCAAAATGAGGACAGGCGCTGTAGCGGCACTAACAATAGACAAATTACAAAAAACAAATGCACTGATTTACGCATTTATGGGATTAGGCCAAACCGCAGAAGCTACATTATTATGTTTACTAACACTTACCAATCCCAACAAAATAATTCATGTACGTCTATTAGCCTATAAAAATCAAGCAGAGAAATTCATTGAAACATTTAGCTATTTTGAAAATATTTCATTTGAAGTTGTTCCAACAACCACAGAATTGATAACAGATGCAGATGTTGTTGTGTCATGTGTTACAGCTATGGATCAAATTGTAGCCCCAGATAAATGTTATAAAGAAGGAGTTCTTGTTGTTCCTGTACATACACGTGGATTCCAAAATTGCGATTTGTTTTTTGATCGATGTTTTTGTGATGATAAAAATCATATTTCTTCATTCAAATATTTTAATCAATTAAAGAATCTAGATGAAATGTCAAATCTTCTATTAGAAAAAAATCCAGGACGTTTATCTGACAACGAAAAAATACTTGCATATAACATCGGAATTTCATTACATGATATATATTTTGCCTCTCGTATATATGATCTATTTACTAATTAATACTATTTCTCGAAATAAGATGCGAAAATATTGGCTACATAAGAATAGTCCCTATTTAATTTTTTTATACTTTATGACTTTATCTTTAAGTTGTAAAGAAGAGGAGATCTCAGAAAGTATAGTTGATGATAAGTATACTATATATTATTCGATCAATAATAAAACTGCCAAAGAAAGACTTGAATCTATAATGTACAATTTAGATGCCCCCAGCATCCTCTTGAAAGATTTAAGATTATACATATCTCAGATCCTCACTTATCCAAATGGTCGAGCGATAACCATTTCCAAAACCCTAATAATTTAAAAGAAGCTGTTATGTTCGCAAACCAAAAAGATTTAAAAATCAATATGTTTGTAGTAACAGGAGATCTTATAGGAAACTACCAAAAGACAAATAAAAAAGAAGCTTTCAACTATTTAAATTCTTTTATTCATTATTTCTATCGAACAAACCAAATACCATCTTTCTTTTGTCTAGGAAATCATGATACAAAGATGTTATCCTATCATGTTAATAACCATATGAGCAAAAAAGAAATATATGATATTTTAAAACAGACACCCAACTACATAATCTTCAGACCAGAAGGAGAAAACTATTATTATACAGATATAGTTGGTCCAGAACAGAATTATGTCCGCCTAATATCATTAGATATGACAGATCAAGATAGCTTTATTTATGACGTACAACATGATGCTATCTTCTCACAAAAACAAATAGACTGACTATGTAATATCGCCCTCAAAAAAAATATGACAAACAAACATAGTGTAATTATTCTTAATCATTATCCGTTTCAATACTACTCTAAATCTGGAAATACATTTCTACGTGATGGAGATTTCGTGCATTCATGGCACATGATACCCGAAATCATTGAAGCATTCCGAAAAAAAGAACAGATTGAAAATGTTTATGAAAATAAATACCACACCAACTCCCCCATTCACGTAAAAGCTGATTTTCAAACAGTTCCAGGAGAATTCATTTGTTATTTAGGTGAACATGCACATCTTACAACTCAATTTAAAATAGAAGGTCTTGCGAATCAATCCTCAATACTGCCTCACCAAAATGTGCTATTATGCACAAATCAATCCCCCTCAGAAGTTGGCATAATGTACAACGATGTATTACGCGAAAAACAAAGTATTTACAGTAACAGTTTTTGTATTTATGCTATTGATATAAAACAAAGAAAAATATATATTACATTTTTTGGTGCCTATAAACCAGTAAATACAGAACAATACTCTCTTATTCAAGAGATAAGTTACTAAAATCAAAGAGTATATAGTATCCACTATATAAAAAATAGCCCCGCAAGACTTAATCTTTTTCAGAAATCCTCCCTCTATTACATAAACCTTTAAGGTTTATTCCTATATTTGTGGTTCATTTTTAAACCTATTTTAAGAATTGTATTCTATATGACTAAGAAAATTAATTGGATTTCAATATTACAAGGTTGGAGTATGTTATTAGTCGTTATTGGACATGTCACATTAACAAACAAGTTCAACGATCCCAGTACTCCTATTAGTACAATGATTGAAACGATTATTTATCGCTTTCATATGCCACTATTTATTTTTGTATCAGGTTTTTTATATCATCGAACAGCCTTAAACTCCACTCCCCAACAAATGTTAACAAATAAAGTACGTAGACTTTTAATCCCCTACTTTTTTTTCAGTTTTTTCACTTTGTTGTTAAAAATTTCAGTCAATCCATTGATGAAAAGGCCTATCAATAATCCTTTTTCAGAAGTAATAAACATTCTTTTCTTCCCTCCAGAAAACCCTTTAGGTGAAATGTGGTTTATTTCTACTTTATTCATTATATTTCTATTAACGCCTATATTCAAATCATCTATTCAAAATTTATCACAAACCTTCATAGCCATTATTTTCTTCATCATATTATATATTTTTTTCCCTTCTGGTATTAATATCTTTAGCCTATCGCTAGTTAGCAAATATATTCTATATTTTTATATAGGTATCCTATTTTCTTATTATCAAATCTATCAGTATATTAACTCAAACCTCAGTTTTTTAGGATTATTGCTTCTATTTTCTTTAAGCAACCTACTACCTGAGATACCTATCATTTCTGCACTCATAGGAATTATTTTTTCTTTCAGCTTATGTCTAGCTATTAGTAAGTACATACCAAAACTATTCCAAAGCTATCGTAATTATACATATCAAATTTTCCTTATGGGAATATTTCCTCAGATAGGGATAAGACTACTTTATAGTAAAATCAATATACCGGACATGTATTGGATTCTCTATATTTTTAGTATCTTTGTCGGAATATACATACCGGTTATACTATCATCCATTATTACAAAAATCCATTATAAACCATTTCGTCTACTATTTGGTCTATCATAAACAATAAAGTAATAATGATAACGTTATAAAAGTAAGCTATAATAAACAATGATACAAGAATTTATTAATAGACAATTTTATCATCTACTGCTTTTTACACTCATTTTTGGAGTTATTCTGTACGATGCCCTAAATTTAACATTCGTTGACGAATTATGCACACTATTACTACTTGTGCTATATCTAATTTTCGTGTATAATACAAAAGAATGGTATTTCAACAAATTATTTTTAGGTACATTAGGTATTTTCACATTCTACTTAGGGTATTCATTAGCATTCGGTGTAAACACAAAAACTGCGATAATCACTGATTTCATCATACAATTAAAACCTTACATTGGCTTCTTCTGCGTGTATTCTATGAGACCTATTTTAAATAAGAACCAAAAAAAAATCATAAGAGAAACATGTATTATCTTTAGTCTATATCTATTAATCTTAGGTTTTTTTGGATTTGCAAATAAACAAGTTATAGATATTGCTTTAGGACATCTATCTCGTTTTGCAACAGCTACATCAATTCTTGCATTATTATTTCTTTATTGCAGTGATTATACCCTAAAAGATAAAATCATATTTATTCTTTTATTATCAATAGGGTTATTATCAACCAGATCAAAATTTTTTGGTTTTTTTATCATATGCGTATTCACTGTATTTTACATCGACGATAATTTCAAATTAAAATTTAACTTAAAAAATTCATTGATATTACTTCTAGTGATTGGAGGAGTAATCTTCGTTGCCAAAGACAAATTCACACTTTATTTCATCCAAGGTGGATTTGGAGACGGAAAAGGTGAAACGGACTTATATGCACGCATGGCCCTTTATTACTTTTCCGGACAAGTTCTTTTAGACTATATTCCTTTTGGATGTGGTTTTGGAGGATATGCCACCTATGCATCTGGTGCTTATTACTCTCCTATCTATATAAAGTATAATATGGATTCACTTTGGGGACTAACCAAAGCTGACCCAGCCTTCATTGCTGATACATATTATCCAGCATTAGCTCAGTTTGGATTTGTCGGAGTTATTTTATTTTTCACTTTTTGGATCCATTTAACAATAAAAGCAATAAAAGCATTAAAACAACATATCATTAAAGAATCAGTTATTGCATTATTTATAGTCGCATTCTTTTTAATAGAATGTACCACAGATTCTACATTAACACATAATAGAGGTTTATTTATGATGATGATACTTGGTATGGTATTAGCTGATATTCAAACTAGAATTGATTGTATAAAAAATGAAAATATTATTAGCAAATAAATTCTATTATAATAGAGGAGGAGATTGTACTGCTACCATATCTTTAGAGAAACTATTACAAGAATATGGTCACCAAACAGCTATATTCAGTACACAACATCCTTTAACGGAACCTTCAGAATGGAGTAAATATTTTCCTTCAAATATAGCATTAAATCTCAAAGGATTACCAAAAGCGGTAATGAGGATATTTCATTCACCAGAAGTTATAACAAAATTCATATCTCTATTAGAGGATTTTAAACCGGACATTTTGCACGTACATAATATACACTCTTATTTATCTCCAGTCATTTGTCAAATTGCGAAAGATAGAGGAATAAAAGTTGTATGGACCCTACATGACTATAAATTAATCTGTCCGGCATATACATGTTTAAATAACAATGATATATGTGAAAGATGTTTTACAAATAAAGGAAATGTCTTTATTCATAAATGTATGAAGAATAGTTATCCAGCAAGTTTCATTGGATGGATGGAGGCCTTATATTGGAATCAAAATAAATTATTAAACATAACTGATATTTTTATCAGCCCAAGTAACTTTTTAAAATCTAAAATGGTTCAAGCAGGGTTTCCTGAAAAAAAAATAGAAGTCTTACATAACTTTATGGGAGATAAAATGCCACACTCCTTTTTTAAAGAAGATTATTATTGCTATGCAGGAAGACTATCAAAAGAAAAAGGTGTCGATATTTTATTAGAAGCTGCCCTTTCTCTACCATACAAATTAAAAATCATAGGGGGAGGTTCTCTTCTTGATACCTATAAAAAAAAATATAATTTACCCAACATTGAATTTTTAAATCAACAGCCAAGAGAAAAAGTACTTGATTTGGTAAACAAATCTAAATGCTTAGTTGTTCCATCTAAATGGTATGAAAACAATCCTTTTAATATAATTGAAGCTCTCTGCATGGGGACTCCCGTAGTTGGTTCATTAATTGGAGGAATACCCGAATTAATAGAGAATACCCAAAATGGTTTTTTGTGTACACCAAATTCAGTTTCTGAGTTACAAAGTAACATAACAAACTGCATGGATTCATTTACTAAAGAGGAGCAATATAAGAATATAGCAACTAACGCATGCAACTTATTTTCAAAAGAAAAGTTTTATTCTAAATTAATCCAAATCTATGAACAATAATAAAAAAAGAATATTACAGCCGACAGATATGTGCATTATTATAACATATCGCTGTCCTATGAAGTGCAAAATGTGTGATATATGGAATAATCCTACTGAAAAAAGTAAAGAGATTAAACCAGAAGACTTAAAAAAATTACCAAATGTAAAATTCATAAATATCACAGGAGGAGAGCCTTTTATTCGTGAAGATTTATCTGAAATAGTATCTATCCTATCAAAAAAAGCACCAAGAGTGGTTATATCTACCTCAGGATGGTTCGAGGATAGAATAATAAAGCTTGCAGAACAATTCCCTAACATAGGAATCAGAATCAGCATAGAAGGTTTATCTCAAAAAAATGATGAATTAAGAGGTAGGCAAGGTGGATTTGATAAAGGATTGAATACACTACTTACTTTAAAAAAAATGGGAATTAAAGATATTGGATTCGGAATAACTGTTTCGAACAATAATTCCACAGATATGTTATCTTTGTATCAATTATCCAAAAGCCTCAATATGGAGTTTGCTACAGCAGCATTTCACAACTCCTATTATTTTCACAAACATGATAATATTATAACAAACAAGTCTGAAGTCATAAAAAATTTCGAAACACTAATTTCATGGCAATTAAAGGAAAGCCATCCCAAATCGTGGTTTAGAGCATTCTTTAATAATGGATTAATCAATTATATTGAAGGAAACAGAAGAATGCTACCATGTGAAGCCGGATTAATAAACTTTTTTGTTGATCCATATGGAGAAGTATACCCATGCAATGGATTAGAAGAAAAATACTGGAAGGAAAGTATGGGAAACATCCTCACCGCTGAAACTTTCCAAGAGATATGGGAAAGTGATCAAGCTGAAAAAGTTAGGAATATGGTCCGCACTTGTCCCAAAAACTGCTGGATGGTTGGAACCGCTGCCCCTGTAATGAAAAAATATATTTCGCATCCTTTATCTTGGGTTTTAAAAAATAAGATAAATAGTATACTAAACAAACCTCTATGTTTAGATAAAAAATGGTACGATGTAGGACAAAATCCAAAGCAAGGAAATTTTAATAAGTCTAATTTGCAATGAAAGTAGTAGTCACTGGTCTCAGAGGGTTCCCCAATATACAAGGTGGTATAGAAAAGCACTGTGAAGAATTATACCCTAGAATACAACTTTTAGGATGTGATATTAATATAACAGTTGTACGACGAAAAGGATTTATTCAGGAAAATCCTCCTTTAAAAGAATATAAAAATATTACATTTAAAGATATCAAGTCACCTAAAATTGCAGGATTAGAAGCTGTAATCCATACACTACGTGCAGTATGGTATGCTTATAAAATTAAAGCTGATATTATACATATACATGCAATAGGACCCGCATTAGTTGTTCCTATTGCTAAGGTTCTGGGATTGAAAGTAATTGTTACTCATCATGGTCCAGATTATAACCGAGAAAAATGGTCTTGGGGAGCACGTTCTATATTAAAATTTGGAGAATATTGTGCTGCATATTATGCTGACGAAATCATAGCAATCTCTACTGTTATTACTGATATTTTAAAACAAAAATACAATCGAGTTAATCATATATCATTGATATATAACGGAATATCAACTATGTCGCCGATAGAAGACACTAACTATATTAAATCATTAAACCTAACATCTAACAAATATATACTGGCAGTAGGCAGATTTGTTGAAGAAAAGAGATTTGATAAATTAATCCAGGTATATCTAATGTTAAAAAAAACAGATTACAAATTAGTTATTGTCGGAGATGCAGATTATAATTCTAGTTTTTCTCAAAATTTAAAACACTTGGCAAATCAAAATCAGATAGTGCTAACAGGAATTTTAACAGGGATAAAACTACAAGAGATATATACTCATGCAGCCTTATTTGTCCTACCATCTTCTCATGAAGGTCTGCCTATAACCTTATTAGAGGCCATGAGTTTCAAACGAAAAATACTGGCAAGCGATATACCAGCCAACCTAGCAGTGAAGCTACCACAGGAATCATATTTCAAACTAAATGATATGGATGACTTCTTAATAAAGATGGAATCACAACTAAACGATAGTCGATCTTATATAGAATATGACCTATCACAATATGACTGGGATTTCATTGCAAAACAAGTATTTCAACTATATCTAAAGCTAAATCCATAATAATATGTACAATCTTCCCTAAATAAGAATTTATCAGACATTCCACATAAAGTTTTCATATAGCAGAAATAATATTAAGACAGAAACATTATTTACATGGTTTGTTTGTTGAATCATCAGCCATAAACTGAAACATCGCAGTATGTTGTTGGATTTTATCCAAGGGAGGCATCTTCATATAATCACCATATAATCTTTTAAGATAAGCATCTATATTATTAGGAGACAGAAATGTATATCCCTCAAATTCGATATCCTTTAGGGGCATTATCTCATCAATATACCTTTCAGTAAAAAAACCAAGTCCCAAAGAATATCTTAATATTTTTTTATTTGCAAAAGGCGCAAACAGTCTAAAAAAAGGATAAACAATATACTCTAATCCACACAGACAGCAATTCATAAAAAAGACCTTAATTCCCATACTATCATTTTTTATCGATGAAAGCAAATAGATTCGATGATGAAGTTTTGAACTAAGTTTCAAAAAAAAGAGAGGTATTCGTTCCATTGGAAATATATCAATAAACACACCATTAAATTTATAATTAGGATTTGTAACACCTACTCCTTCTTCTAAATAGGTATTCAAATCTCTTACTTTTGCATACTGAGCTACATAATTTTTATCTGTTCTATTCGTTTGAACAATCATAGAATCAGGAAGCTCTTCAAATAAAACTTTTAGTAAGCGCTTATAATCTTTCCTATAAATCTCTAGATCCAAATCATCATCCCAGGGAATAAAACCTCCATGTCTTACAGCCCCCAAAGCTGTTCCAGAACTTAACCAATAAGGAATCTTATGCTTTCTACATATCCGATCTATAACCTTAAGCATATCAAGCATTCGTAATTGCAATTTTCGAAGCTCTGTTCCTTCAGAATTAAATGAAGTATAATCTTTAAACAGCATATGAAAATAATTTATTAATTGAACAATAATAATATCTGTATAAAGCAATAAATAACTCAGATATACCCAAAACCAATGCGAAATTATTAATGGACATAAAGTCACTTAAATATAAAATAAAATAGAAGCCAAACAAAATAAAAGAAGAGAATATAACACTCATATTAAAGGGCTTAGGATAGCCAAAAGCAACTAAAATTGGAGTTCCTAAATATAAAGAAATTCCACCTGCAACTATATATAATCCCATAATACGCAATAAAACAATAGATTCAGGCAACTGGTTTCCAGCGAAAATACCTATAGCAAAGGGAGCAATTGCAAAAACGAATATCATCACAGCCAAAGAAAGCAAGAACATAAAAACCAGCCCTTTACGTGCTAATACAGTATCCTTTGTCCTTGCAAAATATGGATAAAGAGCCTGATTCAACATCTGTAAAGGAATAAATGAAGCAGAAGCTATTTTCTGAGCAATATCAAGTGCAGCAACACTTTGCATAGAAAAGAAAAAACCACATACAATTTTAGCCATACCAGAATTCAATAATACAGAGAGACGCGACACAAAAAAAGGAATACTATCAATAAAATATCTCTTAATTATATAATAGTTATACAAAGAGAATCTTATTCCATCTCTTTTAATTACAACACATATTGATATGAAAGAAGACAATAGTAATCCTATTGACTGTAATAAAGGTATATAGATATAATCACTTTTCTTCGTTACAACAAAAAAAAGAGTACTAACATAAAACAAAATTGAAACTGATCGAATTAATGTAATATCTTTCATTCTCTCGCGACCTTGAAAATACCAAACAGGAAAGAACACTTCAGAAAGACATGATAAAAAAGCGAACAAGATCAACAATTTATTCTCCCTCATCATTGGAATGAAGATAAATAATAATAATAATACAATCAATGAAATTAACCATAACAAAAATTTGATCAACAAAACGGATGAAACTATTTCACCTAATACATACTTATCATTTTTAGCTATAGCTACATCCTTTACAGCAGATATATCTAATCCCCAATTAATAAATATTCCAAAATAAGAAATCATAGTTTGGATAAAAGCAATCAAGCCATAACTTTCACTGCCTACAATTCTTATTATATAAGGCAATGCAATAAAAGGCATTACCATCTTCAGCAATTCCAAGATTGATAAATAACTCGTATTTTTAACTATTATATTATATTTCGAAAAGACTGAAAATAGTTTCATTATATTCTGATTAAGCATTTAATACTCTTTCCAAATAAACAGAAAGATATGAATGAGCAATATTATTCCATGAATATTGTTTCACAGAATTCTTTATTCTCACTTCTTGAATATCAGGTAGTATAGATTGAATATGTTTTAATCCTTCATAAACTCCAACAACTGTATCTGAGATTAAAACACCATTATCTGAGGAAATATATTTTTTATTAGCAATGGTTGCAGTTGCTATATTATACAATCCCGATGCTGCATACTCAAACAATTTCGTAGGTGGTTGCAAATTGAAATAGTCAGTAATTGGTATATAACAAAAACCAACATTGCATTTATCAAAAAAAGGAGTAATATCTTTGTGATGAATACGCCCATGTAAATGAATAATCGCCTCTAAATTATTTTTTGATATATATTCTTTTATACTATCCAACTCATACCCATCTCCAATGATATCATAGGAGATCGGCAATGAAGGATTATTCTGCACAAAACAGTGAACTCCTTTTACCGTATCCAGAATATTTCTACCAGACATATTACCAACATATAGTAATCGTATCGTATCATACGTTTTAGCCTTAGTTGAAATAGTATCAGCTCCCAGAGGTAATATAAAAACTTTTTCTACTGGCAAATTTAACTTATCCCGAAGTTCCTCTGAAATAATACTTATTCTTGAAAAAAATTTAGTTGTTATTTTCAAGTTTCTATCTTCTCTTTTTCGTTGGTTCTGGTCTGATTCAACGGATAAAGTCCTGATATCTAAAACTTTTTTTTTCCAAGGGATTAACAACTGCAATATCAAAAAACCCTTGAAATATATAATAAAACTAACCCCTTTACATTTTAACATTTCTTTCACGGCACCCAATACAAAGAATATAGAACGCAATAATTTCCATTTATTCCAAGAAATATAAACAACCTTAATATCTTCTACATAAATACGCTCATATCCTTTATCAAAACACAGATAGCTTATCTGATAATCATGATTCAAATATTCACAATATTTCAAAGAATCTGTATGATATCCAAACTGATCATTACATATAAACAATAATTCTTTCATATAAACTATCAGTTAATTATAACTATTCAACCGAGATCTTCATCATTATTTCAGCTGAATGTACATTCGATAAAAACATTCTATATTTTATACAATTCAAATTATACTCTTCACTATCTGCAATTTCCATCAAATCTTTATCATTCCAGTTATCCTTAACGATTCCCAATTTTTCATTTTGGACATAAAATGAACTCGCAGGCACAGAGTTCATAACAATTGGAGTACCAGACATTATCGCTTCCGGTATACTCACCATATTTAGATCTTTTTCCGTATTTACTAACAATGCCTTAGATTGAGCTAGTATCGGAGAAAGCTCTTCATGTGATAAAAAACCACAAAACAATACATTTTCTGAAATTCCCAAATTAGAAACATATTGTTTCAAGTTATGTTCTTCATCTCCTTTTCCTATAATAAACAGTTTATAATCCGAATATCTAAAATCTTTAACAAATTTATCAAACTGTTTTATTATCAGATCAATCCTCTTTCTTTTAATCAACTGAGATACGACTATAAATTGTCTGTTTTTAAAACTTGACAGAATAAATTTATCAGGATTAATACCATGTTCCACAATAACATCTGATACTTTTTTCAAATACCTTCTGATAAAGCTATATGACAAAGTTGAACGTGGAACAACACATACATTTTTATAAAAAAGTGGAGCCACACAATTATACCAAAATAAAGAAGGTAATTTAAAAAACTTCTTATTGTGTACACACAGTTCCTGCCATATTACTAATTTTTGAGGTAAAACAATTGACGCTATTAATGAACTTATAGAAAATACCTCACTAGAAATAACTAAGTGAAAGTTTTTCTTATTGTGTTTCAAATATGAATATAAATTCTTGTGAAATGGTAATATATGTGCTTGAAAGATCGACTTCAAGTTGGATTTAAAGAAAAGAATATCAAATTCATAACTTTCTTTCTCCGTTGGCTTATAATCTTCAGAAGCTATCAAACACACATTATGCCCCAACTTAATAAATCCTAATGCAAAATTATATATCATACAATCTTTTATAGATTTAACCTTTGGAATCCGTTTATTCTCAGAGGTATATAATATAGAATTTATAATTAAGATATTCATATTCAACTTCTTTTCATTATTTACTTGTACGCTTGTATTCTTCTTTCAATGCAATATACAATGTTTTTATCTGAACAACTAAGATGGGAATGATCAAAGTGAACAATATTACAGCCAAACCAGCATAAAGTTTTCTTGGAGCGACAGTCTTCTTCTTCACAAAGGCTTTATCTATAATTAAAGCCTTATCTTTTTCTTCTCCAATATTCAAAGCCAACTCTTCTCTTTTTTGAAGTAGTATTAAATAAACACCTTGTAAAATCTCTTGTTGTCGTTTGTAATCCACAAACTCACGTTCTAATGTCGGAACTGTACCCATTTTATCCAACAAAAATTTCTCTTTGCTTTTAAGCTCAGCCAATCCAGCCAATAATCCTTTTCGTGCATTTGATATAGACAAAAAGACACTCTCTCGCAGCTTATCGACTTGTTCAGTAATCTGGTTTATCAGGGGGCTTTCTATTTTAGAACTCTGGAGCAAACGAGATCGTTCTAATAACTTTTCATTATAAAGAGTTATAGGACCTCCACTTTTATCTCCCCCTTCCATTGTCATAAGCATTGGGACTAAGTTGTATTTATTATTAGGATCCTTCACATAAGCATCCATCATATTTATAACATGAGACTGAGCTTCTAATTCAATAATTTTCACTTGCAATTCCTGCATCTGTCCAACATAAAACTGTACATCATATTCAATGTCAGTCATTCCGTTTTTTAACTTATATTTCTCTATGTCAACTTCAGTTTGATGCAACTCACTCATTACATTATCCAATCTACCTTCTATGAAACTTAACGATTTAGTCGCTTCTTTTTTCTTTATAAACTCACTACTTTGATTATACTCATTGATTAAAGTATTTAGAACATCAACACCTCTTTTATATTCATAATCAAAACATGTCATTTCAATAATGCTGGAAGACTTACTAACCTCCTCTACCAAGAAATTATCAGCCATATCCTCCGCTATCCAACTAACAGGACAGATTATCATTTTCATCTTTAACGATTTTCTTTCTGAAAAACCATCGCGATATTTAATAGTATATTTACCAGAAGGTAAACTAACAATTGTAGGCAAAGATGCAATTGCAAATTCGGCATTGCCTGTCTTATCCTCCACTACCACCTTTCCCTTTCCCTGCTCATTTAACGAGACTGTAAATTCTATCTCTTCCATCAAACTTAAAGCTGTAACAGAATCTGTTGATAATTGAAGAGGTACATTATCATACATACTATATTTGTATGCACCAGACTTCATATAACTAACATTGAGTCCTAACTTTAGAATAAGCTGTCGCAATAAACTATTTGATGTTAATGTCGCAATTTCATCATCAATACTAATAACAGAAGAAGCTCCACCACCTAAACCAAACGATTTCATTAACCCGGCAGCCTCTCCTAAACCAAAAGTAGAATTATTATTATTGTTATCTTGAATTTTAATTCGAGCCATAATCTCGTAAGTTCTTGGCACTAGTACAATATATAAAACAGCCAATACTAATGAGAATAAAAAGGCTCCCAAAAACAACTTCCATCGACGCAAATAATCAACAACGATTCTTTTCAATCCTATCGCTTCATTATCATTCATTTCCATATATTTATTTAGTAATAGCTAAAATCACAGTCGTTATCACAGATATTGCACTTAAAACAGAGGAGAACACTGTAATAGTATATTGTTGTGCCTGACTATACCTGGCATTTCTCTTTTTTGCACTATTTGGCTCAACATAAACAACGTCATTCTGCTTTAAATAATAATATGGAGATGCAAATACTCCTGGATCTGTAAGATCTAAACGAGCAAACTCTTTTTGTCCATTAATATCTCTGATCAACAATATATTCTTTCTATTTGCATTTATCGTCAAATCACCAGATTGACCAATAGCATCTAAAATTGAAATTCTATCATTCTTAACTGATATGGTGGAAGGACGATTCACTTCCCCCATTACTGTAATTTTATAATTTACTATTTGTACCTTCACTAGTGGATCTTGTATATATTGGGATATATCTTTCTGCAATTTATCACTTAATTGTTCCTTTGTTAATCCCATAACAAATATTTTTCCCAAGACTGGAAAATTTATATACCCATCTTTATCAACCAAATAAGTATACAAAGAGGGAGCTGATGCTACAGTAATTTCACCCTCTACGATGGTTGAATACGCATAAGTAGGGGGATTAAAAGGAGTAACAACATTGGGGTCCCACGCAGTAACTGTTATAGTCAACATATCATCAGGACAAATTTTTGCAATATAAGTCTGATTCATCAGAGCTTTTTGCTCTGATGTCAGAGAGTCAATCCCCTGAAAATAAGTAACGTCTTTGGGTGCAGAACAGGCTCCCAATAAAATAGTAAACAAAATAACCGATAATAATTTCAAATTCATACGCTTGTTCTCTTCAAAATAAAGGTGCAAATATACATTTTTTTATTCAAGAATAGAACTTGTCTTACCCCTGAATTCTAAAGTTACATTAATAACGATGCATTTGTTAATATATTGCTGCATGATGAAGTAAAAATATAGGAGATTTTATCTCTCTTTCTTGAATTATCATGTACTTTTGTCCCAAAAGAAACAGATTATGCTTGAAGTAGGAAAATATAACACGCTAAAAATAGTAAAAGACCTGGATTTTGGGGTCTACCTGGACGGAGGTAACGGGAAAGAGATACTTCTGCCGGCCCGTTATGTTCCCAAGAACGTAAAGCCGGGGGATGAAGTGGAAGTCTTTATTTATCATGATAATGAGGGTAGGCTGATCGCTACGACAGCACGACCGCTGGCTACTGTCGGCGAATTCAAATTCATGGAAGTCAAATCGGTTAATAACACGGGGGCTTTTCTGGAATGGGGGCTGATGAAGGATCTGCTCGTCCCTTTCAAAGAGCAAAAGATGCCGATGCGCGAAGGCAGGTGGTATCTGGTATATGTCCATCTCGATCATATCACCGGACGTATCGTGGCTTCTGCACGTATCGACAAGTATCTGGACAATGTAATGCCCGAATATACCTTCAATCAGGAAGTTAACTTACTGGTAGCGGATGAAACAGAGATCGGTTATAAAGTTATCATTAATAACCTGCATTGGGGATTGGTATATTATAATGAAGTCTTTCGTCGCCTGGAAAAAGGAGAAGAGATTAAAGGCTACATCAAAGAAGTCCGCGAAGATGAAAAAATAGACGTAAGCCTCGTTCCGCTGGGCTATCAGAAAATAGAAGGATTGGCCGGAACCATCCTCGAATCGTTAAAAAGTCAGGGAGGATTTATCGCTGTACACGACAAAAGTGACCCGGAAGTCATTCAATCACTTTTCCAATGCAGCAAGAAAAGCTTCAAACAAGCGATCGGTGCCCTTTACAAACAGCATCTTATCACGTTAGAAAACGGCGGCATAAGTTTAGCAAAAAAGCAGGATCAAACAGCCGAATAGCACGACATTTAACTAAATATCAAATATTTACGAGTGACGCTGCCCTATCTATGCAGCATCACTCGTTTTATTTTTAACTTTTTCCGGCACAAGTCATTCCTGATAAAGTCCGACACCCTTCCGAAAGAACCTAATACTTTACAAGATGTTTCTTATTGAATACTAACTTGTTTTTTAGATTCAATGTCTTTTTGTAAATATGGTTGACTCTTAGCAGAATCAACAAATGAAAGAAAAGCAGTACAATCGAGAACAAGAGCG